>Ga0160495_100064_pt1 | contig 178504 bp, 143 predicted proteins | sample DID4MG_4_FD_108251 | JGI IMG/M metagenome (GOLD analysis project Ga0160495, IMG submission 108251) | Enriched soil microbial communities from UW Madison campus, WI, USA - DID2933_E24_FP4 MG | ecosystem: Environmental > Terrestrial > Soil > Unclassified | place: USA: Madison, Wisconsin... | reverse complement strand
CTGGTCTTGTGATCTTCTCGCTGGAGCATCAGAAGCATTCTTATTCCAATACCCGGCTCAGTTTTTACCAGATCTAAGCTGACGCCTGTGCCTTTACCAACTAAAGCGGCGGCTCCATCACAATCTACTCGGATGAGCCATCGCTACTTTAAGCTGGGCCAGTTCGGTGTTTGAAAGTACCGGCCCCATGCAATGCCGGTGCGCCTATCGAGAAATTCGCTGCGAACCGGATTGACCTCATCTTGCTTGATGAGCGGTGTAGCCGAATGATCTCAATTCTAGCGGGGGTCGTTGACCTGCTCCCCCTGAATGACTTCCAACTGCTGCTGAGGGTCGCCTTCAGCACGTTCTGGTTCCATGCCCGCCAAACGCGCTGGCGCTGGCGGGCATGGGGCTGATCATGGCGTCCGGGGTGTACCTGGCGGTAGTACGTCCGCTCAGAAGTCCATCGACGCCGACAACATGAACGTGCGCGGCGCGCCCAGCGCCAGGCTCGAGAGCTGAGGCATACCCCAGTAGGCCTTGTTCGTCAGGTTGTTGATGGCGGCGCGCAGCACCACCGGGCGGTCGGCCACCCGCGTGGCGTAGCGCGCGCCCACGTCGTACGTCGTGCGTCCGCCCACCGACAGCGAGTTGTCCGCGCTGATGTACTGCTTGGACACCGAGGTCGCGTTGGCCGTCAACGTCAGGCCCTGCACGACCGGCACGTCCCATTCCACGCCGAGCTTGCCCTGCAGCCTCGGGATGCCGGTGGCCTGCTTGCCCTCATTGGCCGCGACGGCGGCTTTCGTCACCTTGGGATCGATATAGGCGACACCGCCGATGAGGCGCACCCCGCGCATCGGTTCGCCGAAGAAGCCCCATTCCACGCCTTGGTTGCGCTGCTCGCCGCCGAACGAGAACACGTTGGTGACCGGGTCGGTGTAGCTGCTGGGGCGGTTGATTTCAAACAGCGCCAGCGTATGGGTGAAGTCGCCCAGGTCGATCTTCAGGCCGATCTCCTTCTGCTTGGTCTTGAAGGGTGCAAAGAGTTCGCCCGCGTTGGCCGCGGTGGCCGGCGCCGCCTGGCCCTTGGAGAGGCCTTCGATGTAGTTGGCGTACACCGAGATGTTGTCCGTGGCCTTGACGAGCAGCGCTGCTGCGGGCGTCGTAGCATGGGCGTCGTAGCGGCTGGTGCGTGCGCCGGTGACGACGCTGAAGCTGTCGGTGCGGACCTCCTGGCGGCGCGCGCCCCACGTCAGTTGCACGCGGTCCTCGGCAAAGGACAAGGTGTCGGCCAGGCCATAGCTGATCATGCGCGTCTTGCTGTGCATGATTGGCGGGAAAACGCCGGCCGGGGCCGGCCCCCAGACCGGGTTGTAGATGTTGGTGACCCAGTCCGCGCCGGGCACCGAGCGGCGGCCGTAGTCGTGCTGGTCATCGGAGTAGTACGTGGCGTTCAGCACCCACTGGTGCTTGATCGCGCCGGTCTGCAGCTTGCCGCGCAGGCCGGCGTCGCCGGAGGTCTTTTCAACCTCCATGTTGAGTTGCCCCATCGATGTGCGGAAGTCGCCGGCATCGTTGAACACCTGCGCCGACATGGCGCCGCTGTAGGTGTATTCGGAGCGGCTGGTGCCGATGGCCGCATACGCCATCAGCTTGTCGGTGACGTCGAATTCGCCGCGGATCATGGCGCCGCGATCCTGGTTCTTCACGTAAGCCCAATCCGGGTTCAACAGGGTTTCGGGCTTGGGCGGTTTGGGCACGCCGATGCCGGGCGCCAGGTTGATGCCGCGCGTTACGCCGTCGATGCGCTCATCGGTGTCGTACATATCGGCGGAGATGCGGACCCGCTCGCCGCGCCAGTCCAGGCCCAGCGATGCCAGTTGCGCCCGCTTCTTCTGATCGTCGACGGGGCCGTCGCCGTTGCGGTACATGCCGTTGAACCGGATGCCGAACTGCTGGTTCTCGCCGAAGCGCCGTCCCATGTCCAGGTGCCCGCCGAATTGCGCGTCCGACATGTAGGTGGCGGTCAGGCGCGTCAGGGGATCGGCGCCGGCGCGCTTGGACACCAGATTGACCGTGCCGCCGACCGAGCCGCCGGGGGGCATGCCGTTCAGCAAGGCGGACGGCCCCTTCAGCACCTCGATCCGCTCGAACATCTCGGGCGAGGTCCGATAGTACGGCGCCATGCCGGCCAGACCGTTGAACGTCATGTCGGTGGTGGCGGAGGCGAAGCCGCGGATCGAGTAGTTCTCGCTCCACGCGCCGGACACGCCGTTGCTGAACACCGACGGGTCGGTGCGGGCGATGACGTCGGTGATGTCCTTGGCCTGCAGATCCTCGATGTACTTCTCCGTGTAGTTGATGATGGAGAACGGCGTGTCCATGAAATCCTTGTCGCCCAGGAAGCCCACGCCACCGCCGTACGTGACCTGCCCGCCGGCGTAGGGCGTTGATGGCGCCTCCTGCGCGTCGGTCTGGCCGGTGACCGTCACCGTGGGCAGCGTCGTCACACCCGCCTCCTGTTGCGCCCAGACGGGCGCCGCAGCCACGGCGCCCAGCGTGAGGCAGAACACGGCCGCGATGAGAGGGTTCAAGGAAAAGGCGGGCTTTGGCTGCCCGGCCTGCAGCGAACGACGTGTGACGCGGCCGCTATGGCGACGTTTGCTCATGGAATGCTCCGTTCAGTTGAGCTGGGGATCGCCCGGCAATCCGAGCGACTGGGAATCATTTACGTTTGAATCGACAATGACGCGCGGGGCGTCACGGGGAATCAGTTCCGGTAAGGCCTCATGACTTCGTCGATCATGAGATGCAGCGACTTCATGCTGGCGGCGGTGACGTACCAGGCTTCGGCGTCGGCAAAGACCACGCGACCGTCGCGCCATGCGGCCGTCTGACGCAACAGCGGGTTGCCCAGCGTTTCGGCGTTCAGCGCCGGCCGGCGTTCCATCACGGCCGTGCGGTCGACGACGTAGACGATGCCCGGGTTCGCCTGCTGGATGAACTCGCTGGAGATCGGCTGGCCATGCAGGCCGCCATCAGCCAACGGGCTGGCCGGCTTCACGCCGAGCGCCTTGAAGATGAAGCCATAGCGGGACTGCACGCCGAACGAGCTGAAGGCGCCGTTGTTGTGCAGCACGACCAGCGCCGTCTCCGGGCGGTCGCGGATCAGCGCGCGGGCGTCCTCAACCTTCGCGTCCAGATCGGCGGCCTTCTGGCGGGCAAGGTCGTCCTTGCCGAAGATGCGTCCCAAGGTCAACAGATGGTTCTTGACGATCTCGATGTGATCGGCCTGGCTGTCGCGGTAGTCCACGTCGAAATGGATCGTGGGCGCGATCTGGCTCAGCTCCTTGTAGTGGTTCGCCTGCAGCGAGGTGATCAGGATCAGATCCGGCTTGGCCGCGTGCACGCGCTCCAGATTGGGCTGGACGATCGCGCCCATGTCCTGCACCTCGGGCGCGTCGCGGTAGCGGGCCAGGAAGTGCGGCACGAAGTCCTTGGGCATGCCCACGACGGGGACGCCCAGTTCGTCGAGGAAATCGACTTCGTTCATGTCCAGGGCCACCACGCGCTGCGGCAGCCGGTCGATCACGGTCTCGCCAAGCTTGTGCTTGACGGTGATCGGGACATAGGCGTTCTGCGATGGCGCATCCGAGGGTGCGGCGGCCGGTGCCGCGGCGGCCTTGGGCGCATCCGTGGCTTGGCCGCAGCCATGCAACGCCGCCGTTGCGGCCATTGCGGCGGCAAACAGCAGCGCCCTCGGCCAGTGCGACAGGGTCATTTCAGTTCTCCAGGGGGATTGAAGTAGTTGCACAGGCGACCGCGATCGCCCTGCGTGATCTCGAAGTCCAGTCCATATAGTTCGCGCAGCCGGTCTTCGGTCATGACCTCGTGCACCGCGCCCGCGCAATGCACCGCCCCGGCCTTCAGCGCGACGACGTGGTCCGAATAGCTGGCCGCGAAATTGATGTCGTGCACCACCAGGACCACGGTGCGGCCGTGGTCGTCGCACAGGCGGCGCAGCGCACGCATGATCTGGACCGCATGCCGGATGTCCAGGTTATTCAGCGGTTCGTCCAGCAGCAGGCAATCGGTCTGCTGCGCGATAGTCATGGCCATGAACGCCATCTGCCGCTGGCCGCCGCTCAGTTCGTCCAGATACGCGTGGCGCAAAGGCTCCAGCGACAGAAATGCAATGGCCTCGTCGATCGTCTGCCGGTCCTGCGGCGTCAGCGCGCCGCGACTGTAGGGAAAGCGCCCGAAGGCGACCAGATCTTCCACCGTGAGCCGCAGGTTGAAGTCGGGCGATTGGCGCAGCGTGGCGACGCGCCGCGCGTAGTCGGCGCGGCTTATATCTGTCACGTTGGCTGCCCCGATGAAAATGCCGCCCTGTGTCGGCGCCAGCAAGCGCGCCATCATCATCAGGAGCGTGGTCTTGCCCGCGCCGTTCGGGCCGATGAGCGAGGTCAGTTTGCCTTCGGGGAACTGCAGGCTCACGTCGCGCAGGACGGCCGTCGCGCCGTGGCTTTTTGAGAGGTTTCTGGTCGTGATCATGCGGTGCCTCGTGTACGCGCCATCAGCAAGAGAAACCAGCCGCCGCAGACCAGATTGACCAGGATGCCGACGGTGGTCTTGTAGTTGAAGAGGTGCTCGACCGCGAGCTGGGCCAGGATGAACATGCCGACGGCGATCGCGCAGCCGGTGGGCAACGTGATGCGGTGCCGGCGTGTGCGTGCCAGCGCATACGCGGTGTTGGCCACGAAGATGCCCATGAACGCCGTGGGTCCCAGCAGGCTGGTGGAAACGGCGACCAGCACCGCGATCAGGGCCAGGTGCAGTTGCACGGCGCGCGGATGATCCACGCCCAGCGACATCGCCTGGTCCCGTCCCAGCGACAGGACGTCCAACGTCGGCAATTGCCTGCGTCCGGCCAGGCATATCGCGGCAACGACGGCGGCGGACACCAGTAGTTGCGCAGGCTCGGCTTTGCCGAACGAGGCCTGGGTAAAGCCGAGCAGGATCGAGAATTCCCCCGGACTAGTCTTCAGTTGCACGAACTGCGTGAAGGTGCCAATGACCATGGTCAGCACCAGCCCCACCAGCAGCAGGAAATACACGTTCTGCCTGCCGTGGCGCAACAGCCAGCGATGCAGGATCCACGAGTACGCCAGCATCACCAGCACCGAAAGCAGGAAGTTGCCGTTCGGTCCCAGCAGCACCAGGCTTTGCGTACCCAGCGCCAGGATCATCACGGACTGCAGCAGCAGGTACACGGCCTCGTAGCCCATGATGGCGGGCGTGAGGATCCGGTTGCCGGTCAGAGTCTGGAACACAATGGAAGACCAGGCGATGCAGACGCCGCCGATGACCATGGCCGCCAGCCGCGCGAGGCGCTTGGGGATGACGTAGTCGAAGTCCAGGCCTGACCGGAAAAAGACGAACGTCACGGCCAGGGCGATGACTGCCATCCACACGCCGTGTCGGGAAGCCGCGCGCATCATCGGTGCTTCCAGAAAATCAGCGCCAGGAACAACACGCCGCCCACGCCTCCCGCCGTCAGGCCGATGGGCACTTCAAACGGATAAATCAGCACGCGCCCCAGGATGTCGCAGACCAGCAGCAGCGACGCGCCGCCCAGCGCGACGACGGGTAGCGTGCGGCTCAGGTTGTCGCCATAGTGGAGCGCGACCAGATTGGGCACGACCAATCCCACGAACGGAATCGCGCCCACCGTGATGACCGTGGCCGACACCGTGACCGCCACTAGCATCAGGCCCAGCGCGACGGTGGCCGGATAGTTCAACCCCAGGCTCGCGGCCATGTCCTCACCCATGCCGGCCACCGTGAAGTGGTGCGCGTACAGGTACGTCAGCACGACGATCGGCAGGATGAGATAGATGATCTCGTAGTTGCCCTGCACGATCTTGGAGAAGTCGCCCAGCAGCCAGCCCTGCATGCTTTGCAAGATGTTGTTGCGGTAGGCATGGAATTCGGCCAGCGCGCTTAGCACGCCGCCGAACATCAGTCCCATCACGGGCACCAGCACCGTGTTCTTGAACCGGATGCGGCGCACGATCAAGACGAAGGCCAGGCTGACGGCAAAGCAGAACGCCAGCGCAAACGCCATCCGCCCGCCGGGCCCCATCGACGGCGCCACCGTCAGCGCAACCAGGATGCCCAGCTTGGCGGCGTCCAGCCCGCCGCAGGTGGCCGGTTCGACGAACTTGTTGCGCACGATGTGCTGCAGGATCACGCCGCACACCGACAGGCCGACGCCCGTCAGCACCAGCGCGGCCAGCCGTGGCAGGCGGCTGGCGGTCAGCGTCAGCCACGCGTCGCCCGACAGTGTGAACAGCTGCGCCCACGCCAACTGCCGCGCTCCGACCAGCAGGGACGCGCCGCACAGCGCGACGAACAGCACCGATAGCCCAGCGCGCATCAGACGCGGTCTCCCGCAATGCGCCAGCCCTTGGCGGCCTGCCGCTGCGTCAGGAACTGCGCATATCGCCCGCCGCTCGCACGCAGCGCCGCCGGCGGGCCCGCTTCGACGATCCGGCCGTCCTCCACTACGGCGATCTCATCTGCCATCGCCACCGTCGACAACTGATGCGCAATGACCACCAGCGTCCGCTTGCCGCGCAGGCGCGCCAGCGTGCCGGCGATGACGGCCTGATTGCCCGCGTCCAGTGCTGCGGTGGCCTCGTCCACCAGCAGGATGGGCGCGTCGCTGATCAGCGCGCGGGCGATGGCGATGCGCTGGCGCTCGCCGCCGGACATCCGCGTGCCGCCTTCGCCCACCGGCGTATCCATGCCTTGCGGCAGGCGCACGGCGATCTCGTCCACGCCCGCTTCGCGCGCGGCGCTCAGGACATCGGCATCATTGCTGCCCGGCCGACCCGCGCGGATGTTGTCGGCGATGGTGCCGGAAAAGAGATAGGTGTCCTGGAAGATCTGGCTGATTTGGCCGGCCAGTTGCGCGCTGGCGATCTGCCGCACGTCTACGCCGCCGACGTGGACGCTGCCTTGCGTCACGTCGAAGAATCGCGCGATCAGCCGCGCCAGCGTCGTTTTGCCGGATCCCGACGCGCCGATCAGGGCGACCATGCTGCCCGGCTTGATACACAGGTTCACACCGTGCAGCACGTCCGGCTCGTCGTGCGCGTAGCGGAAGCGCACATCGCGCAATTCGATGGACGCGTCGCGCGGCGTCTGCGGTGCGGTGGGTTCCGGCAACGGCGCCGCCGCAAAGAGCGCATCGATCGCCTCAAGCTGGGCGCGCGCGCCGCGCAGCACCTCGCCATAGCCGGCAACCTCGAGCAACCCGTCGATATAGCGCACCGCCAACAGCATCGCGACAACGGCGGCCACCACTTCGCTGGCCGCCGCGCCGGCGCCCAGCAGTCCGTTGAGCCACAGGGCCGCCACGATCACCAAGGCGGCAAAGATGGCCTGGACCGCCCAGACGTTGAGCACGGCCGCGGCCGCCGACAGCCAGATCAGGCGCGCGCCGGATCGGCGCTGCGCGTCGAGGGATTGCTCGAAGTGCCGCAAGCCGCCGCCTTCGGCGCTGAACGCACGCAGCACCGACTGCGCCTGCGCGAACTCCACCACGCGCTGGCTGGTTTCGGCAAAGCGACGATGAAAGGCCGCGTCGGCACGGCCCGCCAGGCGCGCGGTAAGCGCCAGCACACCCGCCAGCAGCGGCAGAGCCGCCAGCGCGATCAGTCCTAGCAGCCAATGCTGCGCGAACAGGGCCGCCACCAGCACGAGGGGCGCCGCCACGCCCGCGATGAGCGGCGTGAAGACGTGAGCAGGCAGCTGGGCCACGGTCATCATCCCCTGCGTGACGACATGGCTGAGACGCGCGGTGTTCTGCGGCGTGAACCAGCCGACAGGCAGGCGCGCTGCATGGTCGCCCAGCCGGTGGCGGCCGGCCTGCAGAACGGCGACACCCACGCGCACACCGGCCCGTTCGACCGGCAGGCGCAACGCCCCGCAGCACGCCACCCCGGCGAGCAGCGCGGCCAGCCACGGGGCGGCCTGGTTCGCATCGCCGGCCAGCAGATGCGTGAGCAGCGGCGCCGTGGCCGCAATGGTCAGCCCGCAGGCCAGCCCATAGGAGACGGCCAGCCAGCCGTAGCGGCGCAGCACGTGAACCTCATTGCCAAGCAGGCGCACAAAGGTCTTCAGCATGCCGGCTCCTCTCGCGCCGTGGCCATCGCATACCCGCCCTGCGCCCACAGCCGCGCGTAGCAGCCGCCTTGCGCCAACAGCGCGTCGTGCCGCCCCTGTTCGGTGATGACGCCATCCTCCAGGACCAGAATGCGATCGGCATGCACCACCGTGTCCAACCGGTGCGCAATCACCAGCAGCGTACGCCCCCGCGCAAAGCGCGACAGCGCTTCCTGGACGGCCGCCTCGTTGCCGGCGTCGGCCGCGGCCATGGCCTCGTCCAGCACCAGCACGGGCGGATCGAGCAGGACGGCGCGTGCGATGCTCACGCGCTGGCGTTCGCCGCCCGAGAGCTGCGCGTCTTCGCCGATCACGGCGTCGTAGCCGCGCGGCAAGGCCAGGATGCGTTCGTGGATGTTTGCGGCTCGCGCGGCGGCTTCGATTTCCTGCTGGGTGGCGCTCGGCCGGCCCAGCGCGATGTTGTCGCGCACGCTGGCGTGGATCAGCCGCACCTCCTGCAGCACGAAGCCGATGCGCTGGTACAGCTGCGCGCTCTCGATCTGGCGCAGGTCCGCACCGCCGAGCGTGATGCGCCCTTGCGCCGGGTCGAAGAACCGCACCAGCAAGCGGGCGAGCGTGGACTTGCCGGCGCCGGACGGGCCGACGATGGCGTTCACCGTGCCGGGCGCCAGCGTGAAAGTGATGCCGGACACGGCCGCGTGGCCATCGCCGTAGCGGTAGCTGACGTCCTCGAACCGAACTTCGTGCCCTTGAGGAATCTGGCCGCGGCCGGCTGCCGGGGCCTCCAGCACGGGTGTATTCATGAGGGCCAGCACGCGCTGCGCGGCGCCCTTGGCGCTGCCCAGATCGTGCAGCAGCGTGTGCAGCAACAATATCGGCGCGCAAATGCCCGGCGCCACCAACGCGAAAGGCAGCACGTCCACGGGCGCCATCCAGCCCAACGCCACGAACAGCGCGCCCGCGCCCAGCACCACGCCCAGGACCGTGACCGGCGCGATCAGTGCGTGCGCCCGCGCCATCGCCGCGACCAATGGCCGGGTGAAGTCGGCAAAGGCCGCGGCAAAGCCGTCGACGGCGTCCCGGTAGCCGCGATGCGCCTTGCCTGCGTCGCCAAACGCCTTGACGACCGGAATGCCGTTGACGAATTCGATGGTCGCGCCGTTGAGGCGGCCAAGGCGTTCGATGAACACGGGCATGTTCGCGCCGCCAGCCTTCATGGCGCGGCGCAGGAAAAGAAAGAACCCCGGAAACGGCAGCAGCGCCGCGATGGCAAGGCGCCAATCCTGCGCGAACAAATAGACCGCCGACGCCGCGATGGCGCCGCCCGCACGCCCCACGGCCGTGAAGAAATGCGCGGTGAGGCTGTGCAGCGTCGCCATATCGTCCTGCAATGCCTGCTTGACCTCGCCTGACGCCCGGTCCGTGAACCAGCCCAGCGGCACTTCAGCCAACCGCCGTGCGCCGGCCAGACGCAGATGATGCGTGATCCGGTTGTCGGCCAGGTGGGCAGTCAGCTCGGCGGCCCACACCAGCGCCATGCCCGTGAACAGGCAAGCGACGGCGGCGGCGACGGTCCACCACAGCTCGGGAGCCGTTGACGCGGGACCTTCCAGGACGAGGCGTGCAATGTGCGCGATGGCGGCCAGCGGCGCCAGCGTGAGCATGGTGCCCACCGCGGCAAGCGCGGCTGCGGCAATGAGTTGCCCGCGGATCGGGGTCAACACCAGACTGAGCGGGCCCGGCTGTCGAGAGCGGGCCGGCGCGGCTCCGGAAGTGCTCATGAACGAAGTACCAGGACGGAGTTGATAATTATTTGCATCACTATAAACTAAATATTGAAATAGTTGCATAGCAATAAACTAAATAATTTCGGGACGGGTTAAAGTGCGGGATAGCCGACGCCACCAAGAGGGATCAGACATGCAGCCGCCAGAGCGCCGCCCCACGCGGGGACGCCCTCCCACCATCACCCGTGAGCGGATCGCCGATGCAGGCATCGCCGTGGGCTTGCCTAACATCACGTTCGTCGGCGTCGCCGCGGCGCTGGGCGTCAGCCACATGGCGCTGTACAAGCACGTGCCCAACCTCGAGGAGCTCAAGCGCCTGGTTGCCGAGGAAATCTTCAAGCGATGGCAGATTCCGCAGGCCTGTAGCAACGATCGCGGCGATCTCAAGGACTACCTCACGGTGTTCGCGACGTCCGTGCGCCACTTCGTCAAGGCGCATCCGGGCGTGACGCCCTATGTGATCCGGCGGTTGGCCGCGACGCCGTCCATGCTGGCGAAGATCGACGGGCACCAGAGCCACATCGCCGATGCCTATGGCATCTCAAAGGAGCAGTCGCGCTTCCTGCTGGCAACCGTGGCGTTCCATGGTCTGGCGGTGGCGGATACGGTGTATTCGGTTGCCGGGCTGGAGCCGGTCGTCGACGCGGCGCGCGCAGCGGAAGAATCCGAGATGGAGGTTGAACTCGATCAGGGCATGCAGGCCCTCATCATCGGCCTGACGGCGATGCTGGATTGCGGCCCCGGACAGCCCGCGACCGCCCTGGCGGCAAACAAGGTAGTGACAGCCGCCAAGAAGTCGCGCGGCGCCTGAGGGCCCGCCGCATTAAACCCGTCAGCCAGGAAGTGACCGTGCTCATCCGGCCGTTCCCGACCCAAAGCGGTCTTTTGCATTTCTTGATGACGAAGACTCCGGCGGGGAGAGTCAAAGAAAGCGCTAAATCACACCCATTGCAGCGCGGCACCATCTGGATCCGCCCAGGCGGACGCATGGCCATCGGCACATAACAGGAATATGCCGGACGGCTACGGCCAATGCGCCAGTTCTGGAAACTAAAATCATTGTCATTTACAATTGCGACCTTTCCCGCCCACTGGCACTCCTACCGCTTCCGTCACGTGAATTCCGAACTTGATTCCGTGCGCTTCTACAAGTTGCACAGAAGCGAACTGGTAAGCTACGCCGATAGTTTCGTGCGGGATCGCGCCAGTGCCGAAGACATCGTGCAAGACGCCTGGGAGCGCGTGCAGGCGGTCGAGCAGGGGCGTTCACTGGCGGAACCGCTGGGGTATTTCTACCGCACGGTGCGGAATCTGGCGTTGGATTGGTTGCGGGCCCGCAAGCGCGACGGCGCCGAGGCCGATAGTGATCCCATGGCGCTGGCCGCCACGCTCCAGGATCGATCTCCCTCGCCGGAAGCAACCGTCTCCGCCCGCAAAGACATGCATCTGGTCCTTGAAAGCCTGGACGAATTGCCCGAGCGCTCCCGGCTTGCCCTTACTTTGCATACCGTCGATGGGCTGAAGTTGCGAGAAGTCGCCCAACAACTGGGTCTATCCGTCACCTTCACGCATCAATTGATCGCCGAAGCCAAATTGCACTGCATCCAACGTTTGTCGCGCCGCCTGTGAAGCACGAAGACCACGACGCCGCCTGGGATGCCGCGCTGCGCGCCGCGGTGGACTGGAGCATCCTGCTCGATGACGAACCCGACGACCCCGATCTGCGTGCGCGCTTCGAGGCATGGCGCGTGGCCGATTCGCTGCACGACGGCGCCTGGCGCCAGACGTCCCACGTTGATGCCCTGATCCGCCAATTGCCGTCCGAACATCCGCAGTCTGAAATAGCCGCGCCCGTTGGGCGCGCGAGGCTAGCGCGGCCGCGTCTGCGCCACATGTTCGCCGGAGCCTGCCTGGCCGCGCTAGCGTGGCTCGCCGTGCCCATCGTCTTGCTGCAGGCCCGGGCCGACTTCATTACGGACTCGAAGAGCCAGGCGGACATTCGCCTGGAGGACGGCAGCCGGGTGCGCCTGGCGCCTGGCAGCGCGATGCGCGCAGACATTTCCGCCACCGGCCGGCAGGTCACGCTCTATGCCGGCGAGGCGTTCTTCGAGGTGACTCCCGATCCCGCCCGGCCATTTGAGGTGGTCGCCAACGGCACTCGCGTGACGGTGCTGGGTACGGGCTTTAACGTGCGGATTGGCGAGCGCGACACCGACGTGGCGGTCAAGCATGGGCGGGTGCAGGTCGAGCACACCGAGCCGGAAGCCGCCAGCGAGGTGTTGGCAACCGGGCAATGGGTGCGCATGACGGACAATGCGCCTGCGGCCAGGGGAGAGATCGCGCCGGAGGTGGTGGGCAGTTGGACGCGCACCCGGCTGGTCGCCGTCGACCGGCCCTTGCCCGACGTCATCGAGGATCTTCGTCGCCGGTACGCAGGCCAAATCTTGCTGTTGGGTGATGCGCCGCGCAATCTCAGCGTGACGGGCATCTTCGATACCAGCAACCCCGCTGCCGCGGCTGAACTGATCGTGCGGCCGCATGGCGGCCGAGTGCGCCAGATCACACCGTGGCTGCTCATTGTGTCGCTGAACGACGCCGCTTCCTGAGCCTTTGTCCCCACGATTTGTAGGGAATTACCGAAAAATCCGTTTGCTGCTTCGTTGTGTGGATAGACCCCGGCCAGGACGCCTGATCAGACCGGCGGGATTTCGCACAATCGGAGCTAATCAAAATGAAGAAGAAAGTGGGGATGCGCCTGGCGCACGGCGTCGTATCAAGCACCATCGCCATCGCGGGCCTGACCATCGGGATGCTGGGGCAGGCGGCGGCGCAGCCCGGCGTGGCGCAGGGGGTCTCCTTCAACATCCCGGCCCAGGCGCTGGCCGATGCGCTGGTGATCTTTGGCGCGCAATCGGGCTATCAGGTGACTGTTGACGGCGCGCTGATCCGTGCCGCACGCGCCAGCGCCGTTCGCGGGCAGATGACTGCCCCGCGTGCGCTGAGCGAGATGCTGGCCGGCAGCGGATTCACCTTCGACATCTCGGGCAACGTCGTGACGATCCGTCCGCAGCCCAAGGCGTCCGACAGCGCCACCCACCTGGCGCCGGTTCTCGTGGAGGGCGCCACCGCCACTGCCTACGGACCCGCGGACGGCTATATCGCGTACCGCAGCGCGACGGCCACCAAAACGGACACGCCGTTGATTGAAGTTCCCGCATCGGTGTCAATCGTGACGAGCGAGCAGATCGAGGCCCAGCAACCCAAGACCGTGACGCAGGCGCTGCGGTATACGCCTGGCGTGACCAGCGAAGTGGCAGGGGGGCAGATCATCGCCGACCAGCTCATCATCCGTGGCTTTCAGCAAGGCACCGGCCGGCTGCTGCGCGACGGATTACGCGGCTTTCCCAGCGATTACCTGGGATGGGACGCGCCGGAGCCGTATGGGCTGGAACGCATCGAGGTGCTGCGCGGCGCCAGTTCGGTGCTGTACGGCGCATCCGATCCGGGCGGGCAGATCAATCTGGTGACCAAGCGGGCGCCGCTCACGCCGCTGTATCAGGTGCAGGTGCAGGGCGGTACCCACGACTATTCGCACGCGGCGTTCGACATCGGCGCGCCGCTGGACGACGCAGGGGTATGGTCGTACCGCCTGACTGGGCTGAAGCGCAGCAATGATGTGCAGGTCGACAAGATCCATAATGAACGCACCTTTGTCGCCCCGACATTCACGTGGCGGCCCAGCGCGGCCACCGAGTTTACGGTTCTGACGGAATACCAGAAGCAGACCGGAAACTTCGCCAATGCCCTGCCAGCGGAGGGCACGGTCCTGGACAATCCCAACGGTCGGATCCCCCGGCACCGCTATATTGGAGAGCCGGACTTCGACCGCTCGGTCAATGAGAAGACGTCGATCGGCTATCTGTTCGAGCACCGCTTCAACGATGTCTTCACGGTGCGCCAAAACTTGCGCTACTCGCATGTGCGCCACAGCAGCGACGAGCTGTTCGTCCTGGGCTGGGCAGATGCAGACAAACGGTTGGCCAGCCGGTTTGCCGATTCGCGTAGCGGCAGCGGCGACGTGCTGGCCGTGGACAATCAGTTGCAGGCCAAGTTCGGCACTGGCCCGGTCGATCACACGCTGCTCGCGGGGCTGGACTACAGCCGCATCAAATACTCCCAATGGCAGCAACTGGGCATGGGTGCGCCGCTGGACCTGTTCACGCCGGTTTACGGCAATACGGACATGATGATGTTTCCGGCCAGCGAGTACCGTCAAACGGTGCAGCAGACCGGTCTCTATCTGCAGGATCAACTGAAGCTGGACAAGAAATGGGTGGTGCTGCTCGGAGGGCGTTATGACTGGGTGCGCAACGAAAACACCGCTACCTGGGCGTCGGCGCCGGTGCAGAACGACGAGAAATTCACCGGGCGTGCCGGCCTGGTCTATCTTAGCGACACGGGCCTGGCGCCTTACATCAGCTATTCCGAGTCATTCCTGCCCGCCACAGGGCGCACCTTCGACAACCAGGTCTTCAAGCCGGAAATGGGCCAGCAGTATGAGATCGGCGTGAAGTACGAACCGCCGCAGATGAACGCGTTGTATACGTTCGCGCTGTTCGACCTGACCAAGAAGAATGTCAGCACGCCCGATCCCGCGCATCCGGGCTTCAACATACAGGAAGGGAAGACGCGCTCGCGCGGTGTGGAGCTGGAGGCGAAAGTGGGATTGGCGCCGAACCTGGATGTGATGGCGAGCTACACCTGGAACGACGTCAAGGTGACGCGTTCCTCGGAGCCCGGCATTCAGGGCAATCGGCCGGCCCGCGTGCCGGAGCAGATGGCGTCGGTCTGGGTGGACTACCGGCTGCCGGTGACGGGGCCGCTGGCGGGTCTGCGCGTGGGCGGCGGCGTGCGTTATGTCGGCAGCAGCTATGGCGACCGCGAGAATACGTTCAAGGTGCCGTCATATACGGTGGTCGACGCAATGCTGCGTTATGAGTTCACGCCGGGCCGTGGGCTGGCGCTATCCTTGAATGCATCGAACTTGTTCGACAAGCAGTACGTGGCGTCTTGCTACAGCATGATGGGTTGCCAGTACGGGCAAGGCAGGACGATGTACGCGACGATGGAATATGCGTGGTGATGAGGAGTAAAGGGTTGCGGCTAGCGATAGCGAACCCTGCAAAAATGCCCTTCCACCCGTCCGCCCGCTTGCTACAACTCTGGCGAGCAGAAGTATTCACAAAGCTTCACACCGGGAGGCTGCCATGGGGCGTCAAAACCGGCCGTCATCGACGTAGCGCTTGAGCGCCTGCCACTGGTTCAAGGCATACGAGAGCCAAAAGTTGCACAACCTTTCGACAAACGGGAAAATCGACCACTTGGTCCACCATATCCGTGGCCGCAGACTATTTAGGAGTGAAGGACGTGCGCAACCCCGTTCTCACGGCAATACCGACCGGCATCATGGAAGGCCGGTGCCGGCAAAGCGCTCAAGGCAAACACGCGATCCTGCATGCTGTAATCTGCGCGGTCCTCGCCAGCGCTCCTTTCCTGCAGATCGAAGCGGCCTATGCCGCCGGCTTCGACTGCAAGGCCGCGAAAACCCATGTCGAACATCTAATCTGCGCCGAACCATCATTGTCCAAGCTGGACGATCAGGTGAAGGAGCTTTACGACAAGATTCAGGCCGAAACCGCTGGCCGTGACGGTGAAACCGGTGAATGGCGCGATCCTGTAGCGAAAGAGCAGACGCTATGGCGCACCACCGTGCGCGACCGTTGCCCCGACGCCGCCTGCCTGAAATCCGCCTACGTGGACCGCATCGCTGCCATGAAAAAGAACTGGGCAGAGGCGCTGGGCCCCGCAGGCAAGTAATACGCGAAGCCCTCCGGGGTGGTCGAACTTTGCTATTTAAAAGCATCCTGTCGGGGCCGAAACAAAATAAGGTGTCCAAAGTAAGGTGTCAGACTGAAATATCACAGACATCCGATCCGAGGAAACCGATATGACATTGCAGCCACAACGCTTCCTGGATCATCTTGCCGCTCACGGCTGGACGGTACTTCGGACGGCGCCCAACTCGACGTCAGCGGCTGCGCCGGGCGATGCGCATGGCTATGGCGCTTTCCTGGCGGCATTCACTGACTTGCACAACGTAAACCAGACACGCTGGTTCCTGAGCACGGCTGACCATGACGGCACGGCGGACAGCGCTTTTTCCTGGCACACCCTGCGCGATATCAGCCTGGATGCTGCGCTTGACGACGCCGGCCGGCAGGTGGTCCTGGACTTCTGGCAACAGCACACGCCGATCTACATGAGCGTTGCCGGCGATTACGAATTTCTGGCGATAGAACGCGACTCGGGCTGCATCGTGCACGGCATCGAGCCGGAATTCGAGGACACCCGCGAGGTCGCTCCGAGCCTCTCGGCCCTGTTCGAAGACATGATTGCCGGCCGCGCCACGGCAGCGCTACTGGCGTAACGTCGTATGCAACGCCCTAGGCAACCCCAAATGCCGCCCGATCTAAACGCATATATCCACGACGACAGCCTTGCCTAGGAAGCCTGGCTGGATTGTGCACCGCCGACGGTGGCCGGGTTGCGCGTGCCGCCGGCACCGGGATTTCGCCGTAGCCAGGGCATCTGCATAAAAAAAGCCCGCACCCCCGATCAGGGTGCGGGTTTTTTGCGTCAGGCCCGAAGCAAGCCCGCCGCGGACTCCGTCATTCCTTCCTGTACGCCAGGTAGTCCTGATGGATCCCGATATGGTCGGCGATGTAGCGGGCGTCGTGCCAAACCCCCCATATGAATGAGGAACTGCGGTTGGTGAGGTTGGGCAGGCCTAAGAAGTAGATGCCCTTTTCGGCGGAGATGCCGCGCTTGTGGATGGGGTAGCCCTTTTCGTCGAAGGTGTCGACGTCGATCCAGCTGAAGTCGACCTTGAAGCCGGTTGCCCACAGGATGGTCTTGATGCCGGCCTCGGCCAGGTTCAGGCTGAGGATGGGATAGGTGAGGCACTCCGGGTCGGGCAGCAGTTTCCAGGCGTCGGGCTCGGGCGGAAGGTCGAGGCCATTCTGCTCGATGTAGGCGTCGGCTTCGCGCAGGACCTCGAAGTAGTCGGCATCGCCCTGGGCGACATCGCGGCCGAGGTTGTCGGCGAAGTGCAGCACCCCGTTTTCGTAGGAGGTCGTGATGCCTACCAATTGGATGCCGTCGCGGGCAAGGCGCCGGAAGTCGACGGTTTTGCCGTTTTCGTAGCCGCTTACGGCGAAGGCGACGTGTTCGCGCTTGGGCTTTTTCTTGACTTCGTCCCACATGCCCAACGCGCCCAGCCACCAGCAGTAATCGCGTTCGCGGTAGGAGCGGGGGGGGCGGTAGTGTTCGCCCACGGACAGGTAGACGGTGCGGCCGGCCTGGCGGAGCTCTTCGGCGATCTGCGAACCGGAGGCGCCCGCGCCGACGACGAGCACGGCGCCGTCGGCCAATTGCCCCGGGTTCTTGTAGGTCGAGGAATGAAGCTGCTGGATGCCGGCGCTTTCCGGCACGATTTTCGGATAGGTCGGGACCTGGAAGGGGCCGGTCGCGGCGACCACGTGCTGGGCTTCGATGGTGCCCGCGGAGGTGGTGACGGTGAAGCCCGGGCGTTTCTCGTTACGCTGGACGCGCAGGACTTCGACGCCGGTGCGCACGGGCGCATTGAGCATCTTGGCGTAGTCTTCGAAGTACTGGGCCATGCGTTCCTTGGGCGGGAAGACATCGGGTCCGACGTCGTCGAACTTCAAACCGGGAAAGCGGTCGTGCCAGGCGGGGCCGTTGGCCACCAGCGAGTCCCAGCGTTCGGAGCGCCAGCGTTCGGCGATCCGCTTGCGTTCGAGCACGATATGCGCAATCCCCATGGCGCCGAGGTGCTCGCTCATTGCGATGCCGGCCTGGCCGGCGCCGATCACCAGCGTATTGGTTTTTTCAATTGACATGTGAAGATCCTAAGAAATACCGAGACCCTGGTGCGTCTCGAGGCTGACACGACGATCAAGGACAAGAAAGCCGGCGAACCGCGTGCACGATCCGGGTGCGCGCTGAACGATTGGCACGCAGTGTGACCCCGAAGCCCTAAGTTGATAACTTCGTTTTTCGGACGGCTGACTTAGGAAAAAGCAAAGGTGTCTGTTTAGCCGGGCGGCAACCGCCGACGCGCTTGCGCCGTCGTGATTTCTTTTTTCCGATGGCCCCCATCAGCATCGGCAATGCACTGGAAACAGGGCTTTACCGTATTCTTGACTGCACCAGAAACGCTGGCGCCGCAGCCTTGCGTGCCATGCGGTCACCGCCTGTTTTTCCCGGAATCTTCGCGCCGGGAAACTGAACTCCGTGAGTGCAGCAGCCATGCCGAATAGTCCCTATTCCTCCGATAGCTCCAGCGCCGTCCGCCTGGAGGGAGTGGTCAAGAAATATCGCGATCACGCGGTGCTCCAACAGGTGTCCCTGAAGATCGAGCGCGGGGAATTCCTGACGCTGCTGGGCCCGTCGGGCTGCGGCAAGACCACCTTGCTGAACCTGATCGCGGGCTTCGCCGACGCCGACGAGGGCGAGATCTTTATCGACGACACGCCCGTCACGGCGCTGCCGCCGTATCAGCGGCAGATCGGCATCGTGTTCCAGAACTACGCGTTGTTTCCGCACATGACCGTGGAGCGCAATATTGCGTACGGCCTGCGGATGCGGCGCGTGCCGGCCGCCGAGATCGAGCGGCGGGTGCGTGAAGCCATGGCGCTGGTAAAGCTGGATGGACTCGGCGAGCGCAAGCCGCGCGAGCTGTCCGGGGGCCAGCAGCAGCGCGTGGCGCTGGCGCGGGCGTTGGTGATACGTCCCAAGGTCCTGTTGCTGGACGAGCCATTTTCCGCGCTGGACAAAAGCCTGCGCGGCGCCATGCAGGTGGAGATCCGCGATATCCAGCGCAGGCTGGGCGTGACGACGATCTTCGTGACGCATGACCAGGGCGAGGCCCTCAGCATGTCGGATCGCATCGCCGTGATGAACCAGGGCGTGATCCGGCAAGTCGCCACGCCTGACGAGCTCTACCGCAATCCGCAGGATCCGTTCGTGGCATCGTTCCTGGGCGACGTCAACATCCTGCCCGCGCACTATCACGGCACCAGCGCGGAAACCATCCAGCTGCGCCTGGGTGCGGGGCTGACGCATATTCCCCGCCAGCGCCTGGTGGGCGGGTCGCACGAGGGCCACCGGCTTGATCTTTACGTACGGCCAGAACATATCAAGCTGGAAGCCCTGCATAGCGGATCAGTCCTGAGCGGCACGGTCGTCAACCACGTGTTCCAGGGCGATCACGTGGATCTGTACCTGGATGTGCACATTCCCGTGGAAGGGCGCCAGCACGTCATGGTGCGCACCTTCGACCTGAATTGCCTGCATGAATGGCCCGTGGGCGCCGTGGCGGGCCTTGCTCTGCCCGGCCACGGGGTCAGTGTCTTCAACGCGCCGTCCTGAGGACGGCTTCACGCGCATGCCCTTTCCTGGCGGTGGCGCCTGCGCAGCCGCCGAGTTTCCATTCGTCCGCGAGGCACAGTGCCATGAATCAAATTCCCGCTGAAATGCAAGCCATCATCGCCCGCGAGCCCGGCGATGCCACGGTATTGACGCTGGCCGGCAGGCCCGTCCCGGCGCCCGGCCCGGGCGAAGTGTTGTTGCGCGTGCATTCGGCCGGCATCAACCGGCCCGACATCATGCAGCGCCAGGGCGTGAGCAAGCCGGCGCCGGGCGTGACCGACGTGCTGGGGCTGGAGGCTTGCGGCGAGGTAGCAGCATGCGGGCCAGGCGTGCCGGATGCCTTGCGCGGGCAGCGCCTCATGAGCCTGCTTGCGGGCGGCGGCTATGCGCCGTGGTGCGTGGCGCGCGTGGATCATTCCCTGACTGTGCCCGACGCGCTGGACGACGCGCAAGCGAGCGCCCTGCCGGAAGGCCTGTTTACCGTCTGGCACAACCTGTTCGAACTGGGCCGCCTGCGCATGGGGGAGACCGTGCTGATCCATGGCGGTGGCGGTGGTATCGGCACGCTGGCCATCCAGATGGCGCATGCCGCCGGCGCGCGGGTCATCGCCACGGACGGCGAACGCGACCGCCTGGACGCCTTGCGCGAACTCGGCGCCGACGAGGTGATCTGCTTTCATGACACGGATTTCGTCGAAGCCTGCGCGGCGTTCACGCAGGGCCGTGGCGTGGATGTCGTGCTGGATATCGTCGGCGGCGATTATGTGCGGCGCAATCTGCAGGCGCTGGCCTTCGGCGGGCGTCACGTGAGCCTTTCCTTCCTGCAGGGATCGGCCGTCACCATCGAACTGCTGACCCTGATGCAAAAGCAGTTGAGCCTGCATTCTTCGACCATGCGTCCGCAGACCGATGCCGAGAAGGCCCGGATGGCGGTCGCGCTCAGACGCCATGTGCTGCCGTTGGTGGCCGCGGGCCGTATCCGGCCGAGGATGGCGCAAAGCCTGCCCCTGGCCGAGGCCGTGCGTGCGCATCAGTTGCTGGAAAGCGGCAAGGTGTTTGGCAAGCTGGTCCTCAAACCCTGACAAACGGAGAATGGATTGAAACTGCTCTATGCCCCGACGTCCCCCTTCGTGCGCAAGGTGATGGTGTGCGCGCACTTGACCGGCCAGGCCAGACAGATCGAATGGCTGGCCAGCGCCGCGCATCCGGTCAACCGCGATACGCGGATCGCCGCCCACAATCCGCTGGCCAAGGTGCCCACCCTGATCCTGCCGGACGGCAGAGCGCTCTACGACAGCCGCGTGATCTGCGAATACCTGGCCGAGGCTGCCGGCGATACGCAGTTGTTTCCCGCGGGGCCGGCCCGCTGGGTCGCGTTGACACGCCAGGCCCTGGGCGACGGCCTGCTGGATGCCGCGTTGCTGGCGCGCTACGAGCACACGGCCCGGCCGGCCGAGATCCAGTGGCCCCAGTGGCGCGAGGCGCAGCTTGTCAAAGTCCAGGCCTGCCTGGCGGATATCGAGTCGCAGGCAGACGAGCTGCCGCGAACGCATCCGAGCATCGGGGACCTGACCCTCGCCTGCGCCCTGGGGTATCTGGATTTCCGCTTTCCTGAACTGGACTGGCGCACGGCGCATCCGCGCGCCGCAGCGTGGTTCTCCGTGTTCAACGAATTGCCTGCCATGCAGGCGACCCTTCCCCATGACGCCTGAGACTGCCTCCATGACGACGCGAAGCGCCACCACTACCTCTTCCACGGTCTGGTTTCTGAACGGGCCGAACGCCAATCTCTACGGGTTGGATGCCAACAAGACCTATGGCTCCGACAGTTTTCCCGTGCTACAGCAGCGTTGCGAAAGCAAGGCCGCCTCGCTGGGCATCCAGTTGCACTTCGTCCAGTCCAACCACGAAGGCCAGTTGGTCGACTGGATCCAGGAAGCGCGCGGCGCTGCGCAGGGCGTCATCATCAACGCGGCTGGCCTGACCTATTCGTCGGTGCCCATTCTGGATGCCTTGTTATCCTTTCCGGGCAGGATCATCGAAGTTCACATGAGCAACATCTGGCGGCGGGAAGCCTTCCGCCATCATTCCTATATTTCCAAGGCCGCGGATGGTGTCATCGCGGGGCTGGGCGGCGATGGCTACGAACTTGCCATCGAGGCCATGTCCCGCCTGATCAACCGCGACACCTGAGGTAGACCGGCCATGCACGCATCCCCCCGTCCCGCCGTGTCGGGCGCAATGATCTTCTATAGCGATTTCGACGACTACACGGCCTGGCGCGATGCCATGCTGGCCTGCCTGCCCGGTTTGCGCGTGGTGCACGGCAACGACGCGTACGATCCGGCCGACATCCATTACGCGTTGGTCTGGAAGGCGCCGCAGGGGTTCTTCGACCGCATGAAGAACCTGCGCCTTATCGTGAATCTGGGCGCTGGGGTGGATTCACTCGTCGGCCGCGAAGACCTGCCCGCCGAGGTGCCCATCACTCGCCTCACCGATCCCAATATGGCGTGCATGATGGCGGGCTATGTGCTGTTTGCCGCCCTGCGGTATGCGCGTGACATTCCCTATTTCGAAGCGGCGCAGCGGCGGGGCGAGTGGGCCTATCGTCACCCCCGCTCGCCCGAGACGGTGCGCGTGGCAGTGCTGGGCCTGGGCGAACTGGGCGCCTGTGCGGCGCGGGAACTGTCCCGCCAGGGGCTGACCGTGCTGGGTTGGTCGCGCAGCCCGCGCAACATCGAAGGCATCGAGTGCCACGCCGGCATGGCGGCGCTGGATACCGTACTGTCGCGCGCCGACATCCTGGTGGTGATGCTTCCGCTTACGCCGCAGACGCGTGGTCTGTTAGACCGTGAGCGTCTGCGGCGCCTGCCGCGCGGCGCGGCCCTGATCAATGTGGCGCGGGGCGCGCTGGTGGACCAGGCGGCCCTGACCGACCTGTTGCGCAGCGGTCATCTGGGCGGCGCGACGCTGGACGTCTTCGAGCGCGAGCCGCTGCCGCCTGGAGACCCGCTCTGGGGAATGGACAACGTGCTCATTACACCGCACCTGGCTTCGGTGGCCATTCCGGCATCGGCCGCCGGACAGATCGCCGACAACATACTGCGAGTCAGCCAGGGCCTGGAGCCCGCCAACCGCGTCGATCCGGCGCGCGGCTATTGAAGGGCTCAGGGCTGCCCTGCGCCATTCCGATGCTCGCCCCACTGGGGGCTGCGCTTCGGATGGCTCCGGGGACCTCGCCTTACAGCCGCCCAATGCGAGGTTTTTGAATCCCGTTCATAGGTAGATGCCGGTGGCCTTGAACTCGCTCATGGGCAGATGCCGTGAGCCGGGGGCCGGGCGGAGGGATCCGAAGCGCAGGACCACCGGGCCGAGCATCGGAATCCCGCAGTCCGGACTCCGGCGGCTCAAGAGCGAACCTGGCGTCACAAAATCAAACTTCCACATTCGACCAAAAAATTCTCTAGTGGTTGTCCTCGATATTGAGAATCCTGCCGAGCCCCAGGAAGCGGTTGGCGAAGATCAGCAGGCTGGCCGTCACCACGATATACACCACCGACAGCGCGGCCAGGGTGGGGTCGGCGAACTCGCGCACATAGTTGTACATGGTCACCGGCAGGGTCTGCGTGTTCTGGGTGGTCACGAACAGCGACGCGGTGAATTCGCTGAACGACATGATGGCCGCGAACAGCCAGCCGCCGAACAATCCAGGTGCCAGCAAGGGCACGGTGATTGTGAACAGGACCCGCACCGGCGACGCTCCCAGGCTGGCGGCGCTTTGCTCCAGGCGCTCGTCCAGGTTCTCCATCGAGACGTAGACGCTGCGCAGCACGAAAGGCAGGACGAGGATGACGTGGCACAGAATCACGATGCCGTAGCCACGATCGATGTTCAGCTGCGCCACCAGGATCAACAGGCCCAATCCCACCGTGAAGTGAGGGATCACCAGCGGCGAGAGCAGAATCGCCTGCAGGATGTTCTTGCCGGGAAACGCCATGCGCTTGACGGCAATCGCCAGGCCGGTGCCGATGACCAGCGCCAGCAACGACGACCAGAACGTCACCACCATGCTGGCGTGAAAGCCGTCGCGAAAGTCGGAGTAGGTGAAAACACGCTCGAACCAGCGCCAGGACCAGGCCTGCGGCGGAAACGTGAGCAAGGCTTTTTCATTGAAGGAAGCCAGCACCACCACCACGACGGGCAGCAGCACAAAGGCCAGAATCAGCGTGATCAGCACCGGCGCGCCGATACGCAGCCACAGGGGCAGGGATTTACGGAGACCCATGTCAGTGTCCTCCAATGACCTTGAGACGGCGCGTGACGCGGCCAAGCAGCATCAGCGCAATCGCCGTCAGGCCCAGGCCCATGACGCTCAGGCTGGCCGCCAGGGGAAAATTCATGGACGAGAACCCCAGCTGGTAGACCAATGTGGAAACCGTCGGAACGCGGCCTCCGCCGATCATTTGCGGTGTGGCGAAGGCGCTGAACGTCCAGGCGAACGAGGTCGTGATGCTGGCCAGGACGCCCGGCATCGACAGGGGAAGCGTGATGGTCAGGAAAGTGCGGACCGGCCCGGCGCCCAGGCTTTCGGCGGCTTTCTCGTAATCGCGGTCGATGTGCGAGATGGCGGTAGCCAACATCAGCACGACCACCGGAACGGTAACGTGCACCAGCGCCACCAGTACGCCAAGATGGCTGAACATCAGCGCCAGCGGCGTATCGATCAATCCCAGCTTGAGCAGCATCGAATTGATGAAGCCCGTGCTGCCCAGCACGATGATCCAGGAATAGGTGCGCACGATTTCGCCCAGGAACAGCGGCGTGATGGAGACGATCAGGATGAAAGACTTGATGTAGCGGTTTCGCACCCTGACCAGGGCATACGCCAAGGGGTACGCGACGAGCAGGGAGAAGACTGTCGTTTCCACGCTCAGGCGCAAGGTGTTGACAAAGGCATCGACGTAGATCTGCTTGCCCATGCCCGAAAAATTCGAGAGCGTCAGGCCCCCGACATCCAGCGAACCGGGAATGAAAGTGCGCAAGCTGTACTGCAGCACGGCCGCCATGGCGACGCAGATGCACAGCGCGATGAAGCTGGCCGGGGATATCAGCCATCCCCGCAGGGTGGAACGCGCATCCATGGTGGACCCATCCTTCGTGTACGGTGAAAGCACGGCGGCGCCGCGGCCCGCAAGGCCGCGAGGCCGCGGTATCGGCGATCAGTTCATGATGTTTTCGGTAAACCACTTGCGCCACTCAGCGGTTTTTTCGGCGCGCAGCTTGTCGTCGATGACGATGGCCTGGGTATCCCATTGCTGTTTGGTCGTGAAGACGCCCGGCAGCGCGGCGTCTTCGGGCGAGACCTTGGCGTCGTCGATGACGGGGCTGGCCTTCTTCGCGGCCACGATCTTGGCCTGCACTTCCGGCGACAGCGCAATGTTCATGAACTTGTGCGCCAGGTCGGCTTTGGTGCTGCCTTTCATGATGGCCATGGTGTCCACCCCCAGGACTGCGCCTTCCTTGGGCATTGCGACCTTGATCGGCACCCCCTGGCCGATCATGTAATAGGCGTTCATGGACAGCACGATCTGCACGGGCGTCTCGCCGGCGGCGATCAGTTGCTGGCTGTTGGCATCGTTGGTGTAGAAGGCCTTGAAGTTGGGCTTCAGCGCCTTGAGTTTGTCCTGGCCCTTTTCCCAGCTGCTTGCGTCGCCGCCCGAGAGCAAGGCCGAAATGTCGATGATATGGCTGGGGTCGAAATCGGGCGCGGACAGCTTGCCTTTCAGCGCCGGGTTCCAGAGATCGTTCCAGCTGTTGAAGGTGATGCCGGCGGGAACCAGGTCGGGGCGATAGCCGATGGTGTACACGTACGCCCAGCTGCCGATGTGGTACGGGCTGATCTTGGCGCGATCGACCAGGTGCGAATAATTGGGGATTTTGCTCAGGTCCAGCTTTTCGTACAGACCGGCATTGACGTAGAGCCAGCCGATGTGCGATGTGGTGAACGTGATGTCGCTTTCCGGCTTGGTGGCGAGCTTGGCCTTGTTCAGGCGGTCGATGGTGCCACCCGTGATGTACTTCACTGGCACCCCTGTCTGTCGCGTGAACTCCTTGGAGATGGTCTCATCGATAAGGTCCCGGAAGCTGCCGCCCCAGGTGCTTACCACCAGGGCATCCTGCGCATGCGCCGTGCCGGCGAGGGCCGCGCCGGCAAGCATGCCCGCGCAAATAAGTTTCTTGATCATGACAACCCCTTGTCTATGTTGTTGGCTACAGAACCTGTTCGAGGAAATGCTTCAGTCGCTCACTTCTCGGCGAGGCAAAGAATTGTTCGGCGGGCGCGGTCTCGATGATTTCGCCGCACTCCATGAACACACAGCGGTCGGCCACCCTGCGGGCGAAGCCGATCTCGTGGGTGACGCAGATCATGGTGATGCCGGTCTGGGCCAGGTCTTCCATGATGCGCAGCACGGAACCGACCGATTCCGGATCCAGCGCGGACGTCGGTTCGTCGAAAAGCATGATGCGCGGCCGCAGGCAGAGCGCGCGCGCGATGGCCACGCGCTGCTGCTGCCCGCCGGAAAGCTGGATCGGATACTTGCCGGCCTGTTCGATCACATTGACCTTGGCGAGGTACTCCCGTGCCGTCTGTTCGGCCTCGCTGGCCGGCGTCTTCAAGGCGATCTTCAGCGCGAAGGTGCAGTTCTCCAGCACCGTCATGTGCGGAAAGAGATTGAAGCTCTGGAACACCATGCCCAGCTGGCGCCGGACTTGCTCGACGCTTTCCGGGCGCCGGGTGAGCGCCGTGCCATTGACGTGGATATCGCCCGAGTCGTGCTGTTCCAGATGGTTGATGCAGCGGATGAGCGACGACTTGCCGGATCCCGAAGGGCCGCAAAGGATGACGATTTCGCCGCTGGATACCTCAAGGTGGATATCTCGCAGCGCGTGGAACGACCCGTAGAACTTGTTCAATCCCGAGATGGATACCGCGGGCGCGCATTCAGAACGGACGGAGGACAACGGCGGCGTGATGCTGGACAGGATGGCAGTCATGATGGTTCGCGCTCTGAAGGACGGTCGGCCGGGCGGCTCAGACTCTGGCGAGATAGCGGTTCAACTTACGATCCGCGATCGAGAATCCAAGACGTATGCTGTTGGTAATGCACCAGTAGATGGCCGCCGCCGTGATCAGGGGCGTGAACGGGTCATAGGTGTAGTCGAACACGGTATTGGCGGCGGCCGTCAGGTCGACCAAGGTGATGGCGCTGACGGCCGCCGTGCTTTTCACCATGATCAGCAACTCGTTCTGATAGGCGCGCAGCACATAGCGCGCGACCAGCGGAAGCCGCAGTCGGAACAGGATTTGCGCGGGCTTCAGGCCGAGGGTCTGCGCGGCTTCGATGGTGCCCTTCGGAATTGCCGCCAGCCCGCCGCGGATGATCTCCGCCATGAAGCCGGAGTGCGTCAGCGCCAAGCCCAGCCAGGCGCAGACATACGCGCTGGAAAAGACGTTCCACAGAAAGGTATCGCGCACGAAAGAGAACTGCGGCAGTCCGCTATAGATCAGATACAGCAACACCAGGCTGGGCACTCCGCGGAAAAAGCCGATGTAGCTGCTGGCGAAGAGGGCGCGCGGACCCGGGCGGAAGCTTGCCAGGGCAACCGGCAGCGCCAGTAGCAGCCCTATGACTAGCACCGGCAGCAGCACGGCGAATGTCGTGCCGGCGCCGGCCAGCAGTTTGGGCAGACTCTCCCAGGCCACCTGGAAGTCAAAGTGCATGAGACGCTCCCTGGGTCACGACGGGATGGAAGCCGCGCGCGGCCCACGTTTCAACGCGACGGGCCACGTAGTAGGTCAGCCAGGTCATCAAGAGGAAGAAGAACGCCGCCAGCAGGTAGTAGACGAAAGGTTCCTTGGTTACGCCGGAAGCGAGCTTGGCATAGGCCATGATTTCCTTCAGGCCGATCAACGAAATGAGAGCGGTGTCCTTGAGCACGACGATCCACATATTGGTCATGCCGGGCAAGGCCAGGCGCAGCATCTGCGGCAGGATCACCTTCAGCCAGATGGCGCTGCGCGGCACCAGCAGCACGCGCGCGGCTTCGAACTGGCCGTGGGGCACGTTCTGGATGGCGCTGCGTATCAAGTCGGCCAGGTAGGCGCCGTACACCATGCCCAGCGCCGCCACTGCCGCCATGAAAGGCGTGATCTCGATACGCTGGCCGATGCCAAACGGCGAGAGCAGGCCGGCGACGATCTGCGAGCCGCCGTAATAGAACAGGAATCCCACCAGCAGCGAAGGCACGCCGGTGAAGATGGAGGCATACGGGATCCAGATGATCCTGGCCAGCCATGTCGGCCGTAGCGTGATCAGGGCGAAGAACGTCCCGATCGCCAGCGCCAGCAGATAGGCACAGACGGCGACCTGGATCGTCATCATCGCGCCGGTCGCGAGTTGCTGCACGAAACCCATCGAAGGCATGAGGTATTCCTATAGCCTGTTCACATTGAAAGGCGCCTTGCGCAGGCCCTGGCAAGCGTATGAAACACGCCGCCTGATCCGTCGCCCTCATGGCGGGCGGCCCAGGCGGGGTGCGGGTATGCGGCTAGCGGCAGGCCGCTTCCTCGGGCAGGAGCTCCACTTCCATATAGGGTTTGCGCAGCTTGGTGAAGGTGCAGTCCTTGATGATGGTTTCCAGCGTGGCGTTCATGCGGTTGAGCAGATCGCCGCCGTCCTTGCGGGCAATCCAGCTTGAGCCGGCTTCGCCGCCACCGGTCCACAAGTCGCCACCGGCGAATTTCCAGCCCTTGCCCTGGGGCTTGGACAGGAACTCGTTGGTCCAGCTGATCTTGGGACCCAGGCTCATGTCCAGCCGCCCGTTGGCCAGGTCTAGCCGGATCTGGTCGGGGTTGTCGTAGAACACGATCTGCACCCCGCTGCCGAACGTCTCGGACACGTATTTGGCTTGCGCCGACCCGCGTTGCAGGCCGATGCGCACGCCCTTGAGCCCTTCGGGCGTGAAGGTGTAGTTCTTCGCTTCCGGCACCACGTAGGAATCCGGATTGAACAGCACCGGGCGGCCAAACAGCACCTTTTCCTTGCGTTCCGGCAGCGGCTTGGTCTGGCTGACCACGGCGTCCAGCTTTTTCTGCAGCAGTGCTGGAATCAGGGCCTTGAAGTCCATGACGACGATTTCGCAATCGACTTTCATCCGCTTGCACATTTCGCGCGCCAGGTCGGGTTCGAACCCCGTCAGGCGACCCGAGGGATCGACCATGCTGAACGGGGGATAACTTCCCTCGTTGCCAAGTACCAGCTTCTCGGCGTGGGCCGGCGCCAGGACGAATAACGAGGCGCTTGCGAGTGTCAGCGCCGTGATGGTTTTGTGCAGATGCATCTTTTTTCCCCTTGTTTATTGGTTATCCGCCGTGGCGAAGTGCTTACATCGTGTTGGCCTTGGTCAGGTGGGCGTTGAACAGCGACCCGTAACCGGGCTTGGCGCCTGCCGCGCCGGTAAGTTCCAGGCAGTGCCAGAACGAGGCCTGGATGGCCGAGATCACCGGCTTGCCCAGTTTCTGTTCCAGCGCCTCGATGGCCCCGACGGTCCGGAAGTTGGTGCACGAAACGAAGATGGCGGTGGCATCGGGGTGGTCGACCGAGATCACATGGTCGTAGACCTTCTCTAGCGACACCTCGGCCAGCGCATGGTCATCCGAAATGCCCAGGCAGGCGCTCTTGACGACCTCGTGGCCGTTTTCCTGCAGAAAGCGGATGGCGCGCTCATGGATTTCCGGCAGATACGGCGTGGCCAGCGCAACCTTGCCCGCCTTCACCTGCTTCAAGGCCGCGAGCGTGGCGGTGGACGCCGTGGTGACCTGCGGCCCTGGCACCCATTGCCGCAGCTTCTGGATCAGCGCCTGGTCGTAGGCGGTGCCATGCAGAAACGAGGCGCTGGTTCCGCCGAACAGCAACACGTCGATGGGGGCCGCGCCGGCCAGGCGCGCGGCCTGTTCGAGTTCCGGCGCGTTCATCATTTCCTCGATGCCCTGCACGGTGACCTTGGGCAGCTTGATGCGCGCGGTATGGGTGGAAACCCCCGGACCGGACATGGCCCACATTTCTTCTTCCATGACGACGCTGGAGGCGATGTAGATCAGCCCGATGCGGGCAAGATCGCCAGAGCCGTCGTAGCGGAATCGGGGGTAGGCGGTGGGTAGGGGCGTTGAGGCGGTGTTCATCCGGTTTCCCTGCAAAAAGAGGTTGCTTCGGCCAGCGAAAACCAATGATGAGAGACGGGGTCCGAGCGACCAAGTCGCCTTTTCCGTTGGCATGGATCGATTTTCCTGATGGCCGGACGAGGCGTCCCAAGCCATGGTGAGGGCGCATTGCCGGGGGCGCCGCCCGCGTCAGGATTTCCGAGACGGGACGCCGGAAAAAACAAATAGGCTGCCGCCCCGCTTGAGCCGACCATCAGCGGGCAGGTCACGGCCTTATGCGATGCCGCTTGCCAGGCAGACGCAGGGTCCCCGGATAAACCCTAATAATGAGTCGAGCCATGAAGCACAAGCGCATACGCACCTTCAACACCAAGGCAACCTACCCGGAACAGAAACTCGACAACGATCTGTGCCAGGCCGTCGTCGCGCGCGGCAGCACCGTCTTCCTGCGCGGGCAGATCGGCCAGAACCTGGACACGTCCGAGAGTGTCTGCATCGGCGATGCCACCGGCCAGGCGGATCAGGCGATGAAGAACATCGACATGCTGCTCAAGGAAGCCGGCGGCGAACTGCAGGACATCTGCAAGATCACGATCTACATCATCGATCCTCGTTATCGCGAGGCGGTCTATCTTGTGGTCGGCAAGTGGCTCAAGGGCGTGTTCCCCGTATCCACCGGCATCGTGGTGTCGGCATTGGCGCGCCCGGAATGGCTGGTGGAAATCGACGCGACTGCTGTTATTCCGGATTGACGCCTCAGGAGGCTCAGGTCATGACTTTTTCGATCATTGCCCGTTGTCCGGCCACAGGCCAATTCGGCGCGGCCGTCTCATCGTCGTCACCCGCGGTCGCGGCGCGTTGCGTCCGCGCGCGCGCAGGCGTCGGCGCGGCGGTCAGCCAAAACATCACCGACCCCGCCCTTGGGCCGCTGATCCTTGACGCGATGAGCCAGGGCCACTCGCCCGAACGCGCGCTGCAGTCCCTGGCTGAACGTCCTTTCATCAGCTACCGGCAACTGATGGCCATCGACGCCACGCAGGCGCCGGCCATCTTCACCGGGTCGAACGCGCTGGGCCGCCTGGCCAGCGCGAAGGGCGAGCACGCCGCGTGCGCGGGCAATATGCTGGCGTCGCTGGATGTGCCCGCCGCCATGCTGTCGGCGTTCGAGAAGACGCCGGGTTCGCTGGCTGAACGCCTGATGCAGGCCATGCTGGCGGGGCAGGCGGCGGGCGGCGAAGAGGGGCCGGTGCATTCGGCCGGGCTGCTGGTGGTGGCGGAGCTGGATTGGCCTATCGTCGACCTGCGCATGGACTGGGTGGAGCAATGCCCCGTCGAGACGCTTTACGAGGCCTGGAAGGTCTATGAGCCCCAGATCCAGGACTACGTTACCCGCGCCCGGGATCCGCGCGCCGCACCAAGCTTCGGCGTGCCCGGCAATCTGTGACAGGCTGTGGAAGTTGGCGAGTGCGAGAAAACCCGAGGAGCGTCCTGGCCGCTGTCCGGGCATAGTGGGACACTTTTCCTCGGTGCGGCGCATGCCGGTGCCGGGCCACGGTGACGGTCCGCCAGCCGGAACGCCATCTCCCTCCAGCCTGCTCCAGTTTTCTCACTTCGGACTATGCTCAATCGCATTTCGCTGCGCCAGATGGAGTACTTCGTCGCCACGGCCAAGCATGGCAGTATCGCCGCGGCATCCAGCCAGATCCACATTTCGGCGCCTTCGATTTCGGCCGCCTTCGCACATGTCGAAACGGAGTTGGACGTGCAGTTGTTCGTCCGGCATCCGTCCAAGGGCCTGGCCCTGACGGTGCTAGGCCAACAGGTCATGAGCGAATGCGAAGACCTGCTCGACCGCGCGTCGCGCCTCTACAAGATCGCGTCCGTCTCCAGCAATGCGATCCAGGGCGCCTTGCGCGTGGGCTGCTTTCAGTCGCTCACGGCCATGATTGCGCCCGAGGTGATCTTCGGCTTCGCGCGCGCATTCGACAAGGTCGAGCTGCATATGGTCGAAGGAGACCAGCAGTTGCTGATCGACAAGCTGCATACGCTGGAGATCGACGTCGCGCTCAGCTACGACCTGAGGCTGGGCGACGAGATATCGTTCGAGGCACTGGCACGCCTCCCGCCGCATGTGGTGGTCAGCGAACTGCATCCGCTTTCGCAGCAGATCGCGGTGACGCTGGAGGACCTGGCCCGCCTGCCCATGGTGTTGCTGGACCTGCCTTTGAGCCGTGACTACTTCATGTCCCTATTCGCGAAGGTCGGACTGGAGCCGAACATCGTGGCGCGTTCGCGTTCGGAGGAAGTGGTGCGGTCCATGGTGGCCAACGGGATCGGCTATGCCTTGTTCAACGTGCGGCCAAAGTCCACGCAAGCGCTGGATGGCAAGCGGCTGGTACGGCTGCGCCTGGTGGGTGAACACCGCCCCATGCTGTTAGGCCTGACGACCTACAAGCCGATGAAGCCGTCGCGCCTGACCGAGGTGTTCATGCAGCGCTGCCGCTCCTATATCTCTGATCAATACATTCCCGGCATGAGCGAAGGCAGTTTCTTCGATCCTTACGTGCTTCCCGAAAACAAATGAACGGACGGCGCGCGCGAGCGCCTTCCGCAGTCTTGCAGGCCGATGCCATGAACAAACCGACTCCGGACAACAGTCCAGACCTATTGCGCGAATTGCTCGCGTTCCAATCCGTCACGCTGACGCCGAACATCGAACTCATCGAGCGTGTGCGGGAATTGCTGGCGCAGGCCGGCATCGCGTCCACGCTGGTGGCGGACCCGCAGGACGCCGGGCGCAGCAATCTGTACGCGTCCGTGGGCCCACTGGATGTGCCCGGCATCCTGCTCTCGGGCCACACCGATGTGGTCCCCGTGACGGGCCAGCCCTGGACCTCGCCGCCCTTCGAGGCAACCCTGCGCGATGGGCGCATTTATGGGCGGGGCAGCGCAGACATGAAGGGCTTCGTCGCCTGCGCCGTGATGGCCATGATCCGCGCCGCCCGCCAGCCGCTTGCGCGTCCCTTGCATCTGGCGCTGTCGTTCGATGAGGAAATCGGCTGCGTGGGTGTGCGCCATATGCTGCGGGCGCTGGAACACATGGAACCGGCTCCGCTGCTCTGCGTCGTGGGAGAGCCCACGCTGATGAAGATCGGCACCGGCAACAAGGGCAAAGCGGCCTACCGCGCCTTGTGCTGCGGCCAGGCAGGCCACTCGGGGCTGGCGCCTCATTTTGTCAATGCCATCCACACGGCCAGCGATCTGATCAGCGCCTTGCGCGACGTGCAGCACGACCTTGCCGAACACGGGCCGCGCGAATCCGGCTATGACGTGCCGTACACGACAGTGCATGCGGGCACTATCAAGGGCGGCACGGCGCTGAACATCGTGCCCGCAGAATGTGAAGTCAATTTCGAGATCCGCAACGTCGCGCAGGATGACCCGAACCAGATCCTGGAGCGGGTGTTGGCGCTTACCACAACGAAAATGCGCGCCGCGGGCGCTCGGCCCGATGCCGAGCCGCCCCAGGTCACGACCGTCAATACCTATCCCGGCCTTGCCACGGCGGACGACTCGGAAGCCGTCACGCTGCTGGCCTCGTGGCTGCCGCCGGACACGCCGCTCGTCAAAGCCGCTTTCGGCACCGAGGGCGGGTTGTTCCAGCAGGTGTGGGCGCAGACGTCGGTGCTGATCTGTGGACCGGGCAGCATCGAAGTGGCGCACAAGGCCGACGAGTACGTCGAGCTATCGCAGCTGGAAGCGTGCGACGCCATGATGGAGAAGCTGACGCAGTATCTGATGGCGTAAAGCCGGGATCCGGATTTTCACTAGAGGATTCAGTCTCGCCTGTTGCCTGCCGCACGCGCCACGAACCACGCTTCGGTGTGGTTAGTCAGATAGCGGCCATCGCTGCCATTGAATCGCGCGGCGGCGTCGGGCCAGGCTATCAGCTTGCGCTCGGCCCGGCGCGCGGTCTCGCCTTTGACAAGGTCCAAGCCGTAGACTTTGTGCGCCTGCGCCGCAGTATCGAAGGCGATATCAGCAAGCGCAGCGGTCTCGGTGTCAGACGCCGGGATGGTGGCGCGAAGTTCGCCGTTCAGCAGGCAGTCGGGTGCATAGTTCGCCGGCGTGGCGCGTAGCAGGTTGATCAGCCCGCGCCCAACGATGGCGTATATCCAGTGATCGCCACCGGGATGGCGAACCACGTACCGCGCGTGAAAGTCGGATTCTGGAACGAGGTCTGAATCGACCAGCGTGACGAGGCGGCCCGCGCAAGCGGAAATATCAGTCCCATAGACGGGCGTGGCGGTATGAGTTTGTTGGGACACATCGATGCAGCGAATCGCCGGCAATCGAGTGTGAAGCGCATTGAAGAACGCCACTTCGTCGTCAGCGGTCATGAATACGCCCAACTGGCGCGTTTTGTTGGTTCCCATCCCGGGCTCCGGCTCCTGGCGGTGTTCGAGATGGTATCGCTTTATGGATGCGGGTCCTGTCCTTTTTGCGAACGGCTTCCGTTCAGGGAAAGGATTGATGATGACTCAAGGCGTGACCTGATACCCGCGTTGTTGCATGCAACTCGTGTAGGCCGAAGACGCGGCGGCGTTGGTTTGCGCCGTTTCGCGCCGATCCTGGCGCTGGCGGGAACCGCCTACCACTGCGCCGGCCACCGCGGCGTTTTTCGCCTTCTCTTGTCGATAGTCTTGCTTGACGTCGTCGTCGACGCGGTCAGAGAGCGCTTCGTGTTGATTGCTACGTACGCCCGCGACCGCCGCGCCGGCAACCGCTCCGGTCGCCGCGCCTCGGGCACGGCCGCCGGATGGCGGCGGCGCGGCGTTGCCTGTGCCGCCTGCCTGCGATTGGCATGCGGCGACGTCTTGCTGAGTCAATTCTGCAGACTGGCCGTTCATCGGCGTCACGGTCTGTGCGGTCGCGCAAAGGCAATAAAGAACTAGGGGAGCCGCCCCGGGGAAGATGGACTTTTTCATGAAAAACTCCATTCAGGTGATGGGGACCCTGACGCTTTCAGTCTAGCTTGGCCTACGGGTACCGAGTCCCGCTCATCCATACCCAAGATGGGGTATGGGCCTTTGCCTGTCCTGTTTTTTGCTAATTTATACCCGGGTAATATTGACGGATTTATTTAATCCGGGTAAAAATGCGTCCAGCGATTATCGCGATCAAGGATGCAACGATGAGCTCATTCGATTTGAACGCTGGCGCCACCGCGCCGCTGTCCAATGAAATCGACCTGATGGACCTGCCCGTGGAGGGCGCGCTGCCGCCCGAGCTGGACGGGGTGCTGGTGCGCAACGGCCCCAATCCGCTGCGCGGGCGCTTCGAGGGCAATGACGTGCTGTCGTGGTGGCCCCAGCCGGCGATGCTGCACGCCATTGAATTCCGGGAGGGCCGGGCGGCAAGCTACCGCAACCGCTGGGCTCGCACCCGGATCTGGGCGAGCGAACATGCGCCGCATCTGGCGGCCGACCTGCCTGACACCAACCCCAACGTCAACGTGCTGCGCCACGCCGGTGAAACGCTGGCGCTGGCCGAGGGCGGCGCGCCGCTGGCGATGACGCCGGAGTTGGACTTTCTGGGAACCAGCCGGCGTCATCCAGGCCTGGCGGGCGGCATGACCGCGCATCCGAAGGTGGACCCCGTGACCGGCGAGTTGATGAGCTTCCGTTCCCACTGGGAACAGCCCTGGTTGCGCTATGGCGTGGCGGACGCCGATGGCCAGCCGGTGCTGGACCAACTGATCGACATGCCTGCGCCGTCGATGATGCACGACATGGCGATCACCGGCCGCTACAGCATCCTGTTGGACCTGAACGTCGCGTACGACTTTTCCATGCTGTCGCGCGGCTACCGCATGCCGCTGCGCTGGCACGACGAACGGCAGTCGCGACTGGGCGTGATGGCGCGCCATGGCGGGCCGATACGCTGGTTCGAGGTGGCGCCATGCTTCATCCTGCACGTGGTGAACGCGTACGATCTGGATGCCACGACGCTGGTGCTGGATGTGGTGCGCTACCCGGAATACCTGCGTGTGTCGCGCAGCGGCGCGGGCTTCGAAGAGAACCCCTTGGGCGCGCTGTGGCGTTATGTGATCGATCTGGCGCGCGGCGAGGTCAGCGAGCGGCAATGGGACGAGGCCGGCATCGAATTGCCGCGCATCAACGAGGGCCGCACCGGGCGCTCTTACCGTTATGCCTACGCGGTGCAGCAGCCTAGCAATGTGGAAATGCGCGGCGTGGTGCGCTACGACCTGGAAAACGGCCCGACCCAGCAGTATCGCGTGCCGCCCGGCGACCAGAACAGCGAGCCCGTGTTCGTGCCGCGTCCCGACGCGCGGGATGAGGACGATGGCTGGGTGCTCGCGTGCGTGTATCGCCAGGCCAGCGACACCAGTGACGTGGTGGTGCTGGATGGGCGTGATCTGGATGCGGGGCCGTTGGCGACAGTGCGGTTGCCCCAGCGGATTCCGGCGGGGTTCCACGGGGCGTGGCTGCCACGGGGGGGATGAAACGGGTTAAGGCACTGGGTCAGCGCGCGCGTGCAAGGGATGACCAAGCGGCACCCTGAAACATGCGGTGCTGGCGAACGGGTCATCCCCCGGCACGATCAGCCTGCCGTGGCGGGTACCGGCGTGTTCAGCAACTGCTGTTCCCACAGATAGGCAATGCCGCTACCGGCGGCATGCTGAACGAGGATGTCGGTCAGCCCGGCGGCGGTGTCGACGCGCGCCCAGTCGCGTTGCCACTCGGCGGCCACCGCCATCCACGTCATCAGATTCACGCCGGCCGCCGCCATGCGCTGAAGGGCGACTTCGTGCGCTTCGACCGACACGCCGCCGGAGGCATCGGTGACGACCGTCACCTCCCAACCTTCGCCCGCCGCCTGGATCGCCGGCATTGCGACGCAGACCTCCGTCCACAGCCCGGCGATGATCAGCTGCTTGCGGCCTGTGGCCTTGGCGGCGTCGACCACTTTTTTGTCTTGCCACGTGTTGATGAGCGTGCGGTCAATGACTTCCTGGCCGGGAAACACATCGGTGATCTGGGGAAAGATGACGCCGCCCCGCGCCGCGATCACGCTCGTCAGAATCGTGGGCACGCCGAAGACCTTGGCGGCCTTTGCCAACGCCGTCGAGTTGTTGACGACGGCATGCGGATCGTGGCTGTTCAGGTTGGTAAGTTGATAAGGCTGGTGGTCGATCAGGACGAGTACCGAATCCTCAGGACGGAGAAGCGAATCGAGGCCATTACGAAAAGTCATTAGTGATCCCTGGTTTGCTGTGGTTGCGAAGATTGCATTGCGAGTCGCGCTGCAAGTGCCTTCCGGAAAGCGTGCGCTTGTGGCGACGTTGCCCGGATCCCGCATTATGTTTTCGCGCATCTTGATGCGGTAGTTCCGTTCCAAGGCAAGCTGTGTCGCATAAACGGGAACACCGCCACGGTAGGCTGCCGTAACGCGGAGCATGCTGATTCGATGCTGGGCACGTAGTGCTATCCTGCGGCGAACTGCGTCGCAAAACGGGGAGCCACGCAAATTGGATATCGAAGAACTTCAGACCTTCATCGAAGTCGCCGATGCGGGCGGCGTATCGCCCGCTGCACTTAGACTAGGCGTTTCCAAATCGATCGTCAGCCGTCGGTTGCTGCGCTTGGAAACGGAGCTTGGCGTCCAGTTGCTTGCGCGAACCACACGCGGGGCGGCGCTTACCGAGGCCGGGGCGATTTTCCGGGACCATGCGGCCAGGGCCTGCGCTGAAATCGACATCGCCCGGGAAACGATCGTACCCGCCGGCGAGCTGCATGGCCGCTTGCGAGTTGCCGTGCCGGTGTCGTTCGGCCTGACGCATTTTGCGCCGGTGGTCGCGGAGTTGGCGCGACGCCACCCCAAGCTTCATGTCCAGACCTGCTACAGCGATCGCTTCGTCGATCTCATCGCTGAAGGCTACGACTGTGCGATACGAGTGGGCTATCTGCAGGACTCCAACCTGATCGCACGGCGCGTCGGTCCCATTCACGGCAAGCTGCTCGCCAGCCCCGGCTACATCCAGGCGCATGGGGCGCCCGAGGCGCCAAACGAACTCGCCGCGCATGAGGCCCTTATGCAGGGCACCGAGACCTGGCAGTTCATGGATGGCGACAAGACCATCACGGTCCGCCCGCAAGGGCGCTTCAAGGCCGACAACGGCGCGGCCTTGGTCGCCGCCGCGACGGCCGGGCTCGGGGTCGCTTATCTGCCCGATTGCCTCACCCATGACTACGTGGCCGCCGGTGCGCTGGTGCCCATCATGACCCGTTATCCCCCGCCACCTGCCGGCGCCTACGTGATCCGCCCGCCGGGCCAGCATCCCGCACGAAAGATACGCGTCTTGACGGAGCTGTTGATCGAACATTTCGGGCCGTCGCCGCATTTTGCGGGGAGCTGAGGTGAAGGGAAGGGGCGGCTCCGACCTTTCTGTCCTGAACGCCCGGTCCGTGCTGCGCGTTCCTAGGCTGGGTCCGTACGCCGCAACGTATCCAGGAAATGCAGGGCTGCCGCCGACAAGGAGCGCTGCTTCTTGAGCAATATGCCGATTTCGCGCGAAGCGATGGGCGAATGCAGGTTCAAGCTGCACAGGCGCGTGGCATCCATCAGGCGCAGGGCCAACTGCGGTACCGCCGCGATGCCTACGCCGGCGGCCACCATCGCGCCCACCACCGAAATATTGTCGGACACGTAGTTCATTTCCGGCATCCGCCCCGAGGCGGCAAGGATGCGGTCGGTTACCTGGCGAATGCTGCTGGCCGGACCGCTCGCGATATAGGGACGGTCGGCGAAAACACTCCAGTCCACGCGCTTTTTCCGCGCCAGCGGATCGTCGATGGGGCAGATCAGCACGAACTTTTCTTGCAGCAGCGGAGAGAAGGTCACGCTGGCCGGCTGGTCGGGAACTTCGATGGAGATGCCGATGTCCGCATTGCCTTCCGACACGGCCTGCGTGATCTGGCGCGCAGAGACGGCGTGGATATTCAGCCGCACCTGGGGGTGCGACTTCTGGAAGGCCCGAGCCGCCGTTGGCAACAAGGCGGAAGCTACCGAGGGCAGCGCCCACACGTTGATGCTGCCGCGACGGCCCGCGATGAACTCCGACAGATCGCTGAGGGAATCGCGGAATTCCGACAGCATGCGCGTCGCGATGGGCACCAGTTCCGCGCCGGCGGCGGTAAGCGCGACGCCGTGTTTGTCACGATCAAAGAGCCTGGCATCAAGCTTTTGTTCCGCGGCCTGCACCCGGCGGCTCAGGGCCGGCTGCGAGATATGCGCGCGTTCCGCAGCCATGCGGAAGTTCAGCGTCTCAGCCACCAACAGCACGGCTTCCAATTCGGAAATGGTCAGGGTCATCGCTTGCGTGATGCGTTTGAGTTATCACCAAGATGTAAATATAGCAATTTCCATATCAGGAAAGTCGAACCATACTGGGGTGAAACGCAAGTACGGACGGAGACAGACATGAATGAACCGCGCAAGCGGCTACGCATCGGCGTTGGCGCCGGCATGGCCGATGACCGCATCGGCCCCGCCATGCCATTGCTGGAAAGCTGCGATATCGACTATCTGGTGTGCGAGTGCCTGGCCGAGCGAACCATCGCGCGCGAAACACTTTCGCGCAGGCACGATGGGGCTCACGGCTATAACCCGATGCTGCAGGAGCGCATGCGCGCCTTTCTGCCCGCCTGCCGGGACAAGGGCGTTCGGCTGGTGTCCAACATGGGCGCGGCTAATCCGGTGGGCGCCGCCCAGGCCGCGCTGGAGATCGGCCACGAGTTGGGGTGGGACGACCTGAAATGCGCCGCCATCGTCGGCGATGACGTCGCCGACCGAGTGCGCCAGCATCCAGGACTTCGATTGATGGACCGCGACCTGCCGCTGGAATCGATCCTGCCACAGCTGGCTTCCGCGAATGCGTATCTGGGCGCCGATGTCGTCCGCGATGCGCTGGCCACCGGTGCGCACGTCGTCATGACTGGCCGAGTTGCTGATCCCTCGCTGTTTCTCGGGGTGGCCCTGCATCACCACGGTTGGGGCTACGACGACCTGCCCAGACTGGCGGCCGGCACCATCATGGGCCACCTGTTGGAATGCTCTGCCCAGATCACCGGCGGCTACTTCGCCGACCCCGGCAAGAAAGACGTTCCGCGATTGGCCGAGCTGGCGTATCCCTATGCCGATCTATACAGCGACGGGGAGCTTTATATCGGTAAGCCCGCAGGTTCGGGCGGGCGCCTGGACCGCATGACGTGCGCCGAGCAGGCCCTCTATGAAATTCACGACCCAAGGGCCTATGTCACGCCCGATTGCGTACTGAACCTGGATGGCCTGCATTTCGAAGAACAGAACGCTGACCGGGTGGCGGTGCGCGGTATTCAAGCCGCGCCGCGCACCGACAGCTATAAGGTCGTGGTCGGATACTTCGACGGCTGGATCGGCACGGGAGAAGTGGCCTACGCAGGCGTGAATGCCATCGCGCGGGCCCGGCTGGCAGCCGACACGGTGAAGGAACGGTTTCGTCTCGATGGCGGCGAGGCCAGCGAAATCCAGGTCGACTTGATCGGCATCACCAGCCTGCATGGCGACCATGCGCAAGCGCTGGCCGGCCATCCCTACGAGGTTCGGCTGCGGGTCGCCGCGCGCTGCCCGGACAGAAAGAGCGCCCACCTGCTTGGCGACCACGTTCGGCAGCTGAATATGCAGGGGCCTTACGGCGCAGGCGGCCCGGTGAACCTGGGCGCCAAGGAGGTCATCGCTGTGGATTCCTTGCTGATTCCGCGCGATTGGGTCACCCCGGAAGTGATTACCTTGGGAGCTTGACCATGAGCATTCTGGTTTATGACCTGGCGCATGCGCGCGCCGGCGACAAGGGCAATACCTCGAGCATCGCCGTCATTGCTTACGACGACGACGGTTGGCGGGTGCTGCGCCAGGCGCTTACCGACGAACGCGTCGAGCGGGCCTTTGCGCATCTGGGAGCAGGAAAGGTGCGTCGTTACGAGGTGGAAAGCCTGAGGGCGCTGAATTTCGTCATCCCGAACGTGCTGTCCGGCGGCGTCACGCGCTCGCTGCGGCTGGATCCGCACGGCAAGTCGCTCAGTTCGCTGATGCTGGGAATCGAGCTTCCGGCCAATCAACCGCAATCCTGAAAGGATCACCCATGTATCCACCCGCTGAACCCATGGGCACCGAGGTATTCGCCCGGCTGCCCGAATCCCTGTACCTGACCGAGCAGGCTTCAAGCTGGCTGGCCGCGCGCCACGTGAAGATGCACTCTTTTCTGGAGGGGCCTTCGTTCGATCGCGCCGGCAATCTGTGGTGCGTTGATCTGGCGCATGGGCGCATCCTGCGCGTGGATCCCGCAGGCAACTTCGAGGTCATCGTCAGCTACGAAGGCGAGCCCAACGGCCTGAAAATCCATCGCGACGGACGCATCTTCGTTGCCGATCACCTGCACGGGCTGATGCTGCTGGATCCCGAAGCCCGCACCATCCGACCGTACCTGCAGCACGTGCAGCGTGAAGGGCTGAAGGGCTTGAACGATCTGTTCTTCGCATCCAACGGCGACCTGTACTTCACCGATCAGGGTGAAAGCGCGCTGGAGAACCCCACTGGCCGCGTCTTCCGCCTGCGCGCCGACGGCAAGACCGTGGATCTTCTGATGGATGGCCTGGCTGGGCCGAACGGCCTGGTCATGAACAAAGCCGAGACGGTGCTTTATGTGGCCATCACGCACGACAACGCGATCTATGCGTTGCGGCTGGAACCCGGTGGCCAGATGAAGAAAGCCAGCCGCTTCATCCAGCTGTCCGGCAGCACCGCCGGGCCGGACGGCATGGCCATCGACGACGCCGGCAATCTGGCGGTGGTCCACGCGCAGGCCGGCACCGTATGGCTATTCAGCCCGCTGGGCGAACCCCTCTACCGCATCCGGTCCTGCGCAGGCATGCGCACCACCAATGTCGCATTCGGCGGCGAGGACATGCGCAGCTTGTATATCACCGAAGCGGAGCAGGGCGTCATTCTGCGGGCCCGCCTGCCGCATCCCGGCAAGCCGATGTACTCGCATAGAGATTGACCTGCATACCGCGCACACCATTCACGCATAAAAATCACCGTACACCGGAGACAAGATCATGATTTCTTTCCGATTGATTGCCGGGCTGGCGTTGAGCCTGGCGGCCTTCACGAGCGCACAGGCTGCCGATTCCTATCCCGCGCGTCCCATCCGCCTGATCGCCACCTTTGGCCCGGGCAGCTCCATCGACATCATTGCTCGCCTGGTCGCCAAGCCTTTGGGCGAGCAACTCGGCCAGCCCGTGATCGTCGAGAACAAGTCCGGGGCCGGCGGAGACCTGGGCACCGACCTCGTCGCCAAGTCCGCCAAGGATGGCTACACCATCGGCTTCGCCTCCGCCGGGCCGATCACGGTCAATCCCAATGCGCGCAGCAGGATGCCCTATGACCCGCTCAAAGACCTGACGCCCGTCGCCCTGGTGGCGACGGGCCCGAACGTCATCCTGGTCAACGCCTCGATTCCGGTAACGAACCTGAAAGAATTGATCGCCTACATCAAGGCTAATCCGAACAAGGTCAATTACGCCTCGGCGGGCGTCGGCACCAGCGGCCATATCGCCGGTGAGTTGTTCCAGCACCTGTCCAAGACCGAAATCCTGCACGTGCCCTACAAGGGCAATAGCGATGCCATCACCGACACCCTGGGCGGTCGCACCCAGATGGTCATCAGCGGCGTTCCGCCCATCCTGTCGTTCGTGAAGTCCGGCCAGCTACGCGCCTTGGCCGTGGCGGACACCAAACGCTCGCCCCTGCTGCCGGACGTTCCCACCGTTGCCGAAGCCGGCCTGCCGGGCGCGGAAAGCGTCGCCTGGTACGGAATCGTGGCGCCCGCCGGTACGCCGCAGGCCATCCTGGACCGTCTGCACGACGAAATCGTCAAGGCGGTGAATACCCCGGAAACGCAGGAAAAGTTCGCCAGCCTGGGCGTGGTTCCGTCCACGGACAGCCGCGCGGTCTTCGGCAAGCGCATGGCGGATGAGTACGTGCGCTTCAAGGAGCTCTTCAAGCAGATCAACCTTGTAATGGACTGAGGCAATCATGTCGCGTACCGTTATCGTCACTGGGGCCAGCGGGTTGGTGGGCTCCGCGGCCATCGACTCCTTCCTGAACGCCGGCTGGGAAGTCATCGCCGTCTCCCGGCGGCGTCCGGAGATCATCAGCCAACGGCCGTTCACCCATCTGCAGATAGACCTGCAGGACGCCGAGGCCTGCCGTCGCGCCTTCGAGTCCTTGCCGCAAGTCACCCATGTCTTCTATGCGGCCGTCTATGAAAAGCCGGGCCTCATTGCGGGCTGGCAGGATCCGGAGCAGATGACCACCAACCTGACCATGATCAGGAACGTGATCGAGCCGCTGGCCCGCAGCGGTGGGCTGCGCCATGTCACGGTGCTGCAGGGCACCAAGGCCTATGGCGTGCACCTGCACCCCATCCGCATTCCCGCGCGCGAGCGCCAGCCCCGGGACGACCATCCGAACTCTTACTGGTTCCAGGAAGACTACATTCGCGAAACCGCCGCGCGGTGCGGCTTCGGCTGGACGATATTCCGTCCCACTATCGTGGTCGGCCCCAACGTGGGCGTGGCCATGAATACCGTGCCGGTCATCGGTGTCTATGCGGCGGTGTGCCGCGCCGAACGCAAGCCGTTCGGGTATCCCGGGCATATTTCCTATCCGCGCGAAGCCGTGGATGTGCGTCTCATCGGCGATGCGGGCGTCTGGACCGCGGAGAACCCGCAATCCTGGAACGAACACTTCAACCTGACTAACGGCGAGGTCTTCAGTTGGCGCGACCTGTGGCCGTCGCTGGCGGTGTTCCTGGGCGTCGAACCTGGTCCGGATCACCCCGTCCGTCTGGCCGATTATCTGCCCAGCCGCGCGAGGCTGTGGGACGAAATCGTCAAGCGGCATGGCTTGCGCCCTCTGACCATGGCCCAAATCCTGGGTGAATCCCATTATTCCGCCGATGCCCGGTTCGGCTACGGCCTGAAAACGCCACCACCCCCGGCCTTTGTCAGCACGGTGAAGATCAAGCAGGCGGGTTTCACGCAGGCCTACGACACCGAGGCGTGCGTCAAGCACTGGCTGGAGGTGCTGATGGAGCGCAAGATCATTCCGCCCCGCCCATCGCATGGCGCTTGCGCGCAAACGAACTCGGCGACATCCCGATCGGCCGGCTAAACGCCGCACTGTTCGCCGCGGCCAACGACGTGAGTGACCGCCTGCGCTTTCCCGCCGGGCCGGATAGCGAAGCCCTGGCGAACGCGCGGTGGAACAGCACGGATGAGCAGTTCCTTACGGGGATGCGGTCGGTGATGCGGATGAAGCGATAAAGGGGCGCCGCCTTACTGCCTGCTCAGGTAGTCGATCAGACGTTCGCGCGCCTGGTCGTCGTAGTCGAACACTAGGTATTGGCTGGCATTGCGCGCCGGTGACTGGATGGTGCCCACGCCGTACAGCGGCGGCGTGCCGCGTGCGCCGAAGCAGCCCTGCGGGAACACGACTTCGTCCACGTTCAAGGGGCCGGCATTGCGGCTGATGACGATTTGCCGTTGCGGCTTGCGCACCTTGCAGCCCTGGGCCAGCGCTTCCTGCACGATCGTGCTGTCCATGATCGAGCGGTCGGCGGCCTCAGGCACCCGCACCGCGAATCCATAACCCGAATACGGTTGCACGTCGCGGTTGGCGACGGCTGGTTCCGTAGTGCGGGCGGCGGATGCGGGCGGAGCCACGCCAGCGCTTGCCTGGCGTTCAGCCATCGACGGCCGGCTTGCCGCTTGGCGGCCGCTGTTGGAGGCGCCGACAGCGGAAAATGACGGCGTCGTGGCCGGAGGGGGATTCGCCGTGGGCAGGCGCGCGGGGGGAAGCGTGCGGCTGGCGGGAGGCGCGGCGGCCGGAACCGGCGCTGGTGCTGGCGGCTGGACTAGGTCCGTGAACTGCAGCGACAACACCAATCGGTCGAAGGCGGGCAACCATTCATTGAATCTGGTCGAAGCGGTGGCGGCTTCGCCCGGCGCGCCTGCGCCGCACACAATGGCCCACGTGAAGCCCGGCACGTTGATGACGTAGAGCTTCATGAAGACAAAGCCTTCCTTGCCCTTCTCCCTGAACGTCATCTTGGCGGTAAACCAGTACACCAGCCGTTCCCCCACCAACATCTCGCCACCGTCGCTGACGTTCGTCGTCAGGTTCGGGTCTGTCACATGGCTATCCAGTATTTCCGAAAACTGTTCGGGCGTGGCGGGATTGGCCAGCATGCGGGCGTTGATCTGCTGTTGCGACATGCCCCGCGAGCGCGGCTCCACCGTGGGTTTGAGGTGGCATCGCAGCATCCGGTTGGGGTCGACTTCAACGGGGTCGACGACGATCTCGCCAAACCGCCCTGAGCGTCTGATCTTGTGCGACCAGTTTTGCGGCGCCGTGAAGGCGATGCCCATGGATTGCACGCTGATGACATTGGCGGGCGCCGGGGTTGCGACGGCGGGGGGCACCGCGGGCGCGGGCGTCGGGGTACGCGACAACGCCGAGGCCGGCGTCGCCACGGCGGTGGCGGCCTGGCAGAGCATCGCCGAGGCGAGCAGGCAACGCAATTTCATGGTTTTACTTCCGGGAGGATGCCGTGGGTTGCGACGGGTGCTGGATCGCGGCAAGGAATTGCGGATCGGTCGCCAGCGCTTCGATATTCAAACGAATGAGGTCGTTCAGGGCGCCCAGCACATTGAGGAACTTCGGCGTGGTCCGCTTGATTTCCTTGACGGCGCTGTAGACCACGTCGCCATTGGACTTTTCGGCCACGGTGTACACCACGCGTAGCGTCCAGTCGATGTTCATGCCCAGCTCGTCCACCATGAGGTTCTGCACCTCGCCCGTCAGCTCGCGGCTGATGGTGGGGCCCGAGACGGTGATCCCGATCGCGCGCAGCTCCGTGAGGGAGGCGTCCCGGATGATGTCGGCCACATTGCGTTCGAACAGCACCGTCCCTACCGCGGTGTTGCGCGCCTGATTGGGCAGAACGTGCGAGTAGGTCGAGCGGTACGCCCCGGGAGGGCCGCCGGTGTGTTGCTGCGAGGTGGACAGGCCCGCATTGCGGTAGCGCGTGTCGCGGGCGTTGGATGGGTCGTCTGAGAGGCTCTGCAGATACTTGTTGGGTTCGTAGCTGAACTGGCCGACACCGACATCGCCCGTGGCCGTCAGGGCCGATGCGGGCGTATAGGTATAAGGCAGCACCGGCGTGGCGCAACCTGCCAGCGCTAACACTGCGGCAGCCGACACGGCGCCAATCCACCCACGCGAGTTCTGCAGTAACAACACGGTTTGTCTCTGTTTAGCCAAACCGTGATTTATACAAAATGCGTTAATTCATGTCACGAAAATTCAATCAATGTCTGGCATCCAGATGCCATCAGCGGCCATGCTGCGGGCTTGGGCATCGGCGCGGGAAAGGGGCATTGGCGCGTGGTGCCATGTAGCCTCGTTATTGTTCAGGTTTGCGTCAGTATTGCCGGTTGGGGTTTTGCTGCGCCGCCGTGTAACATGTTTCCCCGACTATCCCTCTTGAATTTTGCCAAGGAACGCAAGCATCCCATTGGACATCGGCGCGCGCCTCCCGCTTGACGGCCATGACTGGCCGCCGTCTGGCGCGCGGGGGATCATCGATGAACGCCCTGGGAGGCGTGCACTGCACGAATCACCGTCTATGAAACCCATTAAAAAATCCAGCAAACTGGCGCACGTCCTGTACGACATCCGTGGTCCCATCATGGATCGCGCCAAGCAGATGGAAGACGAAGGCCAGCAGCTCATCAAGCTCAATATCGGCAATCTGGCCGTGTTCGGCTTCGATGCCCCCGAAGAAGTCCAACAGGACATGATCCGCAACTTGCCCAATTCGGCGGGCTATTCGGACAGCAAGGGCATCTTCGCGGCGCGCAAGGCGGTCATGCACTACACCCAGCAGCAGGGCGTGCAGGGCGTGACGCTGGAAGACGTCTATCTGGGCAACGGCGCGTCCGACCTGATTGCGATGGCGACCAACGCGCTGCTGGACGATGGCGACGAATTGCTGCTGCCCACGCCCGATTACCCGCTGTGGACGGCGGTGACGAGCCTGTCGGGCGGGACGCCCGTGCATTACCTGTGCGACGAAGACAAGGGCTGGATCCCGGACCTGGACGACATACGCGCCAAGATCACGCCGCGCACCAAGGGCATCGTGGTCATCAACCCAAACAACCCGACCGGCGTGCTCTACCCCGATGACGTGCTGCGGGAAATCATCGCCATCGCGCGCGAACACGGGCTGGTCATCCTGGCCGACGAGGTCTACGACAAGGTGCTGTACGACGACGTGCAGCACACCGCGCTGGCAAGCCTGTCGACCGACGTGCTGACGCTGACCTTCAATTCGCTGTCCAAGAGCTACCGCGCCTGCGGCTATCGCGCAGGGTGGCTGGTGGTCTCGGGTGACAAGCACAGCGCCCGCGACTACATCGAAGGCTTGAACATGCTTGCCAACATGAGGCTGTGCGCAAACGTGCCCGGCCAATGGGCAATCCAGACGGCATTGGGCGGCTACCAGAGCATCAATGACCTGGTATGCGAAGGCGGGCGGTTGCGCCGCCAGCGCGACCTGGCCTACGAGTTGATCACCGCCATTCCGGGCGTGACTTGCGTCAAGCCGCAGGCCGCGCTGTACATGTTCCCGCGGCTGGATCCGGACGTCTATCCCATCGAGGACGACCGCCAGTTCTTCCTGCAGCTTCTTGAAGCGACCCGCGTGATGCTGGTGCAGGGCACGGGCTTTAACTGGTCGCGCCCCGACCACTTCCGTATCGTGTTCTTGCCGCACGAGCCGGACCTGCGGATCGCCATTGGCCGGATCGCCAAGTTCCTGGAAGACTACCGCGCCAAACAGGGCAAGAAGCTGCCAGCTTCTGCCAATGCCGAGTCGGCAAAGGACGCCGTCGCGTCGCCCGTGGAATTGGCGGTGGATGCCGATTAAATGAAGGCCGGACCGGCGAGGATGCCGGTCCATCTTTCGCCGCCTCTCGCCGCCCACCGGGCGGCGAATCTTTTCCCGATTGACGTAGCAGCACGAGCGGCGTCCGCTCGCCGTCATCCGCGTTGCTGCTTCCCCATGACTGGCCCGGTCCGCCCGTCCGCCATGTTCCCGGGCAGCCAATCCCTATTCGTGTCACGGTCAAGTCATCTGGCTGAGCTAGCCTGCTGGCCGGCGTAGCCCTGTCCGGGCGTCCGCCGGCCCATTCCATCTCCCGACGTCCATATCGCGCAATGATAGGTACCCCGGCACCGCTCAGTGTGTTGGCGCTGGTTGGCGTGTGTCTCCTGTGTTTGGGGATGCCCGTCCTGGCGGGCGGCGCCGCGTCTGCGTCCGCCGCGTCGCCGGACCGCTTGCGCGGCGAGCGCTATGAATTCGCATTGCCGGCGCAGCCACTGGGCGACAGCCTGGAGGCCATCGGGCATCTGGCGGGCGTGGCGGTGCTGGTCGACGAGCGTCATGCGCGGCAACGTGCGCCGGCGCTGTCGGGCCGTCATACGGTCATGGAGGCGCTGCGCCGGCTGCTGGACGGATCGGGGCTGCGCATCCGCCAGACAGACGGCGAAGCCATCGTGGTCTACGCGCCGGCTGCCGACGGGACGGCCCGGCAGCCCGCGAACGGCGCGGCCCCGCTGAAAGTCGAGGACATTCCGGGGGCGCGGGCCGGCGGCGCGGATTTCAGCGGTTATATCGGACGCTTGCAGAAGGCCATCTTGCGCACGCTGTGCGGCAATGCCGCCGCGCAGCCGGGCGGCTATCGCCTCGCGCTGCAACTGCGGCTGGATGACGGCGGGCATGTGGCGCGGATGCGCCTGCTGGACACGACTGGCAGCGACCGGGTGGATATGGCCGTGACGCGCGCGATCACCGGGATGGATGTCGGGGCGCCGCCGCCTGCGGGCATGCCGCAACCCGTCTCGGTATTGCTGCTGCCTGGCGGCACCCATTGCGCGGCCCCGCGCCGGCCGGCGGAGTGACCGCATGTCCATGATTTCCGCCGCGCTGCTGCGCCTGCGCCTGATCACCCGCTACGCTGAACTGCGACGCAGCCTGGAGCGTATCGTCGGATCGCGCGACCAGGCGTCGGCCGCGCTGCATGAAACCTGGTTGCGCCTGGACGTGGCCAAGCCCGCGAGCCCGGTGCTGAATCCCGATGCCTACCTGCTGCGCATGGCGGCGCGCATCGCCACCGACGATTGGCGGCGCAACCGCGAATTGCTGGGCGACGACGAGCGCGAGGCCTTGCTGCACGTGGTGGACGAAACCGCGGACCCGCAGCGGATTGTCGCGGCGCGCCGCGACGTGCGAACGCTTGAGGCGGCCATGGACGAGCTGCCGCCGCGCCAGCGCGCCATCCTTGCCGCGGCGCGGGTGGACGGACTGCTCAATGCCGAGATCGCGGAACGTTTCCAGATATCGGTGGCCATGGTGAAAAAGGAACTGGCCGCGGCCATGCGGCATTGCCGAGAACGCCTGGCCGGCACGGAGGCCGTGGCCAATGGCGATCTTGTAGGCCGGCGGAAATTCTGACACGATGCTCGGCGCCATGAACCCTTCAGAAGACCCCGACCGCTTGCGGCGCGAAGCCGAGCAATGGTGGTTGCGCCTGCGTGACCGCGACGCGACGCGCGGCGATGCCGAGGCGATGAAGCAATGGCGCGCGCGCAGCCCGTCGCACGCGCGCGCCTGGAACGAGGTGGCGCGCTTGTGGCAGGACATGGATCCGGTACTGCGGCAGGCCGTTAGTCGCGATCCCGGGCTGGCCCATCCTTCCGCCCGGGGCCCGAGCCGGCCGGCCCGCCGGGCGTTCCTGGGGGCGATGGCCGCCGGCGGCGCCGCGGTGGCGGTGTGGCCGCCGCTGTCCTTGTGGCCGTCATTGCTAGACTTTACGGCGGACTTCCGTACCGGCACGGCGGAGCAGCGCGAGCTGGCGCTGTCGGACCAGTTGCATGTACAGATGAACACGCAGACGCGCATCAATCAGCGTGGCGCGCAAGCCGGCAACGAGGCCATTGAACTGGTGGCGGGCGAAGCCCAGGTTGAAGCCGCCGGCAGCGGCGCGCCGGTGGTCGTCTACGCCGGGGCGGGCGCCACGCGCGCGCGGCAGGCGCGCTTCAACCTGCGCTATACCGGGCCGCAGGTCTGCGTCACGTGCCTGCAGGGGGCGGTCCAGGTGGAAGCGGCGGGCGCAATGCAGACCCTGGCGCCAGGCGAGCAGGTGATCTACGACGATACCGGCCTGCAACCGGCGCTGACCGTGGATACCGCGCAAGTGGACGCCTGGCGCACGGGCACGCTCAGTTTTGCGGGGCAGACGCTGGCCGAGGTGGTCGACGAGATCAACCGCTATCGCGCTGGCCGCGTGCTGGTGCGCAACGCCGACCTGGCTGCCCGGCGTGTGCGCATGCGCTTCGAGATTACGCAGACCGATCTGGCGCTGCACATGCTGCGTGACCTGTATGGCGCGCAGCTGACGCGCCTGCCCGGCGGCATCGTGCTGTTGAGCTGATCGCGCTGTTACAAAAAAACCTGGCGTTTCCGGTAGCCCTTCCATCGCGTCCTTTCGTCATTGGAGTATGAGCCGCCATCACGCGTCCTGACTGCGCCGATGACGTGCCCGTACTCCCTTGGCTACTCGGATCAGGATTGCCCGCTATGACATCGCGTCTCCGCAAACTCCCTATGACCCGCTCTGCTGCGGCCGGCTCGCGGACAGGCCGGCTCAAGCCGCTGCCGGCGGCGCTGGCGGTGTTGCTGGTGTCGGGGGGTGTTGCTGCGCCAGCGTCGGCCCAGCAGGCGTTCAGCGGCGGCTGGTTCGCGGCCAAGAGCGCGACGCAGGCCCAGGCCGCCGCCACGGGCCGGTTGCCCAATGGGGCGCCGGTGACCACGCTGACGGGCGCGCGGCAGTCGCAGGCGGCGCGCGACCAGTTGCAGCGGTCGGTCGGCAATCTGGGCCGGACGGCGGCGGCGATCGCCGCGCAGCAGGCAGCGCAGCGCGCCGCGCGCGACGCAGCATTGGCGTCGGGCGTGCCGGTGCCGGACGGTTTGGCCGAGGGCGGGCTGAAGGTGGACACCAATCCGCTGACGGCCGGCTGGCGCAATGCGAAGGCGCCCGTGCAGACCCTTCAGGACGGGCGCGCCAGGGTCGCCATTGAGCAGACGGGCGCGAAGGCCGTTCTGAACTGGGAGACCTTCAATGTGGGCTCGCGCACCACGGTGGAGTTCCAGCAGGATCCGACCTGGGCGGTACTTAACCGCGTCAACGACCCGCAAGCGCGGCCTTCGGTGATTCAAGGGCAGATCAAGGCCGGCGGCACGGTCATGGTGGTCAACCGCAACGGCGTGATCTTCGACGGCTCGTCGCAGGTGAACGCGCGCAACCTGGTGGCAGCGGCCGCGCGCATCACGGACGCGCAGTTCGAGAACAACGGCCTGTATGGACCCGACGACAAGACCCCGACTTTCACGGATGCGCTGGGCAAGGTGGAATTGCGGCCCGGCGCGGCCATCGAGACCAACCGTCCCGCGACCGTTACGCAGTCGGGCGGCTACGTGCTGTTGCTGGGCCGGGAAGTCGACAACGCGGGTTCCATCGTGACGGCCAAGGGGCAGGCGGCGCTGGCGGCAGGCGACAGCTTCGTGATCAAGCGCGGCCAGGGCACCGAGGGCAACGCCGCATCGACGACGCGCGGCAGCGAAATCGTGCCCACGGGCAGCGGCGTCGTGACCCATCGCGGCCTGATCCTGTCGCCGCAGGGCGACATCACCCTGGCGGCCCGGACGGTCGAGCAGGCCGGCGTGCTGGCGTCCACCACGTCGGTGGACTCGCGCGGCACGATCCATTTGAACGGCGTGGGTGCCGATGCCGCCGTGACCCTGCGGCCGGGGGCCATCACCGCCATCCTGGTGGATGCGGATAACGCGACCGCGTTGGACGGCCAGCGCGACAACCTGATGCCGCCCAGCGTCAATTCGACCACCACGCTGGCGCTTGCCGACCGCAATCGGCGCGACCTGTCGCTGGTGCAGGTCGACAGCGGCGGCACGGTCGACTTCCAGGGCGATTCGCTGACGCTGGCGACGGGCGGCCAGGTCGCGGTCAAGGCGGGCGCGCGCACGCTTGTACGCGATGGCGCGCAGATCGACGTGGCCGGCGCGATCGGCGTGGCCGTGTCGATGGAATCGAACAACATCAAGATCAATTTGCAGGGCAACGAACAGCGCGATTCGCCGCTGAACCGCGACGACGCCCGGCTCAATAATTCCGACGTGTGGCTGGACCGGCGCACGCTGATCCAGGTGGCCAGTGGGGCAGGCGGCTACGAGGGCGACCGCTGGTACAGCGGCGGCGGCCTGCTGGAAGTGGGCGGCTACCTGGGAACGCTGGCGGTGCCGGCAAGCCATTGGCTGGCGCAGGGTGGCCTGGTCCGCTTCGAAGGCGCCGAGGTGGTGACGCAGGCCGGTTCGACCATCAACCTGTCGGGCGGCACGCTGGACGTGCAGTCCGGGACCTTGCAGCAGACCTGGCTGCGCGGCCAGGACGGGCGGCTCTACTCGGCTGACCGGGCGCCGGCCGATATGCTGTTCACCGGCATCTACCGGGGCTACGAGCAGCGCTCCGAGCGCTGGGGCGACAAGGCCACGCGCCGCTTCTACAACGCGCTGCTGGCGCCGCGCACGCGCGACGAGGATGGCTACACGGTGGGGCGCGATGCGGGGACGCTGGTCATTGCGACTCGCAGCGCCGTGCTGGAAGGGGATCTCGCCAGCGATACCTACCAGGGCGTGCGCCAGGACCTTGCGCCCCAGGCCGGGCTGGACGGCTACAGCCAGTCGCAGCGTGCGGTGGCGCGCCGCGGTGCGCTGGTGGTGGGCAACGACTTGCGCTATTACGACCCCGTCACCAAGCTTGTGCACTATCAGCTGGGCGCCACCGGCGATACGGTGGCCGACGTGACGCTGGGCACGGGCAGGGAACGCTTGGCCGACGGCCTGGATCTTGTCGCCGCCTTGCCGCAAGAGAGCCAGGGCAAGCTGTTCCTGGACGTAGACCGGCTTAATGGCTTTGCGCTGGGCCGGGTGCGCATCGCCGCCGGGCGGTCCATCACCGTCGACTCGGCCTTGCGCAGCGCCGATGGCGGCGAGATCACGCTCTATGCGCCCGAGGTGGATATCAAGGCCAACCTGGTCAGTCGCGGCGGCCTGATCCAAGCGGGCAACGTCTTGCTGCAACCCAGCTTCCTGGCCCCGCGGATCGAGGATGCGGCGCTGGCGCCCCAGCCCCAGCAGCTTGCGCGGCTGCACGTCGCCGCCGGCGTGGTGCTGGATGCGCGCGGCGTCTGGGCCAACTTGCTGCGCGACGCCGAGGGCCTTGCGGGACTACCGGTGCGCGACGGCGGCCGCGTAGCGCTGCGCGGTACGGGCGACGTGGTCGTGGACGCGGGCAGCGTGCTGGATGTGTCGGCTGGCGCATCGGTGCTGGCGGACGGCAAACTGCGGGGCGGCAAGGGGGGCAGCGTGACGCTGGCCGCCCATGTTCAGAGCAGCGTTCAGTCCAGCGGTGGCCTGCTGTCGTTTGGCGCAGAGGTGCGCGGCTACGGCGTGACGGGCGGCGGGACGTTGTCCGTCTCCAGCGGCGGGCGCATCGTGCTGGGCGGTCCGTCGGACCCGCTGGAGGCAGAGGCGTTACGGCTGGATCCCTCCTTGTTCCGCTCCGGTTTCGGCAAGTACGAGATCAATGGCTACCAGGGACTGGCCGTGGCAGATGGCGCGCAAATCGACGTCGCCATGCCGGTGCTGCGGTTCGAGGGCGGCACCGCGCAGGCGCCCGGTTCCAGCGCCCAACCCGGTGACGTCCTGTCGCTGTGGACGCCGCCGCTGTACACGGAAGACCCGTTGCGCGCCCGGTTGACGCAACGCGTCGGCGCCGACCTGGCGCTGTACTCGGACCGCGCCGCGCAAGGCGGGCCGATCGTCGTGGGCGAAGGCGCGCGGGTCAGTGTCGACCCTGGCCGCTCCATTCAGATCAAGGGCGCCGACCAGATCACCGTGCTGGGCCGGCTGGACGCCTGGGGCGGGCGCATTTCGATTCAGGAACCGCGCATCGGCGAGCAGCCCTACGTGCCCAAGGCCAATCCCCGGTCGGTCTGGATCGGTGAGCAGGCCGTGCTGGACGTGGCCGGACGCAGCCATGTCGCCGTGGATGCCAAGGGTCTGCGCTACGGGCTGGTGCATGCTGGAGGCACGATCGAGATCGGCGGCAAGCTCGACTGGGAGGCCGATGTCGACACTACCAGCCGTCCTATCGACCGGCATCTCATCCTGCGGCCGGGTTCGCTGCTGGACGCGTCCGGCACGCAGGCCGTTCTGGACCTGTCGGGCCGCGGCGCTACGGTCGTGGGTTCCGACGGCGGCACCATCGTGTTGTCTTCGGCCAATAGCCTGCACTTGGACGGTACGATGCGCGCGGCGGCGGGATCCGATCGCGCGGCCGGCGGCACCCTGGGCATTTCGTTCGGCGGCGCGTTCTATCAGCGCAATCTTTCGCCAGAAGCGGCGGTGCAAAAGGAGCGGCAACTGGTGCTGGCGCAGCACCAGGGCGACAGCATGCTGGCCGCGGACCTGCGTCCGGGTGAATCCACGCCGGCGCTGGCCTACGGCTATGGACGCCTGGGCGTGGACCGCATCGAGGCCGGGGGCTTTGACAACCTGGCGGTGAATGCCGACGTGCGTGCTGATGGCAGCCTCGCACTGTCCATGCGACAGAGCCTGCGGCTGTCTGGGGCGCTGTCGCTGGTCGATGCCGCGGCTGCCGCCAGCGAGGTGAGCCTGGCCGCGCCCTACGTCTTGCTCAACCAGGCGCGTTACAAGCCGCTGGACGGCGCCGACTTCTTCCTGCAGCTGGTTTCCGCGCCGTTGAAGTATTTCAACGTCGGTCACCGGCTTGAGGTGTCGGCCGGCCTGCTGGATGTGCGGGGCAGCCGGAACCTGATCAGTTTTGACGATGTGCAGTTGGACGTGCGGGGTGACGTGCGCCTGGGCGCCGCGGGGTTCGGTGACCGCGGCTTGAACACCAAACTGGCCGCCCCCAATCGGTTGACGCTGAGCGCCGCGCAGATCTACCCGGTCACCCGGTCTGGCGGCATCATCGCCATGGGCGAATACATGGTCCTGGGGCCGCAGGGAGAAATTGCCAAATACAACCCCGATGCCGTCCTGACGCTTCGGCGCGCCGCGGGCGACACGCCGGCCACGCCGTATTCCGCGTTCGGCGCCATCACGCTGGTTGCGCCGCTGATCGAGCAGGGCGGGGTGCTGCGCGCCCCGTTGGGCGGCATTACGTTCGAAAGCAAATCTGAAACCCCGAGCACCGTCCGGTTCCTGCCGGGCAGCCTGACGTCCATCAGCGGCGACGGGTTGGTCATGCCGTATGGCGGCACGGTGGATGGCGTGAAGTACCTGTATGCCGGCAAGGAGGTGGAGCTGGAGGCGACCCGCTCCGACGGCTTACTGGGCCGCAAGATCAACATCCAGGGCAAGGTGATCGAGGTGGCCGAGGGCGCTGTGCTGGACCTGTCCGGCGGCGGCGAACTGACGGGCGGCGCCTTCGTGCGCGGTCGCGGCGGTTCAGTCGACGTGCTGCATTACGCCATGGCCGACGCCAATCCGGGGTTCGGATTCAGCCGCTCTGGCAATGCGGTCTACGCCATCGTGCCGGGCTTTGGCGGCAGCCAGGCGCCGGTCGCCCCTGACGCGGGCGCCGGCAGTCCCGCCGTGGGGCGGCAGGTGACGATCGAAGCCGGCGTGCCGGGCCTGCCCGCCGGCACTTATACTTTGCTGCCATCGACCTACGCGCTGCTGCCCGGTGCGTTCCGCGTCGAGCTTGGCGCGCAGGGCATCAACGAGACGTCCGTGGCCGCGCGCACGCGCGGCGGTTCGTGGGTAGGCAGCGGCCGGTTGGGCACGGCCTTGACCGGTCAGGCCGCGGCGCTGTCCACCCGACTCTTGATCACGCCGGCCGACGTGGTGCGGCGCCATGCGCAATACAACGAGACGACCTACAACGCCTTCGTGCTTGCGGATGCGGCGCGCAAAGGCACCCAGCGAGGGATGTTGACCACGGATGCCCGGACGTTGCACCTGAGCCTGGCGGAAGGGGCCGGCCGGGAAGGCAGTCCGGCGCTATCGTTCAAGGGGGCGGCGCGGTTCGACGTACCCCAAGGCAGCGGCGCCTATGCGGGCCGCCTGGCGGTGACGGGACCGGCCAGCGGGATTGAGATCCTGGCGCCGGGACAGGCGCCCATCCTGCCCCCGAAGGCCGCGGCCCTTTACGCCACGGATCTGAACGCGCTGTCCCCGGGGGCGATGTTCATCGGCGGCGTGGCGGGCGTGGCGGGAACCTATGAAACTGGCGCACGCAACGTGGGTGGCGATGCTCAGCAGGTGGTGGTGCGCAGTGGCGCGGTGTTGCGGGCGCCAGAAATCTTCCTGTATGCGGTCGATGGCGGGCGCGGCATCGTGGTCGAGCAAGGCGCGACGCTGTCCACGCTTGGCCGCGGCGACGTGGCACAGGATGCGCGCACCGGGCTCTATTACCAGTCGATCAGCGGTGCCACGCTGGCCGTATCGAACGGCCTGGTAAACCTGTTGCCGCCGTCGAACGGCGCGGGCACGGCCGTGGACGTGGGGGGGTGTATCGCGGACTGCATGGGCATGGCCCGCTTGTTGTCGGAAGGTTCCATCGGCGCGTCCACCAATGGTGCGTTCACCTGGCGCGACACGGTGCAATACGGCACGCGGAACCTGGCGCTGAGCGTCTCAGCCGTCAACATGGGCAGCACCGAGGCGCTGGCCCAGGCCGGCGCGGCGGGCCGCCTGCCGCCGGGCATGGTGCTGAATCAGGACGTGCTGGGCAATTTGCTGCGCGGGAACACAGCGCTGGAAGCCCCGGCGCTTGAGAGCCTGATCCTGAACGCTGGCGAATCCGTCAATGTGTATGGCTCGGTATCGCTGGACGCGCGCGGCGCCGGCGGCCGGTCGCTGCAGCGCCTGGTGCTGGGCGCGCCGGCCATCTACGGTTACGGCGCGGCAGGCGACACCGCCACCATCGCCGCCGCCGAATTCGTCTGGGCGGGTTCGGTTGCCGCCGACCGCAGCGGCGCGAGCGGAGCCGGCGCCAGCAAACCCCAGGCGCCTGGGGGCGCGATGCTGGACAGCCTGGGGAACGGCGGCCTGAACATCGTGGCCGACGTGATACGGCTGGAGTCCTCGCCCTTCCAGTTGCCGAATGTGCTGGTGCCCGCTGAACGCCTGATCTTGGGCTTTGCGTCCGTGTCGCTGGATGCTGCGCAGATGATCTCGGGCCGCGCCCGTGGCGGCCTGTCCGTCTATCAGGGGCAGGACGGCTACTCCGCCGAAGCGGGCTGGCGCTATCGCGGCGGCGACCTGCTGATCCGCACGCCGCTCCTGACCGGCGAGGCCGGTTCGGCGATGGCGATCACGGCTGGCGGCGTGTTGACGCTCTCCGGCACAGGCGCGGCTCCCGCCGCGCGTGATGCACTGGGCGCCACCTTGAGCCTGGCGGGCCGCAGCGTCGTCCTGGATACGACGGTAGCACTGCCGTCGGGCAAGCTCTCGATCAAGGCCGAGGGCGACATCGTGCTGGGCGCGGATTCGCGGATCGATGTGTCGGGCCGCGAGGTGCGCTTGCTGGACACGCCGCGCTACAGCTGGGGCGGCGATGTGGAACTGCAAAGCATGGCAGGCAACATCACGCAGGCGCGGGGAGGGCTTATCGACGTGTCGGCGCAGAACAACCGCGCCGGCCGCATTCAGGCCATCGCGCTGGGCGCGGACGCGGGCCGGGTGGACCTGCGCGGCGCGTTCCGCGGCACGGCCTCCGGTCTGTACGACGCGGGCGGCACGCGGGTGGCGTACGAAAGCGCCGAAGCCGTGCTGCGGGCGCAGACTCTGGCCGACTTTGCCGACTTGAATGCGCGCCTGACCGAAGGGGGTGTCTTCGGCGCCCGGCGTTTCCAGATCAAGCGTGGCGACGTGGTGGTCGGCGACGAGCTGCGGGCCAGGCACGTCGAACTGGTGGTGGACGGCGGCAGCCTGACCGTCAATGGCCGCATCGATGCCAGCGGCACGCAGGTGGGCAGCATCCGTCTTGCGGCCATGCGCGACTTGGTCATCAACGGCATGCTGGATGCCCATGGCGCCGGCCTGCGCGTGGACAGCTACGGCAAGATCATCGACAGCGCCAACCGCGCCATCGTCGACCTGACGTCCCGCGAAGGCACGCTGACGCTGGGGGCAGGCGCAAGCGTGGACCTGCGCGCCGGCACCGGGGCGCAGAACCACGACGGTGTCGCCCGCGGCACGCTGGACCTGAACGCGCGCCGCCTGGGCGGCGGCGCGGAGCAGGGCGCCATTGCCGGGTCGGGCGACGGCGCCCGCGACGTGGCCGTGGTGGTGGCGGGCAATCCCGCCATCCTGGGCGCAAAGACGATCGCCGTGAACGCCTTCCGCCGCTACAACGACGCGCCGCTGGCCGACGCGCCCGACGTCACCGGTAAGCGTCCCCAGCAGATTACGCAGGGCTATCTGGACGGCATCGATCTGCAGAGCCAGTCCTTCATGACCGCGGCGCTGGGCAATCCCGCGCTGGCGGGCCGCCTGTCCGGCCTCGGCAATTACCACTTGCGTCCCGGCGTGGAGGTAGTCAGCGCCACGTCGGACGGAGACCTGAGCGTGGTCGGCGATATCGATCTGTCCAATTACCGCTATGGGCCGGGCGCAGACCGCATGACGCCCGCGCGGCGCGGTTTTGGCGAGCCGGGCGTGCTGGTGCTGCGCGCCGGCGGCAACCTCAATGTCTACGGCAGCATCAACGACGGCTTCGCGCCGCCGCCGGAGTCGCCTGACGATGCGTCGGGCTGGCAGTTGGTGGAGGGGCGCTACGGCTTGCAGGCCGTGACGCCTTACGGCGGCGACCTGGTGGTGCCCATCGGCGGCGTCAAGCTGGAAGCGGGTTCCTCGTTCCCGGCCGGCCGCGCGCTGAACTACGACTTGCCCGCCAGCCCCGCGACGCTGCCCGTGGGCACGGTGCTGCCGGTGGCCATGACGCTGAACGCGCCCCTGTCGCTGCCGGGCGGCCTGGTGCTGACCGGCGATGTGACGACGGCCGGCGGTACCGTGCTGCGGGCCGGCATGGTATTGCCCGGCGAAGTCAGACTCGACCCCGGCGCGCAGTTGGGCGCGGGTTTTGTCCTGCGCAGCAGCGCTTCCATGCGCGCATTCACGTGGCCCAAGGGCGTGGCGCTACCGACCGAGCTGGTCGCCAGCAGGCAGATCGTGCTGGCGCAGGGCTCGCTGATTCCGTCCCAGACCAAAGTGGTGCTGCAAGACGGCAAACCGGTGGACCTCCGGCCCAAGGGGCCGGACGGCAAGCAAGGCCGCAACTGGGCGCTGGCGCCCATGCTGGGCCCGGGCGCCAGCGCCTGGAGCCTGACTGCGGTCGCCGGCGCCGACCTGGATTCGGCCGACGTGCGCGCCCGCAACGTGCTCAGCAAGGGCGACCTGGTGCTGGCCGATACCCATTACGGCGTTTCGGGACGAGCGACCGAAACCACCAAGACGATTTTCGTTGGTGTGATGGTCTTGACGCAGTCGGGAGCCGATGAGCTGTTCGGGGACTCCACGCTGGTCGGCAAGCCCATCAAGGAACTGGCCGAGGCATGGGGTTTCGATTGGGAGGAGATGTGCGGCTGGGGCGCCTATTGCACGCCTGCACCGCGCACGGTGTCCGAATCGGGGTCGCTGAACTGGTGGGGCGATTTAAGCTGGGTAGGCAAACCGGTGGAGCTGCTCATCGCCGAGCTAGGCGTGACGCTGGAGGAATTCTGCGCCGACGCCAGCAATTGCGTCGGCGGCGGAAAGTCGGAAACCATCGTCACCCGCGAGTACAAGTATGGCTTTGGCTCGCCCGCGTTCAGCGTGTTGCGCACCGGCGCCGGAGACCTCTCGCTGCTGGCCGGGCGCGACGTGGGCATGGCCTCGCTGTACGGCGTCTACACCGCGGGGACGCCATCGTCACTGGGCGCGGCCGACGCGCGCTTCAACCTGCCGCGCGGTTACGACATCAATACCGGCCCGCTGGGATTGATCCAGATGGACGGCAAGTACGACGCCGCCCTGGCGGCCTACCAGGCGTGGTACCCCGACCAGGGCGGCAACCTGCTCGTGCAGGCCGGGCGCGACATCTATGGCGATGCGCTAGGTTCGGGCGCCGACAACGGCGTGGTGGTCGACTATTCGTCCGCCCGCGCGCGTTATGCCAGCACGATGACCGGCACCTGGCTCTGGCGCCAGGGCAGCATCGGTACACCGGGCGTGGCCGACATCGCGCCCAGTTGGTGGATCAACTTCGGCACCTATGCGGTCGAGGGCGCCATCGGCGGCAACAACCCGGAACCCAGGCTGGTCGGCTTTACCGGGTTCGGCACGCTGGGCGGCGGCAACCTCAGCATCGCTGCGGGGCGCGACGCCGGCATTCGCGACGCGCGCGGTGACGCGGCCCGGTACGTCAACGGTGTGGAACCGCGCTCGCAGGGCTTGACTGCCGCGGTCGGCAGCACAGGCCGGGTGGTCGACGGCAACATCGTGCTGACGGGCGGCGGCGACCTCGATCTGCGCATCGGCGGCAGCCTCAACCCGGCATTGAACGCCACCCAACTGGACGTGATGGGGCCGTATACCGGCGGCACCGATCATCTGGACTTGAACGGTGTGCTGGTCAACCTGCGCGGCCGTCTGGCTGTGTCGGCCGGCCAGCTGGGCGGCATGGAATTGCGTTACGGTGACGGCGTGGGCCTGCGCGCCAAGGATCCCTTTGCCGTGGCGTCAGCCCGGCCCATGGGCGGCCCGAGGCTGGTGCTGGGCGACGCGGTGGCGTGGATCGATACGCGCTCGGACCTGGTGCTGGGTGGCGTCAGCGATCCGGGGCGTGTCACGCAGGTCAACTCCAGCCCTTACCAGCGCACTGGCGATCCGCAGCCCGCGACCGGGGGCGGCAATGGCTGGTTCACGTTGTGGACGCCGAACACGGCCATCAATCTGTTTTCGGCGGGCGGCAACCTGACGCCGATGACCGTCAGCAACAGCCGGTTTTCGGGCGACGAACTGAACCCGGAATATACGCATATCGGCGCGACGGGACGCAGCTACTACGTCTATCCGTCGATCCTGCACGCCGTGGCGGCCAACGGCAGCATCATGCTCGCCGACAATGCCGCGAACCAGGCCAACCCCGTGCTGCTGCTGGCGCCGTCGGCGAACGGCCAGCTGGAAATGCTGGCGGGCCGCTCCATCCTGGCGCAGAACGCGTACACCGTGTCGATGTCGTCGGCCGACGCGCCATTGCCCACGCCCTTGCGGCCGGCTTTCAGCGCGTTCACCACCGATATCCACGGCAATCCCATCCTTACCAACACCAGCAGGGAAGGGGTGATGCAAGGGGGGGCCGCGTACGCGAAGCCGCTGTTCACGTTCGGACCCGGCACGCCGCTAGACCGCGCATTGCATGCAGGGGATGACGCCGTCGCTCGCTTTTATGCGGCCACCGGCGATGTGGTGGGTCTGAAGAGCGGTTCGGTCGTCGACATGACGGGGTCGGTCGTTCGCAGCATAGACACTTGGTACGAAGCCGCTGTGCCGGTATCGGTTCGGGCCGGCCGCGACATCCTGGGTCTGGACATTACCGCCGTGCACAACAACGCGCGCGACCTGTCGCTGATCGAAGCCGGCCGCGATATCGTTTACGCCAATGCACGGGTCGCTGGCCCGGGCACGTTGCTGATGCAGGCGGCGCGACAGCTGCGCCAGGACGATGTGGCCAGCGTGCGCAGCCTGGGCGCCATCGTGCGCGGCGACACCCGGCCCGGCGCAGACCTGGCCGTGCTGGCCGGCGTCGGCACGGCGGGCCCGGATTATGGGCGCTTCCTGGCGCGGTATCTCGATGGTGCGCGTGGGCTGCGGGCAGGCGAGGCGTTGGGCGCGAACCCGGACAAGGTCGTGCTGGCATATGGCGGCGAACAGACGTTACGCGGATGGCTTGCCGCCGAATTCGGCTACACGGGCGATGACGTCGGGGCGCCGGCCGAACTGGCGCGCCAGCAGGCGCTGCGCGATGCGGATGCCGGCCAGGCCCGGCGGGATCTGGCAGCCGACTTCGAGCAGGATAGCGGCGCCTATCTGGTCAACTGGCTGCGCAAGCACCACGGCTACGCAGGCGGCGAGGAAGGCGCGGGCGCCGCGTTGGCGGCGTTGGCGCCGGCCGAGCGCGGCATCTACGCGCGCGAGTTGTTCTTCGCTGAACTGAAGGCGGGCGGGCGCGAGTACAACGACGTTGGCGGCCCCCGTTTCGGCAGCTACCTGCGCGGGCGCCGCGCCATCGCGGCCCTGTTCCCCGATGCGGACTCCGCAGGCACACCCTTGCGTTATGAAGGCAGCTTCACGATGTATGGCGGCGCGGGCCTGCGCAGCAATTTCGGCGGCAACATCCAGCTGCTGACGCCGGGCGGCCAGCAGGTGCTGGGCGTTGAAGGCGTGGCGCCGCCGGCCAGCGCAGGCGTGGTGACGCAAGGGCAGGGCAACATCCAGCTGTTTGCGCAAGGCAGCCTGCTGCTGGGCCAAAGCCGCATCATGACCACGTTCGGCGGGCACATCCAGGCCTGGTCGGCCGAAGGCGACATCAACGCGGGCCGCGGCGCCAAGACGACAGTGCTGTACACCCCGCCGCGGCGGGTGTACGACGCCTATGGCAACGTGGTGCTGTCGCCTACCGTGCCTTCCACCGGCGCGGGCATCGGCACGCTGGCGCCGATTCCCGAGGTGCCGGCAGGCGACGTGGACCTGATTGCGCCATTAGGCACCATCGACGCCGGCGAGGCAGGCATCCGTGTATCGGGCAACGTCAACGTGGCGGCGCTGCATGTGGTGAACGCGGCCAACATCCAGGTGCAGGGCGACAGCAAGGGCATTCCGATTGCGGTGTCGGTCAACACCAATGCGCTGACCAGCGCCAGCGCGGCGGCGACCACCGCGTCCTCCGCGGCGCAGGACGTCATGCAGCGCGAGCGCTCGGCGGCGCGCCAGAATCAGCCGTCCGTCTTCAACGTGCAGATCCTTGGCTTCGGAACGGAGCCGCTGCCGGCGGGCAGTGGCGGGGAAACGCCGCCGCCCAGGCCGCCGGCGCCGTCAGCCTCCTATGACCCTGGCAGTGCGGTGCGGGTCTTGGGGCTGGGCGACCTGCCGGCGCAGGCGCAGCAGCAACTGACCGAACGCGAGCAAAGCAATCTGGGCCGGCTGTAGCGGAAATGATGAATCCGATATCGACCATAAGCCGGCGGCCGGCCCCCGCCTTGCCGCCGCCCTGGCGCGAGGGCGAGGCGTGGCGCGCGCCGCGTCCCCTGGCGTGGCCGGCCCCGGAGGTGGCGCGGCCTGATGAAGCGCCGGCGGCCCGGCCCGCACTTGCCGACGACCTGACCGCCGGCATCGACACCGCGGCGCGCTTGCGCGCGCATCTGAGCGTCAGCTACGCAACGCTGCATGGCCGGCTTGCGCGGCGGTTCGGCTGCGCCGACCTGGCGCGCGAATGCCTGCACGACACCTGGCTCCGACTGGCGCGGCCGGTGGCCAAAGACGTGCGGCAGGCGGATGCCTACGTGTTCCGCATGGCGTGTCATCTGGCGATCGACCGCCTGCGCGCGCAAGCGTCATGGCTATCGCTGGATGATCCGGACGCGGGATTGCCCGAGCCGATCGACGAGAGTCCCGGCCCCCAGGCCGTGGCGGAGGGCAGGTCGGCCCTGATTGCGTTGGCGCGGATCATGGAGGGGTTGCCCCGCCGGCAACGCGCCGTGTTGATCGCGTTGCGGGTGGAGGGGCGCAGCCGGGCCGATGCCGCCGAATGGCTGGGCATGTCGTTGCGGTCGGTGGATACCGCGCTGCGCCAGGCGCTGCGGCATTGCGAGCAGGCGGCGGCGCTGGTCCGGTGAGCGGCCAGCGGCCCCGTCGTTCCGGGGGCCTTGACTTGAAACCGACCAACTAGTAGATTGGCTGCATTGCGAATATCCGGGGTGACGCCACGGCGTGCCAAGAGCGGGCTTTCGCGCGTTTTTCAGCAAATCAGAGTGGTTTCCTATGAGTTTGGCGCTTTCCCCGCGGGCCCTCGAGATCGTCGAGCAGACCAAGCTGCTGCTCGCTGCCGGCGGCTATCACGGGTTCAGCTATGCCGATGTGTCCGAACGGGTCCATATCGGCAAGCCCAGCATCCATCATCATTTTCCGGCCAAGGCGGACCTGGTCCTGACGGTGGTTGCCCAACACCGCGAACAGGCCCGCGAGGGGCTGGCGGCGCTTGACCAGCATGTCCAGGATCCGCTTGCGCGGCTGACGGCGTACACGGAATACTGGGCCAAGTGCATCCGCGAAGGCTCGATGCCCATGTGCATTTGCGCGATGCTGGCCGCCGAATTGCCTTTGATTCCCCAAGCGGTCGCGGACGAAGTGCGCGCCTATTTCCATGAGTTGACGGGATGGCTCGCGGCGGTGCTTGAGGCCGGCGTCGCCAAGGGGCAATTCCATGTGCGCAATGGCGTCCAGGTGGAAGCGCAGGCCTTCATGTCGACCATACATGGCGCCATGCTGACCGCCCGGGCGTTCGGGGATGCGGAGGTGTTCGCATCGATCACACGCGGGGCGATCAAGCAGTTGACCGTTCCGGCCTGACTGGAGCACGAAGCGCGCCACAGCGGTGCGCCGTTTTTTTAGTTTGTTTGTCGACCAACTAGTTGGTTGTTTTCAGAAATCACCGCCGGCTTGCCCGGCTGAGGAATCTTCGTCCATGCCACATCCCATTTCCGCCTTGGGCGCCGCGCATACCCTCATCAGCCTCGTGCCCGCCACCATCGGCTTATACAGTTTTGCACGGTATCGCGGGATCGACAGCGCCACGCGAACCGGCAAGATCTATCTGGTCGGGTTGCTCGTGGCCGTGCTCACCTCGTTCGGGCTATCCAGCTCTGGCGGGTTCAACGCAGGGCATGCGCTGGGCATTCTGGCGCTACTCTCGGTCGCGGGCGCGCTGCTCGTACCGCGGCTGCCATGGCTGTCCCAGGCGCATCCCTATCTGTCGCAACTGGGCTTTTCCTTCAGCTTCTTCCTGATGTGGGTGCCCGGGATTGCCGAGACGCTCACGCGCCTGCCGGTGTCTCATCCGCTTGCCGAGGGGCCGCAATCCCCCCTGGTGCGCGGCGCTCTGGCCACGTGGTTCGCGCTGTTCCTGGTGGGTTGTGCGGCGCAGTTGCTGTGGATCCGTTCGCAACGGCGCGCCCAGAGGGCCCCGGCGCGGCTTTCGTAGCCGCCCTTGCCGTCATGAACGGGACGTCGCTCGGTCCGGCGCGACCAGCCAAGGAGTTGCCATGAATGCCAGAGCCATTGATCCGATGGGCACCGCCCGGATTGACGATGTCCGGGACCCTTACCGCGCCGAGCGGCTGCGTGCCCAGATGCGCGCCGACCGGGTGACGCGTCCGCAGGCACCGCCGTTCGCGCGCATCCAGGCGGCGCGCCCACCGGCTGTGCCGACGGCGGCCGCGCCGCAAAAGCCAGTCATCATCAGGCAAGACGATCGGGATCAATCCGTGAATCCGCTGCGCGACCAATACGCGGCGCACTGTCTGATGCACGCCATCGAGGCCTTCCATGACCAGCAGGCCAGGTTGGAGGCGCAAGCGCTGGCCGGCAATCAGGCGTTAAAGGACGAACAGGTCGAGCAGCAAGCGCGCGCGGAGGCGGCCAATGACCTGGGCACGATCCAGGGCCTGCTGCCGCTGCAACCCTATCGCTTCGTGGCGGGGGTTCCGCCGATCATGGTGCAGCAGGTGGCCGCCGTGTCAGGCGCTGCACCGCTTGCCGTGGGCCCGGTGGCCCATGCCGCGCCGTTGCGCAACTCCACGGACGACGCGTTCGGCACCCGCGCAAGCACGCGCGACCGTGCGCGCCGCCCGCGGAAAGAGGGCGCCTGATGCACTGATTTCAATCTTCCAGATACGCTTGCCCGCCGGGCTTCAGATAAGGCGTCAGCGCCTGGAACGGCACGGTGGCGTGCGTGCCCAGGCAAGCCCCTGATGCATGGCCCACGCCGGACACCGACAGGCTTAGCGCACCCGGCGTCTGCGCGCCCAGGGCCAGATACTGCGGCCAGAGATCCGCGCAGTCTTCCAGATTGGGATGTTGATCGGCGCGGTCCTCTGGCGGCCCAGCCTTGACCACCTGGTTCACCACCGCAAGCAATGCGGGGCTGGCTTGCCGGCCGACGCTGCGACTGGCCGGCATGTACGCGTCGAACACGCGATTCCAGTCCAGGTATTCGCCGCGCAGCAGGTCGAAGGTATACGGTTCGAAATGGTTGTCGGGATGCGCACCACCGCAATCCAGGCTGCCCGCTTCGGTCACCGTCATGAGCGAGCGCGACAGCCACGTGACGTTCACGTTTTCCTCGTCGAATCCGCCCAATGTGCCCGCGCCGGAATTCGCGCTGGTGTAGGCGGATGCCATGCACTCCAGTGCTCCGAGGCTCTTGCGCCAGTGGCGTTGCTCCAGCAGGTGATTGATGCGCTGCTTGACCTGCGGATCGGGATGCCGGCTCAGCCGCGGGTAGGCGAATTTGGTGCGCGGGTCTACCCACATGCGATAGGCCACCGCACCGGTGCCGATATCCTTGCCCACCGGTTGTGCGTGGCCTGCCAGCTTCAGCGTCTGGTAGGGCGCACGCGTGGCGTCGATTGCCGCCTTGATATCGACGTCGCCAAGATCAACCTGCGCGGCCCGCACGGCGTTGCCGTCACGTGCCAGTTGCTCGGTGTCGTACTCGGCGACCCGGCGCAAGTCGAAGTGGCGTTGCTTGCCGCTGCGGGCGTCCGTCCATTGCCCGCGATAGCCTTTGGCATCGCGCACGCCCTGCCAACTGGCCACGCGGTCGGCCGGGCTGATCGGGGCCTTGGCCGAGGCCGGTGGTTGCGTCGGGTGCAGTTTGGGTTCGAACAGGACCTCCTGCGTGCCGCGCAGCGGGATATCGACGCCGTTTCTGGTGTAGAAATAGCGTCCGCTCAACCCCCCGTCAGCGCCCGCATCGTTGTCCAGTTCCAGCACGATCTGGCCAGCGCCTTGCAGTGTTCCCTGATAGACGGTTCGCTGGGCGGCGTGGGCGTCCAGGCCAGCCAGCGACAAGGTGGTCAGCGCCACGGCGCCAAGAAGGAAACGCTGACGGCGAACGGCCAGTGCGAGCATGGGAAGAGATATCCGGGAGGGGGCGGTCTGGTCGAATGAGGGCGTGGCGACTACTGCGGGCGCGTCGCCGAAATCGCCTTGAGCTGCGCGCAGGTCTTTTCCTTATCAGCCGCGCTTAGCGAGCCCAGTTGACCTTTGGTCGCGGTGTACGACTGCGAGAAGGCAGCGTCGAAGTCCGCGGCAGCCATGCCCTGGGCGCCTGCCGCCGTCTTCTGCTGTTGCTTCATCTGGTCCAGCTGCGCGGCAGTATAGGCATTGCAGTATTCGGCGGCGGCATGCATCTGGCCGCTCAGCCCAGCCAGGTTCGGCATCTGGCCGGGAACGGCCTGCTGCGCCACGGCGGCGCCGCTTCCGAAGGTCAGGGCGGCAGCCAGCAAAGCGGCCTTCTGGCCGCGAGAAACAACGGCGCAAGCTTGCTTGAGAATCGGCAATTCAGGTCTCCAAGGGTATTAAGGTTCGGGTTGCGCAGCACCGCCGGCGATCGTGTTGCCGATGCAGCGGGTGCAATATGCCCGGTTCGTTGTTATTAGCTTATGAATCGATGCAACGACATGTATCGCCAACCGCTCAGGCCGGCGAGGCGGCTGCTATCGGGTCTTTGCCGTCGCTCCTGCGGTCCCGGATTTGCGTGCGCAAATCGCATATGCCGGATCTCCTGGTCGACGTTGCGCGCCTACATTTCGACACAAAATGCGGCGCGACATCTTTGCCCGGATTCCAGGCTTATCGACCCCTCGATTCAATCGCGCGGTTTGGCTGCTGCCTCCAGTCGGGGGGCAACTTTCTCCGCCAGGAAGTCGATGAATACGCGCACGCGGCGCGCCATATGCCGCTTGGCCGGAAACACCGCGTGCAGTTCCTCGACGTCGCCGGGATTGAAGCCGGGAAGGATCTCGACCAGTCTGCCCGCCTCGATTTCGTGATCAACGTGGAATCGGCCCAATCTGCTGATGCCCATGCCCAGCAGGGTCAGGTCAAGCATCGTCTCGCCATTGTTCGTGAGCAACGAGGTGTGCAAGGACAAGGCTGTCGGTTCGCCTTCAACGAGGAAGGGCCACTGCGCCACGGATCGCCTAAAGTTGAACCCCAGGCAGACATGGTTGTGCAGATCGGAGGGCTTGTCCGGCGTGCCGTTGCGTGCCAGGTAGTCCGGGCTGGCGACCACGGCATACCTGCTCAGGCCGAGCAGCCTAGCCTTGTACGAAGCGTCGGAGAGTTTCCCGACACGCACGGCGACGTCCACGCGCTCTTTCGTCATGTCGACGACCTGATCGGTGAACGAAAGATCAAGGTCGATCAGGGGATACCGGGCACGGAACTCGGGCAACAACGGCAATAGCTGGCGCGTGCCGAAGGGAAGCGACGCATTGACCCTCAGCACGCCTTTGGTTTCGGTGGAGCCTGCGCCGATGGCCTGTTCGGCCTCGTCGATGTCCTCCAGGATCCTGAGGGCGCTCTCGTAGAAGTCTTTCCCCTCCGTCGTCAGGACGAGTTCGCGTGTGGACCTTAGAAACAAGAGCGTCGCCAGCCGGGCTTCCAACCGCGTGATCAGTTTGCTGACGGCAGACGGCGACAGATCCAGCGTCTTGGCGGCGCCCGAGAAACTTCCGGTCTGCACGACGCGCACAAATATGAACATTTCCCCGCTGCGATTATCCATTTCTGCATTGTCCTTGCTTGCATCTTTGAATTTCGTTCCAAACAGCTGTTCCTGGAATCCCCTGTTTTCGCACGCCGGGAACAGCGAAAGTTCACCGATCCATTCAATCATCACGTCGGCGCAAGGGCTGGGCAATGATTACCACATTTTTCAAACACGCCTCGATCGGTTTCGTGGGCGCCTTCGTGTTTGCGGCGCACGCGGTTGCGGCGGAGCCGCCTGTCATTGAACGCTGGCGCAGCTACAGCGGGGTGACGTGGACGGCGGCCGCCGACGCGGCCCAGTCGCCGGCGCCGTTTTCCGGCTCGGTGAATGCGCCCATCGCCGGCCTCCACTTCGATCGTGGAGGCCGTGCGTTCGTCAGCACGCCGCGCCTGATCGCCGCGAATGCGCCCGCAACGCTCAGCATCCTGGATACCCGGGTCGATGGCGGCAGCGCCCGCCTTGGCGCGTTCCCGTCCGTCGAAGGCAATGCGGTCAACGGTGCACCCGCGTCCAGCCTGCGCAACGTGCTTGGTTTCCATGTGGATAACCAGAACGGTTGGCTGTGGGCGCTGGACATGGGGTTCGTCGCGGGAGAGACCGAGGCGCCTGCCGGCGGCCAGAAGCTCATCGTCTACGAGTTGGCCACGGGGCGTACCGTCAAAAGTATCTCGTTGGATGCCGTCGCCGACCGCAAGGGCAGCTTCCTGAACGACGTCGCCGTCGACGAAAAGCGCCAGCTGGCCTATCTGTCCGATAGCGGGCTGCGTAGCGCGCCGAACAACCAGGCCGCCATCCTGGTGGTGGACTTCGCCAGCGGCACGGCGCGCCGGGTCTTGAATCAGCATGCCTCGGTCATGCCCGAGCCCGGGGTGAAGGTGGTCTCGCACGGGGTCGAGGTCTGGCCGGGAAGCCCGCTCATCCTTGGCATCAACGGCATCGCCTTGTCGCCCGACGGTGAAACCCTGTATTGGACCGTGACGACGGGCACGCACGCCTATGGCATCAAGACCCGGCTGTTGCGCGACAGCACGAAGACGGATGATCAACTGGGTGCCGAAGTCAGCACCCTGGGCGACACGGGTGGCAACACCGATGGCATCGTCACGGATGCGCGCGGGCGGCTCTTCATCACCGACGTCACCCGCAACGGCATCGTTCGTTACGACCCGGCCACCGGGGCGATGAAACGGGTGGCCTCGCACGACGGCGTATGGTGGCCCGACACCGCCACCATCGCCCCGAACGGCGATCTCGTCTTCACGGCCAGCCATCTCAACGAGCACTTTGCCGGTTCGGTCAAGGCAGGCGCCGAGCGCTATGAACTCTGGCGGGTGGACATCAATCGGGATTGAGCACGTGCCGGTCAAGCCGGGGTGACGTGGCCGGCCGGTCTACGCCCGGACCCTGTCGCGTCCTACAGCGCAGGCTTGAGCACCATCAGGAAATACACCCCCACCATGGCCAGAAAGGCGGGATAGCCCAGGCGTTCCCACCATTGCGCAAAGCGCCAGTAGCGCGCCGGCAGGGCGGTGTCGCCGGCGGCGTGGGAAGCGGCCGCCATTTTGGCCATCTCGTACTGCAGCCACACGACCGGCAGCCAGCACACCCCTGCCAGCAGATACAGCGCGATTGACAGGGTGACCCACGGCGTCGTCCATTGCCAGCCGGCGGCATGCGCCAGCCACAACCCTGACAGGGGCTGGAAGACCACGGCTGGCGTGGTGAACCACAGGTCTGCACGGACCACCAGTTTCGAGACGGCGGCAATCGCCGGAATGGAACCCGTCCGGTTCGCGAAGAACAGGTAGAACGCCGTGCCGAATCCGGTGCCCACCAGCAGCACCGATGAGAGGATGTGCAGGGTCTTGACCGTCAGATACAGGTTCATGGCTTGGGTTCCTCGGTAAGCAGAATGAATAGCAGCGCAACGACCGCCACGTTTTTCAGGACGGGGCCGAAGGGATGCAGCAGGAATTCGGGCAAGGCCACGGCGATGATGGCCGTGTACGCCAGCACCAGCGCAAGCTGCGCGGCCCACAGGCGCCGGCCAGGCCACCAGAGCGTTGCGATCCCCAGTACGAAATCCAGCGCTGCGGCCAGGTACAACGCCGCCCGCGCGGCGGCGCCGTGCAGGCCGACGGGTTCCAGCAACGCGAGGCTGCCGGCCACGGGGTAGAGAAACGCGCTGCACACGGCCGTCCACAGCCAGATCAGCGCCAGCGCGCCGCGCAGCAGGCCGGGGCGCCAGGCAGCCAGCGCCTGGTGGCGCAGTGGCAGCGCGTCGGCGGGGCCGATAAAGGATTCGATGCCGGCGGGCGCGCGACCCAGCGCCCGGGTCGTCGTCGCGGCATCGGCCGTATTGCCCGCGCGCAGCATCCGCCAGGTGTCGCGCGTCAGCAATGACCCCGGCAGCCGGTTCAACAACATCGCGCCGCCCGACACCAGCCATGCCGGCACGGGCACCTGCCGTGGCGGCGGAAATCCCATCGATGTCCGGTAGACCGCCAGCATCTGGCGAAACTCGACCTCTGTGCCGCCGACCAGGTTCATGCCAGCTGGGCCGTGATCGCCGCCGCGCAGCAGCCGGGCGACGATCTCGGCCAATTCGTCCACCCGCATGGGGCGCAGCCTCTGACGCCCGCCGGCCGGCAGCAGGTGCACCGGTACCGACGCCAAGGCACGGAAGAACCGGGCCGACGCCCCTTGCTCGCCATAGACCAACGCCGGCCGCAGGATGTGGTGCGCAACGGGCAGCGATTGCAGGTAATCGTCGGCCGCGCGCTTGCTTTGGAAGTAGGAGGTATCGCCGTGTTCGGCGCCCAGGGCCGACAGTTGCACGATGTGCCGGACGCCGGCGCGGTGGGCGGCCTCGAACAGGGCGATCGGCGTGCGCCGGTGAATGTGGTCGAAAGTGGCGCCGGCCCCTTCGATCAGGATGCCCACGGCGTTGACCACCACATGGATGCCGCGCAGCCGATCCGTCCATGCGGCCGGGTCGGTGTCCGCCATGTAATCAATGGCGATCTCGTCCGGCCGGGTCGCCACGCGCACGCCTTTCAGCACCCGATGGCCATCGCGCGACAAGGCATCGCAAAAGGCGCGGCCGACAAAGCCGTTGGCCCCGCACACCAGGATATTCATGTCGTTGCCTTCTTGAGTGAGCCGTTCATGGTTGGCGTCGCTATTCTTTCATTTCTGCAATTTCTGTATAGACAGAAATTACTGGTCAAAAAAAGGGGCGCGGCGCAAGGCCCGCCCTGGAGGATCACGACTTGGTACGCCGCATGGTCTTGCTGATTTTCGCGCCCATGCCCAGCGTCTTCATCAGGGTCTCGGGCTTCATGCGCAGCATCTCATCGGACCAGGTCGTCAGGATTTCCAGGAATTCCAGCGTCTCGCGTACCCGTTGTTCGGTGGCGCGGCTTTCGTTTTCGATTTCCGGACTGGCCAGGCTGTCGCGCAGCATGGTCAGCGTGGGGTCGATTTCGCGTTGCCGGCGGCCTTCGACAATGAGTTTGAACAGCTCCCAGATATCGGTCGAGGTCTCGAAGTGGTCGCGCCGGTCTTCCATCACGTGCACGACCCGGGCCAGGCGCCAGGCCTGCAATTCCTTGAGGCTGTTGCTGACGTTCGAGCGTGCAACCCCCAGCGTATCGGCGATTTCTTCGGCGGGAACGGGGCGGCCCAGCAGATAGAGCAGGGCGTGGATCTGGGCGACGGTGCGGTTCACGCCCCAGCGCGAACCCATTTCGCCCCAGTGCAGGATGAATCGTTCGGCGATCGGAGTCAGTTTCATGGAGCCACTGTAGGAGGTTTCTGTTATTTCTGTCAAGACAGAAATAGCAGAAACCCAGCCGTTTGGCGAATAGGGCCGATCACTGCAGAATCCCGGGATTCGCCTAACTTCGTTCCTGCCATGGACACCTTCAACTACATGCGCGCCTTCCGGCGCATCGTCGAACTGGGCAGCCTCGCCAAAGCGGCCGAGGACCTGGACGTGTCGTCCGCCGGCCTCAGCAAGCAGCTCCGTGCGCTGGAAGCACACCTTGGCGCGGTGCTGATCCAGCGCACCACGCGCAAGATGAGCCTGACCGACACGGGCACCGCCTACTACGCTGAATGCTGCCGGCTGCTTGATGAACTGGACGCCCTGGAAAAATCCGTCAAGCAGCAATCGCGGCGCGTCTCGGGCCGCTTGCGCGTAAACGCGCCGGTCTCCTTCGCGTTGAGCGTGCTGTCGCCGTTGCTGGCGCGCTTTCTGCGCCAGTATCCCGAATTGCGGCTGGACCTGGCCATGGAAGACCGCCTGGTCGACGCCGTGGGCCAGGGTTTCGACGTGTCGATCCGGCTGCGGGCGCAGTTGGACGATTCCTCGCTGATCGCGCGGCGGCTCGCGTCGCTGACGCAAGTGCTGTGCGCGGCGCCGGCATACCTTGACCGACGCGGCCGCCCCGACAGCACGGAAGCGCTGCGCGGGCATGACCTGCTGAACTACACCCTGGCCGACAGCCCCGGCGCTTTCCCCGACGAGGAAGCCGGTCAGCCGGCGGACCTGCCCGCCGGCCCCGCGCACGTCCAGGTCAACAACAGCCTGATGTTGCGCGACCTGCTGGAGGCAGGGTTGGGCATCGGCGCGCTGCCCTCGTTCCTGGCCGCGCCCGCCATCTCCGCCGGCAAGCTTGTGCACCTGCTGTCGGACCTGCCCGCCGCGCCACGCCATGTCTACGCCGTGTATCCCACCAGCCGCCACCTGCAACCCAAGGTGAAGGCGTTTGTGGACTTCCTGGCGGACCATCTGCCGGCGGCCATGCACGGCGATTGTTGACGCCCAGCGAATAAAGTCCTGCCTGTTGGCACCTTACTCGTACGACGGCTCGTCCGTAAGCTGGCGTCCATCGAAACGAGAAAGCACAAGGTGCATCATGACTATCCCCTATACCCGCAAACTGCTCGGCCTGGCGCTGGGCGCCGCTCTCAGCTTCAACGTCCTGGCGCATGGCGCGCCGTCCCGAGCGCCGGCATCCGGCCAGGAAGTGGGCATCAGCCCCTGGGGGCCGGACGATGAAATCGGCCGCTTGAACCTCATCACCGCAGAGTCTCGCGCCGCCGTCATGTCGCGGGTGGCGGGCGGCAAGGTCTACGACCTGGCCACGGAATACTACGTGGGCATGCCCAGCTGGCAGGACGCCGGCGATCCGCACTACCAATTCTGGATGACTCACACGCCGCGCGGCACCGAAGTCGACGACCCGATGGGCGTGGGCGACGACATGAACGCGATGCGCAGCTACACCGGTACGGCGTTCTCGATGTACAGCCACACCGGCACGCACATCGACGCGCTCAATCATTTCGGCATCCATGGCAAGATCTGGAACGGCTTCCGTGCCGACGAGCATCTGGGCGACCGGGGCTGGAAGCGCACCGGCATCGAGAAGTTTCCGCCGCTGGTGGCGCGCGGCGTCCTGATCGACGTGGCGGCGCTGAAAGGCGTGGACATGCTGCCGGACCAATACCGCATCACCCGGCAGGATCTGAAAGCCGCGCTGGCGAGCCAGAAGACCGAACTGCAACAGGGCGACATCGTGCTGATCCGCACCGGCCGCATGAAGCTGTACAACGACCCGGCCGCCTACATGGCCAAGCCGCCGGGCATGGGCCTGGACGCTGCCCGATACCTGGTCGAGGAAGGCGGCGCGATGATCCTGGGCGCGGACAACCTCAGTTTCGAGACCTTCCCGTCCGAGGTCTCCGACGACTATGTGCCGCTGCACACCTATCTGCTGGCGCAGCAGGGCGTTCCCATCATCGAACTCGCGGCGCTGGACGAATTGTCGCGCGACAAGGTCTATGAGTTCGCCTTCATCGGCGGCCCGTTGAAGATCCGCGGCGGCGACGCCGCGCCGCTGCGTCCGGTGGCGATGCCGCTACGCTAGGCAGAAGCCGATAGCCGCCAGCTGGTTCACGTGATCCACTGCGTATCGCCGCTTAGCCAGCACCCCGGAGCGTCGCTGCGTGAGCGCAACTGGATCGCCGACGGCGAGCCCATCGCCACGCCCTGCCGCACGGTGTACACGCGGTCCGCCGGCACGCTGCCAGTCTCGTTCAAGTAGCCCCACAACGCCGCCGCCGCGATGCCGGTGGCGGCGTCTTCGGGGTAGCCGGATGCCTTGGGGAATTGCCGCGCGCTGGCGCCATCGGCGGTCAAGGCGTAGGGGTACAAGCCGGTCGAGCCGATGGCTTCGCACAAGACGCGCATGCCGGCGAAGTCCGGCGCCAACGCGTCCAGCGCGGCCACGCTGGGCAGCCTGACCAGCGTTTTCACGCGGCTGGTGCTGGCGTTGATCATGTGCAGCCCCGGCAGATCGGGATCGATGCGCAGCACCTTTGCGATCGCGCGGCATTGTTCCGGCGTCAGCCCGGAGGTCGTCACCGCCGGCTGCGATACCCAGGCCCGGTCGCGCCCTTCATCCCACTCGATGTCCACGCTGCCGCTCAGCGTCTGGACGCGCGTACACGGCGTGGTCCAGTGCCCCCATTGCCGCAGCGCCCAGAGCGTACCCACGGTGGCGTGGCCGCACATCTCCATTTCATGGCCCGGTACGAAGAATCGCAGCCGGCACAGATGGCCCTCGCTTTCGGCCGGAACGACGAAGGAAGACTCATGGCCGTAATGCGCCGCCAGCGCCTGCATGGCGCTTGCCGGCATGCCGCGCGCATCGAGCACCAGGGGCACGGGGTTGCCGCCTTGCAACGCCTGGGCCGGGTCGACGAATACGCGCAGCAGGGCCGCCATGCCGGCAGCCGGCTCAGCAGGAAGGGCGGTGGGGTGAAGATCAGTCAAACTGGACTCCGGTAGTGGTGATAAGGTCGCCCCAAAAGGCGAGATCGTGGGAGACGGCCTGCGTCAGCGCGTCGGCCGTGTCCGGGCGAACGTCGACGCCCTTGGCCGCAAGGTCTGCCGCGATGGCCGGATCGCGCAGCACGGCGTTCAGGGCCGCGTTCATCTTTTGCACAATGGCAGGCGGCGTCCCTTTGGGAAAAGCCAGGCCGTACCAGAGCGACTGCGTATAGGCCGGCATGCCCTGGGCGGCGAATGTGGGCACCGCCGGCAGGATGGGGGTGGCACGGGTGGTGGCGACGGCAATCAGCTTGCCGCTTTGCACGAAAGGCGCAAGGCCGACCGGGTTGTCGAACATGATGTCGACCTGGCCGCCGATCAGGTCCGTGTAGGCGGGCGCCGCGCCACGATATGGCACGTGGGTCAGGTCCAGCTGCTTGTCCTTCTTGAACATCTCGCCCAGCAGATGCGACACCGTGCCGGCGCCCACCGAGGCGTAGGTGCCGCCGCGGCGCGCCTTCAGCGCATCGATCAGCGCGGGGAGCGTGGTGGCTTTCAAGGCGGGCTGTGCTGCCAGCACGTAAGGCGACGTGCCGATGAAGCCCGCGTAGTCGAAATCCTTCGCGGGGTTGTATGGCAGGTTCTTGTACAGGCTGGCGCTGAGCGCGGTGGTGCTGGTCGTTACCGCCAGCGCGGTATAGCCATCGGGCTTGGCGCGGGCGGCCTGGCCCGATCCCACCGTCCCGCCGGCCCCGCCCGCGTTCTGGATGATCACGGTCTGCTTCAACTGACGCGTCAGCGCCGGCTGCAACGTGCGTACCACCAGATCGGTCCCGCCGCCGGCAGGGAAGGGCACGATCAGGGTGATCGGCTTGTCCGGCCAGGCGGGCTCCGCCCATGCGGCGCCCGGTGGCAGGGCCAGCATGGCGGCGGACAGCAACGCAAACGAAAGTGCGCGGTTCATGGATTTCCCCTTGTCTTGATTGAATGACCAGATCGTAGGGAGCGGCCGGGACGGCCGCGAACCGCGGCGCGACAGCCGCTGATCCCGCACGCGACAGCGGGAATCCGGCGCGAGCGCCGGGCTTGCATGAAAACGGCCGCGCGCCGATACTGGTCCAACGCCCATTCTTGCCGCCGCCGGGAATCCCCCTGGCGCAGAAAACGCCCAGCACGACCCTCATGACGCGTTCCGTCCCGCTTTCGTCCAAACAGGACCTGATCGCCCAGACTGGCTTCGCCCTGGCGGCCAGCCGCCAGCCGCGCTACGCCTTTCATTGGCACGAGCACGACTGCGCCATGCTGCTCTGGCCGCGGGCCGGCGCGCTCGATAGCGCCTGGCAGGACGAAGAAGGCGCGCGCCGCCGGTGCCGGCTCGTCCGGGGGCAGGCGTTGCTGCTGCCGTCACATGTCGAGCACAGCACGCGCGCCGAAAGCGTGGCCCAGCAGCACGGCGAACTCTATCTGGCCCCGGAACTGCTGCAGGCCTGCCAGGCCGGTGGTGTGTTGCAGTTGGACGGGGCGGCGCAGGCGATGCTGGATGCGCTCTGGAAGCCCGCCTTGTCGGCGTCGGCCTTGCCCATGCTGGTGGCGGCGCTGATCACGCAGCTTGACGCCAACTACCGGCTTCACGCCCAGGCCCGTGTGTTGCAGGCGCCGCTGCCGTTGGCTCGGCAATGGATGCAACTGCTGCGCGCACGGCTGGAAGAGGGGCAGCCGCTGCCCGCCATCGCCGAATCCGCCAGTGCGCTGGGCGCCACCACCCGCACGCTGCAGCGTGCCTGCCTCGAGGCCTATGGCCAGTCGCCCATCGCCTTGCGTCGCAAGGTCCTGGCGCAGGCCGCGCGCCAGCGGATCGCGATGGGCGAACCGGTAGCCAGAGTCAGCGCTGAATTGGGATTTTCCAGTAGCGGGCATTTGGGACGGTTGCTGCGCGCGGTCGATCCCGCGCCGGACCCGGCAATTACCGGGCGAAGCTGAATCCGGCAGGCGTCACTCGAGGCCGGGCCCCGATTCGAACGTGCGATTCGCGGTGCCGTCTGCAACGGCCGCATGACCGGGGATGGACGCGACAAGTTCTCGCGTGTAGTCGCTGGAGGGCCGCAGGAACACGTCACGCGCCGCACCGATTTCCACCACCTTGCCCCGCTGCATCACCGCGATCCGATGGCACAGCCGCGCGGCGACGCGCAAGTCGTGCGTGATGAAAAGAATGCTGACGCCGAGCCGTTCCCGGATGGATTCCAGCAGGTCCAGGATTTGCGCCTGAACCGAAACGTCCAACGCCGAGACCGCTTCGTCGGCGATCAGGATTTCCGGCTCCATCATCAGCGCCCGGGCGATCGACAGGCGCTGCCGTTGCCCTCCCGAGAATTCATGCGGAAAGCGGTCCAGTGCACCCGCGTCCATGCTGACCAACTCCAGCATCTCGAGCATCCGAGTATGGACCTGCGCGGCGTCGGCGCCGAAGTTCAAGGGGCCTTCCGCCAGGGTGCGACCCACCTTGCGACGCGGATTGAACGAGCGAAACGGGTCCTGGAACACCATCTGCACGCGTTTGCGATAGCTGCGCGCATCGCGTGCGGCAAGCCTGCTCACGGGTTGGCCGTCGATCAGTATCTCGCCGGAAGTCGGAGTGGCGAAACGCGCCAGGCAGCGGCCCAGCGTGGTTTTTCCGGAACCCGATTCGCCGACGATGCCCAGGGTCTCGCCACGCGCCAATTGCAACGACACGCCGCCCAGCGCATCGACGCTGCGGCGCTTGGATTTGAAGAGCGATCTGGTCTCGAAGCGCAGGGTCAGGTCACGCACTTCCAGCGCCGGCGTGCCGGACGGCGCCAGCGCCTTGGCGCGGAAGTCGCCCCGGGGACGCGCCGCCAGCAGGCGTTGCGTATAAGGGTGTTGGGGGCGTTCGAGCACGTCGGTGGCCGTGCCCTGTTCGACGATACGGCCCGACTGCATCACCACGACCCGGTCGGCGATCTCGGCGACCACGTCGAAGTCGTGCGTGATGAAGAGCACGCCGTTCTCGTGGCGGCCGCGCAGGTCGTTGAGCAGACGCAGGACCTGGGCCTGAGAGGTGACGTCGAGCGCCGTGGTCGGCTCGTCGGCGATGATCAGGCCGGGCTCCATGACGAGTGCCATGGCGATCATCACGCGCTGGCGCTGGCCGCCCGACAACTGGTGCGGATATGCATGCTGCAGTTTCTCGGGATTGGGCAACCGTACGTCGGACAGCAGCGCCAGCACGCGACGGGCGACGGTGGCGCGGTCGAGTCCCTTCGCATGGAACTCGAACACCTCCGCGATCTGGTCGCCGACCCGCATAAGAGGGTTCAGCGCCGTCATCGGCTCCTGGAAGATCATGGCCATGCGGTTGCCGCGCAGCGTCTGCAGTTCGTCGCGTCCGGCATGCGTGATGTCGTGCCCGGCAAGCAGGATCTGCCCGCTTTCCAGGGTGAGCACCCCCTTGGGCAGCAGGCCCATGACGGCGCTGGACGTCACCGATTTTCCCGAGCCGGATTCGCCCACGATGCAGACGATTTCGCGGGCATGAACGGTGAACGACACGTCGTCCACCGCATAACAGCGATCGCCGCCGCCGGGCAGGCGCACTTTGAGGTTGCGAATGTCCAGGATCGGCGCACCGTTGGCTGGCATGGCCTGGGACGAGGTTGTGGGGTTCATGGCGTCAGCCCTTGGTTTTGCGTGAAAGACGGGGGTCCAGGCGATCGCGCAAGGCATCGCCGAACATGTTGACGGCCAGGATCAGCAGGGCAAGGAAAACGCCGGGATACAGCACGATCCAGGGGGCGCGCTGGAAGAACGGGCGGCCTTCGGCGATGATGCTTCCCAGGCTGGGGATTTCCGGCGGAAAGCCCAATCCCAGGAAACCCAGCACGGCCTCCGTCAGGATCGCGGCGGCGCAGACGAAGGTGGCTTGCACCACCAGCGGGTTGATGGTGCTGGGCAGGATGTGCCGCCACAATACCTTCAAGGCAGGCGTGCCGGAACCGACTGACGCCTCGACGTAGGGCTCCTCGCGCACCGACAGCACGACGCCGCGCACCAGCCGCGCCACGCGCGGGATCTCGGGGATCGAGATGGCGATGACCATGGTCACGATGTTGGCACCGCCCAGCGCGACCATGGCCACGGCCAACAGCAACCCGGGAATGGCCATGATGCCGTCCATCAGCCGCATGACGGGCGCGTCCAGCCGGCGCACGTAGCCGGCGGCCAGGCCGATGACCAAACCCGCCACGATCGCGATGGCGCTGACCAGCGCAGCCAACGTGATCGACAACCTGCCGCCATAAAGCACGCGAGAGAGCAGGTCGCGGCCCAGCGAATCCGTGCCCAGCCAATACAGGTCTGAAGAGGGCTGGAGCCGTGCGCGGGGCGTGAGCGCGCCAGGGTCATGGAAGGCAAGCCACGGCGCGCCGACGGTAAGCGCCACCAGCAGCAGAAGCAGCAGCAGCGAGCCCAGCATCACCGGATCGTGGATCACGGCGGCGGCGGCCTGCCGCCCGCGCGACGGCGGTGGCGCGGCAGGCAGGAGGGAGACGGGAGAGGTTGACATCAGGGAGCTCCGGAGCGTCCGCGGTTCAATAGCGGATGCGGGGATCGAGGACGACGTAGGCCATGTCGATCAGCAGATTGACGCAGACGTAGATGAACGAGAAGAACAGGATGGTGCCTTGCACCACGGGGTAGTCGCGGGCAAGCACCGAGTCGACGATCAGGCGACCGACGCCCGCGATGTTGAAGATGGTCTCGGTCACCACGACACCGCTGATCAGCGTGGTCAGCGCCACGCCTACGATGGTGACGATGGGAATCGCCGCGTTGCGCAGCGCGTGGCGGAACAGCACGAACCGCTCGGTCACGCCCTTGGCCCTGGCGGTGCGCACAAAGTCTTCGCCCAGCACGTCCAGCAGGCTGGCTCGCGTAATGCGCGTGATCAGCGCGACGAACACCATCGCCAGCGTCACGGTCGGCAGCAGCAGATGCATGGCATATCGGCCTACGCCGTCCTTGAGCGGCGAGTACCCTTGCACGGGCAACCAATTGAGCTGGACCGAGAACACCAGGATCAACAGGTAGGCCACGACGAAGGCGGGCACTGAGAACGCCAGCACGGCGCCCGCCATGATGCCGCGGTCGGCCAGCCTCCGATGCCGCCATGCCGCCAGCACGCCCAGCGGGATCGCCGTGGCGATGGTCAGCAGGATGGCCCACGCCGCGAGCGAGAACGTCGGGCCCAGCCGCGCCTTGATGAGCGCGGTCACGGGCTGCCTGGATTGGATGGAGTGGCCCAGGTCGCCTTGCGCCAGGGCGGCCATCCATCGGACGTACTGGACGCCCAGGGACTGGTCCAGACCCATTTCCGCGCGGATCTGGGCGATCGATTCCTCGCTCGCCATGTCACCGGCAATGACCCGGGCCGGGTCGCCGGGCGCCATCCGAAGCAGCAGAAAAACGACCGTGGCGACGATCAACATCACAGGGATTGCCGCCAACAGCCGTTTGAGTATGAGTTCAATCATGGATATGCCTTTCCGTTGTCTGCCCGACCGGCAGACAGGCCGGGCGGACGGTGACGCCTTGCTCTACCAGAACAAGGGGATCTGCGCGTCGGTCATGCGTCCCAGCTTGGCCGCGTTGTATCCCTTCATCTTGGAATACGTGCCCAAGGGGATGAAGAACACCTGGTCGTAATTCAGCTTCTGGATGGCGAAGGCGATTTCCTTGCGGCGGTCCGCGTCGCTGGTTTCGGCGAACTGGTCGCGCAGCGCTTCCATCTGGTCGCTCTTGGTCCAACCGACGTAGCCCGCCGTGCCGCGGCCATCCAGATTGGGATTGGTAAGCGGATTCATCAGGTCCAGGCTGGTGAAACCCGTCTGGAAAATGCTCCAGCCGCCCTGCGCTACCGGATCCTTCTTCGAATAGCGCGACAGCAAGGTCGCCCAATCCATGGACTGGATCTCGACGTTCATGCCGATGGTCTTAAGCGCCTGCGCGGTCACTGATGCCAGGCTGGACAGCACGGGCAGGTCGGTCGGGTGCAGGATCACGACCTTGCTGCCGTCATACCCGCTTTCCTTCAGCAGCGCCTTCGCATGCGCCAGGTCAGGCTTTTTCGTCTGCGTGGCGCCGTCTTCCGAGGCGTACGGCGAGTTGCAACTCAAGACGGCGCCGCACAGCCGGTACATCTTGTCGTCGCCGATCTGGGCGTCCAGGTAGTCCGCCTGGTACACCGCGGCCAGTACGGCGCGGCGCACCTTGACGTTGTCGAAGGGCGGTTGCAGCCAGTTCATGCGCAGCGTGAAGATGTTCGTGCTGTCGCCGTAGGATTCGAGCGTGACGCCCTTCGCATCCTTGAGCTGCGGCATCAGATCCGGCGGGACGTCCTCGACGAAGTCGATCTCGCCCCGGCGCAGCGCATTGACGGCGGTCTGCGCGTCGGGGATGTTGACCAGCTCGATCCGGTCCGCAATGGCGACCTTGGCGCCGGCAAAGCCGCTGGCAGGTTCCTGGCGTGGCACATAGTCGGCGAACTTCACGTACGTCGCCTTCACACCGGGCTGGAAATCCCCCGCCACGAACTTGTACGGTCCCGAGCCGATCACCTCGGTGATCGCCTGCGAGACCGGTACGGAAGCAATACGCTTGGGCATGATGAAGGGCACCGGCGAAGCGGGCTTGGCCAAGGCCTCGATCAGCATGCCGAACGGCTGCTTCAGGTGGAACACGATCGTGGCGGAGTCCGGGCTTTCCAGGCTGCGGGTCGCGGCCATCAGGCGCAGGCCCAGGACGTCGCGCTCGCCCCACCGCTTGAGCGAAGCGACAACGTCTTCGCCGGTCACCGGCGAACCGTCATGGAACTTCAGGCCCTGGCGCAAGGTGAGGGTGACGGTGAGCCTGTCAGGGCTCTCCTGCCAGCTTTCCACCATCTCCGGCTGAGGTTTGCCGGCGGCATCCAGGCCGAACAGCGTGTCGAACACCATGTAGCCATGGTTGCGGGTGATGTAGGCATTCGTCAGGATGGGGTCCACGACCCGCAACGGCGCCTGCATCACGATCTTGGCCGTCGTTTCGGCGCGTACGGGGCTGACGGGCACGAAGGCGCCAGCCAGGCTGGCGGCGCAGACGAGGGCGGGGGCAAGGACGGCGGGCGCACACAGGCGGCCCAGGGCGGGCATCATCGTTTTCATACCGATACCTTCAAGGTGAGGGTGGATCAGGCGACGTGGAGCTTGGCTCGGTGGTGAGCCGAGCCGGTCAGCCGAACTGCGGTCTGCGTGCGGCCCAGGGAGCCAGGCGTTCAAGTTGGGCCGACAGCTCAAGCAGCGTGTCTTCGTGCCCAAAATGACCGATCAATTGCGTCGCCACGGGCAAGCCCGCGTCGGTCCAGGACAGCGGAAGGCTCGCCGCAGGCAGGCCGGCGCCGTTGATCACCGGAAGGAACGTGGAGTACGTGGATGCGCGTGCCCGGTAATCGCGAAACCCCAGGCCGTCGGACGTGTTCAGCGCCAGGTAGTCGAGCTTGCACGGAAGCTCGGCCAGCGTGGGCGTGAGCAGGACGTCCAGGTCGGCCATGGCGGCGGCAAAGGCCCGGCCCACCGCATGCAAGCGCGACACCGCGTCGATGTACGACACCGCATCCAACGCTTTGCCGACGTGATAACCGTCCAGGATCACCGGCTCCAGATCGCCGTCCCGCAGGCTGCGGCCCAGCCCCTTCAGACGGGCGTCCACAGCCATCACGATATTGCTGGCCAGGATGCTGCCGTGGGCATGGACGAAGCCGTCATAGTCGATGGCCGGCTGGCGGGCTTCGAACACGTGATGGCCCAGCGTCTCAAGCAGTGATGCCGTATGCGTGACGGCGGCATCGCACTCCGGCGCGATGGTGATGCCGTTCCAGCCGGCGCGCAGGATGCCGATGCGTAGCGGCCGCGTCGCCTGTTCCTGCACCGCGTCAAGGAAATGGCGCGGCTTGGGCGGCGCGGCATACGGCGCGCCGGGCTCGTAGCCGCTGATCATGTCCAGGGCGGCGGCGGTGTCGCGTACCGAAATACTCAATACCCCGTCCGTCGACATGCCGGCCCAGCCTTCGCCCCGGGCGGGACCCATCGGGATACGGCCACGAGAGGCCTTCAATCCGAACACGCCGCAGCAGGCGGCCGGAATTCGGATGGACCCGCCACCGTCGCTGCCGTGGGCCACGGGAACGATGCGCGCCGCGACGGCGGATGCCGCGCCGCCGCTGGATCCGCCCGCAGAGCGGGTCCGGTCCCACGGGTTGGGCGTGACGCCGCCGTTGCGGACGGCTTCGGTGGTGCCCGCCATGCACAGCTCGGGCACTGTGGTGCGGGCAAAGGGGATAAGGCCCGCCGCCTCGAAACGGTCGGCGACGGTCGCGGCGTAAGCGTAGGTCGCGTCGTTGAACAGCGCAGATCCCAGGCTGGAGGGGAATCGCTTGTGCGCGAAGCCGGAATCCTTCAGCAGGAATGGAATCCCGCGAAACGGCCCGCGCGGCGTCCAGTCGGCCGCGATGGCGCGCGATTCCGCATAGCGGGGGTAGGTGATGGCGTTCAGGGCGGGATTGCGCTGCTCGGCCAGTGAGATGGCGCAATCCATGAGTTCGGCGGAAGTGGTTTCGCCGCGCTCGAGCAATTCGGCCAACGCAAGGCCGTCCAGGCCCTCGTACTCGGTGGTTCGCATGGTTCCCCTTTTTGTCGGTCTGTGCGGTTCCCGGCTTTCTTTGAAGCCGGGGCCGAAGACCTGGGGCGAACCAGCTGGACGCGATGGTCCGCAGCCTGCTTACAGGCCGCGGGCCGCAGGTTGCGGCCGCCAGCCTGAGGTTCGCCTGGTCAATCGGCAGAACCAAAGTCTATGGATCGCAGCCGCGGGGGCCAAACCAGGATGCGACAGCGTCGCTATCCCAAACGCGACACGGTCGACGGCGGGACGGCCTCGGCCTCTGCCTCGTCGCGCGCCTCGAGTTCGTTGCCCAGCACCTCGGCCGAATCTTCGCCGCTCGTTTCCGGCTTCAGGCGACGGCGCGTGTGCCCTGCGGCGCGCGCATCCTCGCCTTCGTCGGGGCGGTCAGCCTGCAGCGTCACGTTGGCGGCTGGTGCGTAGCCCCGCTTGTCCTGCCCGAAGTAGACCACCGTGTGCGGATACGGCAGCTCGATGCCGGCCGCGTCGAAGTGCTTCTTCAACAGCCGGTTGTAGCCGCGCTGCACGGCCCACTGCATGCCGGGCGTGGTCTTGATCAGGATCCGGATGGTCACGCCCTTCTCGTTGACGGCCGTGACACCGGCAACCGTAATGTCTTCGAGGATCTCGGGCCCCAGCACCGTATCGGTCATCAGTTCGGCGAAGGCGGCGCGCAGATGCTCGATCGCATCGTCCACGCTTTCGCGGTGCGCAATGGTGTATTCGCCCAGGTGGTACGAGAAGTCGCGCATGTGGTTGGCCACCACGTCCACCGACGAGAACGGCACCAGGTGATACCCGCCGTCCAGCGTGCGTATGCCCACGGAGCGTATCGTCATGCGTTCCACAGTGCCGAACACGCCTGCGACTTGCACCACGTCGTTCTCGTTCATGCCGTTCTCAAGCTGGATGAAGACGCCTGTGATGATGTCCTGCACCAGCTTCTGCGCGCCGAAGCCGATGGCCAGGCCCACCACGCCGGCGCCGGCGATCAGCGGCCCCACATCGATGCCGATCTGCGACAGCAGCACCATCAGCGTCATCGCCACGATCACGATCAGCGCGGCATTGCGGAACAGCGCCAGCAGGGTGCGCTCGCGCGCGCTGGGCATGCCCCGTCCTTCCCGTTGGCTCAAGCGGTGTTCGATGATGCTGGCGATCACGGTCCAGGCAAGCGCCGCGATCAGCAGCACGATGACGATGTTCAGCACGACCTTGATGGCCGCCCCGCCGGCGTCCGAAGCCAGCCAGCGCGACAGGTCGAACGCGTGCCACGCATCCAGGATCAGCAGCACCACGACGATGCGGATGATCCAGCCGACTACTTTCAGGATGGCCGGGACGTAGGCGTTGACGCGCGCCTCCAGCAGCGGCAAGCGCCGCCGCATGTCTTCCGACAATTGGATCGGCTTGGCCAGCACCGCGTTCAGCAGCAGGATCAGCAGGCTGCCCACGCCGATGACCAGCAAGGTCTGCGCGGTGGCGCGCGCCATGAAGGGCAGTGCGTTGGTGGGATCGATCTGGCTGACTACCAGCAGGATGGTGAAGTAGCCGATGCCCAGCACGTGCCACACGCGCGACAGGAAGTGCAGCCGCGAACCCACGAAGGTGGCCGCACCGGCGGCGTGGCGGTTCAGGCGTTCCCGTACCGACCGGCGGTTCTGCCAGATGACGCGCACCGCGTACACATACACCGCCAGCATGATGACCATGCTGGCCAGCCGGCCGAGTGCCGGCGACAGCGCCGCCGCCATTACCGGGCCGACCAGCAGCGTGCCGTAACCGGCCGCCGCAACGATGCGCACCAGCCAGGCGTTCCAGTACTTGGCCAATTCGTCGGACATGGGCAAGAGGCGCAGGTGCGGATGCCGTACGGCGAATACCGTGCGGACCACCACCTTCACGATCTCCACCGACACGAAGGCCCGCAGGAACACCGCAGCCAGCGTGTCCAGCGTGCCGCGCCCCGGTGTGGTCCACAGGGCGGCGGCCCCGCCCGCCATGGCGGCGAGCAGCACGACGCCCACATCGATGGCGAGCGCACCCACGATCGCCCCGCCGCGCCGGTACAACACGCGCATGGATGCCGGTGCGCCGCGTGCCGGCGAGGCAATGGACTCAGCGCCGTGCTCGGCCACCCAGCGGTCGATGCGCGTGTAGATGCGTATCGCGATCAATCGCAGCACCAGGAAGGCAATGATCGTGGCGATGGCGGCCAGCGTCAGGGGCAGCAAGGCCGTGCTGGCGGTACCGGCGTCCATGCGCAGACTGCGGCCCGAGGCCAGCGCACGCATGTCGTCCACGCCCTGGCCCATGTCGGCGGCCACGCCCGTCAGGAAGCGCTGCACGCCATCGGCAATGCGTTCTTGCAGGCCGGGCTCTGTCGGCTTTTTGTCGTGCCCGGCCGTGCCAGCCGGGCCGGACGGCGCCGGCTTGACGCCGGCCGACTGCGCGCGCAACTCGTCCACCAGCGCCTTGCGGGCCTCGGGATTGTCCAGCAGGTCGGCGAGTGCCGCAGGGGTGAGCGCGGCCGGTGTCTGTGCGGTAGAGGAAGCGGCCGGCTGCGGCGCAGGCAGCGGCGCGGCGGCCATGGCGGCGGATTGCCAGACGAACGACAGGCAACTCAGCATCGCCGCCAGCAGCAAGGCCGCCAGCCAGGGTCTCTCTCGTCGGTGCCGCCAGAAGGTGGCGGCAGGGGTGCGGGGCGGGAAAGAAATCGATGCTGTCGTTGCGAGTCTAACCACTAATAAATCTCCTCTACGATCAAGGCAAAAAACGAGGCGCGCGATCGCGGTCGCAACGCCGCTAGTGGTTAGATGATAAAGCCCCGGGCTTTCCAAGCCTGCCGGGCGCCGTCGGGAGGCGCTGCGCGGCCCCGGGGCGACATCCCCCAAATTGGTGCTTGCGGGCGCCGCATTTCGCACCGCTCGGGTGCACGGCCGGGCTGCAGACGGCGCTTGTCCCCCCGTTTTCCCCTGCGTCCGACTTGGCATGAAACTTGCTTGATATCCATGCAAGTGACTTGCATATCGTGCCAGTGACTTACATGGCCGGGCAATCGCGCCCGGGCCGGAAATCCAGACACAGGGGAATTGTCATGCTGCTACGCCGCGTATTCGCTGGGGCGATGTCTTTATTCATGGCCGGCGCCGCGCACAGCGCCGATCTGCTGGACACGATCAAGAGCAAGAAAGAGATCGTGGTGGGAACCGAGGCACAGTTCGCGCCGTTCGAATTCGTCCAAGACGGCAAGATTGTGGGCTACGGCCCCGACTTGATGAACCTGATCCTGGCCGAGGCGCCCGGGGTGAAGGTCAAGCAGTTCGACGTGCCGTTCCAAGGCATCCTGCCGGGCCTCGCTACCAAGCGTTTCGACTTTGTGGTGACCTCCGTCACGATGACCAAGGACCGTGCCGACAAGTTCGCGTTCACGGTGCCGATCGCCGATGCGACCACGGCGCTGGTCAAACGCAAGGACGACGCGGCATTGACGGATCCTGCGGCCATTGCCGGCAAGGTAGTGGGCTCACAAGCCGGTTCAGCGCAATTGAAAGCGTTGCAGGATTACGCCAAGAAGCTTTCCGCGGAAGGAAAGCCCGCGGTGACCATCCGTGAATACGTGAGCTTTGACGAAGCCTATGCCGATCTGGCCGCCGGCCGCTTGTCGGCCGTGGCGCAGTCGCTGGCCAATCTGGCCACGCTGGTGAAGACGCGATCGGATGTCTATGCCGTGATCGATACGCCCATCGGGCCCAAGACCTATTTTGGCTGGGTTGGCCGCAAGGACGCAGACAGCGCGTCGTTGGTCAAATTCTTCTCTGACGGTATCGCCCGCGCGGCCAAGTCGGGGCAACTGCAGGCGCTGCAGACCAAGTGGTTCGGCTTCACGATGGACGTGCCCACCGACGCAGTGCCGGCGCCGGAGCTGTGATCCCCGTCTGTCCTCGGAGCCCCTGCTGATGAACGCCACCTCTTTCACCGAACGATTTCTGGCATACCTGCCCGTGCTGCTGCACGGCGCAAGCATGACTCTGATCGTGGCGGCGTCGGCCATCGTCATCGGCTTCGTGCTGGGAGCGGCGTTGCTGGGCCTGTCTCTGCACCGCCGCGGCCAAGGGGTGCTGCCGCGCGCCGTCGCGCTGTATGTGAGCTTCTTTCGGGGCACGCCGCTTCTGGTGCAGTTATTGATGCTGTTCTATCTGCCCAGTGCGGTGGGCCTGGATATGCCGCCGTTGCTGGTGGCAATTCTGGCGATGAGCCTGAATTCGGGTGCGTTCCAGTCGGAGATCCTGCGCGCCGGGTTAACCGCCGTGCCAAAGGGGCAGGTCGAGGCGGCAGCAATCTTCGGCTTGAGTGCGCGGCAAGTGTTCCGGTATGTGCAATTGCCGCAGGTTGCGCGCGCCGTCTGGCCCGCTGTGGTGTCCGAAGCGATCGACGTGGTCAAGAACTCGTCCATCGTGTCGGTGATCGCCGTGGCCGAATTGGCGCGTGGCGGCCGGCAGATCGTGGCCGCCAATTTCCGCCCGCTTGAGGTCTATCTGACTGTAGGTGCGACGTATCTTCTGATGACCGGTGCGATCTTCGTGCTGGGCACGTGGCTGGGCAGGCGGATGGGCCAGGGGCCGCGCGCTAGCGCCGCGGTAATGAATCGCGTAGCCATCAACAAGACATGATAGACCTGACATTATTGGGCCAGTTGCTGCCCGTATTCGCTACCGCTGCCGGGCGTACCGTGGCCCTGGTGGCCGCAGGCCTGGCCGGTGGCCTGGTGATCGGATTCCTGATGCACGTGTTGCGGGAAACCGGTGTCGCCGCGCTGCGTTGGCTGTATTGGTCCTACACCGCCGTCTGGCGCGGCGTTCCGTTCCTGATTCATTTGTTCATTGTGTACTTCGGCTTGCCTGCCGCCGGCATATCGCTGGACCCCTTCGTCGCGGCGGCGGCAACCCTGTCGGTGTATGGCGGCGCCTATTTCGCCGAGATATTCCGCGCTTGCTGGCAGACGATCCCCAAGGGGCAGATCGAGGCTGCGCGTTGCATGGGGCTGACCCGACGCCAGGTGTTCCTGCGTATCGAATGCCCGCAGGCCTTGCGCGCCAGCGTGCCGTTGATCGTGAACCAGACCATTTTGCTGATGAAGGAATCGGCTTTGGCATCGGTGATCACGTATCCGGAACTGACGATGACTGCGGGCAAGGTGGTGTCCGAACAGTTTGTCTACATCGAGCCCTATCTGTTGCTGGCGCTGAGCTATTGGGCTTTGGCGCTGCTGATCAATCGTCTGGGCATCGTGTTCAAGCGCTGCCTGGCGCGTTGAGGAATCGCGAATATGAATACCCCCGTATCTGTCCCGATGTTGTCGTTGCGCGGCGTGGGCAAATCGTTTTCAGGCCACCGCGTGCTGGCCGGCGTAGATCTGGATGTGCGCCAGGGCGAAGTCGTGACTTTGATCGGCCCGTCCGGCTCTGGCAAGACCACGCTCCTGCGGTGCATGAACTTCCTGGAAGCCTATGACGAAGGCGAGGTGAAAGTGCGCGGCGCGCTGCTGGGATACCGACACGACGCTTCGGGGCAGTTGCAGCCCGAGTCCGACCGCGTAGTGGCGGAAGTGCGGGCGCCGTTGTCGATGGTCTTCCAGCAGTTCAACCTGTGGCCGCACATGACTGCGCTGGCCAATGTGATGGCGCCCTTGACGTTGGCCAAAGGCATGCGCCCGGATCGCGCACGGCAGGTCGCGGCGGATGCGCTGGCCCGGGTGGGCATGTCAGCCAAGGCCGATTCCCTGCCTGCGAACCTTAGCGGCGGTCAGCAGCAGCGAGTGGGAATTGCGCGCGCGCTGGCCGTGGGGCCGGAGGCCATGCTGCTGGATGAGCCAACGTCGGCACTGGATCCCGAGCTGGTGGATGAAGTGCTGGAAGTCATCAAGTCGCTGTCGCGCGATGGCATGACCATGGTGATGGTGACGCACGAAATGAGTTTTGCGGCGGAGGTGTCCGACCGCATCGTCTTCATGGAGAAAGGTCGGATCGTGACGATCGGCACGCCCGAACAGATCGTCTACCGGCCCGAGCATCCGCGCGTCCAGGCGTTCCTGCAGCCCTGGATACGGCGCAGTCTGGGCGGCTCGGGCCGTGGGCGCGTCGCCCAACCGGAGGCGACGCGATGACAACGGAATGGGCGGACGAACTGGCTGGTCGGGTGGCTGGGGCCATCGACGCACAACGCCTGGAATCGCGTCAACGCGGCCTGGCGGCGTATGGCGCCGTGGCTACGGGCGGCGTCGCACGGCAGGCGCTGACCGAACCGGAGCTTGCCGCGCGCCGCTGGCTGGTGCAGGACTTTGCTGCGCGTCCCGGCTATAGCGTGGGCATCGATGCCGCCGCCAACGTGATCGTGCGGCGGGCCGGCCGTGATGCGAGTGCCGAACCCGTGATGACCGGCAGCCATGCCGATACCCAGCCTTTGGGCGGTTGGCTGGACGGCGCCTTTGGCGTCGTGGCGGGGCTGGAGGTCATGGACGCGCTGGACAGTCTGGGCGTGGCCACCCGACGTCCCTTGGACGTCGTGATGTGGACCAACGAGGAAGGTTCGCGCTTTGCGCCGGGACTGATGGGGTCGGTGGCCTACACCGCGCCCGAGCGCCTGGCTGCCTTCCTGCCGGTTACCGACGCCCAAGGCGTGCGGTTCCAGGATGCACGCGATGCGGCGGTATCCGACTTCAAGACGCATGCCGGGCGCCAAGGCTGGACATGGATGGAACGGCCCTTGGCTACGCCCGTTCATGCCTACCTCGAAGCGCATATCGAGCAAGGCCCGGTGCTGGAATCCCAATCGCTGCAAGTCGGCTGCGTGACGGCCATCCAAGGGGTGCGCTGGTATCGCGTCACCGTGCCCGGGCGCAGCGCGCATGCCGGCACCACGCCGTTGGCCAACCGCGACGATGCGCAAGCCAAGGCGGTGGCGCTCGCGCATGCCGTCCTCAGCCATGCGGCGCATTGCGGCGATGAGCGCCTGCGCGTCACCATCGGCCGCTGGGAATGCGCACCGGGATCGATCAACACCATTGCGAACCGGGTGGTCTTCACGATTGATGCGCGGCATCCCGAGTCCGCTGCCCTGGATGCCGTGCGCGTCGTGATGGATGCTGCGTTGCCCGACGGCGCCCGCATCGAGGTTTTGCAAGATAAGGCCACCGTGCATTTTTCGCCGCCCCTGGTCGCGTTGGCCACAAGCGCTTGCCAGGCCTTGGGCCTGACCCACAGGCAGATGCTATCGGGTGCGTTTCACGATGCGATGCCGATGGCTGGGTTCTGCCCCTCCACGATGTTGTTCGCGCCCAGCATTGCAGGCGTCAGCCACCACCCGGCCGAAGACACGGCCATTGCCGACCTGACGGCGTGCACGCGTGCGCTTGCCTGGTGCCTTGTGCATCTGGCGGAACCTGTCACTGACCAATCTTGATTTTTCTTCACAGCCCACACCGAAGGACACGCACCATGGATCAACACATCGCCCCTATCGCCCACAGCGCCGTTCCGGACAACGGCGAGGCCGTCGGCCAGAACAACACGCACCGCGAACCGATCTCGCCGGACGGCACGCCGGAACCGGGTAAGGTCTATCAAGTGCCTGCGCGCCATGGGCGCGCGGTGCGCGTGGCCAAGGGCCAGGTCATTCGCATTATCAACACGCATGGAAGCCAGGTGTGCGACACCTGGGCGTTCAAGAGCGATGACTTGAGCGAGTTCATGTCCATGGAGCATGCGCGTGCCGCAATCGATCGGATCATCCCCAAGGCAGGCGACCCGCTCTACAGCAACCGCCGCCGCAGCATCATGACGATGACGGCCGACACCTCGCCTGGCGTGCACGACACGCTGATGGCAGCCTGCGACGCCTACCGCTACCGCAATCTGGGCGTTGAGCACTACCACGACAATTGCGCCGATAATATGCGTTTGGCGCTCAAGGCCATCGGTCTGCGCGCCCGCGAAGTGCCCCAACCGCTGAATCTGTGGATGAACATTCCGGTGGGTACGGACGGCGGCGTGCAATGGCTGCCGCCGGTGTCCAAGGCGGGCGACTATGTCGACCTGCGCGCTGAAATGGATTGCGTGGTTGTGCTGTCGGCCTGCCCACAGGACATCGTACCGATCAACGACAATCGCCCGGTCGAAGTGCACTTTTCGGTGCTGGCGCAAGCCTGACCCGTTCTCCCCGACGACAACGCAGTACAGGCATATGGCAAAGAAAAGTACGCAATCGGCGGCATCCCCGCGCGAGCAGGAATCTGGCGATCCGGGCATGTCCGCCCTGGGGCCGCGGCTCAAGCACGCGCGCATGGTGCACGGGCTGACGCTCAAGGCGCTGGCGCAGGCGGCCGATTGCTCGGAAAGCCTGCTGTCTCGCGTCGAGCGCGGCCAGGCCATGCCGTCGTTGGCCAATCTGCACCGGCTGGCGCGGGCGCTGGGGACGAACGTGGCCGAACTTACGGCCGCGCATGCGCCGCCTTCGTCTCCGGTGATCCGCCAGGGCGAACGCCCGATCATAGAGTTCAACAGCCAGCGCGGCCGCAAGCCGGGCGTCAAGCTGGAACGGGTGATCGTGCCGATGCGCGGCCAGTTGCTGCAGGCTGACATCCACCAGTTGGAACCCAAGGCGGAAAGCCTCGAGCAGATCGCGCACGCGGGCGAGGAAATGGGTTATGTGATCGAGGGCGAATTCGAGTTGCGCCTGGGAACCGAGATTCATCACCTGCAGGCCGGCGATACCTTCTACTTTTCCAGCGATGTGCCGCACAGCTACCGCAACCCGGGGCGTACCGTGGCGCGCGTGTTGTGGGTCAACACGCCTGCCACCTTCTGATCCGGCTGCGGCCACAGGAAAATACTGATGAGCACCGACACGACGATGCAGGGTCTGCCGCGTTATAGCGGGATCCCGACTTTCATGCGCGTGCCGCTGGCCGGCGGCTTGGACGACTTCGATATCGCATTGGCTGGCGTGCCGTTTGACGGCGGCGTGACGGCGCGGCCGGGCGCGCGCTTCGGTCCGCGCGAAATCCGCAATATGTCAACCATGATGCGCGCCATCCACCATGTGACCGGCTTCAATCCGTTTGCGGCGTGCAAAGTGGCGGACGTGGGCGATGTGCCGTTTACGGATGTGTTTCATCTGGAACGGGCACACGAGGACATCCGGCGCTTCTTCGAGCCGATCTTCGCAGCAGGAAAGAAAGCGCTGATCGCGGGCGGCGATCACTCCATTACGTTTCCCGTGTTCCAGGCGATTGCGCCGCGCGAGCCCTTGGGCATGGTGCACATCGACGCACACACCGACACCTGGGACTATTTCGTCGGGTCGAAGTTCAGCCACGGATCGCCGTTTCGCCGGGCGGTCGAAGCCGGTCTGCTGGATCCCAAGCGCACCATCCAGATTGGCATCCGAGGCGCCCAGAACACGGACGAGGGCTGGCGTTATTCCTTGGACAGCGGCATGCGCGTGGTGTTCATCGAAGAGTTCGACAAGGTGGGCGTCGATGCCATCATCCGGGAAGCACGCCGCGTGGTGGGAAACGGCCCTGCGTATCTGTCAGTAGATGTCGACGGGCTGGATCCGGTGTATGCGCCAGGCACGGGCACGCCGGAGGTGGGAGGCCTGTCCTCCCGCGAGACACTGGCGCTGCTGCGTGGCCTGGACGGGATGGATTTTGTCGGGGCAGACGTGGTCGAGGTGTCTCCGCCCTATGACCCCAGCGGCAATACCGCCTTGTTGGGTGCGACCTTGATGTACGAGTGCCTGTGTCTGCTGGCGAGGCGCTACGCGGCCTAGCGGCGGATATCCAGGCCTTCCGCGCCCGCATTCCGGGATCCCGCCTGTGCGCCGCCGCCAGACCGGCCGGCGGCGCGTTTGCACAGTTAGCTCCTGCGAGCGGTCAGCCACTGCGCGGGTTGCAGCGCACGGCCCACGATACGCACTTCGCCGATGCTGCCGAAAAAGCCGTCGGCACGCGCGCCATCCCACGAACCGGCGCCGATCACCCAGGGCATGTCGGCCGCAAGTGTCGCCAGCCCCGGCGCGTCTGACGTGTTGCGCAGTACCGGCGCGCCTTCGACGTACAGAATGGTCTCGTGCGTGGTGTTGTCGTTCACCACGGCGACGTGCATCCATTTGTCGGCGATGATCTCGCCAGACCAGTTGGCTTTGGCGTCGCGCGTGCCGGTACGTTCCGGCACTACTTCCCATTGGATCTCGCGCAGGCTGGACACCGCAAACAGCAGCGGCGGCGATTCCGGGTCTCCGCCGGAAAACCCGGGCAGATTGCCGCGCTTGCCGTCGCGCGTCATGATGTTCATCCACGCGTTGCGGGATGCGGTCCAGTCGCGGTCGATCTTGATGAAGGCCTCGACGGTGTAGCCGTTGGGCACCGTTTCCGCATTCAGCACGGCCGCCGTGTCGGTGGTGAAGTAGCTCATGCGGGCGGTGTTCTTGTCGGTGTTCAGGAACCGTACGGACCCGGGCGCAGCCGACAGGTAGTGGTGATCGTTGGACCAGACCAGGTCGCCCAGTTGCGCACCGGCCACACCGTCGACGTTCAGCGCAGCGCGGCGAACCGGGTTCAGGCCGGTGCGGTCGGCAACCACCTCGCCCACCTGCACCGGCTGGCCGTTGGTGCCGCCAAAGAAGCGCCAGTGCGCCAAGGTGTCCGGCACCTGCGGATAGTCTTCGCTGTCTGCGGCGGGCTTTTGCTCGGTGGCGGCCGGATCGGTGTAGTTGGCGAGGATCAGGGCGCGCGCCTGGTCGACAAGCGCCGTGTGCGACGGTTCCGCTGCCTTGAAGTCCTTGTTGAAGCCGCCGAAGCGCTTGGCGAAATCCATCTTGATGGTGAATTGCTCGTTGGCGCCGGTCAGGACTGCCTGGTCGAATGCGTTGAGGGTGTTCTTTGGCTTTTGGGGCACCCACGGCGAGAACGACAGCACCCGGATCTCGTTGTTGCTCAGGTCGAATTCGTACAGGCGCATCAGGCCATTGCCGCCCTGGTACGCCATCTGGTAGTCCACCACCATTTCTTCGACCGGGTTGCCAAAGGCATTGGTCTTGGTCAGGTGCGCGGCGCCATGATAGTGGCCGTTAAGCGTCATGAAGATCTGATCGTTGTCGCGGATCAGCTTGTCCCACAGCATCAGGCCGTACGGCACTTCCAGCGGGGTGACGCCGTCCTTGTCGATATTAAGCAGTTGGTGGTTGACAAGGATGACCGGCAGCGACGGGTTGGCGCGGATGACCTGGTTGGCCCAGATCAGCGCAGCGTCGGAAATGCGCCACGACAATGACAGCACCATGAACTTCTGGCCTTCGGCCTGGAACACGTGGTACTCGTGAAAGCCGCTGGGATCGCGCCCGCCGAAGGTCGCCTGCTTCTTGGCGCGGTCGGTTCCGAAGGTCTGCAGATAGGGTTCGACGGCCAGGTTGCGCTGGGCGTCGGTGGCGCTAGCCTGGCTGCTGGCGTCGACGTAGTCGCGGTCCAGGATCACGTCGTGATTGCCGGCCAGGATGGAGTAGGGAACCTTGGCATCTTCCAGGATCGTCATGGCCGCATCGGCCACCTTCCACTGGTCAGGCTTGCCCTGCTGGTCGACCACGTCGCCCAGATGGATCAGGAACGGAATGCTGAGGGATTTGGCGTGGTCGGCGACCCATTGCGTCTGGGCCTTGTACGGTTCGCTGCCGTACTTGCGCATGAACTGCTGGTTTTCGGCGTCGGTTGCGTAGCGGGAATAGAACTGCGTGTCAGGCAGCACTGCCACCGCGAAGCTCGACACATTGGCGGGTTGCGGCTGCGGTTCCGGCTGGGGTTGCGGCGCGGGCGTATCGGGCGCCGGGCTGTCCTCGTCGTCGTCGCTGGAGCACGCCGACAGCAAAAAGGAACCGCCTACCGGCAGCAGTGTCGCGCCGAAGCCGGCCTTGAGCAGGCTGCGGCGGCGCGGATCCGCGGCCGCCGGCAGGGTGGAAGGTATCTCGGCAATGTCATGTTTGCCGTCGTGCTTGTCATGCGCCATCTGTGCCGCCCGTCTGAAAAAGTGGGAAGCTTAGAAACGCAGAATGACGGGATGATGAATGCGGATATCCCCGCCGCGCGCATCGATCGGCAATACGGAATGGCCATACGGCGCCGCCATTCCCACGGCTCCTGATGCGGATACAAGTCGGGGGCCAAGGTATCCTTCTGACACAGGCCTCCCGGCCACGCACTCACAGCGGGCATATACTTTGCGCCTGCGATTCGGGAGAGAGGGATATGGTACGCATTGACAAGGCGTTGGCGTTCGGGCAATCCCAAGGCCGGCTGGCCGTCACGTTGGCCCTCGTTGGCTTGCTGGGCGGGTGTTCCGTGTCTTCCGGATTGTGCGACACGTTTGGTCCGAGCAAGCGCGCGTCGGTCGCCATTCCACAGGGAGCCTCGGCCGAAGAGGTGTTTGCCTGCATCGACAAGGAGACCCTCGGCAACGCAGAGCGCGGGAGCCTCTTCGATACCGGCTACGCCATCCGGGATGCCAAGACAGGCGTGCTCGAGACAGAACACTACGGCTCCAGCAATGTGACGGGCTTGCGGTTCCGGGCCGAAGTCTCGCAGAAGACCTCCACGCTGGATCTCTCGTTGCGAGGCGCCGGCGCTTACTGCACTGATCTTGGGGTAGAGAAGGAAATGGCCCGTCTGACGACAGACGTGGCGCGCTGCCTGCAGCGATGAAAGCGATGTCAGATGGGCGCCTTGTCCGCTGAAACTCGGCCGATTGTCGCTTCGTCGATCCTCTGTGCGGATTTCATGTCCTGGCCGCGTTGCCGCATCTCAGCCTTGAAGTCCGTCTTTCCGAATACGTCTTTATCGCGAACACGGAAATAGAGGGTGGTGCTGGCTAACAGGTGGTCGGGCCAACTGCTTAGCATCGCGTCGTGAACCAGCCAGTCGAACAAGGACATGACCTTGGAAGGCAAGGGCTGTTTGCCCGCAGAGGCCTCGCGCCATACCTCCAATAGACGCTTTTCCATCCCTCGTTTGGCTTCCGATTCGGCGAGCGGGTTTGTCGGCTTCGGCGCTTTGTCGTCCTCGCCAATGGATTCGTTGCGCGCGCGCTCGCGATCGAGCATTTCCTGATCCGCCTGCCGGATCAACCGTACTTGCTCGGGTTGGTTGGCTTCCATCCACTTCTTGTGCTCTTCCAATCGGGTCTCGTCCCGCTCGGTCTCTTCCAGCGTCTTGATTTCTTCTTCCAGCCGTTGCCAGAGGGGCTTGAAACGTTTTGGTGGCAATTCCCCCCGACTAGCCACTGCGCGTTCCCAACGCTCATCCTTCAATTTCCTAAGCGCGTCCAGGTGCGCCCTCTTTTCTGAATCGGCCTGCGCTTCAGGGCTTAATGCAACGAACTTTCGTAGCTCCCTCTGATATTCCTGCTCGGGGGTGAAGTAATTGCGATCTTCGAGCCATTTTTCTGCCGGATCGGACAGGTCGCCCTTGAATACAGGATCCTGGTACCGCACCGCGAGCCATCTAAGGAAAACCTCCATGTGGGGCATGAAGTCGACGTTCGATTTGTAAGGCACGATCTCACGATAGGCGTCGACCAGCTCTTTGATATTGAAACTCTGCCCATCCGCCTGGATCTTCTGGCCCATCGAAAACTTCAGAAAGGTCAATTCACGTGTGTTTTTCAAACCTTCGATGCTGTGCATCGCCGCGCCACTCGTTAAAGCAAGATTGAGCATGTCGCGTAACGCCACGCGAGAGAGTTCTCCTCGAACCCCCAGGGCCCCTTCTGGGCTGACGCCGGTGACATCGCCGCTTGATCCCGGATAGAGATACTGCTCTCCGCGCGTTTTTTCCAGGCTGTCTAACCGCTGGTTGCGCCGCAACTAATGCGCCGCTCCGAAATGCACGCAACGTTCGACGGCAGCGGGAATGGTCAGAGTACGATTCTTGTGCGTTTGCTTCAAAAGGTCGGTAAAGGGCAGAAATCCCAGGAAGGTGTTTTCGTCCATGATGGACGCGACAGAGTCGAGCAGTCCGACAAACCGGATGGCGATCGGCGAATGCTGGCGATGCGCGGCGCTGTCGTCCCGAACAGCTAAGTCGATTTCACTGCGACGCTTGTACTTATTGACCAGATCGTTGACAAACTGCTTGGCAATCACCCCCCCGCGGTCGCCGCCGAATACAGTGATCTCAATTCGAGCGACATGGACTTCGGCATTCACGGCGTCATAGGCCGCCTTGAACTGGCGCAATGTGGCGTCCACGCGAGCGTCCACGCCAGTGCCCATCAAATAAGCGACGGTCTCGTTGTCACGGATGACGGGAACGCCCTCCAGCAAGGTTGCCTTGGCTGTTTCTTTCGCGCCGGTCCAAGCAACCTTCAGAGGGTTTTTCTTGAAGCCAAACCAGAACGATTTCAATGTGGCCCGGAGTCGGTTGGTCAATCGTTCAGGATCCCATACATTCCAGATGCGCACTACCTTGTCGGGGAGCGTCTTCACATCTTTGATGACGTCCTTATACGCCTTCACCATTGGCTGATAGGATCCCTCCTTGATGGCCTTTTGGGTCGCGCTGCGCAGACGCTTGAGCATGTCGTGCTCGGGGATTTCGTCGAGCCGCGACGCATTTTTGGCAGCGTCCTTTACCCGCTTGACAGCTTCGCTGGCGAATTTGGCGCCAGCTGTTGTTGCGGCGTATATAAGATCGTCGCTTTTCGCGTCTTCGTTCAGTTCTGTGCCCAGGCCGGAATAGTAGAAGCGAAACCAGTGCTGATGGACCGGGCGGTCGAAATCTTGTTGTGTGAAGTGGGCTTCCCAAAGCCGGGAGACATTTGAGTAGAACGTCGGATGCGCGGCGTCGACATCTCGATTCCGGCCAAAGCCATCGAAGAAGAATCCCATCCGGATGACCGCGCCGCATTCGCGGCAATCGTCCTTGGGATAGGCCGACTGGTTTTGCGCCATGGCCTTGAGCACCGAGGCCGGCGTGCGATCCGCTGCTGGATTCGCGCCATCGTGCTGGTCAACCACTTTTTGCTCCCGGCGGTGTGCCTGCCTGCTTAAGTGCGGAAATCCGTTCGGCGGGCAGGGACTCCATGGCGCGGGCGAATTCGCCCGGTTGACGGTCTGCTTTCTGCAGCAGCGCATGGATGGCCGGGTCTTGATCGAAATCGGACGCGACCGTGAAGTACATCTTCATGTACTCGCGCATGTCGCTCGCGTTCTCGATGCGGTACTGCCCCCAAGATTTTTTCGTGACGCGCGCGATCACCCGGGTGAGCTCCACGCCGTCGCGGAAGTCGCCCAATGCCTCCTTGTGCTGGCGCCACAGCCAACGTGCGGTTTCGACGATAGGCAAGCGGGTACGTCCCGTGAGTTTTCGGCTAAGCGCCAGCTCTACGTGTTCGTCGGGGTAAATATGCAGTTCCAGATAAACCGGGCCCTGGCCTGGAGGGAGATCGGTGGCGGGGAAGCTCACCGGCTTCTCGCGGGTAAAGAAATACTGTTGCGGATTCGCGTCGTAAAGATGATTGCGCAAGACTTCGGAATCGGCCGCCCGCCATTTTGCCGTGAACTCCGTTCCCTTTAGCGTGTAGCAGCAAGCCACAGAACCTTCGCCCGCACCGACGCTGACTTGCATCGTGACGGCGCTGTTGCCAGCCTTGTCGGTCAGGGAAACGCTGTCCATGTCGAACTGCGTATAGTTATAGGCAATGAAGCTTACGCCTTCGTAGGCGGGCTCCCCCTTGCATCCTGCCAAGAGGCCGAACGTCATCAGGGCCGCCATCAACATCTTATGCATGCATCGCTCCAAAGTCTGCCGTCTGACGTTTGCAAAGCCTACGGCAGTCAACCGTACTCCAACTGATAGAAATTCTGGCTGGCGATCAGCGTTGCGCCGCACGAGGTGCGCATGCCCTCCAGCGCGGTCATGCGGTCCGAGCTGACGTTTTGCACCCCTTCGACGATGGTGTGCGTATCGCCGCATTTGGGGCAGGTGACGCGGTCGCCGACGCGCGCCATGGGTTGGCCGAAGATGACGACGGTTTCATCGCCGGTCACGACGACGCCGCCGTGCGACGTCTTGTCGCCCTTGCGGATGACGGAACGTTGGGACATGGGTGGGCGCGAGATATTTGTTTACAGATACGTGCCGTCCGGCGCCAGCCGGGCCGGGCCGACGACGAAGGTGCCATCGGGCGCCATACGCACGGGACCGCCGCCACCCTTGTAGCTGCCGTCCGGTGCGCGTTGCGGCGTGCCGGCGACGTAGGTGCCGTCCGGGGCACGGGTGATCGGGCCTTCTCCGCCCACGTAGCTGCCGTCTGGGGCGCGGCGGGGTGTGCCGGAGATGAAGTGCCCATCGGGCAACATACGGATCGATTTCGTCGTCATGAATGCTCCTTGGGTGGGAGCGCAAATCATAGCGAAGCATCGTGATGCGCCTTGTAATAGGACGTGTCATCTTTGAACGTTATACGTAAGCAGATGTGGGATGATTTGCGCCTACGACAGACCTGAGCCTATGACAGACATCAACGCCTTGTTGCAACCGATCCCCGGCGATGCGCCTTGCGGCGTCGACCTGGTGTTTTCGCCCGAGTTCGATGCCATCCGCGAAGCGCGCCGGCACGACGACCCCCAGCTCGACCAGGGCGACTGGGTCATTGATCTGAAAGAAGCCGACTGGCCGGAAGTCGCGCGCATCTGCTCGACGGTGCTGCGCGAGCGCAGCAAGGATATCCGTATCGCGTCGTGGCTGGCGGAAGCCTGGGCCAAGACACGCGGCTTCGCGGGCCTGCGCGACGGTTACCTGCTGATCGACGGGCTCTGCCGGGACTATTGGGAAGGGCTGCACCCGGTGCCGGAAGACGGCGACGTGCAGCAGCGCGTGGGCAATCTGGCGTGGCTGCTGTCGCGCTCCCAGCAGCTGATCGGGGAAATTCCGCTGACGCAGGCGGACGGCGCGCGCTATGGCGCCGTGCTCTGGGAGGCCGCGAGCCAGCTCGCCAACGCCGTCAAGCGCACGCCCGACAATGCCAATGAACTGATCCGCGGCAAGCTTACGCTGGACCGATTCGATGCCGCGCGGCGCGATACGCCACCTTCGTTCTATTCCGAACTCGATACGCAGCTGGAAGGCTGCGCGCAAGCCTTGGCCCAGCTGGAGCGCACGTTGGACGAGCGCCTGGGCGATGAAAGCCCGGCGTTCTCGCGCGTGCGCGATGCGCTGCGCAATGTCACCGAGCTTGCGCACCGTTTTGCGCGCGACGCCGGCCTGCTGGTACGCGCCGACCTGGCGCCGGCACAGGCGCCTGCGACGCCTGCCGTTTCCGTCCGTGTGGAGCCTACCTTGCCCGCCGCCGACCATTTCCCTGCCGCCGATGCAACCCCCCATGTTGCCGTGACGCCCGCCGTGCGCGGCCCGATCCAGACGCGCGAACAGGCGCTGGCGCAGTTGCGCGACGTGGCGGATTTCTTCCGGCGCACCGAACCGCATAGCCCGGTGGCCTATCTGGCCGACAAGGCCGCGAGCTGGGGCGAGATGTCCTTGCACCTGTGGTTGCGCACGGTGGTCAAGAACGACGAGACCCTGTCGGGCCTGGAAGAACTGCTGGGCATCAAGAAAGCCGGCGACGGCATCTGACAGAATGCCGGCGACGGCAATGGGCGGTCAGGCCTTGCGTCTGGAGTTCCACGCAAGGCCCATCCCGCGGCCAGTCACCCGTTCTTAACGGGCCGCGCGGAACTCGATGCGCCGATTCTTGGCGCGTCCTTCCGCGGTGGCGTTGGTCGCCACGGGCTGGTCGGGGCCGGCGCCCATGGCTTCGAAACGCGATACCGGTAATCCCTTGTCCACCAGATAGTCCCGCACCGCATCCGCGCGCGCCTGGCTCAGCGCCAGGTTGGTGCTGCGGCTGCCCGAGCTATCGGTATGGCCGATGATCTGGATCTTGTCGGCACGCAGCTTGGGCACCGCGTCGGCCACCCGGTCAAGCAGTTCGCGGCCGCGGGCGGTCAGGCGGGTGCTGCCGGTCTCGAACTCCACCACGCGGTTGCTCAGCAGGTTATCCAGCACATCCTGCTCGTCCTTGTCGGCCGACACACGCAGGCCGTTGACGATCTTGTAGGTGGGGTTCAGCGACGTGGCGAAGGTGCTGGCGATCTGCTGGCGCGAGGCCTCATTGTCAACCTCGCCGCGCAGCCGGATCTGCGTGCCGTCGATTTCCAGCTGACCGCGGTTGATCTGCTTGAGCGGGCTGTCCAGCAGCTTGCCTACGTGCTGGGACCAGTTCGGCGGGGCCACCACGCCGCCCACGTCGATGCGGTCGATCACATTGCCCACGCCATAGACCTTCTGCAGGCGGGCCAGCACGTCGGCCTTGGTGGCTTCGTCCGGCACCGCGCCGCTGGCGACGACCTGGCCGGGTTGAGGGATGACGTTGGCGGGAACCACCGTGGCGGCATCCTGGGCATGGGCCGTGCACGACAACGCGGCGGCCAGGATGAGGGTAAGCGTACGCATGCCTAGGCTCCGATGAAGACTTCGCGGAACGTCTCCAGCGCCTGGCGCAGGGAGAGCCGCGGTTGATCCAGATAGCTCGACAGCTTGGCCAGGCCGTGGCTGGCGCTGACGTGGTCGCGCACCCACGGCGCGTCTTCCAGCACGATGTAGTGCTGCGACAAGGTCTGCGGCGTGGACAGCAAGGTGGCTAGCGTCTGCGGGGATGCACCCCGAAAGCCCACCACCAGCCGATGCTTGCCGGCGATCTGCCCGATGAACATGGCGATCTCGAAATCCGCACGCGTGAGGAACGGCGCGATCAGCGTCATCCAGTACGTCGCGACCAGATTGATGTAGAGCGGATCGTCCGGCAACGGTAGCGCCAGGCCGGTGTCCAGCTGCGACGAACCGCTGGACATCACCGGCGCAAGCAGGATGCCCAGCGCCAGCACGATGTCGTGCATGCTGGCTGCGTGGCCGTTGCCGCGCAGCATCGCTTCGACGCGTTCGATTGTCTGCAAGTCGATGAAGGCGTCGAAACCGTCGTCGGCGGCGGTCCGGATCTCGCCTTCCAGATCATTCAGCGTCTGCAGGGCGGGGCCCGGATCGCCTTCGCGCATCAGTTGCGCGGCGGCGGTGCCCATGCGGTTCCACATGCGGCTGAAGGCCAGCGGGCTGCGTGCGATGAAATCCAGCGGGCGGGCGACCTCGACCGAGGTTGCGCTGATGAACGGGAAGCGCCGTCCAGACTGGTCGCGGCTGGGCTGCAGATGGCCGGCGATAGCCAGCTTGCCGCGCGAGCCCAGCACGGCGAACGGAACGGGCTGCGCTTCGTCGTACAGGGTCTTCCAGTGGGGATCCTGGGCCAGGACCTCCATGGTGTTGGCCACCCACGCGTCCAGCGTCGACATCAGCTGGGGATGCGAGGTGTTTTTGACGAAGTCGCCACGGGACGGGATCTTGCCGAAGTAGGCCGTACGGAACATGGGAGACTGCGGGTTGCTCATTGCTGCGCTCCGGCAGGCGTCGGGGCGACGGGAGGTTGAGGGGAAGCGCCCGCCACCGTAGCGGGAAGGCGCAGGTTGCGCAGGCCTTGGCTGCCCGGCTCGGTGCCGCCGGCGCTGGCCGCTTGCGCGTTGCTGATGATGCGAAGCTTGACCGGCACGGTGATGTTGGACTTGCTCCAGCTCATCTCGAAGCTGCCGTCCGGGTTCGGCTTGCGTTGCGACCCCGAGATCAGGCGCTCCAGGCCGAAGCGGCCCGGTTCGTTGACGATCTCGACGACGGTGCCATCGAACGCCGTGGCCGTGATGCGCGCGCCGGGCGCGCCTTGCGCGTTGGGCCAGACGAAGTTCACCCATTGCGGCGGCGTGTTGCGATAGCGCAGTTGCTGGCCGTCGATCTCGATCGTGTACTCGGTCACGCCGCTGGCGGGTTTGGGCTGGATCTGGAACAGCGTCTGCGGCTGGCTGGCTGCACCCGAGCCTGCGGCGCCGCCCGACAGCGGAGCCACCCACTGCGCGAAGTTGGCGGTGAACGACGGTTGCAGGTCGATGCCCATGTCGCCCCAGGTGCGCGCGGTCAGGATGTCGCCGCGGCGTACCGTCAGTGGGCCCAGCGTGTCGTTGACGTATTTGGCGATGCTGCCCTGCGGGCCGAACACCTGTCCGATCTCTTCGCCGCTGGCTTCGACGCCGGCCTTGGTCGAGAACGGGTACTTGTCGGCCAAGGTCTGCGAGAAGGGCTGGTAGACCTGGGCGTTCCAGACCTTGTTCAGCTCGGTCTGCGCAGGCTGCATGGCCACGGCGTAGCCCTGGATCAACGGGCGGACCAGCAGCGGACGCAGGGTCTCGCGTTGCGCCGGCGTCAGGCCGGCCAGCATTTGCTCGTCGACCAGCTTGAGCGCGTCGGCCAGCTCCGAGTCCTTGCCTTCCAGCGTCTGGCGCATCAGCAGCAGCGCACCAGGCCCGGGGTCACCCTGGTTGTTGATCAGGTTGAAACGCGTGCGGATCTTCGACAGGGCGTTCATGTAGTTGCCCAGCAGCGACTGGTTGTCGCGCGTGACCACCAGGCGGGCTACGTCGGAGAACTCGCGGCCCACCGGCCCCATCGGGATCTGCTCCCCGCCGGGCGCGACTTCGGTGGGTTTGGGCTGGCCCTGGCGCAGGATCACCCGCTTGAACCAGGCGACGACGCCGGTCTGTGCCTGCGAAATGCCGGTGTTGATCAGCGAGGGGTTGTCCCAGGACGTCTGTTCATAAGTCGTGTTGATCAGTTTTACCAGCGGCGAATTCTGCGGATCGCCCAGCCGGTTCATGCCCTGGACCGCCTGGTCGAAGCTCGTGAACGGCTTGATCGTGACCCCGCGCAGCATCTTCTGCCACTCCTGCGCGTATTCGGTCTTGTACATCGTGGCCAGGCTCTTCTGGATCTGCTCCGGGCTGCCTTCCAGCGTCAGGTCGTCGCGTGCGTTCACGCCCAGCACCCAGTCGCTGGTCTGCACCTCGCGGCGCGCGGCTTCACCGATGGCTGGCTCGATGTACTGTTCCCAGGCCTCGCGGGTGAAAGTGCCGGGCACCGCGTAGCTACCGGCCACCACGGCGGCGTCGGCTTCGCCCATGATGCGCGCCACGGTCATGGCGGGGAAGCGCGTGGCCGCGCGTGCCTTCAACGTGGCATAGGCGCGTTCGCGCGCCGGCATGCCTTGCATCACGCTGCGCAAGTTGCCGCGCGTGCGCTCGACCATGGCCAGGTTGGTGTCGATCTGAGGCCAGTCGGCGTCGGCCGCGCGCGCCACGTAGAACGAGATCAGCCGTTCCGCGCTGCGGATCAACTGGTCGCGCGGCATGGCGCCGCGGTTAGTCTCAAGCCAGCCCCGCCAGAAGCGGGTGATTTGGTCGGACAGGTGGGTGGGGTCCACGTGTTCGCGGTTGGCCATCATCAGGTACGTCTTCAGCGCGTTGTAGGCGTCGTCGACGTTGGTGGGCGAGGCATCCTGGAACAGCATGTCGCCCGCGTTGGCGCGCACGGGCTGCGCCTGGGGCGGGGCAGCCGGCCGTGTGCCGGCGGCCGCCGCCTGAGAGACGTCGACGCGGCCCAGATAATCCTCAAGGCTGGCCTTGACCGGCACCAGCATGAACTGGCGCAGGCCGTTGTAGTACTCGGCCAGCAGTCGATCCTTGAGCACGTCGCCCTGATACAGCCCTAAGCCCAGCGACAGCGGCCGGCTCGAGGAATAGCGATCCAGCTGCTCGATGCGGTCCTGCAGGATCTCCATCGCTTCCAGCCGGCTTTGCAGATCGGTGCGCTCGCTTTGCAGGCGCACCACCTTGTCCAGGTCCGCCTGCACATTGGTCGCCAACTGCCGGTTGCCCAGGTACGACCAGCTCCAGCCCCCCAGCACCAGGCCCAGTGCAAGCACCAGCCCGAAAAACGTCAGGTAGCGCATGCGGACCTTGTTCGGACTGGCGTGCTGGCGCACCAGCTTCTTGTCGGCAAAGATCACGCTTGAGAACAGGTCGCGCAGGAAGAAGCCGTTGTGGGAGCTCACGCTGCGGGCGGCTTCGTGCGCGGCCGGGCGCAGGGTGAAGCGCTCGGCGAGTTTTTCGGTGGAGGTGCTGCGCGAGGCGCCTTCCTGCAGCGCGCTGGTGAAGTAGAAGCCCCGGAAGACGGGCTTGTACTGGAACGGGTTGGTCTCGAACAACGTCGACAGGAAGGTGCGCAGCGCCGGTTTGACGCCCGCGAACTCCAGTGGGAAGGTCAGCAGGCCCGGGGGCAGGGCGCCGCTGCGCCGCAGCGAGATCTGGGCCGTGCCCATTTCCTTGAGCCCTTCATACAGTTCGTCGAAGCGCTCGTCGAACAGCGTCAGCACGTCGCGGCTTTCGTCGGCGCCGTACGGCAGCGTGGCACCCCAGACGCGGTCGCGCTCGCGGGCGTCGGCGTCGGCAAAGAACTCCGAGAAGCCGGCGATCAGGTCGGCCTTGGTGAAGATCACATACACCGGCGCAAAGACTTCCAGCCTGTCGGTCAGTTCCTGCACGCGCTGGCGCAGGTTCTTGGCCAGGTTGATGGCGAACTCGGGGCCGGAATCCGTCAGTTCGCTGATACTGGCCGCCACGATGATGCCGTTGATCGGCGCCTTGGGGCGATGGCGCTTGAGCAGGTCCAGGAAGCTCATCCACTCGTTGCGGTCTTCCTCGTGGACCGAGTAGCGGCCCGCCGTGTCCAGCAGGATGCCCTCGGTCGTGAAGAACCAGTCGCAGTTGCGGGTGCCCCCCACGCCGCGCACGGCTGCGCCGTTCTTGTCGGCGAACGGGAACTGCAGCCCCGAATTGATTACGGCGCTGCTCTTGCCGGCGGCGGGGTTGCCGATGACGATGTACCAGGGCAGCTCGTACAGCGCTTCGTTGCCAGAGGTCTGGCCGATCTTGGACGTCTTGATGGTGCGCACCGCCTGCGTCAGGCGCGTGCGCAGCGCGTCGACCTCGTTGCGGTTGGCGGCGGGGCTGGCCGCGGCGCCCGTCTGCACCTGTTGTTCCAGCATGTCGCCAAGCTTCTGGTTGGCGCGCCGAGTGCGGCGCCGGCGCCACAGCCACACGCAGAGCCACAGGAACAGCAGCACCCCCAGCAAGGCGCCGGCCCAGGTTATGGCGATCTGCATGGTGTCGGCGAACAGGAACAGAAACACGATCAGCGCGATCAGTCCGATCACCATGAAGGTGCGTGGGTTGGCGAACACCCGAGCGCTCCAGTAGCGGAAGTCGCTCATGGCGCTGGAAAATCGAGAAAACAATCCTGATGGGCTACGCATGGTTTTCGCTGTTGTTTTTGGGGTCAGGCGGTAGCGCTGGCGGCGGGTCGGGAGACCAGCGCCGCGCAACGCAATGCGGGGTCTTGCAGGGTTAGGGTCAGTACGGGCTGTTCCAGCTGGACGCAGGCTTCGCCGGCCACGGCCAGCGTCAGCAGCGACGCGGCCACGCCAGTGTGGCCACAGGCGGCGCCGACCGCCTGGCAATCCTTGCTGGCGTCCAGATGGGCAAACAGTTGAGACGCGACGTTAAGCGGTTCAAGTGGACGGCTGCCGCGGTGATCGGCGTCGCTGATGACGTGGGCGACGCGCTCGGGCGCGACGTCCGCGCGTTGCAGCAGTTCGCGCGCCAGATCGGCCAGGGGCGGCTCGGCCAGCGCGCCACGGGCGTCGGCGGACTTCTGTCGATGCCATACCGGTGACAGGGCGATGCGCAGGTCGGCGTCGGCATCTGCGGGGCCAAGCAGCAGCCCGGCGGCAGCTTCACCCGGCACGCGGCCCTGCGGATTGGCGTGGGTAAGCAACTTGGCAAGGCCATCCCAGAGCGCAACCTGGTCGGCGTCGATGTAGCCGTCGCCCGCCAGCACGATGCGCCACAGCGGCTGCGCGTGGGCATCCGGCGGTGCGGATGCCAGTTCGCGCAACAGGTGGTCACCAGCCATGGCGTTGCGCGCCAGGTGCTCGGCGACGCTGACGCGGGCATCGGGCCAGACGCCGGCGGCGGCCAGGATTTCCTTGCGCGCACGCTCGCGCGCCGCTTCCGGCCAGTCGGCTGACAGCAGTACCTCGAAGCGCAGCAAAGGCCAGTCGTCGTCGCGCGCGGGCACGTCCAGTTCGGTGACGCGCCGGTGGGCGTCGCCGGTGAGGGTGCGCGCGATATCCGTCAGCAGTGCCGTGACGCGCAGCGTGGCCGTTGCCAAGGCCTCCGGCGGCGCGCCGCGTTCGTGGGCCGCCGCGTACAGCTCCAGGTCGTTCAGGCCCGGCACGCGCCCGGCAAAGATGGGAAAGCCCTGGGGCGTCTTGAGCTCGGCATCCAGTTCGGGCCGCTTCTGTTCGGCCATCGCCTGCGCGATGGCGGCGGTATCGGCGCCCGCCGCCGCACGCGCGGCGACGGCGACCACGCGCAATTCGGCAGCGCGCGGCGCGGGCGGCGTCTGCGCCTGGGGCTCGGCCACCGGTTCGGGCTTGGGCGCGCGCGCGGCTCGCACGGCGCGCACGCCCAGCCACAGCGCCGCCAGCAAGGCCAGCGGCAATGCGAACAGATAGAGCCCGATATCCACGCCGGTGGGCAGCGTGTGCGATTCCTGCCACCAGATGATGACGGCCAGCCACACGACGGCAAACAACGCCAGGATCAACAGCCCTTTTTTCAGCACGCGCGCCATTATTTCGCGGCCTCCCGCGCACGCTGCATCACGCCGGGGCGGCGCAGCTCGACATGGCCAAAGTCCATCATCTTCCAGCGTCCGCCCCACGTCAGGCCAACGAGTTCCGCGGTCTCGCCAAACAGTTCATAGCCGCGCATGGCCCAGGGGTCCTTCTCGGAAATGACGATCTTGCCGTCGCGGTAGAACGCGCTGTCGGCCGCCAGGCCATATTGGTGATAGCTCTGGAAGGCGCCGGCGTTCGTCACATGCGTGCCCATGCCGGCCAGCTCTTCCTGCCGCTCGGGGCTGCGGTAGCCCTCGATCAGCGCCATTTCGTAGCCGTGCTGCTCGCGCATGATGCGGTAAGCCAACAGCAGGCGCTGACGGAAATCGGCGTCGAACAGGTCCCAGTTGCGGCTTGCGCCACCCAGCTTCGGACGCACCAGTTCGACCTCGCGCGTGGTGAACGCTTCCGGGGGCAGCGCGGCCGGCGGAGCCAGCCTTTCACCCTCCAGCAATGCCTGGATTCGGCGGTCCGGACCGGCCGTTTGGGTGCTGTAAACGAATGTGTGATTGTGTCGCATCAAGAAAGCGAAAAGTGACGGAAGCAACACAACTGTCAACCCGATCGCGACCTGCCAACGGTACCTCCCGACCCAATCCAGCGACGCGCTCATGCCGTCCCGGACGGCACCTGCCGTACCGCCGACGGCCCCGCCCGCATGACTCGCGCTACGCGTCGCGCCCCTTGCCACGCCCTGTACGCACGCGCGAAAACTCCGGACTGCGCCTTGGCGCAGAGCCGGAAAAAACAGGAGAGCGGAGACGCCCACCGCCAGTAAAAAATACAGGGGCAGTAGCAGCAGCAAATTAGGTCCCTCATGTGAAGGCGTAATCTTTTGTTTTATTCGCGCATGAGGCAAGCGATCCGGCGTTGCAAACAGCGTCCGACCCTTAGGAATCGTAACAAGGAGCAATGATCGAAATAGGCCTATCGGGTATTCTCGTCGAGCTTGGTTACAGGGGGGCTGCACACGCCTCCTGCTGACACGGGAACCCGCATGGCAGAAGACAAAGAAGACGCTCGCCCTACGATGACCGCGCCGAGTTTGCTCAGCGCCTCCACGCCCGCGCGCGGCGAGGCCGAGTCGTCGCGAATCCTTGCTGCACTGGAAGGACGCGAACCGGAAGCCGAGGTCAAACATCTAGCGACGCCACGCAACTCCCGCGCAGGGCGTTGGGTGGCGTTGGCGCTGCTGCTGGCGCTATTGGCCGGCGGCATCACCTGGATCATTCATGAAGACGGAGCCGTGCCGATGGTGGCGCAGGCGCCGTCGCCTGCCGTCGCTTCCACGCCCAGCCCGATGGCTTCGCTGCCGCAAGCCTCGATGGCAAGTCCGCCCGCGCCGGCGGGCGAACTTGCGCCGAAACCCATGGATAAGCCCCCTGCGGTGGCCGCCATCATTGATGAAGCGCCGCCCGCTCGAGACGCAGATGTCGGGCGAGGTGAGCCCGAGCCCCTGGCGGCGCCAACCAATCCGCTTTCCGTGCTGGCAATGACGCCGCCTGCGGCGGCTGCTGCGCCCGCGCCTGCACCCGCAGCCGGCCCCACGCGCCAGGCCGCGGAACAGCGTGCGCAACAGGCGGGCGCGCCGCGCGCGGCCAAGCCTGCCAGCACGCCGCCGCGAAAGACCGCAAAACCGTCCGATACCGATGCCGCGCTGTTGTCGGCCCTGATGAACTACGGGCTGCCCCCGGCCTCGCCGCCCGGCACGCGAGTTTACAAATCCGACGGTGTCTTCATGCGCGAGATGCCGGGCTCGCCGCTGGCGGAGCGGTTGAAGGAATGCCGCAAGCTCAGCTTTATTGAAGGCGAGCAGTGCCGCCTGCGTGTGTGCGCGGGCCAATGGGGCACTGCGATCGAATGCCCGACGCCGCAGGCCAACGTCGAACCCTGACGCTCCACCGTCCGAACCGGGCCGGTGTTGCCCACGTCCCCCAAGAGGTTTTTGCTCCATGGCTGTGAACGCAAGCAACGGCAGTTTCAGCGCCCAGTCCCGTCTCTACCGGCTTGATGGCGAGGGCGCGATGTCGTCCCTGCAGGTCGAGGGGTGGGTCGCGCGCGAGGGCCTGTCCGAGCTCGGTGAAATGCGCGTCGTGGCGCTGGCCGACAACGCGGCGCTGGATCTGAACGACATGGTGTCGCGCCCGGCCACGCTGTGGACTACGCGCGCCGACGGCAGCGAGACGGGCCGCAGCGGCGTCGTGCGCGCCGCCGAGATGCTGGGCGGCAACGCCGGCAAGGCGCGTTATCGCGTCACGCTGGCGCCGTGGCTGTGGCTGGCCACGCAACGGCGGGACAGCCGCATCTACGAGAACCAGCCCGTGCTGGAGATCGTGCGGCACGTGCTGGACGGCTACGAGGGTTATACCTACAAGGTCTCGGCCGAAGTCGAGCACCATCTGGCCGATCTACCCGCGCGGTCCTACACCACCCAGTATCGCGAGACCGACTACGCCTTCCTGTCACGCCTGCTTGCGGAATCCGGCCTGGGCTGGACGACGGTCGAAGACGAGGCCGCGCCCGCGCGCCACGCCGTGCTGATCTTTGCCGACAGCCGCAGCCTGGCCGAAGACGTTGAGTCGGCTGGCGCGGGCGTGCGCTTTCAGCGCGCCCATGCGACGGAATCCCGTGATGGCGTGCAGGCGCTGGCGCGCCGGCGCCGCAGAGGTGTCGAGCGCGTGACGGTGCTGGCCTGGCACGAAAGCGGCAAGCACGCCATTTCAGGCCAGGCGCTGGCCGGCCCCGCCAATGCGTCCGGTGATGACGGCGCCGGGTTGGAATGGTTCGAGCCCCTGGGTCACGGCGGTCTCTTGAATCAGGCGCATGCGCAGTTCCAGGCGACGTTGCTGATGGAAGCGGTGCAGGCCAGCGCCGAGACGTTTCTGGGGCGCGGCAATGTGCGCACGTTCCGGTCCGGTACGCGCTTCACACTGCAAGACATGTCGCCGCTGGGGCCGGCGGGGGAATCGGGCTTCGAGCCCGTCTTCGCCCTGGACCGCCTGGAACATGCCGGCGTCAACAACCTGCCCGGCCAGGCCGATGCCAGCATGGCGGCCAAGCTGGGTGCGCTGGATGACTTCCTGTGCTTTGAAGACGACGAGGCGCGCGAGGCCACCGACGACAACGTACGCGACCATGACGATGCGTTGATCGGCGTGGGCCGGCCCGAGGCGGCCGTACTGGCGCGGGCGCACGAGGTCGGTTATGCCAACCGCTTCCGCGCCGTGCGCTGTGATCGCCCCTGGCGCGCCTTGCCTGCCGGGGCGCGCGGCGCAAGGCTTGCCGGCGCGCCGTCCGCGGTGGGTGTGCACACGGCGATCGTGACCAATGCCGAGGGCGCGACCGAGGCCAGTGGCGAAGACGAGATCTACCGCAACGCGCGCGGCGACGTGCGCGTGCGCTTTCACTGGCAGGCCGATGGCGATGGTTTGGCCAAAAGCCGGTGGGCGCGCGTGGCCCAACGCCAGGCCGGCGCGGGCATGGGCATGAGCTTCGTGCCGCGCATCGGGCAGGAGGTGCTGGTGCGGTTTCTGGACGAGGACATCGACCAGCCGCTCGTCGTGGGCGCGCTCTACAACGGGCGAGGCGAAGGCGGCATCCCGTCGACCCCCGGCGGCAAGTCCGGCGAGGCCATGAACACTGAAGTTTTTGCCGCCGCCACCGACGGCAAGTCCAGTGCGCAGGCCAACCTGGCCAGCGGCAACGCACCGGCCTGGCACGGCGCGGCAGGCGGCGACGAGCAACATCGCAACGCAGCCGCGCTAAGCGGCTTCAAGAGCAAGGAGTTTGGCGGCGACGGCTACAACCAGATCGTGTTCGACGACAGCGACGGCCAACTGCGCATGCAGATCAAGTCCACGCAGTCTGCCAGCGAGCTGAACCTGGGCCATCTGATCCACCAGAGCGGCAACTATCGCGGCAATGTGCGCGGGGTGGGTGCGGAGCTGCGCACCGATGCGTTCGGCGCGCTGCGCGGCGGCGGCGGTGTGCTGCTCACTACCTACACCGCCGGCGCCAGTGAACCTGCGGGCGACGCGGCAGCGCCGCTGGCGCTGGCGGGGCAGGCTGATCTGATGGCGCAGTCGTTCGATGGCGTGGTCGGCGCGCACCAGGGCGTGCGGCTAGCCGCGGCGCGCGGTACGACTGCCGCGGGCGCGAGCCGGCTGGACGGGGAGCGCGCACCGCTGGCCGCCATGACGCACGCGGTTTCCGGCACGGTGGCCGGCGACGCCGTGGGCGGCGCGGCGGGCGACGCCTCGGCCAAGCACACGGAAGTGGTCGACGGCAAAGTGCCGCACCTGACCGATCCGCTGGTGCTGATGGCGGGCCGCACAGGGCTCACGCAGGCGGCGGGGCGCAATGTGCAGGTCACGGCCGGCGAGCTGGTGCATTGGTCATCGGGCCAGGACCACAACCTGGCCGTCATCGGTTCGCTGCGCGTGCATTCGGGCCAAGCGCTGGGCATCGTGGCCGGCGTGCAGAAAGGCGGCGCCGACGCGGGCCTGGATCTGATCGCCGGCACCGGTGAAGTCGACGTGATCTCGCAGCACGACGTGCTGACCATGCAGGCCCAGCAGGACCTGCGCATGGTCAGCGCCAACGCCGGCATCGAATATGCCTCGCCCAAGCGCATTCGCATCGCCAACGCGGCGGGCGCCAGCATCGTGATCGAAGGCGGCAACATCACCGTCACGGCCCCAGGCCGCATCGACGTGAAGACCGGCAACAAGCAATTCGCCGGGCCGACGCAGATGCCGTATCCGTTTCCGCAGTTCACCGTCTGCAAGAGCTGCGTGCTGGACGCCCAGGAGAGCGTGCAGTCCATCACCGACAAGGCGTGAGGAAGATGGCTTATTCCTGGCAAGAAGCCCTGCTTTCCACGTTTGCGGAATTGCCGCAGCACCGTGGCCCCTACGGCGAAGCCGCGCGGGCTTACGTGATCGTGGATTTTCGCGGCCACCCCGATTTGCTGGCGCGCATCACCGCCACCGAAGACCTGAGCTTCGGCTCGGTGTGGGCGCAGACCGGCCTGGACATCTATGGCGACGTGGCGCCGCTGCTGATCGAGGTGGACGGCGCCTCGCAAGGAGTCTTGCGCGGGCCGCGCTACGAGGATTTCAATACCGTGCTGGTGCGCGTGCTGGAAGCGCTGCACGAACGAACGGGCGGCCGCTATGCAATGATGAGTTTCGCTTCCGCCGTGCCGCTGGAAAAGCTCATTGCGCACTTTGGCCGTTTCTGCGACTACGCCTTACCCGACGCCAGCGAGTTCTTCCTGCACTGGTACGACAGTCGCATCCTCGCCCGTGCCTTAAAGGTGTGGACCGCCGAGCAGCGCGCGCGTTTCGCCGCGCCCTTGATCACGTTGCGTTATGCGTTGCGCGACGGCACTGGGGCCGAACTGGCCGGCGCCGGTCGGCTGCCCGCCGACAGGCCGGAAGGGATCGAACGTTTCACGCCCGAACAGCATCAGATGCTGTTCGACCTGGACTACCCGGACAAGCTCGCGGTGCAGCTGCGCCGTCTGTATCCCGGCCTGTTGCCCGGCAACCCCGATCAGGATGCGCTGGTGCCGCGCGTCGAGGCGCAGCTGGAACGCGCGCGTGCGCACGGCGTGAAGGGCGACAAGGACACGTTCGATTATGTGGCGTGGGGCGTGTCGATCTCGCCGCGCTTCGATGAGCATCGCTTGATCCGGGAAGGGCTGCTGGCCTATCGGCCAGATGCCGAGGGCGGCTTGGTCAAGGTGCTGGAAGGCGTGCCGGATGCAGTGTGGGATGAGGTGCAGGCGCTGCACCTGGAGAACTTGGGAGTGGAAGATGCGTAAGGGACTGATCGCCGCGCTATTGTGGCTGGGCATGCTGGCGGGGTGCAACAGCGAACCGGTCTACCAAGGGGTCAGCTTCATTGCCTACAACTACACGCCGTGGAATATCCGCAGTATCAGCGTCAAGGACAAGGGCGATGGCGTGGCGTCGACGATGCAGGTCAGTCCTGGCGGCGGCGAAGGCTCGGTCACCTGCTGCTTTACGCTCAAGGGCACGGCGTTCACGGTCGACTGGCGTGGCGTCGATGGGGAGCTGCTGCGCAAGCATCTGCACGATGGCAAAGCCGACTCGCTTTATTTCGACCGGCAGGGTGCCATCAACTTCCCGGCAGCCGAGATTCCGCCTGGGGACGGCCCGCTGTATCTGGAGCTGCACATCTATCCGGATGAACACATGGAACTGGCGTTAAGCCGCAAGCTGCTGGGCCAGACGCGGATCCCTATCGTGGACACCGTGGACTGGTTGTGGCGCGACCATCGCGCCTCGCTTGGCGACTACCGCAGCGATGCTGAGCTGCTGCGCGTCACGGCCAAGGTGTTGCAATCCGCATGGAAGAAGTACCGCATCGAAGACAAACAGGACCTGCGCCAGTACATGCTGCTGTATTTCACGGTGGCGTCGAATTTCGATAATGATCCGCAGGTGAAGGCGATCCTGGAAAAAACGGGGCGCGCGCCAGGTGACTTTGCCCGGGAAGTGGCGGCATTGCCGCAGACGAAGCTGGATCAGATAAAGAAGACAGGTACACCCCCGGGAGATAAGAATGTCTGACGTGCAATCCAGCGACCTGCCGCAGGAGAACCGTACGCCGGCATCCGTGCTGAAGGCCATGGCCCAGAACGAGGCGGCGTACCCCAAGGACGACTGCAATGAATGCGGCGCGGTCCTGCGGATGGGATTCTTCTTCGACGGATTTGGCCGCAACCGCGATGAAGATGCGAAGCATCCGACCTACTACTCGAACATCTGCCGGCTCTGGGAAGCGCACTATGTCCAGAGCGATCCCGGCCGTCCCGAAAAGCATCACTGGTTCCGGTTCTACTATTCGGGTCTGGGAACAGACCTGAACGCCGACGCCGAGAATGACGACATGATTTATGCGGCCGCGAAGGCCGGCATGAAGCTGGCGAGTAATGCGCAGAAGGCGGTTTCAAGCAACGTCGGCAATGTGCTTCGCACGGACGAAATTCCGAACCATAAGCTCACCGGCCGCGTTACGGCGGCCGTGAAGAAGTCGCTGCGGGAATCGTCGTATCAACCCATGGTCAAGGCGTATAAGGACGTCGTCAAGGATGTGCAGACATTGCCAGAGAAGGCTGTGCGCATCTGGAACGCCTGGGATCCCGAGAGGTTGGTGAACCGAGCGAAGGCGACCATTCGCGGCTTCTGGGCAGGGTTCAAGAAAAACCCGTTGAAGGTGGCTTGGACTGCCGGCAAGGAAGCCGTGAAATCGACCATGATGGAGACGGTTCCGGTCATCCGGGATCAGGAAACGGTGGCTTATCTGATGGGCACGGGGGTCGACGTGCGTGTCGATTCCGCGTTGCGGCAATTCAAAGCTGCCTACGACGCGGTGAGCGAAGGCCAGAATGTGCGCCGCATCGAGATCACCGTGTTCGGGGCGGACCGGGGTGGGGTGGTGGCGCGCCAGTTCGTCAATGACCTGGTCAAGAAATACCGCCGGCGTCACGATTCGGATCTGGCTGTACGGGGCGACCTTACCAAGAACAAGCCCGACGCTGATATCCAGATCCGCTTCATGGGATTGTTCGATTCCGTTGCGTCCATCATGGACGAGAACACGTTTCTGGGTTTTCTACCCGTTACCGACCTCATCAAACAGACGCACAAGGATCGGACGCTGACGGTGCCGGCCGCCGTGCAGATGTGCGTGCATTTCGCGGCGGCACACGAATTGCGCCGCAACCAGCGCATGGACAGCCTGGAAAAGACGCGGGGCCTGCAGTACCTCTATCCGGGATCCAGCGGCGACGTGACAGGCGTCAGCCCACCCGGATCGCTGAATTCACGCGTTGAACTGTCCCGTGTACCGCTACGCGACATGATGAACCAAGCCCTTTCGTATGGCGCCGCGTTTCACAGCCTGGAGCGGCTTGCCGATCTGAAGCCCGACACCTACCTGCAGTTCTCGTTGTCGGAGCCGATCGTGGATGGCAGCAGCCGCCACAAGATCCTGGAGCTCGTCAACGCGTATCGAGAAGTCGTGAAGTACGAACCCGGCATCAACTTCCTTCCGCACATGGAGACATTCCTGCGGTGGTTGGCCGTGCGCTATCAGGATGCGACGTTCCGGGCCGAGCTATCGGATCCAGCCGAAGCATGGATCAAGGATCGCGACTTCTACACGCCTGAGCAGGAGTTCAACGAAGAGCTGCGGCGCGTATCTGCGCTGTCTGCGGAGGAACGGAGCAAGCCCGAGAACACCGCGCGCTTGCGCGAACTTGAAGCGCTAAAGAATGAGCGTTGGAAGCGCGCGTCAGAAAGCCGTGGAGAGTTGCCGCCGCAACGGTTCAAACCGCTATGGGAGCGCCTTGAAGAGGAATACAAGAATCTGGAAAAGGCCGAGCAGAACGATGCCGATACCGAGCGGCGCCGAGCGGACCTGGAGCGCAATAACCCGCAAGTGTTGCGAACGATGGAGCAGATGGACAAGGACATGCGCGACCGCGAAAACATGCGCAACGAACTGATCAAGCGGGGAGGTGGCACACCTCAGAAGATGGCCGACCCGTTGGCCGACATGAAGGCCGAGCGCGAAACCCAGAAGCGCCTTCTGGCCGTGTGGCGCGATGCGCGCGACGGCAAGACGCAGTTGCCGGCGAAGGTGATGACTTTGTTCGACTGGCTGGTACACGACGCCATGTTGAGCAGCTGGCCCGACCATCTACTGGCCAGCACCACGATGTACTTCCGCGTGCGTGACAAGGACGTGTTCGCCAAGACCGACGCCAAGGCGGAAATGGAGCAGCGCGGGAAAGACATGCGCAACGCGGAAAAGGTCGAGGCCCAGGCAGCGCGCACCGAGCAGAACCTTCAGCAGATGACGCCGGCGCGGCCCTAAGCGGCGGCGTGGCGCTGGCTTACGGACCTTGCCCGGCCCTTACGTCTGCCCGGCTTCGACCTCGATGGTCACCGTATTGGACTTCACGTCTTCGGCTTCGATGTAGACCTCATAGGTCGCCGGGGTGGCGGGCAGGTGCAGCACGCCGGCCATGTCGGTGGTGAAGCGCGTTTCGACCGTCATGCCGGGCGGCAACGCCAGCTTGGGCGGCGGAGCCCCTTCGCTCGGATCGACCGACACATTGGGCAGCGTGGGGCGCACGTAGTTGAAGGCGATGCCGCGATAGACCTTGCCCGTGCGGGTATCGACCGCCACGAAGCGCGGCAGTTGCGGGTTTTCCACCACGGGCAGGATGCCGCGGGCGCATATCGGAATCGTCAGGGTGTTGCCGTCGCGGATCGTCACGCGCGAGGGCGCGGCGATGCGCATCTGCGCGTCGTACCCTTGCAAGGGCGGCATGCAGGCGTGTTCCTTCTGCGAGTGCGTGGGCACCGAGGCGAAGGTGGCGGGTTCAATCCAGTCGGTAGTCATGATCGGCATGTCGGCATCAAAATTTGCGAAGAAGGAGCGGCGGCGGTTGTTGTCGTTGGCGGTGGTCGGTGACGAGGCGGCGGCCTCAGAACGAGGCCCAGCCTTCAGAGCAGTCGACCTTGCGCACGGCCTTGCTGCAGCTTGGGCAGAAGTGGATGTTCGCGCAGGTGATGCCGTACATCACGCATTGCCCGATTTCCTGGTTGTACTGTCCATTCTGGTCGCGTAGGCCAAAGTAGCAGTGGCCGCCCATGTTGTAGTAGAAGTGCGTCGGCGGGTCCAGCTTGGAGTCGTCCGCCGAGGTGTCCACGTTGCGCAGGCCCGGCCAGTCCGGGCCGCTGGGCACCATGCCCAACAAGTGGCCCATTTCGTGGGCGAGCGTTTCGGTGAGGTAGGCCTGGGAGTTGGGCACGAAGGGATCCAGCGTGGAGACGAACAGCAGGTTGGTCCCCGTGATGGCCAAGCCGGCATAGCTGGCGGCCACCGTGTTGAACTGGATGTTGAGCATGCCTGTCAGCGGCGTGGGTGACACCTGCGTCAAATCCACCGACACCGACCAGACGCCGCCCGACTCATCGCGGATCGGCGTGATCAGGTGGCGGGGGATCGGCAGCGAGCGTTCTGCGCCAGAGGCGTCCCGATACAGGTATCGCGCGTGCACGAGCCAGTCGTCGCCTTGGTCGAACTCGTACCAAAGGGGCGATTGGCTGCGGTCGTCGTTGACGATGGGTACGGTCATGACCCGGCCGCCGGGGCCAGCAGGAACCGGCAAGCGCATGTCGCCGCTGACGCCCGGCGCCACCAACCGATCGACGTGGCAGACCACCAACGTGTAGGGCTCGCGTTGTTTGCCGGCCGACGGGGTGTAGGCCTGTCTCACTGCCTGCATGATGGCGTGTTGCGCGTCGACGTCGTCCGCGGCGTTCACGGCGGAGCGGCCGCGGAACTGCACACGCGGCAGCTGGATCATATCGATGCCATGCAGCGCAAATTCGGCCGTGACGGGCGTCACGTCGGCCAGATGGCCGGCCGGGCGCGGGCTCATGCACATCACTTCCTGGATGTACAGGCGGCGCACGGTTTCAACCCGTTCGGTCTTGATCAGCTGGCCGCGTTCGTCGCGCACTTCGAACAGGTACAGGTTCAGCCCGGCGGCCGGCAGCGTGATGTCGTCCACGATGCGGGTGCCGTCCGCGTTCGTGACATAGCTACGCGGATTGCTGTGCGGCTCCTGGTAGCTGGCGCGCCGGCCGCGTTCCCGTGCGGAGTACGGGATATTGGCAGGGTCGGGCTTCACGGTGATGGTGAAGCGATGCTGGCCGGGGCGGTTGAACTCCACATGGATGCGGGGGCGGTTCGATTGCCGTTCCGTGGTGGTCAATGCGCTGCCGTCGTTCCAGCGGTCGGCGACTTGATCCAGGTTCACGTATTGCAGGCGCGCGCCGTCCTGGCGGGCGCGATAGGTCGATACGCCAGGCACCACGCGTCCGGAGCCCGAGGGGGCAGGCGTGTCGCCCGGCAGGTTCGTGCCTTGCGTGCGCGCCACGGGTCCCAACCCGATCGTGTCCAGTACGTCGCGGGCAATCTGCGGTAGCGGTGAATCCGCTACGCCCGGTATCTTCATCAACACCTCGGCCACCTTGGGCAGCGTCTCGGTGGCGAGCGTGGGCGATTGCAGGATGGCGCCGATCACGCCCGGCACCGAGGACGACGACAGGCCTGGCATGCTCAGGATGGCGCCAGCGACGGACGGGATGTTGGCTTGCTTGACGTCGGGCAGCGTGAACAGTGTGTCAACGGCGGACCCCAAGGCGGCCATGCGGTCGCCGCTGGCGTTCAAGGCCTGCGTCATGACCGGCACGATGGCCGCGCTGACGCTGGCGCTGACGCCGCCCGCGGCGAACGTGGACGCACCGGACAGCGCGGTGGACGCGGCGCTGGCCTGTTGCGCAAAGGTCGCCAGCCCACCGCCCGCCGCGACGGCGCCGATGCCTGCGACGCCAGCGCTGCTGGCGCCCGTGGAGGCGCTGGCGGCTGCGCCCGCGCCACCGGCGGCGGATAGATCGGTGGCACGGGTGGCCGGCGTGCTGTCGGCCATGCCCGCGGCGCGCGCCGTCGTGTTGCCGAGCACGGAATCCGGGCTGCCGGCGGAAGCGCTGGCAGCCGAGGGTGCGGCCGGGGCAGAGGGAGCCGCGGTTCCCGCAGGGGCTGCGGTGGCGACGGTTGGTGCGGCGGTGGCAGGCGGGGTAGCGGCGGAGGAGGCTGGCGTCGCGCCTGTCGCGGTTGTTGCCCCGGTTGCGGAGGTCGGCGTGGTGCCAGCCGTGGAGCTAGTGCCTGCGCCGGTTGTCGACGCCGTGCCGCCTGTCGTGGCTGAGCCGCCGGTCGCCGTTGAGCCGCTAGCCGCGGTTTGGGACGAGGCGGCCGGGGAGGCTCCGGTGCCAGCGCCGGATGAGGATTCGGCCGTGCCCGCGCTTGCCGCGCCCGGGGCGGTGCTGTTTGCGGCTGCGTCTGCACTGGTGCCTGCGCGGGTGCCTGCGATGGCGCCGGCATTCGAATCGGTTGCGCCTGCCGTACCAGCGATGCCGCCGGATGCGGAGCCGGCTCCAGCGACGGCGCCGGTGTCGGCGGGGGAAGTGGTATTGAGACCCGGGCCGGCGCCTGTTCCGAGGGTCGTACCGGCGCCCGATGCGACGGCCGGCGTTGCCGCCGTGGCGGCGCTCGCGCTTGTCGTGGCCGAGGCGGCGGCCGCCGCCGTGCCCGCACTGGCCGCGCCCACGGCGGCGGATGCACTGGTCGAGGTCTCGGCGCTTGGAATGGCCATGCCTCCCGCCTCTTGCATGCCAGGCAGACCAGCACCTTGTGGCAAGTTTGTACCGGCAGCCGGCACGAAATCGGGTGTTTGGGCAGAGACACCCGAGAGGGAGGGGGTGCTGTTTGACAGGGAGGGTGTACCGGTTAATGCCGCGTCCGAACTCGACAGGGAAGGCGTGCTGGACAGCATGGCGTCCGATCCAGGTTGGGTCGGCGCACTAGTCAACGCAGCATCCGTTTCCTGCATGGCGGTATTGGTCGCGACGACAGAGGCAGTATCCGGGGATATGCCCGGGATGGCGTCAGGCATGTGCAGCCCGGGCTGCGCCGTGCCGGTGTGCGACGCAATGGCCGGCAAGTCCACGGTGGCGGGCAAAGCGCTGTCCGCGGTGGAGGCAACTGATGCGGCATGTGTCGCGCTGCTGGCGGCGGATGCGGTTGCGCTGAACAGGGCGCCGGCGCCCGCGGCAAGCGTCGAGAGCAGGGCGGCGTTGGGCGGTTCGCCACGACGATGCGTGGTGTTTTCGTGGTGTTCGTTTTGGTCGGTCTGCTCGGTGCGGCCGTTGTTTTCAACGCGTTCGTCGTAGTGACGTGTGTCGCGAGCGCCAGTCTTTGTACTTACTTGTGCTTCTGTCGTGCCTTGTGCGATTGGCGCAGGCGATTGCGCGTCCTTGGCATCGGCATCGGCAATGGCATTGGCATTGGCACGATCGGCCTCGCCCCGGGCACGTAGCGGCGTTGCCGCTGCAATGGTCGTGGCAACCGCCGCGATCATGCCGGCGCCCGTTGCGCCGAGAGGCAAGGCATGAGGCGCGAGGCGCTCTGCTGTACGCGAGGCCTCGCGCGTGGTCTCGGCGGTTGCGGCCGACGCCTGCGGCGTCGCGCGGGGGGGGGGTGAGACCGCTTGGGTGTTGCTGATATTGCTCGCACCGACCGTGCCTGCGCCGACGACGCTTGCCGCCATCCAGCCTGCGCCTGACGGGCTTGCCGTCGCGGGATTCGCGGCTATCTGACTCGGGGCGGTTGCGCTGAATGTTGACGGCACGGTGTCCGGGCCGACGTCGCCCTGCGCCCAGTCGGGCAGGCTAGGCGCGTTGAGCGTGCTGGCGGTGGTTGTGGCGTTGCCGACCGACGCCGACATTTCCGACGTGGCGGACGGGGACGCCAGCGTGCCCGAGGCTATCGAGGCCGGCGTATCAAGTCCCGGCGAACCGAGCGACGGTGCAAGGTTCTGTGCGTTCAAGGGCGCGTTGCCAAGAGGCGTGAGGTCGACGTCGGTGGGCACAGATGTGTTGCTCAGCGTGGCGGCCGAGAGGGCGCCACCGGCTTCGGATGGGGCGAGCGCACCCGTTGCAGCGATGCCCGCGCCCGCGGCGATAGTCGCGCTTGCGCTTGCGCCTGTGGCTCCCGCAATGCTCGTGCTTGCACCAGTGGCTGCCGCACTCGCGGCGACGGTCGTGCTTGTGCCAGCGGCTGCTGCGTTCGCTGCGATGCTGGAGCCTGCACCCGCGGCGAGGCCCGCATTCGCGCTGGCACCCGCTCCCTGGCTAGCAATGATGCCCGCCTCTGGGGGCAGCGTAGACGGGGCGACCGGAGCGCTTGCACTCGCTGCGCCTGCCGGAGGCGTGCTGGCCGTGTTCTGGCCGCCCGTGTGGGTCGCGACGGAAGGGGCTGTGGCCGCCGTTGCCGCAGCGGAAGCGTCAGGGGATGCCGGGGTGGGGGCAGAGGCGGTCTGTAAGGCTGGTGCCGCGGCGGAGTCGGGCGCCGAGTTCGGAGCCGCAGCAGGCATCGCAGCCGGCGCCGATGCTGCCTGTGCCTGTGCGGGTGCCTGTGCCGAAGCAGGAGCCGAAGTCGAGACGGGTGCCGAACCCGAACCCGAACCCGAACCCGAACCCGAACCCGAACCCGAACCCGAACCCGACACAGGCGTAACTCCCCCCGCCGCCGTTCCGCTATCGGGCTGGGGCGTCTGCGGCGCGACCTTGTCGCCTTGTGCACTGTTTGCGGCACTGGCCTCGCCAGTCATTGCCGGCGCGGCGCTTCCCGCCGTCCCCGCATTCGAGACGTCGGCCTGCGGCGTCGGGCTTGCTCCTGCCGATGCGGCCGGCGATGTCGAGGAGGCACCCGGCAGCGCCGAGCCTGCGCCCACGCCGCCATCCACCCCCGTCGCCGCACCCGCACCCGTCCCCACGCCCGCAAACGTCGCCGCGCTGCTGATCATTTTCGATGCGCCCTCGGGCGCGACGGAGGCCAGCATGTCGGTCGCGGCGGGCATTGCCGCCATGGGGTTCTTGATCAATTCTGCGGCCTTCGTCACCGTGCCGGCGGCCGCTGTTGCGCTGTCGATCATGCCGCCCGCGCCAGGCGCGACCGAGCCTAGCAGGCCGGACGCGGCCGGCAGCGCCGACATCGGGTTCGCGATCATCGCCTGCGCCTGCGACACCATGCCCATCGTGTTCTTGGCGGTGTTCAGCAGCCCGCCCACGGCGGGGCTTGCGCCGCCCAGCAGCCCGGGGGCGGCCGACAGCGCGCCCATCGGGTTCTTGGCCAACCCGGCCAGCGTATTCGCCTGGCCGGCCAGTTGCGAGAGCTTGGAGGCCGCGCCAGCGGCAGTCTTGCCCAGGTCGCTCAAACCGGCAGGCATCGCCTCGCCCAGCGCGCCCAAGCCACTGTCCGCAACGCCGGCACCACCTGCGCCGCCGAAGCCGGCCATCAGGCTGGCGCCGGCCTTCTTTGCCGCCGTGGCGAAGACGCCGTCCTTGTGCACCAGCTCCGCGCTGACGATGAGCGGGTCATCGACCGTGGTGCTGGGCAGGGCGGGAAGATTGGCCGCATCGCTGCCCGGGCCAACGAAGTTGTGCGTGGCGCCCTTGACCGAGAACAGGCCGGGTCCCTTGAAGACGATGTCGGCGCCGTCGAGCGTGACGCTGCCGCCGGCGGCCTGCAAGGTGACGCGCTGGTTGCCCAGGATCTCGATGCCCTCGGCGGACGAGGTGACGGTGATGTCCTGGCCGGCCAGCGCCTCCAGGATGTCGGTGTGCGCATGCAACGAGACGGGCGCTTGCGCCGAGATGGCGCGGATCGGGCCCTGCTGCGCGAACACGCTGGCAGACCGCGCCGAGACAGCGGCGTACGTCTGTTGAGCCGCGACGTGGGCATCGGATTGGGCGGTGGTGTGCAGGTGCTCACCCGCATGCAGCACCGCGCTGGCCGGGGTGGCCAGGTTCAACGAATTCGGTGCATCGACAAAAAGGTGGGGGCCATTGATGCGTTCGACAGGGGCATCGCCGGTGCGCTGGCCGCTGGCGGCCTTGCCAGCGGCCTGGCCGTTGACCTGCGGTGTGTAGCGACCTTCCTGCTCGGGATCCAGGGCCTGGAGCAATGCGTCGTAGCCCTCGGCCGCAGCCAAGGGGCGTGCCTGATGCTGGCCGGCGCTATCGTTCAGGCGCCGCGAGGCGTCTTGCGCACCGCGCAGCAGCAGCAGCGCTTCCTGCGCGTCCGCCTGCGTGGACTTGCCCTGTTCGCGCGCGGTGGCCGACACCAGCATGCCTTGGCCCGATCGCACGACCGCCCAAGCGTCCGAGCGCAGTTCGAAGCCGGTGCCGCGCCATTGGCCACGGCTGGCCGCATCCAGTTCCTGCTCCACCAGGTAACCCAGACCCAGTTGCGTGGCGGCGGTGGAGCTAGCCAGGCGCGTGCGCAGTTTGCCCTTGGTGTCGTCAAAAACCCATTGGTTGCGCCCCGCGCCGTCCAGCCCCTGGCTGTGCCATCCGCTCAGGACGCCTGCGTGATTGGCGTCGCCGTTCTCGCCGGCGGACCACGGCGGCAGATCGGCATCGTTGTAGAGTTGGCCCGCGACCACGGGCTGGTCGATATCGCCGTCGATGAATTCGACGATGACCTCGGTGCCGCTGCGCGGCAGATGATGCGCGCCCCAGTTCGGTCCTGCCTGCGAACTGGCCACGCGCAGCCAGGTGCCGGATCGTTCGTCGCCCGGCGCATTGCCACTGGCGTCGCCGTGGGTGCGGTGCGGCAGGCCGCCCGGCAGCGGCTTGTCGCCGCGTTGCCAGGGGAATTGCACCTTCACGCGCAGATCGCGGTCAGACGTGATGGATGCGTCGCTGGCGCTGACCACGACGGCGGCAAGGCCTTCCGGGGCGGTAGGGCGGGGCCGCCAGACGGGCATCAGCGCCGCGGCTTCGGGCTGCGCGCTGAAGCGGTTGCGGTAGGTGCCACGCTCCATGTCGGGCGTGTCCAGCACCTGGGCAGCCTGTCCGCCCAGGTTGTTGGTGGCCTCGTGGATGACCTCCAGCAGGGCGTAGCGGTTGCCGCCCAGTTCGTCGACCGCCTGCCCGCCGCCGCCTTGCGCGTAGCGCTCGTGCTGGGTCAGCGCGAACAGCCGGCCCGGCGCCAGCGAACGCACGGTGCCCGCGCCGTCGAAGCGCACCAGTCGGGATTCATGGGTGCGCAGCGACCGCGCCACGCTTTGTTCGGCGGCGTCGTCGTCGGCATAGCGGCCGTGTCCGGCGTAGTCGTAGTCCTCAAGCACGGGCAAGGCCTCGACCTGGACCTGCGATCGGGTCTGCGCGGCGTGGGCGGTCAGCGTGCGTTCGTTCCAGGCCGCTCGCGCGACGGCGTTCGGACGCACGGCCTGGGCCGCCGCGAAGCGCGTAATGCTGTCGCTGGTTTCCGTGGCGTCGCTGCGGTGAAAGCGCAAGGGCGACGCCGGATCTTCGGGGCGGGCGGCATCCGCATCGAAAATCACCACGCGATGGCGTGCACCGCCGCCTGAAGCCTGTGCGTCGTCTTGCTGATGTTCGAAGCGATAGCTCAAGCCGGCCTCGGCCAGGATGCGCGCAACGAAGTCCAGATCGGATTCGCGGTACTGCGTGCATGTCGCGCGCGGCGCAGGTGCATCGGTCAGCTCAAAGGCGAACGCGGCCTGGGGATAATCCGCAAACACTTCGCTGACGATGTCCTGCACCGACAGGTCCTGATAGATGAAGCTGTCGCGCCGCAGCGCCAATGCGGCCATCCACGGCGCGGCATGCAGGCGGTAGCGGGCCAGTCCGCCATCGGCACCCAGGGCATCAACGCCTTCGACGACCGCGTGCCAGCGCCGCATCGAGCCGTCGGCCTGCAGCAGGCTGACGGTGATCTCCTTGCCCAGCAATGCCGCCACGTCGATCTCGGCGCTGGCCGCCAGGCAGTCCAGAGTCAGCGAGAACAGGCGCGAGACGCCTTCGCGCAGCGTCATGCGTTCGGCAACCAGCTCCGCGTCCAGCGGTACGATCACGCGCAAGAGGCGCGCTTGTTGCGACAGGGTGGCGATGTTCAGCGACGAGTAGGCCGGGGCGTTCGAAGGCAAGGCGTTCATAGGGCTTGGCGGTATTCGATCGGCGGAGCCGAAGGCGCGCAGCGCGCGCCGGAAGGGACGGGGGCGTGTTGTGCGGGGCGCGCTAAGGCAGCGATATCGTCAGATGCGCCGCGCGCGGGCCCAGCTTGACGATGTCGTGATAGGGCGCCATGGCGGTTTGCATTTCCGTGTTCAGGAAGTGGCCGATACCCAGGAATGCCAGCAGGCCCATCAGCGCAAACACAGCCATGATCGACCACAGCGGCACGTCACGCTTGAGCGTGTGGGCAACCTTGTCCGGCAGTGGCCAGTGCGGCGCGAAGCCGGTGCGCTTGCCGCGCAACAGCGCGATCTCGTCGCCCAGCCGCGCCGTCAGATAACCCAGCTTCTCCTGGCCTTCGATCAGGTACTTGCCCTGAAAGCCCAGCAGCAGGCACATGTAATAGATCTCCAGCGATTGCAGGCGCGGCGCGCCCTGGGCGCGCAGGTCTTCAAGCCGGGCGAAGAAGTTCTCGCCAGCCAGTTGCTCGCCGAACAGGGTCAGCTGCAACGGCTGCAGCATCCACGTATCGCGGATGGCGAAGCGGGAGTTCAGCACCGTTTCGTCGACGGCCGCGCAGAACGCGTACTTGGTGGCGTACACGTCTTCAGCGGGGATATCCATCTTCTTGGCGGCGCGCTCATAGTCTGCCAGGAACTGTTGCACGCGCGCGGAGAAGGCGGCCGCATCAGTGGGTTCCTGCCCGCTCTTCAACAGGAACAGCATCAGGAAGCCGTCGTACAGCAGGTCCAGCAATGACTTGGCGGGGCGGCTGGCGTGGAAGTCGGCAGCACGCGGAGGCAGTGTCGCGCCGGGCATCAGGGAGGGGGCGTCAGCGGTCATGGCGATGTCTTTCCTGTCAGCGGGTCACTGCGATCAAATCCAGCTTGAGTTCGGGAATGCCTGCGGGGGCATAGATGGCGATGCTGCGCGCCTGCAGCATGCGGTCGTACAGCGACCCGCGCGTCTGCAAGGCGAAATACACGGCCCCTGGCTTTACCGGCACGGCGGGCGGCACTTGCGGTGTGTAGCTCAGCGGCACGCCGGGCATGGCGGACAGCACCAGCTTGTCGACGTCTTCCGGCGCGCCCACCTTGAAGCGCATGGGCACGCTCTCGGCGAGTTCGGCGGCTGGCATCGCCGCTTGCACGGCCAGATAGAGTGACGTCGTTTCGTCGAGCTTTTCCGAATCCAGCCGGCCCATGTGGAACGATGGCCGCAGTTCTTCAAGCACGATCGAGAAGTAACGCGTGGAGATCACGGTTTCAAGCAGGTCGCGCAGGATCTCGTCCATGCGGGCGAATGCGGGCCCGGGCGCATCGTGGCGATACACGGGCAGGTCGGCCAGTGTGTGGACCTTGGAGAACGTCATCAGCGCACCGGCCAGCCGCGCCAGTTCCTGGAACAGGCGTTCGGGATGCAGCTGCGGGTGATGGAACAGGTGCGAAAGCGTCGCGTAGGCTTCGTTTGCGGTGTGCAGCAGCCAGAACGACGCAACGTCGCCCGAGCGGAATTCAATGATGTTCTTGCTGGGCTCGCGATGAAAGCCGTAGAGCGCGTTGACCTTGGCCTGCAACGCATCAAGCAGGCGGCGCAGTTGCTCATGCAGCGCGCCGGAGGCCGTCAGCGACAGACTGGGGGCGATGAACGTGGTGTCCAGTTCATACCCGGCGCTTGCCGTGCGGCGCACGCGGGCGACGGGAATCGCCAGCAGTTCGTCACGCGGTTCGAATTCGGAGATCAGCCGCACGTCCTTGCGCAAGAAGGCGAGTTCTGCGGTCGTGGCGCCCGTGTAGAGATCGGGCGCGGGCGTGTTGTTGTGCGTGTAGCGCGTGTCGAAACTTGCCGCTGCCTGGCCATCGCGATAATTGCCGCCGATCGCCTTCAAGGGATGGATCGCCAGATAGAACACCGCTTCGCTCACGCCGTCCAGCGCCGTCAGCGCCACGGGCGGCGGAAGCTCATCGCCGTGCGGCGCGTTGTAGAGCTCGCCATCCGGAAACACGGCGCTCATCTCGGTCGCGCGCAGCATGCCGTTGGCCAGCGCCGACGCATCAAAGCGCGCCGCGCGCAGGCCCCACGCATACGGATGCAATGCGCGGGCCATCTCGGCCAGCCGGTCTTCGTGATACGCGTCCTGCCGCTGGAAATGCTGCGGTCGCAGGAACAATCCTTCGCCCCAAAGGACTTTGGCTGAGTAACTCAAGTTGGCGCTCCCTCTCTTGTCTTTCTATGTCTATATATAGAAGGCGGGCGGCCGCGCAGTGCGCGTCAACCGGGACACTGCACGCCGGACAGGCGCGCGGGATCATAGGTTGGTATGCCCGCCGGCAACGTGGGTTTACCCGTGGCGACCGTCAGCGCGCACGCATGCGCGCCCAGGACGATGCCACTGTCTTCCACGCCGTCGACCTTGAATACGTACTTCCAACGCATCGGCGCGGGGGCATAGAACAGCCCTGCGATCGCGATGTAATCCGCTTGCTTGGGGACTTTTTCCACGCCCTCGTAGCGCTGTCCGGGCGTGAGCGTGAGCTCGCGCGAACCCAACAACGTTTCACCTAGCGCCGCTTTCTCTTGCGCAGTGTCTATCAATTGCGTGAGCGGTGCACGTTGGAATTGCTCAGGATTCTTCAGGTAGTATATTTTTGTAACGACAGCCATCGATTGCCCGCTGCTGGCATTCAAATTTTCTCCGGCGTGTATCGCCAATTTCACTTCCACAGGCGCGTTTTCCTGCTTTTTCAAGCCCGCCATCTCCATCGCATTACCCGTCAAACCGGCCACTGCGCCGATAGCCGAAACGGCCGCACATCCAGTAACGGCGGTGCTTGCAAGCGCGCAAGCAATCACTGCGAAGAAGCGTGATAAATGGATATGTTTAGACATGGCCCTTTATACCGGAACTGTGTGAAGCAATACAGATCGCGGCATGATGAATGCAAATTCGACGCAAGTAACATGAAGACACTCGCTGTAGCGCTGTACTAACAAAAGGTTGTTGAAATACGGCCCCTAGTTACAACCTTGCTAGGTGCTTAAAAATGCCCTTTTCCCGCCTCGTTGTTCTTGCAGGTGTCGTTGCAGTAATGGCCGGCTGTGCATCGGTAAAACCGCAGTCGGAAGCGGAATTCAAACAATCCATGGATGCGGCGCAAAAGACGCTGGAACAGAAGGGATCCGACCAGGCTGTCGCGCAGTTCGAAGAGATCGCGCAGCGCAATCCGTCCAAGGGAGAACCCTGGTCTTACATCGCGAAGATCCGGTTCGACGAACAGAAATACGGCCAGGCCATCGTCGCCGCCGATGAGACGCTGAGCCGCGACCCGCAGGACTTCGTCGCCAAGACCGTGCGTGCGGTGGGCGGCCTGCGGGTGGCGATGCAGTCGCTGGCCGACCTGCGCGCCGACGCGCTGCTGGCCGGTAATGCACGCGCCGATGCCGTGGCGCTGGCCGCGTCGATGCGCGAGACCTTGGGACAGGACGTGTTGTTCCCCGAAGGCCGCCGTCCGCCGCCGCCGCGTCCCCGCCAGCCGCGCAAGGTGGAACCCGCCACGCCCGTTGGCGCGGCGCAGGATGCCGGCGGGGCAGCCCCCGCATCGCAAGCCGCGTCGTCCAGTGCGGCGCCCGCAACCGTTCCCGCAGCACCGCCAGCGGCCCAGCCGTCAGCGCCCAAAGTCCCCACCCCGCCCGCCCAGCAGCCTAATCGCGCGCCGAATCCGTTCGGCGACCTGCTTACCAAGTGATTCGCCTCGGCGTGTGCCGCGCCATGCGGCGCACGCTTGACCGACAGACACGATCCTTTGCACGGAGCCTTCCATGGCCAAGAAAGAAAGCGTTCAGAAACGATTGCAGAAAGTTCGCCCGCCGCGCGTTCAGCTCACGTATGACGTGGAGAAGGGCGACGCCATCGAACAGAAGGAGCTTCCCTTCGTGGTCGGCGTGGTGGGTGACTTCAGCGCGCAATCCGAGGCCGAGTTGCCGCGGCTGAAGGACCGCAAGTTCGTCAACATCGACGTCGATAATTTCGACGACGTGATGCGCGGACTGGAGCCGCGCGCCGCGTACCGCGTGAAGAACAGCCTGACCGAAGAGGGCGGCACGTTCGGCGTGGACTTGAAGTTCCGGTCGATCGAGGATTTTCGTCCGGAGGCCGTCGTGCAGCAGGTCGACCCCCTGCGCGAGCTGCTGGACATCCGCACCAAACTGGCCGACCTGCGCAACAAGCTGGCCGGCAACGACAAGCTTGAAGACCTGCTGGGCGAAGTGCTGACCAGTACGGAAAAACTGCAACAGCTGACCAGCGAGACCGACAAGGGAGGCCGCAATGAGTAATTCCGCCGCCGCGCAAAACACCGCCGCCGCTGCTGCGGCCGATACCCAGAGCGGGCTGTTGGATCAGATCGTCGAGCAAAGCCGCGTGGCTAAGTCCACGGCCGAGCATGATCGCGCCAAGGACATCATTGGCGAACTGGTGCGCGAAGTCATGAAGGGCACCGTGGTCGTCTCCGACAACCTGTCGGCGATGCTGGACGCGCGCGTCGCCGAGCTGGACCGTCTGATCTCGGCGCAGCTCAGCGAAGTGATGCATGCGCCTGAATTCCAGAAGCTCGAGAGCACGTGGCGCGGCCTGCACTACCTGTGCCAAGAGACCGACACCAGCCCGATGCTGAAGATCAAGGTGCTGAACACCACCAAGCGCGACCTGGTGCGCGACTTCCAGACGGCGATCGATTTCGATCAAAGCCTGATGTTCAAGAAGGTCTATGAAGAAGAGTTCGGCACCTTCGGTGGCGCGCCGTTCGGCGCCTTGCTGGGCAACTTCGAGATCACGCGCCAACCCGAGGACATGTACTTCATCGAACAGATGTCGCACGTGGCCGCGGCCTCGCACGCGCCGTTCATCGCCTCGGCGTCGCCCGAGCTGCTGGGGCTGGACAGCTTCGCTGACCTGGGCCGTCCGCGCGACCTGGCCAAGGTGTTCGACACCGTGGAATACACCAAGTGGCGCAGCTTCCGCGACTCGGAAGATTCGCGCTACGTGGGCCTGACCATGCCGCGCTTCCTGGGCCGCCTGCCGTATGACCCCGTAGAGGGCACCACGGTCGAAGGCTTCAATTTCGTCGAGGACGTCGACGGCACCGATCATTCCAAGTACCTCTGGTGCAACGCCGCGTGGGCGTTCGGCGCGCGCCTGACGGCCGCGTTCGCGGACTTCGGCTGGTGCGCGGCGATCCGCGGCGTGGAAGGCGGCGGCCTGGTCGAAAACCTGCCCACCCACACCTTCAAGACGGACGACGGTGAGATCGCGCTGAAGTGCCCGACCGAAATCGCGATCACGGACCGTCGCGAAAAGGAATTGAGCGACCAGGGGCTGATCCCGCTGGTGCATTGCAAGAACTCTGACTATGCGGCCTTCTTCGGCGCCCAGTCGGTGCAGAAGGCCAAGAAATACAACACGGACAGCGCCAATGCCAACGCGGTGCTGTCGGCGCAGTTGCAATACATCTTTTCGGTCTCGCGCGTGGCGCATTACCTGAAGGCGATGATGCGCGACAAGATCGGCAGCTTCGCGTCGGCGCAGTCCGTAGAGAGTTTCCTGAATCGCTGGGTGTCGCAGTACGTGCTGCTGGACGACAACGCGACGCAGGAGCAAAAAGCGCAGTTCCCGCTGCGTGAAGCTTCGGTGCAGGTGGCCGAGGTCCCTGGACGTCCCGGCGTCTTCCGTGCCGTGGCGTTCTTGCGGCCGCATTTCCAGCTTGACGAACTCTCGATCTCGTTGCGCCTGGTTGCCGAATTGCCGGCCCAGGCCCAGAAATCCTGAGCGTCATTGCACTGACAACTCATCCATTAAAAGAGGTTATCAACAATGAAGGACATCTACGTCAAGTTCGGCAATCCGGCGCTCAAGGGCGAGTCGCAAGACAAGGACCACCCGGATTGGATCGAAGTCAGCTCGTGGCGCCACGAGATCATCCAGCCGCGCTCGGCCACCGCCTCGACCTCGGGCGGCCATACCGCTGAGCGTACCGAACATGGGGAAATGGTCTTCACCAAGGACCTGGACGTCGTCAGCCCGCTGCTGTATCAGCACGCCTCGGGCGGCACCACCTTCGACGAAGTCACCATTGACTTCCTGCGCGCCGACGGCGAAGGCAACCGCGTCAAGTATCTCGAGATCAAGCTGAAGTACGTGATCATCGCCCGCGTCGCGCCCGAAGTGGTCGCCGAAGGGCTGCCGCACGAGTCGTTCTCGCTGAAGTACGCCGCCGTGCAGTGGAAGGAGACGCAGCAGGAGGTGGGCGGCAACCAGGGCGGTAATGCCCAGGGCGCCTGGAGCCTGACCAAGAACGACAAGACCTACTCGGTCTGATCGCTGCTGCATCGGCAAGAAGACCGCGGCCCGTGCCGGGTCGCTGTCTTTTTTATTTGAGGCCCCGATGAAAGGATTCGAACCGAGTCTGTTCGACAAGCTGTTCGAAGGAGAGGGCCAGTCGCCCTATGCGTTGCGCCGCCTGTCGATCGAAGAAATGAAAGAGACGGTGGCGCGCGACATCGAGGCCTTGCTGAACACCCGCATGGTGTTCACCGAGGAAGACTTGAGGCGCTATCCGAACTGCCAGCGGTCGTTGCTGACGTACGGGCTATCCGACTTTTCCGGATTGAGCCTGGCCAGCCACTACGACCGCGAGTTCATCTGCCGTTCGCTGGAACAGGCGATCGCGCGGCACGAGCCCCGGCTGACCCATGTGCGGGTGATGCTGCAAGTCGACAGCCGGGCGACGTCGGTGCTGTATTTCGCGATCACGGCCATGCTGGACGTGGGGCCAGCCCACGAGCCCGTGACCTTCGACGCGACATTGCAGCCGTCGACCTTGCAGTACTCCGTGACCAAGGGTTGGGCCAAGAGCCCGGCCACGGTCTGACGCATCAATCCGTAGTGCAGGTGCACTGGCGCGCTGGAAGGGAAGACAACAATGGAAGAATTGCTGCCTTATTACGAGCGCGAACTTGGTTTTCTACGCAGTTCGTCGCGCGACTTCGCCGAACGGTATCCGAAGATCGCCGCCCGTCTCGGGCTGTCTGGCGAGACCTGCGAGGATCCGCACGTCGAACGCATGATCGAATCGTTCGCATTGCTGAGCGCCCGCATCAACAAGAAGCTGGACGACGACTACCCCGAATTCACTGAGGCGCTGTTCGAGGTGATGTACCCGCACTATCTGCGGCCGTTTCCGTCGTGCAGCGTGGCCCAGTTCGACCTGGGTGGCGCGGGCGCCCAATTGACCGCGCCGGTGCGCATCGCGCGTGGCACGGAGTTGAAATCGCATCCGGTGCGCGGGGTGGCGTGCCGGTTCCGCACGGCCTATGAGGTGACGCTGGCGCCCATCGAGGTGCAGCGCGCCGGTTTCGTGTCCAGCGCCAACGCGCCGGCCACGGCCAAGCTGCCTGCGGGCGTCACCGGCCGGTTTTCGGTCACGCTGGGCTGTCAGGGCGAAACCCAGCATTTCGGCCTGCCTGGCGTGGACAAGCTGCGGGTGTACCTGCATGGCGAACCTTCATTCGTGGCGGCGCTGCGCGATGCGCTGTTCCTGCGCACGGCGGCGGCATATGTCGAGTTGCAGCCGGGGCGATGGGACCGCCTGCCCGCGATTCCGCTGGCGCAGGTCGGACTTGCCGAGGACGATGCCCTGATCGATTTTCCGGCCAGCTCGCATCCGGCTTATCGGCTGCTGGCCGAATACTTCGTCTTTTCCGAAAAATTCAATTTCGTCGATATCGACCTGGCCGCGCTGCGCCCCTATCTGGGCACGGCGCGGCAGTTCACGCTGCATCTGCCGGTCAGCGGGTTGCGCGCCGATTCCAATACCGCGCGCCTGCTGGAGTCGACCACGGTGGACAACATGCGGCTGGGCTGCACGCCGGTGGTGAACCTGTTCACGCAGCGCGCCGACCCCATCCGCGTGACGCATGCGGCCGCCTCGTACCCGGTGGTGGCCGACGCGCGGCGCGCCTTTGGCTACGAGGTCTATTCGATCGACCGCGTGCGCCAGGTGCGCCAGAACGCGCAGGGCGACGCGGTGGTGGACTTCCGGCCGTTCTATTCGCTGCATCATGGCGAGTCGCCGGAGGCCGCCGGCCATTACTGGACGATGCGGCGCGATGCGGCCATGGCGCAACGCAGCCCGGGCTACGAGACCGAGATCTCGATCGTCGACATCGATTTCGACCCGTCCGTGCCGCAGACCGAAACGCTCAGCCTGGACCTGACCTGCACTAACCGTGACCTGCCTTCGCACATCGCCGTGGGCCAATCGGGCGGCGACCTGTTCCTGGAGGGAGGCACGGTGGCGCGCGCCATCCGCATGCTGCGCCGGCCGACTAACTCGCACCGGTTCCAGCAGGGCCGTGCCGCGCACTGGCGGTTGATTTCGCATCTGGCGCTGAACCACTTGTCGCTGGTGCAAAGCGGGCTGCCCGCTTTGAAGGAAACCTTGCGCCTGTACGACCTGTCCGGGTCGGCCGTGGCCGCGCGCCAGATCGAAGGGCTGGTGGGCCTGGACTACAAGCCGGCCACGCACTGGATGCCTGGCGAGCCTTTCGCAACCTTCGTGCGCGGCATCGAGATCCGCCTGACCGTCAATGAAGACCACTTCGTGGGCACCAGCCTGCACACCTTCGTGGCGGTCATCAACCGATTCTTCGGCCTTTACGTGCACGCCAACAGCTTCGTGCAACTGGTCGTGTTGTCGCGCCGCGGCGCAGAGGAACTACTACGATGCCCCCCATGCAACGGCGACGCCATCCTAGCGTGATGGATACGCTGCTGGCAGAGCCGCAGCGATTCAAGTTCTTCCAGGCGGTGCGCTTGCTCGAGCAATGTTTTGCTCGCCAGGAGCGGGGCGGCACGCGGCACACGGTGCCCGTGCATCTGCGCTTTCCCAATTCGCCGGGGCTGGGCTTTCCCCCCAGCGAAATCGTCGATGCGGTGGCGTACGACAAGAACGGCGAGGTGCTGGCCGACGAGGCGGCGCGCAAGGCCGCCGTGGCCGAGGGGCGGCTGGGGCGGGTGGACCTGACTCCGGCGTTTTTTGGCCTGCTTGGGGCGCAGGGCGCATTGCCGCTGCACTATTCCGAGATGCTGGCCAACCGCGAGAGCCTGCGGCGCGACCGCGGCGCGCGCGCCTTCTTCGACATCTTCTCGAACCGGGCGGCGGCGCTCTTCTATGCGGCCTGGAAAAAGTACCGCATGCCATTGCGGCACGAAACCGAGCAGGACCATCATTACCTGCCGCTGCTGCTGGCGCTGGGCGGCATCGGTCATCCCGCGCTGCGCGACCGACTGCACAACGGCGCCGGCCGGGTCTATGACGAATCCGTCGCCCACTACGCCGCGGCGGCGCGCCAACGGCCCGTGTCCGCGCCGTTCCTGGAACGCGTGCTTCAGGATTACTTCGGCGTGCCCTTGCGCGTCGAACAGTTCGTGGGCCGCTGGTACGACGTGCCGCCGCAGAACCGCACGCAACTGGGGCACCCGGGGGCCGTGCTGGGCGTGTCGGCGCTGGCTGGCGACCGCATATGGCAGCGCGACCTGCGCATCCGGCTGTGGATCGGGCCGCTGTCGCGCCAGGCGTTCGCGGACTTCCTGCCGGGCGGCGAGCGTGCCCAGGCATTGGAGAAATTGCTGACGATGTTCGGCGGCATGACCTTCGAATACGAAGTTCGGCTGGTGCTGGCGCGCGAGAGCGTCACCCCCAGCCAACTGGGCGAAGGCGGCGAGGTGCGCCTGGGCTGGAACTCGTTCCTGTGCACCGGCCCGGCCGACACGGACCGCGACGACGCCAGCTACGAACTGCACACCATTCACTGATCCATCAGACATAGAGACTCATGGCTACACCGCTGAAGACCTTGATCGGGAAGTTGAACCAGACGTGCCGCCAGGCTGCCGAACGCGCCGCCAGCCTGTGCATGGCGCAAGGCCATTACGAGGTGGATCTGGAGCACCTGTTCCTGGCGCTGCTGGAAAAGCCGGCCAGCGACGTGAGCATCATCGCGCGGCGCTGCCATATCCATACCGACGCGCTGGAAGCCGACCTGAAAGCCGAGATCGGCCGCTTCAAGAACGGCAACACGCGCACGCCGGTGTTTTCGGCGCATCTCCCCAAATTGTTCGAGCACGCCTGGCTGATCGCGTCGCTGGACACGCAGACGACGCGCATCCGCTCCGGGCACCTGTTGCTGGCGCTGCTGACCGAACCTGACCTGGCGCAACTGGCCCGGCGGGGGTCGACCTTGTTCGAGTCGTTCCGGCTGGATGAACTCAAGCATGACTTCGCGGCGCTGACGGAAGGGTCGGAGGAGGCCGGGCAGGCCGTCGCCTTCTCGGATGGCGCGGCGTCCCAAGGCCAGGCCGGGCAGCCGGCGCCGGGGCTGACCCAGACACCCGCGCTGGACCAGTACACCACCAACCTGACCGAACGCGCCCGCGAAGGCAAGATCGATCCGGTGATCGGCCGCGACGCCGAGATTCGCCAGATGATCGACATCCTGACGCGGCGCCGGCAGAACAATCCCATCTTGACCGGCGAGGCGGGCGTGGGCAAGACCGCCGTGGTCGAGGGCCTGGCGCTGCGCATCGTGGCAGGCGACGTGCCGCCGGCCTTGGCCGACGTGACGCTGCGGGTACTGGACATGGGTTTGCTGCAGGCTGGCGCCAGCGTCAAGGGCGAGTTCGAAAACCGCTTGAAGAATGTGATCGACGAGGTCAAGAAAAGCCCGTCGCCCATCATCCTGTTCATCGACGAAGCCCACACGATGATCGGCGCGGGCGGGCAGGCGGGCCAGAACGACGCGGCCAACCTGCTGAAACCCGCGTTGGCGCGCGGTGAATTGCGCACCATCGCCGCCACGACGTGGAGCGAATACAAGAAGTTCTTCGAGAAAGACGCGGCGCTGGCCCGCCGCTTTCAGGTGGTCAAGGTGGAAGAGCCTGACGAGGGGCTGGCCGCGTCCATGCTGCGCGGCATGGCGCCGTTGATGGAGCGGCATTTCGGTGTGCGCATCCTGGACGAGGCCATCAGTGCCGCCGCCCGGCTGTCGCATCGCTACATTACCGGCAGGCAGTTGCCCGACAAGGCGGTGAGCGTGCTGGACACGGCTTGCGCGCGCGTGGCCCTGGGCCGCAGCGCGACGCCCGCCTTGATCGACGACGCGCGCCATCGCCTGACCCGCCTGCGCACGGAACAGGCAGCGTTGCGCCGCGAGGCCGCCACGGGTACGCCGAACGCGCGCCTGGCTGAACTGGACCAGGAGATCACGACGGTCGAGCAGACGCTGGCGGACGCCGAAGCGCGCCATGCGGCCGAGACCAGTCTGGTGGAACGGATCCACGCGTTGCGAGGCGAGCTTGAAGCTCAAGGGCAGGACGCGCCGGTGGCCGATGCCGCGGCGCCGTCCTCGTCGCGGCGCAAGGCTGCCGCGCCAGCGCTGACGCCGGAGCAGCAGCGGCTGGCCGGATTGATGGACGAACTGCGGGCATTGCAGGGCGAGCAGCCGCTGGTGCCCGCCTGCGTGGACGCCCAGATCGTGGCCGAAATCGTGTCGGCGTGGACGGGCATCCCGCTGGGACGTATGGTCAACGACGAGATCCGCACGGTGCTGCAACTGCAGCCAATGCTGGCAGAGCGCGTCATTGGCCAGGACCACGCCTTGCATGCCATCGCGCAGCGCGTGCGCACCGCGCGCGCCGGCCTGGAAGATCCGGACAAGCCCAAGGGCGTCTTCCTGTTCGTGGGGCCGTCGGGCGTGGGTAAGACCGAGACGGCGCTGGCGCTGGCCGACATCCTGTACGGCGGCGAGCGCAAACTGGTCACGATCAACATGAGCGAATACCAGGAAGCCCACAGCATCTCGGGCCTGAAGGGGTCGCCGCCGGGCTACGTGGGTTACGGGGAAGGGGGCGTCCTGACCGAGGCGGTGCGGCGCCAACCCTACAGCGTCGTGCTGCTGGATGAAATCGAAAAGGCCCACCCCGACGTGCTGGAGCTATTCTTCCAGGTGTTCGACAAAGGCGTGATGGACGACGCCGAGGGCCGCGAGATCGACTTCCGCAACACGCTGATCATCCTGACGTCCAACGTGGGCTCCAGCACGATCATGCAGGCGTGCCTGAACAAGCCGGCCGACGAGCGCCCCTCGCCTGACCAGTTGTCGGAACTGCTGACGCCGCAGCTGTACAAGGCGTTCAAGCCCGCCTTCCTGGGCCGCATGAAGACCATCCCCTATTTCCCCGTGGACGACGACGCGCTGGCGCACATCATCGGGCTGAAGCTCGGACGCATCGCGCGCCGGGTGCAGGCCACGCACCGCGCCGTATTCGAATGGGACGAGGCGCTGGTCGAGGCGGTGCTGGCGCGTTGCACCGAAGTGGATACCGGGGCGCGCAATGTGGACCATATCCTCAACGGTGCGTTGCTGCCCGAGATCGCTGAACAGGTGCTCAGCCGTATGGCGCAGGGCGAAACCATCGCCAAGATCCGCGTGGGCGCGGGCAAGAACGGCGACTTCCGCTTCCGCATGAGCTGACCAGAGGAGACGCCGACATGGCCCTTGAACTAGCCGCCGCCAGCCTGTTGGGCGCAGGCTTCACCCAGGCCGATCGCCTGCTGGACCTGAGCACGCCGCTGGGCCAGGACAAATTGCTGGCGGAGCGGCTCTACGGCACCGAGCAACTGAGCGACGGCGGCTTCGTCTTCCACGTGGATGCGCTGTCCGATGATGCGCACATCCCGCTGAAGTCGCTGATTGGCCAGCCGGTGCAGGTGACGCTGCAGACCGCCTTGGGCCGCGACGAACACCGTGCCTGGTGCGGCCTGGTGTCCGAGGCCCGCTTCGACGGCGCGAACGGCGGCTTTGCGCGCTATCGGCTGCGCATCGAGCCGTGGCTGGCGTTGCTGCGCCAGCGGCGCGACAGTTACGCGTTCCAGGACTTGTCGGTGATCGAGATCATCGACAGCGTCTTTGGCGACTACAACGGCCAGGGCGCGGTGGCGCCGCAATGGCGCTGGGAAGTGAAGGACCGCGACGCCTACGCGAAACGCAGCCTGACCATCCAGTACCGCGAGTCCGACTACGCCTTCGTCGAGCGCTTGCTGGCTGAAGAGGGGTTGTTCTATTGGGTCGAGCACGAGGCGGGTGAGGGCGAACCCGGCGGGCATACCGTCGTCATCGCCGACCACAACGGAGCGTTCGAAGCCGGCCCGCAAGAGAGCGTCAAGTTCCAGCGCGCGGATGCGACCGAGACCGAAGACACCATCCAGGCCTGGCGGCAAAGCCGCACCTGGCGCACCAATGCCGTGCGCCTGGCCACCTGGGACTACCGCGCGATGCAGGCCCGCAAGGCCAGCGCCCAGGTCGACGACAAGCTGCCCAACGCCATGGAGCTGGCCGACTCCGATTACCCCGGCCAGTATCTGTTCGAGGACGGAGATCAAGGCGACCGGCTGGCCCACAACGCGCTGGCCGCGCAACGCGTGCGCCAGGCCCTGCATGAAGGCGAGGGCACCGTGCGCACGCTGGCGGCGGCGCAGCGATTTACGTTGACGGGCCATTGGGGGCCGTCGCAAGGCGCTGGCGCGGATTTCGTGGTGCTGCGCATCCACCACGAAGCGCGCAACAATTTCGACGAGAGCTTGGGGCGCGCGGTGGCTGATGCGCTGGGCGCGGCCGGCGAGTCGCAGGATGACAAGGCGGACTTCTACCGGAACCGGTTCGAGGCGATTGCCGCCTCGCTGGAGTACCGGCCCAGTACCCGGGATGGCCACGGCGCGCGGCTGCATCCGCGTCCCACGGTGCATGGCGCCCAGACCGCGCTGGTGGTGGGCGCGGCCGACCCGGTGCATACCGACCGCGACCATCGCATCAAGATCCAGTTCCATTGGCAGCGCGGCAGCGCATCCAGCAATCGCCAGGATCACCCGGCGGGCGTGGACAATGCACCGGCCAGCGATGCGCTGGGCACCTGGGTGCGTGTCGCCGAGCCGGTGGCCGGGTCCGATTGGGGCGGCCATTTCGTGCCGCGACTGGGGCAGGAAGTGCTGGTGCAATTCCTGCATGGTGATATCGACCGCCCGGTGGTGGTGGGCGCCTTGTATAACGGCGCGGGCACCGAGAACGCCGCGAATAACCAGGTGCAGGGCGGGGCCGCCAAGGCCACCGGCAACGCGCCTGCCTGGTTTGCGGGTAGTGAAGCGGGCCATGCGCACAATGTCGTGATGTCGGGCTTCAAGACGCAGGCCCTGGCCGAAAGCGGGCGGGGCATGGGCGGGTTCAACCAACTGGTGCAGGACGACACGCCGGGGCAATCGCGCCTGACCGCGTCCACCACGCAGGCCGAGGCGCGGTTGAACCTGGGGCACTTGAAGCAGCAGCGTGATAACGAACGGCTGTCTGACCTTGGCCACGGCGCCGAGTTGGCCACAAGCGAAGCGCTGGCGCTGCGGGCAGGCGAAGGCTTGCTGATCAGCGCGGACAAGCGCGAGGGCGCTGCCGGCGGTTTGCTGGACAGCGAAGAGGCCATCAAGCAGATGGAAAAGGCCATCGAACAGGCGGGCGAGCTAGCCGCCACGGCCGTCCGCCAGGAAGCCACGCTGTCGGGCGATAGCGACAAGACGCGCGCGTTGAATGAGCTGGACGCGGTGCGCAAGGTGATCGAGGGCACCAAGGCGGAGGAATCCGTCACGGTGCCTGCCTATACGCAGCCGCACATCCAGGTGAGTGCACCCAAAGGCATCGGCCAGTACACGCCGCACAACGCTTTCACGGTAGCCGGAACCACCTTGTGCCAAGTCGCGCCCGACGTGAACTGGGCCGCGGGCGCGAACCTGGCCATCTGCGTGGCGCAGGGCGTGGTGCTCTTCACCAAGGGACTGGGCGGCAGTGGCCGCGCGGTTGAGGAACAAGGCATCCGTCTGCACGCCGCCGGCGGCAAGTTGCGCTTGCAGAGCCAGAAGGCGCGCATGCGTCTGGCCGCGGAAAAGGCGGTGACCCTGGTATCGGCGCAAGGCGCCGTCGACGTGAACGCGTCGAAGAAAGTGCTGGCCACGGCGGCGGGCGCCTATATGCGCATCGAGGGCGGCGGCATCCAGTTGCATGCCCCGGGCAAGGTTGAACTGAAGGCGGGTGTGCATAACTGGGTGGGGCCGCAAAGCGGATCAGGACCGGCCCAGCCGCCGCAGGGAGATATGGAAGGCTGCGCTGCGGCGCTTGAAGACGCGGCCGGCAGCGGCGCGTTGGCGGCGTGACGATGGACGTGACGCGGCATAACCCCCCGCCCTGGACGGCTCGCACCGAGGATTGCGTCGAGCGGGCGATCGCAGGCTTGCGTGCGGTGCTGGACGAGCGCCGCGACCGGCGCGTGCTGCTGTTGTGCGACTCGACGCTGGCCGACCCGCTGGCCGACGACATCGCCGCGGCGGGGCTGGCCCGGCGCGATGTCGATCTGATTTCACAGGGCGCGACCGCGCCGCCCTTGTATCTGGCCGAGGTGCCCAACGAAATCCGGCACGAGCGCCTGGTCAACGCCAGCATCAGGCTGGCCGTGGACGAAGCGATGCGCCCGGCGCCGGCGGGCAAGCGCCCGCGTTCGATGTCGGCGTGGCTGGCCACCGACCTGCCCCTGGCGGAAGTGGCGCAGCGCCTGGTCCTGCGTGCGCGCTTGCGCGATGCGCAAGGCCGCGTGCGCATCCTGCGGTTCTGGGATCCGCGCACGACGCAATATCAAAGCGAGCTCTACGCCGGCACGGCGCCGGCCTCGTGGATACCGGGCGCAACCTGGATGACCGTGGACGGATTCGCGCGATGGCAAACGCTACCGGATACGCCCGGCCCGATGCAGACGGTCACGCCGGATTGGCCGCGCCTGGCGCGTCTGGGCCGCATCAACGCCGTGTTGCAACGGCTGAATGCGGACGGGTTGCGTGTCGGTCCGTCGGTGCTGGATGCGGTGCGCCACGCGCTGGACGCCGGCGCGGCATGCGGCATCGATGACGATGAGGACGTCGCGCTGTTCGCGGCATGGCGGGTACGTCTGGATGCGCCACTGGAGCGCGCACCGTCGTTTGCGGCCTTGCTGCGCGAGGTACAGGAAGAGGGCGGCCGGTTGCGCAACGCGGCCCAAGACATGGATGACGAAGATTGGGAGCGCTTTGCGCAGGAAGCGCAAACGCGGGAGGACTTGCAAGCATGACTGACTACGACGCGCTGCCCTGCAAGGGCAAGTTCTGCGGCCGCCCCGGGCTGCCCATCCTGCCGATGCGGATTGCCTACGTGCCGGGCGGCAAGAACGACCTGCCCGACGGCGTCTACCTGGATACCGAGCTGTACTACGACACCATGCGCCAGGGCGCATACATGCTGCGCGCGATCACGGCCGGTTATGTGTACATCTGGGATCCGCGCCGCAGTTACGGCTGGCGCGCGTTTGCGGCGACGGCGACGGGCCAGATGAAGGAAGTGCCGGTGGATGACGACGACCGGCCGTCCCAGCAGCCGACGTTCACCTGCACGCGCGAAGGGCACGGCCTGGAATCCGCGCTGATCAACGTTGAGGCGCCCGCCAATGCGTCGCGCACGGTCTGGGTGGGGTACTCGCGCGTGTGGTGGACGCGTGATATCCGCCGCGAGCTGGCGCGCGATGAAGGCTGGCGCAAGAAGGTCATGGTGGAGCTGGACGCCAAGGCGGTGTGGGCCGGCGGCTACCCCAAGGCCGATACCGGCTACCGCGTGGCGGAAGACGGCGCTAATCTGGCGAAGCACTCGATCGAATTCCGCGATGCCGCGGGGGCGGCGACCCTGTTCAGCAATACCTTGTCGCCGGGCGTCACCGTCTTCGGCGGGCAGGCCGCGGCGTTGGCGGCCAAGATGCGCCAGATGACACCCAAGGGCGGCATCGTGCTGGCGTTGCGGGACCCGGTGGGGATCCTCGCCGACATTTCCACCTGGCGAAACAAGTGGATGGGCGATCTGGCTGCCCATCATCTGGACCCGACGCGGCTGCGGGAAGTGGGCGTGGCGCAGATCATCGAAGGTCTGGAAAAGCAGATGCAGTCGTCCGGCGATGACCGCAAGCGTCTGCGAGAGCGCGTCGACACGGGCAAGGTCAGCAAGACGCTCAGTGACAACAAGGCGGCCATTGCCCGCATGCGCGAACATATCGAGGGAGCGGGCAGGGACTGGGCGTGGTGGTACGGGCGCGATACGTTCTGGCTGGCGCTCAAGGCGTATTCGTCCAAGGACGCCGCCGCGGGCGTGCGGCTGGAAGAAGACATGGCCCTGTGCGTGGACGGTGCAGGCGCGGTGGAATCCGAGCACAAGGCCATTGATGACTCGCTGAAAGACGAGGACATGACGGGCACGTACGAGGCGATCTGGCGCTCACTGGCGGCCAACGACGACGAGCTGCTGGGTTTCCTGAACCGCGAGGGCAAGGGCAAGGTCATCTCGAAACAGGTTTCGAGTATCCGCAAACTGGTCAAAGCCTACAACGATTGGCTGAAGAAGCGTGCGTCGAAGGGGCAGTTGCCGCCGATGCGTGCGGCGGGCGCCGCCATCGGCCGATTCATGGCGACCCAGTTGCTGCGGTTGACCCTGTCGGGCGACCCCATCGCCGAGCGCGTCGCCGCGCGGGTCACGTTGACGATGGCCGCACGCATGAACATCGTGATGACGGTGCGCGTGCACACGACTACGCTGCCCCGGATGATTTCGGACATGCACCAGATCATCTGGGAACCCAATCTAAGCTCGGTGACGGTGGGCGGCGGCGGTGGGCTGTACGCCAACAAGCACATGCAGGCTGGTTGGATGGGAACGCAGGCCGAGCGTTCGACATCGATCACGACCAACTACATCATTCCCGAAGAAGTCGATGCGCAACTGAACGCGGCGACAGCCAATGCGCGCCCGCGGCCAGGCGCGGGGGGCTCGCCGCAATTGGCGCTACCGGCGCCTGCGCCAGTCCTGGCCTTGCCCGCGCCGACGATGTCGCCGTTGGCGGGTTTGGTGAAGTGGGCCAAGTCGCGCGACGGTGCCAACGCGGGGGCGACGGGGGTGTTGACGCTGGTGGCGTTGTACACCTCGGTATCGGACCTGAGCAAGGCGGAGGCGATCAAGGACGCCAAGGCGGCGCGCAAGGCCTGGTTCGGCATCACCTCGGGCGTGCTGGGGGTGGGCAGCGTGGCGATCGAAGTGACGGCGGGCGCGATCGGCGCGCGCGTGGGGGCGAACACCGCGTACACGATGAATCTGCAGCTGAACTTGCGGTTGACGGCAGTTCGTACCGCTGGCGCGGTCTTCGCTGCGGCGGCCACCTTCGTCGATGGCGCCAACAATGCCCTGAACGCCGTCGATCAGTACGACGTGAAGAACTACGAGGCCGGGGGCGCCTACGCGACATCCTCATTCTTCCTGTTGCTGTCCGGCCTGACCGGCGTTGCGACGGCCCTCGTTTCGCTGGGAGGCGCGTTCAGCGCTGCCGGCGTGGTGGCGGGCGCCGGCGGGTTGGGAGGCGCCATGGTGGGCCTGACGAGCGGCGGCACGGTGCTGCTGGGCATCCCGGTATGGGGCTGGATCGTGCTGGGCCTTTGTCTGTTGGCGGCGGGCCTATACTTTAAATTCTGGGGCGACAGCGCCAAGGACAGCGAGTTGGAGATCTGGTTCACGCGCTGCTGCATGCGGTCTGCGGAATTCGAGGATGTGAAGGACCGCCCGCCTTTCGAAGACCGGGTGGAAGAGTTGGAGGCATTCAATCGCGCAGTGTTCGGCGTGCGGGTGACGCTGGATTGGAAGGGGTTTTTGAAGGGCGAGGTATTTGGCCGCGACCGGCTGGTGCTGGAAGTGATCATGCCGGGCTACTCCGACCATAGCGACTACGCATATAGCCTCACGCTGGTCGGGGATGGCGTCAGTGCGGTCGTCTCAAGCAAGGGATCCGTGCGCGCGGAAGATCCCGAATTGCAGCCGCGCGGTCCGTCGAACCTGCAGTTCGTGAAAGGCAGGCCGCGGGAGGAAACCTGGGCCGACCGCGTGGACCAGTATGTCGACAACCTGAGCGCGCGGCCCGGTTGGGCCGACGTGTGGCGCTGGATACGCAAGGACCGCAGCCAGGCGATCGAATTCACCGGCAAGCCGTGGGACGATGTGGTGCAATTCCACGTCAGCAGCGGATGCGGGATTTTGCGGACCGAGGTCCTGGTCGACGACGATATCTTCCACGAAGCGTTGCTCAAGGTGGAATACTGGCCCGATCCGGACCGCATGCCCGACATCCGGTCGCTGCCCATGGGCGGCAGCGGATCCAATCTGGTGAAAGCCAATAACTGACAGGGTTTCAAGCATGAACAGCAACGAAGGAATCCAGGCGGCGGTCTACACCCGCTGGCATCAGCTGTCGGTGCCATTGGCCTTCGCGTTGGCGGCCGGCAGTTTCATGCTCGTGGTGCTGAACCGCGGCCCGATCGGCCTGGCCGCCGTGCTGGCGGTACTTGGCCTGCTCGTGCCGCCCTTGGTGGCCTTCAAGGGCTTTCCCACCCGCAACGCGGTCAAGGTGACGCCGGACGGGCTGGAATTCTCCCGACGCGGGCCGATCGCCTTTGCTGATCTGAAAAGCTGGGGCACCGACGACTACCTCAAGCTCATCCGCCCGGGCTTGCCTACGGTGCTGGTAAGCGCGGTGGATCTGCCTAGCCGCGAGCGCTTGCTGCGCGACTTCGAACAGGCGCTGCAGGCGTGGCAGAAGCGGCAGCCTGCCGGTACGGCCGCGGCGCGCCGCACGCATTTCTACGGTTCCACCGCCGGCCGTCTGGTCGGGCTGCTGATCACCGCGCTGGGTGGCGGCTCCGCCGTCATGGCGCTGAGCCAGCGGGAACCGTCGATCTCGCTGGCCATCGTGGGTGGGCTGGGCGCGCTGTTCGGCCTGGCGATGCTGTTCGGCAAGCGGGGCTGAATCCAGAGCCTTTCACCCCCGCGCCCAGGCCTTTCTCGGCTAGGACAGGGCCTCGCTGACGGTGCCCTGCACCGCGGCGCAACGCGTGCACAAATCGGTATCGTCCGACACGGACGGCTCATGCTTCCTGCAGCAGGCGCATGCACGCCAGCTCGTGGGCGTGAAGCTCACATCACCGCCGTCATCTGACCGGTCATCGGGGAAGACCGCCGCGGCGCCCAGAACGTCCGCAAAGGCGCCAAGCCTTGCTGCCTTCGCCTGCGACCACGTGACGTTGACCTGGGCCGCGCCCTTGACCCATTCGTCCCGGTTGGCTTCCACCCAACGGTTGAGCGTGCCTTTGAGTTCTACCGCTTCGCCATAGGCTGCAAGAGTCGCGGCTTCGTTCTCTGCGACAGGCAAGGACACGTCGGCAAGCGTGGCCAGCAGCACGCTATCGCCCTGTTCCGCGCCTGCTGCGCGCAGGTATTGAAAGACCTCCTCGCAAGAGTAGGGGAGCACCGGCGTCAGCAGGCGCACCAATGTGCGCACCACCAGGCCAAGCACCTGCTGCGCCTGACGCCGTCGGGGCGCGTCCGGCCGGTCGCAGTAAAGGCTGTCTTTCATCGCCGGAAAGTAATCGCTGGATGCGCTTTCCGCGTAGCGCAGCAGATGGGACACGGCCGCGGCAAAATCATAGCGGTCGGCCGCCAGGCACACGTCGACGCCCAACTGGCGCAGCAAGGCCACCTGAACCCGGTCCAACGGGTGCGACACGGGCTGCGTCTGCCAATCGAAGTCCTGAAGGTTCTGCAGGCAGAAGCGCATGGTGTTGCGCAGTTTGCGAAAGCGCTCCTTGGTCAGCGCAAGCGCCTCGCCCGAGAACTTCAGTTCGCGCGTGAAGTCCTGCTGCAGTGTCCACAAGCGCAGCACGTCCGGGCTTAGGGTCTTCAGCATCTGGTCCAGCGGCTGGTAGTTCTTGCTGGACTTCGAGAACTTCTGGCCCGTGCCGTCCACCACGAAGCCGTGGGTCACGACCTGCTTATAGGGGGCGCCGTGGCCGGCCGCCGCGCACGTCAGCAGCGAAGACTGGAACCAGCCGCGGTGCTGGTCGGAGCCTTCCAGGTAGACGTCGGCCGTGCGGCCGTAGCGCTGCATCAGCACCAGTTGATGGGTCACGCCGCTATCGAACCAGACGTCCAGCGTGCGGCGGGGGCCTTCGCTTTGCCAGGCTTCCACGCCTTCGGTCGCGACGCGCGCCGCCAGCCGCACGTCATCGGGGTCGGCCGGATCCACAAGGGGCGTTCCCCACAGCCGGTTGCGCGAGACGCACCAGGCTCCGCGCCCGGCCAGCATGCTGGTGAGCCGTTCGCGGCCTGCGGCAGGCACGAACTCCACGTCGTCCAGCGCGCGCAGCGCCTGTTGCCGGGTGTCGGCCAGGTCCAGGAACCACTCTTGCGAAGCGCGGAAGAACACTGGCGTCTTGTGGCGCCAGCAATGCGGATACTCGTGCTCCAGGGTGGACACGGACACCACGAAGGGCGCCACGCGTTCCAGCACGTGGGACCTGGCTTGAGTCAGGTCCATGCCTTGCATGCCCGCCACGACAAAGCGGCCATGCTCGTCCAGGTATTGCTCGACGGCCAAGCCGTACGGCTCGCAGACACGGAAATCATCGGTGCCGAAGGCCGGCGCCATGTGCACCAGCCCCGTGCCCGCCCGGCTCACGAAATCCGCCGGCAGGACGGGCACGGCGTCTCGTGTGTAGGGGCTGACTACCGTCAACCCCGCCAGGTCGACGTCGGGCAGTTGCTCGTCGCCGGCCTGGCGCAGCCGCACCCGGCTACGCGTGCCGTCGCTGGCGGCGACATAGCTCAGAGCCGGGTTGTAGGCGACGGCCTTGTTGGCCGGCAGCGTGTACGGCGTGGTGGTCCATACGTCCAGGAACAGATCCTTGTGGCCCACAACCGGAAACAGCACGACCAGGCTGTCGCCGACCTTGGTTTTGTATTCGACCTCGGCTTCGGCCAACGACGAGGCGCATGCCGGACACCAATGCACGGGCCGCAGCCGCCTGACGGCGCCGGGCAGCGCCTGGAACACTTTCGCTGCGCCCGACTCGAAGCCAGGCGCCATGGTCAGATAGGGCTGCTCCCAGTCGGCGGCCACGCCCAGCTCGCGGAATTGGGCGGTCTGCAAGTCCACCTGCGAGCGGGCGTAGGACCGGCAGGCCGCCACGAAGGCCGGCGGATCGTCCTTGCCGTGGCCCAGGCGTTCGACCTCCAGCTCAACCGGCAGGCCGTGGCAATCGAAGCCCGGCAGATACGGCGCGAAATAGCCTTGCAGCCGTTTGAACTTCACTACCGAGTCCTTCAGGCCTTTGTTGACGGCATGGCCAAGGTGCAAGCCGCCATTGGCATAGGGCGGCCCGTCGTGCAGCAGGAAGAGCGGGCGCGCGCCTTGCGTGCGATGCAGGCCGTCGACGACCGCCTTGCTCGACCAGCGCCGCAGGGTTTCCGCCTTGTCGGCGTGGGTGGTGGCCAGCGGGAATTCATGCTTGAAAAGGTTCAGCGTGTACATGTTTCGAGTCCAGAAATGCAAAAAGGGCAGCGTTCTGTACGCTGCCCTTTGGAAGGTGAGGTGCGAAGGTGGGGCTTAACCGCCCAACGTAATTCGCCCCCGACGCCCAATGGCAGCGGAGGTGCGAATAATCACGATCGACAGGAATCTGGACACGGGTTTTGGCTGATTGGCGTGTTGACGTTGTGGATTCACTCTAGCACAACATCAAGACCCGAAACAAACGCAACAATAATTTTCGGGTTCCGCACCGTCGTCGTTGCCGGCGCAGCTTGCGGCTGGCTTGGCGGGGGGCGGCGGTGGCCCGCGCCATTGCTGGCGTTCTGGCCGTGGCGTGGGTTTGAAGCGACAGCAAGGGCCCGCCGGGATGCACGCCGCCCCGTATCAGGCCATGTTTCAGCCTGCCAAGCAGGCATTGCGATCCGGCCCTGAATCAGTAGTATGCCGGCTCAACGATCCGATTCCGCCTTATTCAAGGACCGCTCCATGATGTTGCCTCGACCGCGACTTGCCCTGTCCGCCCTGGCCTTTTCGCTTGCCTTGTCCGGCTGCGCCACCCAGCCGTTCTCGAGCAACGAGGGCACCATGGACGATCCGCGCTATGCGCAACTGCTGGATCTGATCGACGAAGCGCTGAAATCGGACATGGCCGTGGTGCTGGTGGCCGATCTGACGCCGCACCCTACGCTGGGCGACGCGCTGGCCATGACGAAGTACACCACCCGCGTGATCTGGATGAACGAAGCGGCGCCGCAAGTGACCTTCAGCCGCAGCTTCCAGACCAATTCACTGCAGAAGGACACCAAGACGCCCCTTCTGTTCAATTCGTTCGAGGTGCATATCCTGCCGCCCGGCAAGTATCTGCTGACCGGCGGAGACGATTACAAGCTGAATGCGTTGCTGGATGAGGTGGGGGCGCAGAGCGGCCCAGTCGGCTCGGGCCGCGGCGCCAACGGCACGTCTTATCTGTCGCCGGAGCTCTATCGCGAGTTCTACAAGCAGACCAATTGGCACGATGCCAGCTACGGCACACAGACGGGGTCGCGAACGGTTTGCACCGCCGTGCATGCGGCGTCGGGCGCCTGCGTGAGCTGGGGCGAGCAGCAATACAGCCAGACGACACAGACCGGGGCCGCAGGCTACCGCGAAGATACGCAGTATCGCGACATCCCCGCGATCAAGATCCAGTCGCGCATTCCGCCCAAACAGGCGTTGGCAAGCTTCACGCTCAAGGCCGGCCAATTGGTGCTGAGCCAGCGCATGCATCTGAAGACACCCAGCTACAAGTACCGGCAGTCCGCCTGCCGCGCAGTCGAGGCCAAGATGATCGAGTGCCCGCTTGAGGACATGACCGTCTACACCCGCCCGGCGCCGATGGAGTTTTCGCAGAAGCTCATCGCGCGGCGCAAGAACGTCAGCGCGGAACATCAGCAGCTGCTGGCCAAGCTCCAACCCATGCAGATCACGACGCTGGGCAAGCAGGGCATGGAAGACCCGGTCTGGGGTGTGCCGGTGTCGCTGCGCAAGGGCAAATGAACGAAGCCGGGGGCGGTGATCCGCGCAAGCGCTGGCGCGAGCAGCAGCGGGGCCAGCGTCTGGAACAAGCCGACGATCAGCGCGCCGCGTTCGACGCGCAGGCGGCGCGGCAACGGGCGTGGGCCGAACGGGCACGGCAGCCGCCGGCCCTGGCCCGTGTGGCATGGCAGGGCCTGACGCTGCGGGTGGTGAACCTGGCGCAGGCCCAGACGCTTCTGAGCCGGATCCGCGATACGGACAATGCTGCGTATTACGCGCTGCTGGACGAGGCCGCAGCCGCGCAGCTGCCCGACATCGCCGGGCAGCAGTGGGTGTTCCTGGTGGCCGACGCACCGGTGACGGCAACGACTTTGGACTTGCCCACGCAACTGCCGGACCATCCGGCATTGCGGGTGGCCGGCTGGGTGTTCACGGCCGGTCTGGATGCCGACGTGCTGCGTGTCGGCAACGCGGCCAATCCCGACCTCGCAAACGGCGAATCCGAGGCCAATATCGAGCCTGATACCGGGCCTGATACCGGGCCCGACACCCGGTCCGGCACGATGGTGGTCGCATTGGGCCCGGCACGCGCCGGACTGCTGATGCTGCCCGCGGGACGGCACGCGTTCACGGAAGGGCTGGATGCCACGACGCTGCTGTGCCGGCACTATCGGTGCCAGGTGCTGGTGCGTGGCGCCTTGCGCGCAGATTGCTTGATTGCCGCAGGCGGTGACGTGTACTGCACTGAGGCGCCGCGTATCGCCCTGCTGGCGACCGACGACGCCGACCGCAATCGCAGCCGCGTCATGTCGCGCCCGGGGCGCAGCTATCGCTTTCATCCCCCCACGCATGCGCTGGAGGACATCGTGGCGCCGCCCTGGTTGCGGCGGGATGCGCGCGGCCATGCGCGGCTTGCACCGCGCCTGGCGGATCTTGCCGATGCGCAAGTCTTGCTGCGCCCGCGCAAGGCGATCAATGGGGTGTATGACGGCTTCACAGCCGAACTCGAGCAGGCCATGCAGACGCTGTCGGCGTTGCTGCGCACCGCGGGCCCGGCGCAGCTATCTGTGCGGTTCGGGCCCAGCCCCTCGAATCACGCCCGGTATTCCGAGAATGCCGCAGGCGCGCGCGAGCTGGTGCGGCAGATCGATCATTCGGAATATGTGCGTATCAGCGCGACGCAGCCGAGCGCGGGCGGGGCTATTGCGCTGCGGGCGGAACAGCTGAGCGCACCCGTGCGGGATCGTCCTGTGCGCGATGCTCGGCCAGAAGACGACGACCCCGAGGCGCGCATGATCAAGCTGGCGTTACGTGACGCAATCTCGCGGCTATTGGCGCACTACGGTCCGGCGTAACCGGTTGCGGCGATCCGGACTGCGTGTTGTCGCCCGGCGGAGAGGGAGTCAAAGATGCCGGTGGCTGCACGCCATCGGCGCATCGATCATTTTGCCCACGGCGTCCGCCATCATTCTTGCGCTTTCTTCGTCCAGCCAGTTCGTGCGTATCGATCGAAAGCCCAGGCCAAGGCTGAAGTGCCAATCCAGGTCGAAAATGCGATAGGCCTTGCCGGTGGCAGGGCAGTGCCATTGCACGTCGGGGTCTTCGAAGGCTGCCCCAATGAAATCGACGTGGTCGCCATAGGGAGGCAGGTCCGGTAGCAGCTCGCCGGTTTCCGGCAGGCTAGGGACTTCCAGGTTTTCGCCGACATGCACGGCGGGATTCGGGCCGTCATAGGCCAGCAGCATCAAGCCGAATTGTTGCGGATCGGTGTCGTAGGTCTGGGCGATATGCGGGCTCATGAATGCGCGTGTCGCGGGCCCGATCAGGTAATGCGGGCTGCGCCACGAGCTGCCCTCGTCATTCTGAAGGGTGCAGTCGAGTTCGATGCCGTGGCCGGTCAGCAGTTCGAGCGTTTGCGCGATGCTGAAGTCCGGCGCGGCCTTCAGGCCGGCGGGCAAGGCCGGACACCCTTCGTACAACGCCAGCACCTCGGCGGGGCTGCGCATCGTGTCTTCGTATCGGTAGGTGCAGTCCAGGGTCTGTGCCAGCGTCAAGCTCAGGTCCACCAGCGCCGGCATCGGCACGTTGCGCCCGAACGGAGGCAGCACCATGCCGGTTTCCAGCAGACGGGCTTCAAGCTGTTTCCAATCCGGCGGCGGCAGATGGGGATACCGCGGGAACAGGAACTGGTGATGTTCAGACATGCGCCGCGTCTAGAACGACGTGCGGCCGCGCGAGGGCATCGGGGTTGCCCCGGTAACGGGGCTGCCGCGCAGGCGCGGGCGTCAGGCGGCGGATCGTCTTCAGCACTTCTTCCGGTTCTGCCGGTTTGCGCAGGTAGGCTGCATAGCCGTCGCAGGTCTCGCTGATTTCATGCTCGGGCCGCCCGCTCAGCACCAGCACGGGCGTTTCGCTCAGATAGGCGTTTTCGCGCATCGCGGTGAGCAGTGCGCCGCCGTGCATGCCCGGCATGGAAAAGTCGGTGATCACGAGGTCAGGGCGCAGGTCAAGCATCTGCCGAAGCGCGGTCAGGCCGTCGGTATGCGTCGTGACGTCATAGCCTTCCATGCGCAAGATCTCGCTCAACATGTCGACCAGCATCGGCTGATCGTCGACCAAAAGTATTTTTTTCATGATGGTTCAATGCCACGTACTGCAGCGTTTGGATTTCTGGCCGCCCTGGCCGTCCGCAAGCGCCGTTGTTGTACGGCCATGCGAAGTGCGGTGGGGCAGGGCCAGCGGCATTTCGCTCCTTCCGGGCGCTGACGGGACAGGCGAAAGGAGGATGGCGGACCGTGGATAGCCGCATCCTAGGGCATGCGCGTTGTTCATGTGTGTCGTAATTGTATCGGGAGGAAACGAGTGCTTGGCTCGCCCTCGTGCCACGTCGTTGATGCGGAGCGGCACGGAAACTTTTTGCCATGCTTGAGCGGTGCGTCGATCGCAATTGAGCGGTGGACACCGTGCTTTAATTCGATCTGGATCACGCGCGCGGCAACGCGCCAAGCAACCCACGGGAGCCCGACTTGCCCATAGAATTCGAACAGATCGAGAGCGGTTTCATGGACACGTTGCGGGCGCAGTCCGCCTTCGCGGGATGGAAGAAGAAGCGCAAGCGTTGCCTTTGGCGCGCGCTTGGCGACGTACAGCAAGGCGTGGAACTGATCCGCTACAAGGCCTCTTTCGACAACCGGCAATTGGTGTCCGTGGGCCTGTACGTATCCGTGCCCTGCGAGCGCGAGTGGCCGGTGTACGTGCCCACCGAAATCTGGGACAAGGGTCGTCTGTACCGCCGGGCGTATCTGGTACCCGGCCAAGGTCTGGTCGACGAACCCACCTTCGCCAGCGGCGCTTCGGTCGCTATCGCTTCCGCGGAAGCGTTGGCCGCCTGGCTGGCTACCCTTCCGGGCGATGTCGACGCGCACGTTACTCCCTGGTTCAAGCAATACGAGACGCTGGAAGCCGCCTCGTATGAGTATCAGATTCCTCGCTGGCGGCTGGAGAAGGCGGGTCTGATTCCCTTGATGCCAGGAAGTTCGGGCTGATCGTCGCCGCGCAGAAAGCGATTGAAACCGCTTATACACCCCGTATCCCGGCCTGCGGGACTGACACATACCTGAAGTGATAACTTGCTTGCCAGACGAATGATTTCTGGTTCAAGCCGTTATGCATGGCTGCATCGCAGAAGCAGCCCGCTACAGGAGAATAAAGATGGCCATCACGAAACGACTCATTCAGGCGGTTCTCGCGGGCGTCCTGGCGTTGGGCGTCAGCATGACCGCCCAGGCCGACAAACAGACCCGCAATACCGTCATCGGCGCCGGGCTGGGCGGCGTGGCGGGGGCATTGCTGTCCGAAGGCGATCCTTGGGCGACCGTGGGCGGCGCGGCTGCCGGCGGCTTGCTGGGACACGTCATCACCGATGACGACCGCGGCGGGCGCCGCCACGGCTGGGACCGCGACCGGGGGCGCGACCATTCCTACCGTCGTGCAGGCTACCGGGGTTATGACGGTTATCGCGGCCACGACGGATACCGAGGCCATAACCGTTCAAACGGGCGCCACCACCACCGCCGCTGATCCTGTCGGGCGCTTCTGGAGCCAGTCGACCACGAACTCCCCCGATTCATGGATGTGCGTGCGCATGGACTGGCGCGCGGCCGCCGGGTCGCGCGCCACAAGCGCCTCGACGATCGCCGCATGATGCTCGATATTCTTCTTCATGCGCGACGCGTACATACCCAGCACGGTCATGTTCAGGATGTTCCTGGTGTAATCGGTATGCAGGTCCTTGATGACGCGTTCCAGCGACGAGTTGCCGGAAGCCTGGAAAATCAGGGAATGAAAATCGTGGTTCCTGGTCACCCATTGCCGCATCGGCCCCGCGGCATGCCGGTTGGCGGCGGGGCCGCCCTTGTTGACTTCCGCATATAGCGCCGAGACCGCCTCCACGCATGCGACGTGGGCGGATTGCAGCCTGTGCAGATCGGCGTCGGTGATCCAGCGCGCTGCCAATTCCGCGGCCATTCCCTCCAGCTCTCCCCGCAGCCAATAGTTCTGGCCGATGTCTTTGACGGTGGGGGCGACCACGGTAGCGCCGTAGCGGGGTTGCTGGACGATCAGACCCTTGATCTCCAGTTGCCGGAATGCCTCGCGCACCGGCGTCCGGCTGACGTCATACTCCTCGGCCAACGCCTCCTGCCGCAGCTTCCGTCCGGGCGGGTAGGTGCCGTCGAAGATCTTTCTGGAAATCTCGTCAACGAGTTGCTGCACGAGGTCTTCCTGGGATTGCGGCGGCCTCGCCGGATCGGCCCGGCTGCCGGGCGAGAAAGGTTGTTGCATGGTTCGCTCCCGCCCCGACATGCTGCACCGGGGGCTTCTGCCTCAGTGTTCCAGGTCCTTTTCGGTGATCTCGGGCAATTCGCCCTTGATGTTCATCCTGCCTTCGTACACGGGGCCGGCCATGGTGGTGGGGCCCTGGTACTGCACGAAGAAGATCGTGCCGCCGGTTTGTGTGCTGAGCGCCTCTTCGATGTGCGGGTCGGGATGGAAGACGACGGTGCCCGGCCCGAAGCGCTTGCCACCCATATCGAACTCGCCGTCGATCACGTACCAGACCTGCGCAAAGTCGTGCCGGTGCAGCTTGAAGCCTGCTCCCGCTTCATAGCGTAGAAAGCCGGCGTTCGGTTCCGTCGGCCGTTCCGGGCGGGTATGGAACAGAAATTTCGTCTTGTTCTTGAACCGGCCCATTTCCCATTCCATGTCTTCGGGCACCCGGTACTCGGGCATGTGGTGAACCAGGGTCTGATCGTTCGCGTTGTTGCTGCTCATGGCAAGCTCCTTTTCTAGATGCGGCGGCCAAAGTCTATCGAGCTTGCGGCAAAAATACTGGATACAAGATTGGGGTGAGTGCGCGCGTACAGCAGGCTGGCTGGCATGCGGGCAAGGCATATCAGGCGCCTATAAATTTGATATTGGACCCGTCTGTCCAACCCTTCATAGACTTCATCGAATTATGGAGAGGTGACCTATGCACTTGAAGGGAATCATCGGGTATCTGCTGACGCCGTGCGACGACGGCGGCCGTGTCGATCATGCATTGCTGGCGCGCCACGCAGAACGGCTGATCAGCGAAGGCGTGCACGCGCTGGCGCCGTTGGGTAGCGTCGGTTGTTTGCCTTATCTGGCCGACCACGAACGCGAAGACGTCATCCGCACGGTCGTGGGTGTCGCCAATGGGCGGCTTCCCGTGCTGGCGGGCGTGTCCAGCCTGACCACGGCCAGCACCATCCGGCACGCGCAGTACGCGGAGCGCGCCGGTGCAAGCGCCATCCAGGTGCTGCCTAGCACCTACTGGAAGCTGACGGAGCCCGAGATCTACGCGTATTACCGCGAGGTGAGCGAGGCGGTGTCTCTGCCGGTGATGGTCTACAACAATCCTTTCACCACCGGCATCGATCTGTCCGTGCAGTTCCTGGCCAGGCTGGCAGAGCTGCCCACCGTGACGATGATCAAGGAAAGCAGCCCCGACGCCACAAAGATCGCCCGCCTGCGTGAGGCCTGCCCCGACAAGACCGCCATCTACGTCGGCCTGAACAGTATGGCGCTGCGCGGCTTTGCTGACGGCGCGGCGGGCTGGTGCACGGCGTCGCCCAACGTCAGTGCGCAGTTCGCGTTGAACCTGTATCGCTGTGCGATGTCCGGCGACAGCGAAGGCGCGCAAGCGTGGTTTGCGAAACAGATCGGCCTGCTGGATTTCCTCATCGAGCATGGCTTGCCGAGATCCGTCTCTGCGGGCATGCAACTCCAGGGCGTATCGCCGGGACGATTGCGCGCGCCGTTGTCCGCGCTGGGCGTGGAGCATGAACAAGCGCTTCTTGAAATCCTTAAAGGCATGGAGATCGTGAAATGAACAATGCACTGCGACGCTGCGCGGCAGGTCTGCTGGGAGTCGTCGTCCCGGTCGCGGCCGCCTGGGCGGGCGGATATCCGTCGCAACCCATCCGCCTGATCGTTCCTTTCGGCGCGGGCGGCGTGACCGACACGACCGCGCGGGTGTTCGCTGAAGGGCTGACTCGGGAATTGGGACAACCCGTCGTGGTCGAGAACCGGGCAGGGGCCGGCGGCTCGATCGCCGCCGGGGCGGTGGCGAAGTCGGCCGGAGACGGCTACACCCTGCTGGTCATCACCAACGGCATGGTTGCCGTCAACCCGCTTATCTACAAGACGCTGCCGTACGATCCTAACAAGGACTTCACCTACGTCGCCATGCTCGCCAACACGCCTACCGTCCTGGCAGTAGGGGCCGACAGCCCCTATCGGTCGCTGCGCGAGCTGGTCGATGCGGCGGCAGTCCAGGCCGACAAGATCTCGTTTTCCACGGCAGGCGAGGGGTCCGACAACTATCAGGTGCTGGAGCTTTTGCAGCAGGCGACCGGCGTGAAGATGCTGCATGTTCCCTATAAGAGCGGCAACGAGTCTCTGACGGCCGTGATGAGCCGCAATACGGATGTGACGGCGGTGTCCGCAGTGACGGCGGTAGGCTTTATCGAGGCGGGTCAGATCCGGCCATTCGCCGTGACCGCTTCCCGCCGCCTTGCGAGCCTTCCGGATATTCCGACCGTCAAGGAAGTGCTGGGCAAAGAGGCCGAGGGTGGATCGCTTTCAGGCATTGCCGTGCCCGTGGCCACGCCCGCGGAAATCGTTGCGCGCCTGAATGCCGCCATTTCCGTGGTGGCGGCCAGCCCTTCGGTACAGGAAAAGATCTACGCGCGCGGCAGTGAACCTGTGGACAGGTCGCAGGAGGCGTTCGCGCGCAAAGTCGTCGAAGAACAGAAGAAGTGGGCGGGCATCCTGGCAGGCGTGCGGAAATAGGGGTGAACGCCTTAGGCTGGCCGCGCATTGCCTTGCGCGGCCAGTACCTCGCGGGCCGTGTCGGTAAACCAGCGGACCGCGGGGTTCATGCGATGGGCATGCACCGCCAGCGCCATGGGGTAGGTCAGCGGCGCGCCGGACGCGTCCACCAAGTCCAGATAGGCCACGTTGTCGATCGCAATCTGACGCAGGGCTTCAGGCACGATCGCCACGCCGAGTTCGGCTGCAATCAACGGCAGGCTGATCAAGGCGTGGGAGGATTCCTGCATGACCTTCGGATGAAACCCGGCTTGCCGGCAGGCTGCCACGATTTCGCCCGCGAACCCCGGGCTGTCCGAATGGGCCAGTGTCACGAGCGTGTCGTCGCCCAAGTCTGACAGGGCCACCGTCCCCTGGCCTGCTGTGGGGTGCGTCCCGGGAACGGCCAGGATCAGTCGCTGCCGGTTCAGCGTGATCATATCGATGCCAGGCACCCTGGACGCGGGCGGAACCAGGAACGCGGCATCCAGCTCGCCGCGCTGCAATTCGCCCAGGATGCTGACAGTGCTACCGCTCGTCAAGCGCAGCCGGATGTGCGGAAAGCGCCGGGTGAATTCGGGCAGGATTAGCGGCAGCAAACGCAGCGCCGCGCTTGGAACCGCGCATACCCGCAGGGTACCGATGCGGCCATGGGCGGCATCCCGCGTGAGCTCAAGCGCAGATTGCGCGCCGTCCAACAGGCGTGTGGCCTCCCCCAGGAAGGCGCCGCCCGCGGCCGTCAGCCGTACTCCCAGCCGGTCGCGTTCGAACAGCGGCGCGCCGATCTCGGCTTCCAGCCGCTTGATGGCAATGCTCAAGGGCGGTTGCGTCATATTGAGGCGTTCGGCCGCGCGCCGGTAGTTCAGCTCCGTGGCAAGCACCACGAACTGCTTGAGCTGCCTGAAATCCATGTCTGGCTCCGCCTGCCCGGCTGGTAGGACGTCTAATAAGGAAGCGGAAACCGCTTGGCCAGATCCGCGACGCCTGCGCGAACTGCGTCTTCCGTGCGGGCGTTGACCGTGCCCGCGCGTACGTCGCCGAGCACGGCCAGGATCATGTCTCCGATCTCTTTGAAGGCGTCGGGGCCCATGCCCCGGGAGGTGCAGGCCGCGCTGCCCACGCGTATGCCCGAGGTCACGGTCGGTTTGGCATCGTCGAATGGCACCGCGTTCTTGTTCAAGGTAATGCCGACCTGCTCCAGGGCCAGTTCGGCCGCATTGCCGGCCAGCCCCCACGGGCGCAGGTCGACCACGCCCAGGTGGCAGTCGGTGCCGCCAGACACGATGGACAGGCCGCCCTCGGTAAGCCGGTCGCACAGCGTTTGCGCATTGCCCACCACGGCTCGGACGTAGGTGCGGAACGACGGTTGCAGGGCCTCGCCCAGCGCGACGGCCTTGGCCGCGACGATGTGCATCAGCGGGCCGCCCTGCAGGCCGGGGAAAACGGCCGAATCGATTTTCTTCGCGATGTCGCCGTCATTGCTCAGGATCATGCCGCCACGCGGCCCGCGCAGCGTCTTGTGCGTGGTGGTCGTGGTGACGTGGGCATGCGGCACGGGCGACGGGTAGACGCCACCGGCGACCAGCCCCGCGAAGTGCGCCATGTCGGCCATGAAGACCGCGCCCACGTCGTCGGCAATGGCGCGGAACCGCGCAAAGTCCAGCGTCCGGGAATAGGCCGAACCGCCTGCGACGATCAGCTTGGGCCGCTCGCGTTTGGCAATGCGTTCCACGTCATCCATGTCCACGCGCTGCGATATCGGGTCCACCCCATAGCTCAGGGTCTGGAACCAGCGGCCCGACATGTTGACCTTGGCGCCGTGCGTCAGATGGCCTCCCGCCTTCAGGTCCAGGCCAAGAATCTTGTCTCCGGGCGTCAGCAACGCCAGATAGACGGCCTGGTTCGCCTGGCTTCCCGAATGGGGCTGCACGTTCACGTACCCGGCGCCGAACAGCAGCTTCGCCCGGGCGATCGCGATGTTCTCCGCGATGTCCACGTTCATGCAGCCGCCGTAGTAGCGGCGCCCGGCATAGCCTTCGGCGTACTTGTTCGTCAGCACCGAGCCCTGGGTATCGAGCACCGCGCGGCTGGCGAAGTTCTCAGAGGCGATGAGCTCGATCGAGTGCATCTGCCGATGTCGTTCCGCGTCGATGGCGGCCCAGATGTCGCGGTCGGCCTGTGGCAAGGCAAGGGCGCTGACAACGGGCAGCGGGCCGTCGGGGAGTGCAATGGTCGTCATGATGGATGCCTGCGGCAAAAAGTGGGGCGGTCAGGCCCGGCTTTACGGCGCGTCGCTAGCGTCTGCAAAAGTGACGATGGGGTCCAGGCGCCGGCCCTGGGCCAAAGAGGCAGTATAGGAGGGGAGTGGCATAGCGATTCATGCCACTTTTTTTGCAATGGGCAGACCACTTTGTCTGCCCGAAGCGCCCGGTCGAAAGGCTTGCTGCGTCAGGGGTTGAACAGCAGGAAACCGTAGGTGATGAACAGCGCCAGGTGCATGGCGCCCTGCATGACGGAGGTCCGCTGGCCGTTGAATGACAGCATGCCCAGCAGCACCGTCAGCGCCAGCAACACGGTTTCCAGCGGCGATATCCCCATGATGACCTGCTTGCCCGTGATGAGGCCGATGGCCAGCACGGCGGGGACGGTCAGGCCGACGGTGGACACGAAGGCGCCCAGACACAGATTGATGGCGCGCTGCATCTCATTGTTCAGGGCAGCCTTGATGGCGGTCAGGGATTCCGGCGTGAAAACGATAATGGCGATCAGCACGCCGCTGACGGCGACCGGCGCGCCCGCGGTCGCCACGCCGTAGTCGATGACGATGGCAAGGTGATGCGCCAGCAGGACGATCGGAATGATCATGCCAAGCAGCAGCAGGCTGCTGCGCACGATGGCGGACCGCTCGCCGGGAGCGGATGCCGTGTCTTTCGCCTGCGCCGCGGTTTTTTCGGGCTGCGCCGCCACGGCCATCAGGCCGGGATGCGGCTGAATGAAGAGCCGCTTCTCGTTGCGCATCTGAAGCAGCAGGAACACGGCATACAGCGCGGCGGTGACCGCAGCGATCGTCCAGCCTTGCAGCGTCGTGAATTCGCCCGCGCCCGACAGGTAGTTGGGCAGGACCAGCGCCGTGCCGGTCAGCAGCACGATCATCGCCAGATAGGCGTTGGCGCCTTGGGCGTTGAACTCTTGCTCGCCATACTTCAGGCCGCCCGCGACCAGGCAGATCCCCATGACGAGATTCACGATGATCATCATCACCGCGAAGATCGAGTCGCGCCCGATGGTCGGAAACTCACCCGGGCCAAGCAGCACCGAGGCAATCAGGATCACCTCGATCGACACGATCGAAAGCGTCAGGATCAGCGTCCCGTAGGGTTCGCCCAGCTTGTGCGCCAGAAGATCGGCTTCATGGACCACGCCGAACGAGGCGGCGATGATCGTGAAGAACAGCACCGCAAAGCAGGCGATGGCGGCGACGGGGGTAAGCGGCTCCGCCAGCCATGCGCCGCCATAGACCGTGAAGGCGATCACGACAAGCCAGGCCCAGCCCAGCTTGAACCAGGTGGCCTTGGGAATGCGAGGGGCGTGCGAAGGGGGCACGGCGGTCTCAGGTTCGGTCGCGGCAACCGAAGGCGCGCGAGGAACGACAGATGTGGGGAGGAGGGCGTGGAATAACGGGACGCGCATCGCTGGTCTTTCCATGAAAGATAAGCGGGGTCGTCCCCAATAAAGTCACGCCAGTCAGGTCGTCCTGGCTGGCGAGAGCGAGCTGCTCGATCGCTGAAATTCTAACCGATCGGGACTTGGGGCAAGGTGCCCGGGGCGCGTTGGCACATCTTTCCCGTCCTGGGCTAGACTGATCTCCCTTTCATCTGCCCGCCTCCGTCATGGCCCTGCACAGCTGGCTCATTTACCTGGTCGCCGTCATCGGCCTGTCGATCACGCCTGGTCCCAACACGCTGCTTGCGCTGACCCACGGCGCGCTGCACGGCCATCGCAAGGCGTTGTGCACCATCGCCGGCGGCGCGGTGGGTTTCATCGCCTTGATCGCCTTGTCCATGCTGGGCATCAGCGCGCTGTTGAAAGCCTGGGGGCCGGCGCTGACGGTGTTGAAGTGGGCGGGCGGCGCCTATCTGATCTGGCTGGGCATCCAGCTCTGGCGTGCGCCGGGCGTGCAGCTGACGCCCGCGCCCGACATGCCCCGGCCGCGTCGCACGCGCATGTTCAGCCAGGGCCTTTTGTCCGCGATCTCCAATCCCAAGGCGCTGCTCTTTTACGGCGCGTTCCTGCCGCAATTCATCGATCCGGCGCGCAGCCTGTTCACGCAGTTCGTGATCATGGCGGGCACCTTCGCCGTCATCGAATTCCTGGTCGAGTATGTGCTGGCGCGGCTGGCGCACCGGGTGCGGCCGTGGCTGGAGCGTACCGGACGCCGCTTCAACAAGGTGTGTGGCGGCCTGTTCGCCGCCATGGGGGCGGCGCTGCCGGGTTCTTGACGCCTACTGCACCGTCGTAGGCGTTGCGGCGCGCGAGGACTGCGTGGGCATGCGCTCCAAGGTCAGCGTGCCGGGTTCGCTGGACGATGGGCGGACCACCACGGCCTTGTTGGTATTGTTTGCGCCCAGGTTGGGTAGATCCGTCGGGCGGGCGGCCACGGCCGCGAAGGGGCCGCCGCCCGTCGACGGCACGCCGTCCAGGGTCAGGGTGCCAGCCCACAGGCCGTCGCGGCGCGATAGCACCTGGTATTGCTGGGGCGCGCCGGCAGTGCGTGCCACCACGTACAGCGTGCCATCAACGATATTGAGCGCCGGGGGCGACGCGGCCAGGGCGTCCAGTTTGGCCGGCTTGCCGTGCTCGACGAGCCAGAGCGGTCCGCCCGTGCGTTCCAGCAGCGCCAGGACGACGTTACCTTGCGCATCGGCGCTGATGGCCGGGCGCCCGATGTAGGGCACGCCCAGATCCGTTGCCGCGCTCCAGTCCATGTCGAGGTCGGTGGTGTCGCCGGCTTCCACCAGTTTGATCAGATGGTTGTTGCTGCGCTGGCGGAAATAAAGTTCCACACGGTTTTCGTGGTTGCGGATCGCGGCCAGGCCGCCTGCCGCTTCGGGTGCCGGCACGCGGCGCCAGCCTTGCCATTCCGGCCGATGGCCTTTGGCGGCCGGCAGTTGGCGCGTGTAGAACAGTTCGCCCGCGCCGGCCGACGCAAAGATCACATAGCGCCCGTCGGCGCCGCGCGCGGCGGCCGGGGCGCCGGTGGCGCCGTCCAGCGGCGGCAGGTCTTGCCAGGTGCTCCAGCTGCCGTCGATACCGGAGGGCGTGATCCAGTGCAGCACGCCGTCATAGCCCAAGGCCACGGCGGCCGCTTCACCGCGCGGCGCAACAGCCGGGATCTGCGTGACGCGCAGGCCGCCCAGCGCCTGCCAGCCTTGCCAAGTGCCATCGTGGCGCTGCTTGTTCGCCCACACGCCGCCTAGCGGGTCGCGCGCCATCAGGCCGGCCGTGCCGTCGGCATGGGTGAAGGAAACCAGCGGACCGCTGGTGCGCCCGCCCAGGCTTTGCCAGCGGCGCTGGCTGGAATCCCAGCGGTTGACGGCGGCATTGGTTTCACCGGCGGCGAACACCACGAGGCCACCGCGCCCGTCCGGATACAGCTGCGGTGCGATGTCCTGGCGGGAGACGTAATAGGCGCGCTGCACCCAGGCGGCAGCGGGGCCGGCGGGCTCTTTGCAGCCCGTCGGGCCGGCGCAATAGTGGTAGTCGTTCCAGGCGTAGTGCTGGAAGATCACCGACTTGCTGGCGATTTCCGTGTCGGCCAGGTTGGTGGCGCGTTCCTGGCTGGGGTAGTCGATGTAGCCAGTCTCGGCATAGTTTCCGGGCACGCGCAGCATGGCTTCGCGCACCAGTCGCGCGCTGGCGATGTGGTCCGGATGCCCATGTCCCGCGCAACGCCAGCAAAGCTGCGTATAGGGCACGACGATGGTGTCGTCCAGATGGCGCACCGTGGTCGGCTTGTATTGGCGGATCAGGTCCGCCAGGGTGTCGATCAGTTGCTCGCGCGTGTAGACCTGGGGGTAGGGGCCCAGCGTATCGACGCTTTGTCCGGGTTCCGATTCGGTGCGGCTCAGCGGCGTGAGGCTACCCCAGCCCTTGCCCAGCCATGGATCCTTCAGGCGCATGTGCCAAAGCTGCACGCGCGGATTGTCCTGCAAGGTGAAGCGCGCGATGGCACGCCCGCCGGCCATGCCGGCATCTTCCTTCCACTGGTCGGGCTTGTGCGCCATGTAGGCGTAGGCGGCGCGGATGCCGCGTTCGCGGCCCAGCATGTAGCCGTCGCCTTCGCCCGCGTCGCTGGCCGTCAGGTAGACGACGCGCACGCAGCCGCCCGCCTCGATGTTGGAGGCGATGTCGGGGTTCATGAACAGCAGGTCGTCATCCAGGTGGGCCACGAAGGCCAGGTCCTTGATGCCATGGCATTGCTCCAGCGTCGGCGGGGCGGCCAACGCGGAAGCGGAGACTAGAACGGTGACTGCACAGAACAGCGCCCGGCAAACGGGGCGTACTAAGGCCATCAAAGCTGGCATAGGTGGGCGTCGCTTAAAAGGCGCGGCGCGGCAGTGTGTTTTTGGTTCAACGAGTATAGCGGGCAGGTGTTGCGGGCTGACGAAGGAACCGGAACAGAGTGTTGGATAGGGTGTCAGTCTGCAATGGCGCGGTTTGACGTAGGGTCCGTCACCTTTTTTCATTGGTAGACTGGTGGCCCGCAGCCCCGATCTGCAGTCAGAATGCCCATTCCGTGAACATCCGTCCGGCCCTACACAGTGACATCCCTTTGCTTGTGGAACTGGATCCGATCGCCGATCGCGAATCGGGCCGGCGGGAATTCATCGCACAAAGCGTCGCCGCGGGTCAATGCTGGGTGGCGACGGGGCCAGGGCAGGAGGTGTCGCCCCTCGGGTACGGGGTCCTCAATCGCGCGTTCTTCGACCACCCCTTCATTGCCCTGGTCGTCGTGAAATCGTCTGCGCGGCGCCGTGGCGTCGCGACGGCAATTGTTCGAAGCTTCGCTTCGCAATGCGACGACGCCAAACTGTTCACATCGACGAACACGTCCAATCTTCCCATGCGGGCCCTGCTTGAGCGGTTGGGATTCATCGCCAGCGGCCGGATCGATAACCTGGACGACGGCGATCCTGAACTGGTGTTCGTGAAGTTCTTCGACTGATACGCGGCGCGGCGGACGCGCCCGCGCCTCAAGCGGCCGGCTCCCACCGTCCCGAGGCCGGGTCCACCACCGCGCGCACGCCGCCCGCCCACACCTGCTCATCCGCCATGCCTGCCGCCCGTTGCGGGTCGATATCGAATACCACGCCCAGCGCCTGCGCGACGCACGCTGCTTCTACCGGCAATTCCCAGGTCAGGAACAGTTGAGTGAGATCCTCATCGGCAGCGAAGTCAGTGGCTTGAAAACCGCTGCTGCCGCGCCGGATCACGGCGTGCGGCTGGCAGGTGTCGAAGACAATGGCGGTGCCTCGGACAAGCGGGATGCGGTGCCCGGAATACGGGAAGTGCACGTCCAGCCCTTTGTCGTCGCTCAGGAACAGGTTGCAGAAGGCGGCGCTGCCGTATTGTTCGCCGTCATGGTGATACCTGGCGCCGCGGCATGCCATCAGGGCAATGTCGCTGTCGGCAAGCACGTCGCCCAGCCCCAGCGCGCGTGTCCAGGTGCCCATGGCCTGCACGCAGCGCTCGTAGTCGGGCCAGCGCACTTGCGTTCGGGCCAGCGGCATCTGTTCGACGTCGCCAGGCTCCAGGGACAACCGGGTGGTGATTTCGCGATGCCAATCGGCGACTACGCGGGCGGGGGGCGGGGGCACGTCAACCGTGCCTGACAGCACCCTGCCACCCACGCTGCGGCTGCGGATCGCGTTGCCGCTCCAGAAGTAGGAGGTGAGAGGCATCATTTTTCCGCCGCCTGGTTCAGCAAGGTGAACACTTCCTGCACGCAGTCCGCCATTTTCCTGGCCAGCGTGCCCACGGGGAAGTGGTCGGAGGTCACCGCGTAGCTAGGGAATTCGATTTTTTCCGAGAACGGGATTTCGCGAAGTTCAGGCATGTTCAACGCCCGCGATACGACGGGGTTGATGATCGAGACGCCCAGCCCTCTGCCGACCATCGAGCAGATGGTCGTGGCGTAAGGCGTTTCAATCGACAGGATCCGCGAATCATCGGGGAAGTGCCGGTCGACCGATGCGCGGTTGAAACTGCCTGCCGGCAACGAGATGAAATTCTCGTCGTTGAAGTCGGCGGGCTTCAGTATTTTCTTGCGGGCCAGCCGGTGCGTGCGCGGCACGATCGCCACGCCGTGCGCCGCGTTGATCCGCGCGTACTGCAAGCCTGGCACGTCGGCCTGGATGGAGGCGAAGCCGATGTCGCAGAAGCCGGTGGCCATCCACTTCGCCACCACGTCAGACCCACCCGTGCTGACCACGACCGGAATGTCCGAGACCTTGTCCCTGAACAGCCGGAGGGCGTCTGGCAGCACGCATTGCGTGATGGAGCCCACCGCGCCGACCCGCAGCAGGCCCGTGCCCCGGCGGCGGATGGAACTGGCGCTGTCGTTCAACGATTCCAGGCCGATGAAGGCGCGTTCGACGTCGGCGTAGAACGCATCGGCTTCAGGGGTAGGGATCAGCCGGGTGCCGACGCGTTTGAACAGCACGAAACCCAGCGTGTTTTCAAGCAGCGCGATCCAGCGGCTGACATTCGGCTGCGAGGTGTGCAGCAGCCCGGCCGCCGTCGTCATCGAGCGCGTCATCATCACGGCGCGAAAAGCTTCTACCTGCTTGAAATTCATCGTTCAATCCGGAAAAACGGCGTACAGATAATCATATCAATTTTGTATTTGAAGCCGTAAATGTCTGATTTGACGCATAAGTTGGCGCAGACGGAGACTACAGTTTTCGTGTTCCTACCGGACTGAAATGGAATCCAAAGTCAGCAGCCGCCTGAAGCAACCGCTTGCCCCGGAAGTGCTTCAATATATTTTCCTTCCGCGCTTGAATCGCGAGTTCTTCGCCAATTTCGAGATGCTGAATCAGATCAACCTTGCGCATCTGGTGATGCTGCACGAGCAGGGCATCCTGGACCACGACGCGTCGGTCCGGTTGGCCGAGGCGTTGCTCAAGATGCAGGCCGACGGGCCAGATGCGGTGGAGTTGGATGCCGCACGCGAAGAGGCCTATTTCAACTACGAGGCCCATCTGATCAAGCTGGTGGGGCAGGAGCTGGGCGGGCGCCTGCATACCGCGCGCAGCCGCAACGACATCGGCGCCACCGTCGACCGCATCCGTGCGCGGGATTTCACGGCCCGGATCGCGATCGCCTTGATCGATGTCGCCGATGCGGCATTGCGCCAGGCTGGCCAGTACGCGGACTGCGTGATGCCCGGCTATACGCATATGCAGGCCGCGCAGCCGATCACTTATGGCTATTACCTGTCAGCGCTGGTCGACGCCTGGTCACGGGATGTCGACCGCTTGCTGCACGTGTTGGAAACCACGGATGCGTCCCCCTTGGGCGCCTGCGCGCTGGCCGGCACGTCGTTTCCGATCGACCGCGACGCAACCAGCGCGATGCTGGGCTTCAGCCGCCCGCTGGCGAGTTCGCTGGACAGCGTCGCATCGCGGGATTTTGCGCTGGAGCTGAGCGCTTCGCTGTCGATCATGATGATCACCAGCAGCAGGATGGTGCAGGACTTTTATATCTGGTCGACGCCGGAATTCGGCTACCTGTCGTTCCCGGACAGCATCGCCAGCACGTCCAGCATCATGCCGCAGAAGAAGAACCCGGCGGTGTTGGAATACCTGCGTGGCAAGGCCGGCCACCTGATCGGCCTGACCTCGGCGGCTTTCGCCACGGTGAAGTCGACGCATTTCACGCACTCGGGCGACAGCAGCCGCGAGAGCACGCGGACCTGCTGGGAAGCCTGCGAAGAGGCGTTGAGATCGTTGGCGCTGATCAAGCTGCTGGTGGAACGGGTCGAACCGAACCGCGCGCGCATGGCCTCGCGCGCGGCCGAGGACTTCTCCACCGTCACCGACCTGGCCGACCTGCTGGTGCGCAAGGCCGACGCGTCGTTCCGCGACGCGCATCACATCATCGGCGCCGTGGTCCGGCAGGCATTGGAAGCGGGAATTCCCGCCAAGGACATCACGCCCCAGATGGTCAATGCCGCAGCCGCCCAGCAGCTTGGCCGTCAGGTCGCGCTGCGCGAAGACGATATCGCCGCATGCCTGGACCCGGTCCGCAATGTGGCGGCGCGCCAGTCGTTCGGCGGGCCCGCGCCAAGCCTCGTGACCGGCCGTATCGGCGAGCAGCAGGCAGAGCTGGCCAAGCAGCGCAGCGCCATCGCCGCGACGGCGCAGCGTGTGGCGGATGCGCAGGATCTGTTGCGGCAACGCGTGCAAACGCTTATTTCATCCGAGTCAGCGGTGACTTCCGTCCTGGAAGCTTGACTGGCCATAACAATCAAGGGGAATTCCATCATGCTGAAAACTATCGGGGCGGCTATCGCAGCCATGGGGATCAGCCTGGGCACTCAGGCCCAGGCCCAGACCCAGACCTATCCCTCCAAGCCCATCACCATGATCGTGCCGTTCGCGCCGGGCGGCACGGTGAACCTGATGGGGCGTCTGCTGGCCAATCGGATGTCGGAAGCGCTGGGCCAGACGGTCATCGTGGAAAACAAGCCGGGAGGCGGCGGCAGTATCGGGGCGAACTTCGTCGCGAAGGCACCGGCCGACGGGTACACCTTGCTGTTGGCGACGATGGGGCAACAGTCGATCCAACCGCTGCTGACGAAGAACCTGCCGTACGACGCGATCAGGGACTTTGCGCCGGTTGCGCTGTTTTCCACGGTGCCGAACGTGCTCGCCGTGTCGGCCGACTTGCCGGCCAAGAACGTTGCCGAACTCGTTGAATACGCCAAGCAGCATCCCGGCAAGCTGAACATGGCTTCGGCGGGCATGGGGTCGGTCAACCACCTGACGGGCGAGCTGTTCATGTACCGCTCGGGCGCCAAGTTCGAACACGTGCCGTACCGCGGTGCGGGCCCGGCGACGGCCGACCTGCTGTCGGGGCAGGTGCAGGTGCTGTTCGCGAACCTGCCCAACGTGCTGGCCTACATCAAGCCGGGCAAGGTGCGCGTGCTGGCCGTGGCCAGCGAGCAGCGCAGCCCCGCGATTCCGGATGTGCCGACGTTGGCGGAGGCCGGCGTGAAGGATGCCGTGGTGGAATCCTGGTACGGCGTCATGGCGCCGGCAGGCACCCCGCCCGAGGTGATCCGCAAGCTGCAGGACACGGTCATCGACCTGACCAACGACCCGGCCATGATCGCGCATCTGGCCGAGCAGGGCGCCGTGCCGTTTGCCGGCACCAGCGCGGACCTTGCCAAGCTGTCCGGCGAAGAGACCGAGCGCTGGAAGCGCATCATCGACAGCGCCGACGTCCAGACGAACTGATCAGCCGCCGCGGTTGTCGTACGCGGCCTCTTTGCCGTCCCCGTCATCCATCGCCGCGCGGGTCCGTTCCATCAGATGCTGTTTCAGGCCGGCCAGCGCATCGGCCGGCCAATCCGGCGCACCGGTCACCGCCAGCCAGGCGTCCACATAATGCTGCGGCGCGTACACATGGCCGTAGCCGATCGGCGTGTGGGTGCTGACGGACATGTCCAGCGCAAGTTGCAGCATGGTCACGACCGGCACCCAGCGCAGGTCGGGCGATACGTCGGGGCCGTAGGGGGGATCCATCCACGCGGGCCGCCGGTACAGGTCGCGATAGTCGAAGAACGTGACGGCGTCGCTGGCGTACTGCAGGTAGACGATGCGCATCGGGCCCCAGGGCGCGTCGGCGGGCACCGGCGAGCCGTCCTGGTTCATGAAGCGCACGAAGGCGCCGTCGCGCAGTTGCGGCAGCCAGGCGGGGGAGCCTGGGTTGCGGGCGTCGGTGATGGCGCGCCAGACCCGGCTTTCAAACGGCGGCCCGCTCCAGAGTGCGCCCTGGATGGGGTCGCCGATCATTTCGAAGAGCTCGGCGGACCGCGCGGAATTCATGGCGCCCAGGCTCAGGCCATGCAGATACAGCTTGGGCCGCTGGTCTTTGGGCAGGGCGGTCCAATGGTTGTAGATTTCGACGAACAGCGCGCGTGCAGCTTCGGCGCCGTACTCGGGCTGGGCCAGCAGCGATAGCGGGCTGGACAGGTAGGAATACTGGATCGCCACGCTGGCCACGTCGCCGTGCAGTAGGTATTCGACGGCGTCCATGGCGGCCGGGTCGATCCACCCCGTGCCCGTGGGCGTCACCACCACCAGCGCAGACCGCTGGAACGCGCCGACGCGCTTCAATTCTTCCAGCGCCAGCCGGGCCCGCGCCTGCGCCGTGGCGGCGCCGGGCAATCCCACGTACACGCGGATGGGTTCCAGCGCGTCACGCCCGGTCTGCGCGCGGATTTCACGCGCGCTGGGGCCGGAGGCGATGTATTCGCGGCCTGCCCGGCCCAACTGCTTCCAGGCGATCAGCGAGTCGGGGCTGCCGGTCTTGGCGGGGTCAGTGGGCTGCGGGCGCTCGGGCTCGATCAGCGCGTCGTACTCGCGGAACGAGGCGTCCAGCACGTGCAGTGCCGCACGGAAAAACACGTTGTTGGCCAACGACCAGAAGATCACGATCGCGATCGTCGCGCCGGCCACGTTGGCGACGCGCCGCGGCACCACGCGGCGCACCTGCGCGGACAGCGTGCGGGCCAGCAGCTTGAACAAGCGGCCCAGCGCCAGCAACACGGCAAAGGTGATCAGCGCCGTGGCGCTGACCTTGAAGGGGTGCGCGCTGGTGACGGGTTCCATCTTCATCAGGGCGCGGATCGTGTTCTGCCATTCCGCCGCGCGCCACAGGAACAGCACCAGCACGGACAGGCACAGCACGGTGATCAGCGCGTTGGTGATGCGGGCGGCGCGTGCCTTGGGTTCAGGCAGTTCCAGATAGGCCCATAGCCAGTGCCACAGCACGCCCAGCCCGTAACCGGCGGCCAGGCAGGTGCCAGCCAGCACGCCCTGGGTCAGGTAGGTGCGGGGAACCAGGGTGGGCGTGAGCGAGGCCGCAAAGAACAGCGTGCCCAGCAGCAGGCCGACCCCGGACAGCGATTCCAGGTGCGAGCGGAAAAAGGCAGGCAGACGGTGTGGGAGGGCAGGGCGCAGGGACGTCATCCTGTCAGTCCCGGTCCGGCGCGCCCAGCGGGAACAAGGGGCGGAACCCTCTTGCGTCTTCGACCGCCCGGGCAAAGGATGGCCGCGCCAGCAAGCGGGCGCGGTACGCGCGCAGCACCCGATAAGACGCCGAAATGGGGTGCGTCCAGTCCGCATAGAACAGCGCTGGCGCGGCAGCACAGTCCGCCATCGTGAATTCCGGGCCGGTGGCCCAGGCACGGCCGCCCAGTTGCGCATCCAGCCAGGCGTAGGCTAGTTCGAGCTTTTCCGTCGCAAGCGCCAGGCCTTCCCGCCGCTTGGCGTCGTCGCCCGTCAAGGCGCCGTTGACCGCGTGCTGCACCCAGTTCATGACGTGCAAATCGAAGAAGCGGTCCAGGAAACGCACCTCCAGCGCGGCGGCCGGGTCGGCGGGTACCAGGCTTGCCGGCCCGGGGTGGGCCAGTTGCAGGTATTCGATGATGATGCTGGTTTCGGCGACGTTGCGGTCGCCGTCCACCAGCAGCGGGAACTTGTGCAAGGGCCAGCGCCGCAGCCATTCGGCGGCGTGCTCCGGCGTCTCCGGACCGATGCAGCGGAATTCGAACGGGATGGCGTTCTCATACAGCGCGATCAGCACTTTCTGCGTGTACGAGGAAAACGGATGGCCGTAGAGCGCAAGCGACATGGCGGGGTCTCCTGAGTCGGTCGGCCTTTATTATGCAAGCGCCAGCCCGACCTGGGGGTAAACCGGGGGCGAAGCGGGGCAGATAATTGTTTTCACCAGACGGACGGCAGCCGTTTCCACCATGCCGGATCCGCGCAAAACCAATACAGTGTCTGGCAAGCCGACGGCAAGGTCGCCGCGGGACAACATGAAGTCTGGATACCAGGACTGGAGACGGGATGGATACGATTAGCAAACAGGGCGCCAGCGTGCGCGATCAAGTCAGCGCAACGGAATGGCAGGTCCGCACGGACTTGGCCGCCCTGTATCGGCTGGTGGCGCTGTTCGGGTGGGACGACCTGATTTTCACGCACATCACCGCCAAGGTGCCGGGCACCGAGCATTTCCTGATCAACCCCTACGGCATGATGTTCGACGAGATCACGGCGTCCAGCCTGGTCAAGATCGACCTGAACGGCAACAAGGTCATGGCGTCGGAATACGACATCAACCCGGCCGGCTTCACCATCCACAGCTGTATCCACGCGGCCCGCAAGGATGCGATGTGCGTGTTGCATACGCACTCCATTAACGGCGTGGCGGTATCGGCGCAGAAGGCGGGGTTGCTGCCGTTGTCGCAATTCGCGTTTATTGCGCTGCGTTCGTTGAGCTATCACGATTACGAAGGCTTGGCGCTGAACCCGGAAGAGCAGCCGCGCCTGGTGCGCGACCTGGGCAGCAACAACTACCTGATCCTGCGCAACCACGGCTTGCTGACGGTGGGTCAGACGATGGCCGAAGCGTTCCAGGCCATGCACCGCCTGGAGGCCGCCTGCATGGCGCAGGTGCGGGCGCAGGCGGGCGGCGGCGAACTGATCTTCATTCCGCCGGAAGTCCTGGCGCGCGCCGCGGTCGAATCCCCGGCCGACCGGGCGCACAAGGCGGCGCTGGCGTGGCCGGGCCTGCTGCGCCGGTTGGACCGGAAGAACCCGGGCTACGCAGAGTAAAGCGGCGGCAGCGCTCTTTTTTTGGGGGCGCTGCCGGATCCGGTTGCGGCGTTACGGCTTCGCCTTGGGCGAGGCCTGCAGGAATTCGGCGCAATCGGGCAGCGGTGACGTCGGTGCATAGACCGAACCGTCGGATTTCCATTTGTAGGTCACCGTGTAGCTGCACTGCTTGTCGGCCGCAGGAGCAACCTCGGCCTTCGTCGGCGCCGGCTTCGCGCTGGAGTCGGCGTAGCGGCTGGCGGTCGCTGGCGCGCGTGTTGCCTGGGTGGTGACTTGCAGGTCCGGATACTCCGCGCCGCTGGCCGTCTTGGTTCCGGGCAAGGCTTTCAGATCGGCCTTGAATTGATAGGCATCGATGCAGTGGCCATCACGCTTGCGCTGGTCAGCTTCATTGAAGCAGGCGCGGATCGTCGCTTCCGTCGACGACGGCATGATGAACACCAGATTGCTGGCGGAAGGTTCGCCCAGCGTGACCTCGAACAGATAGAGGTCCTGGCGGATGAAGCTGCCGCCTGAGAATTGCGTCTCCAGTTTGTAGTCGGGTTCGGCCGGGCCGACCACGCCCACCAGCGCGCGATCTTCGCTCAGGCGGATCAGCTGGGGCCAAACAGTGAACTTGGAAAAATCCGGAATGTCGGGCAAGTCCCAGAATGCGCGGTCGGAGCGCAGCGTGCGGCTGGTAGCGAACGGGCCGTTGGTTTCGAAGGACCCGTCCGTTTTGATGCCGACGCACCAGTCGGTCTGCGCGTTGCAGAAAAGCTTGTTGTCCGGGTTCAGCTTCAATGGTTCAGTGTCCGGCTGTGCCAGGGCAGCAACCGGCAGTGCGGCCGAAATCAGTAAGGCAAACACTTTTTTCATTGTCGTTTCCGTGATCGCGGTAGAGATGCGGCGCATTATTGCCTGAATCAAGTTTTGTTCATTTCAATCTGGCAGGAATGCCGACAGGACGTTTCAGTCCTATTTTTACGGCTGACTCCAAGCTGAATGTTATGGTTTGGCTTCCAATCGGTGGCCGCGCTGTATCGCGCGCGGCCCCGTTCCCGTCATGAGGAGCCCTGATGAAGTCGATTCCGTCCCTGCTGCTGGGCGCAAGCGCGCTGATGCTGACCCTGCCGGCCGCCGCTGCGCCGGTCACCTACGATCTGGACCCGTCGCATACCTATCCCAGCTTTGAAGCCGATCACTTGGGCGGCCTGTCCACGTGGCGCGGCAAGTTCAACAAATCGCAAGGCGTGGTGGTGCTGGATCGCGAAGCGCGCACCGGCACGGTGGAGGTCACGGTGGACATCAATTCCGTCGACTTCGGCCACGACGAAATGAACCAGCATGCCGTCGCGCCCGACATCTTCGACGCCGCCCGCTATCCCACGGCCACCTTCAAGGGCAAGTTCACTAAGTTCGACGGCGACCGTCCCGAAGAGGCTACGGGCGACCTGACCCTGCGCGGCGTCACGCGACCCGTCAAGATGGAGATCGACGATTTCAAGTGCATCCAGCACCCGATGGAAAAACGCGAGGTCTGCGGCGCCGACGTGTCAACGAAGTTCAGCCGCAAGGACTTCGGACTGAACTTCGGGCTGGACATGGGGTTCAAGCCGGAAGTGGAGTTGAAGATCCAGGTGGAGGCGGGGCGGCGTCCTTGAGCATCACGTCACGGGCCGCGCCGCCTCTCAAAGCCGCACCACCGCTAGCACCGCCTCTGCAAACGCCTCAGGTGCCTCTTGCGGCAGGTTGTGGCCGATGCCGCCGGTGATGTCGCGGTGTTGGTATTTGCCGCTGAACTGCTTGGCGTAGCTGGCGGGGGGCGGATGCGGGGCGCCGTTGGCGTCGCCTTCCAGGGTGATCGTCGGCACCGTGATCTTCGGTGTGGCCGCCAGGCGTCTTTCCAGTTCGTCGTATTGCGATTCGCCTTCTGCCAAGGCCAGGCGCCAGCGGTAGTTGTGCACCACGATCGCCACGTGGTCAGGGTTGTCGAATGACTGTGCGGAACGCTGATACGTCGCGTCGTCGAATTTCCACTGCGGCGATGCCAACTGCCAGATCAGCTTGTTGAAGCCGTCGCGGTTGGCGGCGTAGCCCGCTGCGCCGCGTTCGGTGGCGAAGTAGAACTGGTACCACCACTGGAACTCCGCCTGCGGGGGCAATGGTTTGCGGTTGGCTTCCTGGCTGCCGATCAGGTAGCCGCTGACCGACACCAGCGCCTGGCAGCGTTCGGGCCACAGTGCGGCCATGATGTTGGCGGTGCGCGCGCCCCAATCGAAGCCGGCAATGACCGCGCGTTCGATCTTCAGCGCATCCATCAGCGCGATGATGTCCACGGCGACCACTGCCTGTTCGCCATTGCGGGGCGTGTCGGCCGACAGGAAGCGCGTCGAGCCGTAGCCGCGCAGGTACGGGACGATGACGCGATAGCCGGCGGCGGTCAGCCGCGGCACGACGTCGACGAAGGCGTGGATGTCGTAAGGCCAGCCGTGCAGCAGGATGGCGACAGGGCCGGTGCTGGGGCCGGCGTCCACATAACCGACATCGAGCGTGCCGGCCCGGATCTGGCGGATGCCGTCGAACGACGCGGCGCTGCGGCGGGGTGTAGTGTTGGCGGGTTGCGCGGGGCTGGACTTGGCCTGCGCCGTGCCGCTCACGCCAAGGTTCAGCAGGCTGATGCCTGCCAGGGTGGACGTCGTGGCGAGCAGGCGGCGACGCCGGGTGTCGATAGGGTCTGTCATGGCGGAGGCTCCATAAAAGGTTCGCAGGGTTGAGGACTTGCTGCGAACGATTTATAGAGGTCCGGCGCGCGCGCCGGGTGTCCGAATGTATGGGCCCCGGGGGCGGATACAGTGCGATTCAAATCCGCCGGTTTTCCGCCATAGATTCGGCTCAGTCCGGGATTTCCGGTTCCACCAGCTTGGCCAACTGCGTCAGCGATTCCTGCCAGCCCAGGTAGCACATCTCGGGCGGAATGACGGCAGGGATGCCTTCCTGCACGATGCTGATGTCGGTGCCGCAGGAGACCTTGCGCAGCGTGATCGTGGTCTGCATCTGGCCCGGAAGGTTCGGGTCGTCGAAGCGGTCCGTGTAGCGGATCTTTTCGGACGGGACCAGTTCCAGGTATTCACCGCCGAAACCGCTGCTGTTGCCGGTCGTGAAATTGCGGAACGACATCTTGTGGACGCCGCCCACCTTCGCGTCCAACTGGTGGACCTGGCAGGTGAATCCATAGGGGGGAAGCCATTTCGCGATGGCGTCGGGCTCCAGGAAAGCACGGTAGACGCGTTCGGGGGAGGCGCGCAGGACGCGGTGGAAGGTAACGGTGCCGGTAGTCATGGTGTGTCCGCCTTACAAGTAGAGTGGGTCGTACTGATACGACGAATAGACGACACCGGAATCGACAGGCTGGGGATCGGGAGAAACCCTGATCCGCGGCAACACCAGAAACAAGGAAGCCCGCGCCGCCCCGTACCCGTGACGCGGGCTTGCAACACCGGGCGCATTTGCGTATCGGGACGTACGGGCGAAAAAAAGGGCCGCTTATTGCGGCCCTTTTTCTGTGCGCGGCGTCAGGTGCGCGCGCGGCGTGTCATCAGTACGCGCCCATGTAATCGCGCTTGCCGACTTCGATGCCGTTGTGGCGCAGGATCGCGTAGGACGTCGTCACGTGGAAGAAGAACTGCGGCAGGCCGTAGTGCAGCAGGTAGGCGCTGCCCGACAGCTTCTTTTCTTTCGGCGTGCCCGGGCGCAGCACGATTTCAAGCGATGCGCTTTGTTCGAACTGTTCCGGCGTGAACGAACCGACGTGTGCCAGGGTCTTCGCGATCAAGGCCTGCAGTTCGGCGAACGTGGGTTCGCCGTCGGGCCAGGACGGCACTTCCGCGCCGGCCAGGCGGGACGTGATGCCCTTGGCGAAGTCGGTGGCGATCTGCACCTGGCGCGACAGCGGGAACATGTCCGGGAACAGGCGGGCGCCCAGGTAGGCGGACGGGTCGATGTTCTTGTCGGTGGCGTGGGCTTCGGCCTTCTTCAGCACGTCCGACAGCGCGGACAGCATTTGCTTGATGACAGGAACGGAAGCATCGTACATGGGGGTGGTCATGAGGGGACTCGCAAAATGAGTGAGGCGGGCGCGGGGCTCCCCGCGCGGCTGGTCCCAAGACTACCAGCAATTGGCGACAGGATGGCGGCTTACAGGATCCCCGCGGTCAGGGCCTTCAAGGTCGCGGCGACGCGGGTCGAGCACTCCAGCTTGCGGAACACGCTTTCCACGTGGGTGCGCACCGTGCTGGGGCTGATATTCAACGCCCGGGCGGCCTCCTTGTTGCTGGCCCCCAGGCTGATCTGGCGCAAGACTTCCAGCTCCCGTTGCGACAGCGTGCTGGTCGTGCGCCGCGCCGCGGGGGCGCCGCCGGATGCGGCGGTGATGGCGGCAGCGGCCACCTCTGCATCGAAGCGGCCCGCCTCGGCTTCCTCGCGCAGGATGCGGGCGGCCTCCTGCAGGGAATAGGCCGGCCGCCAGGGGCGGTCTTCCAGCAACGCCTGCAGCGCGACCGTCGTGGACAACACGCGTTGCGCGGGGCTTAGCGCGGACCCGGAAGCGCCGCGGAAATAGCCGCTGCCGTCCAGGCGTTCGTAGGCGTAAGACGCCAGTTCGGCCGCTTCGCTCAGGCCCTGGATCTGGCGGGCGGCCCGGGCGGTCCAATAGGGCATCAACCGGACTTGTTCCCACTGGTCGGCGGACAGTTTGCCGGGCGTGTTCCAAAACCGGTTTGGCAAGGCGGCGCGGCCGATGCCGTGCACCAGCGCGGCCGCCTGCAACGATTCCTGCGCGGCTGGGCCCATGCCCAGCAGCGCGCCGCAACGGGCGGCCAACTGCGCGACCCGGCGGGAATAGCCTGCCAGCCACGGCAGCTTGAGTTCGGCCACGTCCGCCAGCAGCGTCAGGTCGGCGGCGGGCGCGTCGAGCGGGGCGTCGGCCAGCGCCCATTCGGTGCCTGACGGCGGGTGGGCGTCGATGTCGTCAAGCCAGGCAGGGCCATGGCGGATCGCCAGGTCTGCGACCGCGGCGGGATATTTGGCGCCGGCCTGCGTGCGCAGGTAGTCCATTGCGCTGTCGCGGCCATGCGCGCGGCTCAGGATTTCCAGGTCGCTTGCCGCATTCACGTAGAACACGACGCCGGGGATGGCGTCTCCGGCCACGCCCTGCGGCATGCCCTTGCCGTCATGGCGTTCGAAGGCGTGGCGCAGACCCGCCACCACGTCGTCCGGCAT
>Ga0160495_100063_pt1 | contig 179074 bp, 152 predicted proteins | sample DID4MG_4_FD_108251 | JGI IMG/M metagenome (GOLD analysis project Ga0160495, IMG submission 108251) | Enriched soil microbial communities from UW Madison campus, WI, USA - DID2933_E24_FP4 MG | ecosystem: Environmental > Terrestrial > Soil > Unclassified | place: USA: Madison, Wisconsin... | reverse complement strand
TCGCACGCTTCGGGCCGGATCCTTGCGCCCTCTCCCTGCGACGGGACGGGGTCCATTATGCAGCGGGTTTCAGCGCGTCTGATCCAGAGCGCTGAGAAAGTTGCAAGGGGTTGGATTGGTTGGGGTTTGCCCCAAGCTCAACGGGGATCCAGGGCGCTCTATCCCCGTCAGCCGCACCCACGCCCTCCCCGTTCTCCCAAGCGCGCAAACAAAAACGGCGGGTCCCGAGGGACCCGCCGTGATCGTCGTCGGTCCCGGCGGCGCGAAAGCCGCCGGGGCGAAGGTCGCTTCGACTAGAAGCGGGCCTTCAGCGAGACGTAGTAGCGACGGCCGAGCACGTCGTAGGTCGACGGGTCGGTGTTCGCCTGGACGTTCGAGGCGAACTGCGGCGGTTGCTTGTCGCCGACGTTGTAGACGCCGCCGCGGATCTCGACGGTGTCGTTGACGCGCCAGCCGCCGTTCAGGTCGAAGTAGTTCATCTTCTTGACCTTGTCGCCGGTGCCGTAGTCGTCCATCGAGTCGATGAAGCGCCAGCGGACGCCCAGGTCCACCGGACCGTAGGTGTAGGTGGCCGAGGTCAGCAGCTTCCATTCCGGGTGAGCCACGGCGACCGAGCTGATCGACTTGTTGCCGATCGTGCCCTTGACGTCGAGGTATTCGGAGCCCGGCAGGGTCTGCAGCTTGAAGGTGTCGATCCAGCCGCCGACCACGTTGAAGGCCAGCGAGCCGTAGTCGTCGCTCAGGCCGACCGCGCCGAGACCGAAGGACCAGTCGACTTGGAAGTCGATGCCCGAGGTCTTGTACTTGGCCAGGTTCAGGTTGACGAGCGACAGGGTATCGACTTCGCCGGTGTCGGCGTTACGCACGAACAGCGAGCAGTAGTAGGCGTCGCCGCCGGCTTCGCTGGCCGAGCCGTAGCACTTGTCCATCGCGTCTTGCGAGTCGATGGTGCCGATCGCGTCCGAAATCTCGATCGAGTAGTAGTCGACCGAGGCCGAGAGCTTGGCCAGCAGCGGGTTTTCGAAGCGCGGGGTCCACACGGCGCCGACCGAGAAGGTGTCGGCGGTTTCTTCCGTCAGTTCCGGGTTGCCGCCGACGAGGGCGTTCACCTGGCTGTTGCCGGTGGTGTAGGTGTCGATACCTGCCTGCGAGATGCCGTTGGCAAGGCAGTTGGCGCGCACTTGGGTCTTGAAGGCGCCAGTGGTGCGGGCCGGGCTGCGGACGTCGCAGGCGTCGACGGTCGCCGGGTAGTCCTGGTTCTGCGGCGAGTACAGTTCCGAGATGCTCGGAGCCCGCACGGCGCGCTCATAACCACCACGCAGGCGGACGTTGTCGATGATTTCCCAGTCGCCATCGATCTTGTAGGCCGAGACCGAACCGATGGTGTTGTAGTCCGAGAAACGATAGCCGAGGCCGACGTTCAGGGCCTTGATGAAGGGCAGGTCCTTCAGGACCGGCACCAGCACTTCGCCGTACAGTTCATAGACGTCGGTCGAGGCGTTCAGGGCGTCCTGGGCGTTGAAGCCGACGACGTCGCCGGTCGACAGCAGGGAGTCCGGCACGAACTTGTACTTGTCGGCCTTGTAGTCGGCGCCGACGGCGCCGCGGACTTCGCCGGCCGGCAGGTCGAACAGGCCGCCCTGGAAGTTCAGTTCGACGACGCGCTGCTCGGAGACCGAGAAGTTCTTCGTCGTGCGGCCGATGTAGTCGGCGCATTCAGCCGACAGCGACTTCAGGCCAAAGGGGTTGTAACCGCCGGCGCAGAGGCTGGCACCGCCGTCGGCGGCGTCGAGCAGGGTCTGGACGGCCGAATGGCTGACGTTGCCGGTCTGCACTTCGACCTGTTCCGAGCGGCCGTACGAACCGTACAGATCCCAGGTCCAGTCCTTGAAGCCGACGTCGCCCTTCACGCCCGAGGCGATCTGGAACACGTTGAACGTGGTTTCCGAGATACGCGCGCCCAGGTCGGTGAAGCGCTTACGCAGCGAGAAGGTGGCGTTCGGATTGGCGCGGTTGGCCAGCAGATAGGCCAGGTCGGTCGGGATGAACGGGTTGGTCGTCTTGACGGTGAAGCCCGTGGCGCCGGCGGCCGGCGACGGGGCCAGCATGGTGCGCGAGTCGTAGTGCGTGAAGTTGAACGAGCCGTAGGCCGTGACCGAGTCGCTGATGTCGTAGTCGACCGAGCCGAACGCCGAGTAGCGGGTCAGCGGGATCTGCAGCAGGTTCAGCGGACCGGTGTTGTAGGTGCCCGAGGTCGGGATCGTCGAATAGTCGATCGCCGTCGAACCCTTGTAGTTGATGCCGTTGTAGGTGGTCAGGTCCGGGCGGGTGCCCTGGGCGAACACCGTGCCGTCGTTGTTGAAGCCGATCTGGCTCGGGGTCTGGACGGTGCCGGCGGCGATGCCGTACTTGGCGAACAGCGTGTTCAGCGCGGTCTGCGAGATCGCGTTGTTCGACGACGGGTTGAACGCACCGTAGGGCGAGGTGCCCGAAGCGCCGGAGATGCTCGAGAAGCCGCGGGCGGCGTTCAGGATCTCGTTGCGCTGCGAGTAGCTCAGCGACAGGACCGAGTGGCCCTTGTCGTCGGCGAAGCGCGAGCCGGCGGTCAGGCTGACCGAGCTTTCCTTGCCGTCCTTGGCGTCGGTGACGCCGTACTGGGCGTCGACCTGAACGCCCGAGAAGCGGTCATTGAGCTTGAAGTTGACGACGCCGGCCATGGCGTCCGAGCCGTAGGTCGCCGAGGCGCCGCCGGTGATCACTTCGATGTTCTGGACGATGGCGCTCGGGATGATGTTGACATCGACCGAACCGTCGGCGTTCGACGGAACGACGCGGTGACCATTCATCAGCACCAGGGTGCGGGCCGACCCCAGGCCGCGCAGCTGGATGTTGGCCTGGCCGCCGTTCGACGGGTTGTTCGAGGTGGACGAAACGCCCGGCACGAACTGCGGCATCTGGTTCAGCAGCGTGTCGACGGTGACCGAACCGGTCTTCGACAGTTGCTCCTGACCGACCGACACGATCGGGCTGCTCGAAACGTAGTCCGGGCGAACGATGCGCGAACCGGTGACGACGACGGCTTCGATTTCCGTCGAGTCGCTTTCGGGCGCGGTTTGGGCCGACGCCACACCGGCGCTGGCGGCGGCGATGGCGAGGCCGCTGATGATGGTGGTCGTCAGCAGGCGCTTACGCGTCATCTGAATCTTCAATGGAATCCCTCCGAGAATGGGCCTGGCCCCGGACGATGTCGCCGGCGACCCGCCCACGTCTTGCAATCCCAGGCTGCTCACAGCCCGGTTGGCGGGGACGTTAGGTGCGGCCGATCGAAGCGGTCAATTACGATTACCGTTATGTAACGCGAAGCATCCTTGCTGTCGCAAATTGAACACACCGCTGTCGCCTTTGCGGCAATTAGGTGCGCATTCCACCCACGACCTAAGGTCAAGCTTGGTGACGGGCCTTCGTTTGAGTCGTCAGGATAGCAAATTTCTCCGCCTTGAAATAACGTAGCTACCGGAAGATGTTCATCCTCTGAAATAGATTTTTGGAAGTTCATGCCTCCGCGCCGGGAGCGATCGCTACTGGTGAGAAACAATCTGCCTCGTGTCGTTTAGATCACGCGCCATCCATTCCCCGCCCCCGGAACCGCCCATGCCCCTGCTTCGCCTGCCCCTCATCCTGCTCATTCTCGCCTCGGCGACCACGGCCGCGGCGGCCGGCCCGGAGAGCAAGACCGGCGCCCTGGAAACGATCACGGCCTGCCGCGCGATCGGCGAGGCCGACCGGCGATTGGCCTGCTACGACAAGGCCGCGGCCGACCTGGCGACCGCCGACGCGGCCGGCGACATCGTGGTGCTGGACCGCCAGAAGGTGGAAAGCGTGCGACGCGAGGCCTTCGGCTTCAACCTGCCCAAGCTTTCGCTGTTCGCGGCCAAGGACGAAGAGGCCAAGCCGCTGGACCGAATCGAAGGGATCGCCAAGCAGGCCTACCGCAAGTCCGGCGGCGCCTGGGTGATCGTGCTGGAAGGCGGCGCCAAGTGGGAGCAGGTCGACCAGGAGCCCGTGGCGCGCGACCCCAAGCCGGGCTCGAAGATCGCCATCCGCAAGGCGTCGATGGGCAGCTTCTTCATCAATATCGACGGCCAGCGGGCGATCCGGGCCCAGCGGGTCAACTGACGGGGCGTCGACCGGGGAAGAATCGACTGGCGGTTCGGCGCCGGAAGGCTCTTGCCCAAGGCGCGCGCGCCGCGCATCTGAAGGGTTCGAGACGTTCCTTCCAGAGGCTTCAAGCGCCCATGACCGACTTCCGCCGCGTCACCGACAGCCTGTCGGTCAGCCCCCAGATCACCGTCGAGGACGTGGCCCGGGCCAAGGCCGAGGGCTTCGCCCTGATCGTCAACAACCGTCCGGACGGCGAGGATCCCAGCCAGCCGACGGGCGCGGAGATCGAGGAAGCGGCCAAGGCCGCGGGCCTGGCCTATGTGCACGTGCCGGTGCGCGGCGGGCCGACCCAGGAGCAGGTGGACGCGGTGCGCGAGGCCGTCGAGGCCGCCGGCGGGCCGGTCCTGGCCTTCTGTCGCTCGGGCACCCGCTCGATCGTCACCTGGTCGATCGGCCAGGCCCTGTCGGGCGCGGCCGATCGGGAAACCTTGGTGCGGCAGGGCTATGAGGCCGGCTACGACCTCTCCGGCGTGCTGCCGCACTAGTCAGGGCCTCAGTAGCCGCCCAGCGTGGTGACGCGGGCGGCCATGGGGCTGGGTTCGGGCTCGCACGAGGCCAGCACGAACTGCGCCGCAATGAGACACAGCACGGCGAAGCACGCGCGCTGGAGCCGTTTTGAGACAAAAATCGCCGCGTCGGCCGCCATGATCCGTACTCCACAGGGTTTACGGTTCGTTAAGCGCAAGACCGGCGCCGCTCAGGATGGGTCGCGATGATCCCCTTCGTTCGAGAGATCGAGTTCGAGTACGGCCGCTGCGACCAGGTCTCGCCGCTGATCCGGCGGGTGATCGCCGACAATCCGGGGCCGTTCACCTACACCGGCACGGGAACATACATCGTCGGCCGGGGAACCGTGGCGGTGATCGACCCGGGTCCCGACCAGCCGGCCCATCTGGACGCCCTGCTGGCGGCGATCGAGGGCGAGACCGTCAGCCACATCCTGGTGACCCACCACCACGCCGACCACTCTCCCCTCGCCGGCCCCCTGGCGGCGCGGACGGGGGCGCGGATCTGGGGCCGGCCGGCGCCGGCCGCGCCGGTGTCCGAAGAGACGGGCGTGAAGCTCGACGCCGAGGACGACGGCCACTTCCGGCCCGACATCGAGATCGCCGACGGCGACGTCTTCGAGGGCCCCGGCTGGACGCTGGAGGCGATCACCACGCCCGGCCACACCTCCAACCACGTCTGCTTTTCGCTGAAGGAAGAGAGCGCCCTCTTCAGCGGCGACCACGTCATGGGCTGGTCGACGACGGTGATCACCCCGCCCGACGGCGACATGGGCGACTATTTCGCCAGCCTGGCCAAGATCCAGGCGCGGGGCTTTGAGACCCTGTGGCCGACCCACGGCTCGCCGGTGCGCGAGGTCGCCCCGTTCCTGCAGGCCTATGTCGACCACCGCCGGGCGCGAGAGGCGCAGGTGCTCGGCGTGCTGGCGAACGGCCCGGCGCGGATACGGCAGATGGTGCCGGTGCTCTACGCGGCCGTGGACCCGAGGCTGCACCCGGCGGCGGCCCTGTCGATGCTGGCGCACCTGATCCAGCTGGTGCGCGAAGGGCGGGTGGCGTGCGACGGCGCACCGGGGCTGGAGAGTGAGTATCGGTTGGCGGGGTAGCGCCGTCGCTCCTCCCCCTCGTCGTCTCCCTCGCCCTTGTGGCGAGGGCCCATGCCGGCGACGGCTCAGACCTGGACCGTTCGATAGAGGTCTGAGCGGCTGAACGATGGGTCCTGGGCACAAGGCCCAGGAAGGCAAAGAAAGGGAGATCGGCCAGGGTCGGAGAAACCTACAGCCGCGCCCGCACCGTCGCCCGCAGCGTTCGTGGCGCGCCGGGGAAGATCCAGACGGGGCTGTAGGAGCTCTGGGCGTAGTGCTCGTCCAGCAGGTTGTCGACCTCCAGGCGGGCGTCGAGCTTGGGGGTGATGGCGTATTCCACCGCCGCCTTGGCCTTCCAGTAGGACGGCAGGATCAGGCCCGAGCCGTCCAGCGCCCCGGCCCGGTCGCCGACGTAGGATGCGCCGACCGTCAGAGACCACTTGTCGAACCGGCCGACGGCGAAGGCGCCGCCCGAATGCTCGGGCACGTTCAGCACCGCATCGGTGGCGAAGGCGACGTCGTCGGCGACCGCGTCTGTCCAGCTGTAGTTGACGACCACGCGCCAGGCGGCGCTGACCTCGAACGAGCCGTCCAGCTCGACGCCCCGGCTGGTCAGCTTGCCGACGGGGGCGAGGAAGCTGGCGTCCAAGGGATCATTGGCCAGGATGTTGCGCTTTTCGATGTCGAAGACCGAGACCGCCACATCGACGCCAGGCCAGGCGCCGGCGAGGCCCAGCTCCCAGCCCCTGCCCTTCTCGGGCGCGAAGCCTTCGCCGGTGCGGCCCGTGCCGGAGTTGAGCAGGAACGAGCGACCGTAGCTGGCGTGGGCGGTCAGGGCGTCGCTCAGCCGGTAGCGGGCGCCTAAGCGGTAGTCGACCGGCGAGCCTTCGCCCCGGCCCACGGCGCCGGTGCGATTGTTGCGGATGGTCTGGCGATAGCGATCGACCCGCGCGCCGGCGAAGACGCCGAGGCGGTCGGACACCTGCCACAGGTCCTGGGCGTAGAGGGTCGCCACGCGCCGGGTCTCGCGGTTGTCGGTGAACGGCAGCAGCGACAGGGCGCTCCCGCCATAGACCGGCGCATCGATCGAGATGGCGTAGGGCGCGGCGGCGCTGGGATTCCGGCGCAGCAGGCCCTCGTGGTAGTCGAGGGTATAGCCCTTCAAGCCGATGTTCAGGTGATGGGCGCCCAGGCGGCCGTCGAGTTCGACGCGGCCCGACAGGTCCTCGACGCTGTAGTCGCGCTGGCGGCGCTGGCGCCACAGCTCGCGGCCGACCAGCCGCGACTGGTCGCTGGAGAAGCCCTTCATGTCGCCTGTGCGGTAGGCCGCGCCCGCCGTCAGCCGCCAGTCGGGCGAGAGTTCATATTCGCCGGTGACCTGATGACGCTCGTTGCGGAAGCGGGTCGTGCCGTCGCTGGGCTCGCCGAAGAAGCGCGAGCGCGGGATGGCCAGGGCGTCGCCGTTCACCGCCGGCACGCCGCGATCGAAGGGCGCGTCGAAGACGGTGAACTCGCCGACATAGGTCAGGCGCAGCGCGTCGGTGGGCCGCCAGGTCAGGGACGGGGCGATGGCCCGGCGATGCAGGTCGACATGGTCGCGCCAGCCGTCGCTGTGCTCGTCGGCGACGACCAGGCGGGCGGCGATCGTGTCGCTGAGCGGACCGGTGAGGTCCAGCTCGGCCCGGCGCAGGCCGTAGGAGCCGACGGTGGCCGCCACGCTGCCGCCCATCGTGAACTGCGGGGTCTTGGAGACGATGTTGACGCGGCCGGCCGGGTCGATGTCGCCGAACAGCGCGCCGGCCGGACCCTTGAGGATCTCGACCCGCTCGGCCGTGGCCGGATCGCGCGGCGGCGCCAGGCCCCGATTGGCCAGGAAGCCGTCGACATAATATTCGGCCCCGCCGTCGGGCGTGCCGAGGAAGCCGCGGATGGCGAAGTTGTCGAGGAAGCCGCCGCGGTTGTTCTGCTGGGAGACGCCGCTGGTCAGCTCGAGGGCGTCGGCCAGGCGGCCCGCGCCGACGGCGTCGAGCAGGTCGCGCTCGACCGAACGGCTGGAGGGCGAGGTGGCCTGGGTGATCTCGCCCGCGCCCAGGGTGGCGTCGCGGGCCGCGCCGCGCCGGCCCAGGATGACGATCTCGCCCACGGCGTGGGGTTCGGCCTCGACGGCCTCGGTCGCCGGCGAGGGCTCGGCGGCCGATAGGGCCAGCAGGCACGCGCTGACGCAGCTCCACGACAGGGGCAAGATGCAACTCCATTTGTAATGTTATTACATATCAGCTATGCCCCAGACACGATGCTGTCAACCGCCCCTCCCCCCGCCCTTTCCTCCAATCGGATCGTCGCCATCGACGCCCTGCGGGGGCTGGTCATGCTGCTGATGATGGTCGACCACGTGCGGGAGTTCTTCTTCATCCACGCCCAGGTCTCCGACCCGATGGACGTGCAGGCGACGCAGCCCTCGCTGTTCTTCACCCGCCTTTGCGCCCACCTGTGCGCGCCGGTGTTCGTGGCCCTGACCGGCCTGGCCGCCTGGCTCTATGGCCGCAAACAGGGCGGCGAGGATCCGCGCGCGGCGGCGCGGGCGGCCAGCGGCTTCCTGTTCAAGCGCGGCCTCTTCCTGGTGTTCCTGGAGCTGACCTTCGTCAGCTTCGCCTGGACCTTCGACCTGACGCCGAAGACCTATTACCTGCAGGTGATCTGGGCGATCGGCCTGTCGATGATCGCCCTGGCCGCGCTAGTCCACCTCCCGCGCGCGGCGATCGCCGTCGCCGGCCTGGTCATCGTGCTGGGCCACAACCTGCTCGACCCGATCAGCATCGCGCCGGGCCAGCCCGGCCACGCGCTGTGGGCCATATTGCACGACCGGGGCTTCATCGACCTGCCTTGGGGCGCACGGGCGCGGACCTCCTACCCGCTGCTGCCGTGGATCGGCGTGGCGGCGCTGGGCTACGCCATCGGTCCGTGGTTCGCAGCGACCTGGCGCGACCGCCGCAACCGCCTGCTGCTGACTGGCGTCGGCGCCCTCACCTTGCTTCTGCTGCTGCGCAATCTGAACGGCTATGGCGAGACGCCGTGGGTCCACGGCCCCGACGCGGTCCGCACGGCGATGAGCTGGCTGAACTTCACCAAGTATCCGCCCTCGGCCGACTTCCTGCTGCTGACCCTGGGAGTCGGGGCCCTGCTGCTGGCCGGGCTCGAGAAGGTCCCGCCTCGGCTGCTCGGCCCCCTGGCGGTGCTGGGGAGCGCGCCGCTGTTCTTCTACCTGATCCACCTCTACGGCCTGCACCTGCTGCAGCTGGCGGCGGTCGCGACCATGGGTCCGAACCAAGGCGAGGTCTGGAGCCTGCCGGGCGTCTGGGCGATCTGGCTGACGGCGGGGGTCGTGGCGATCCCGTGCTGGTGGGCCTGCCGCTGGTTCGGACCGGTGAAGCGCGCCAGCCGGCAGCCGTGGATGAAGTATCTGTAATCCCAATATTCTCTCCTTTTTCTCCCATCATTCCCGCCCTTGTGGCGGGACCCCCTCTGTCAGCCGCAGGTGCAGGTGGGGCGGATCGCCGGCGATCCGCTGGCGCCCCACGTGTCAGCGGAAGCAGGGTTTCCCGCCACAAGGGCGGGAATGACGGGAAATGAAAAAGGACCGCGCGCCACGGCTGACGAAGCGCCCGCCGCCCCCTCGACAGACCCTCGCCCCGTAGGTGAAATACGCCGCGCGGCGTTCCTCCCGCGCCGAGGCGGTCAGCGTAAGAGTTCATGTTCACCAGCGACGAGAACGCCCGGCTGGCGGCGCTGCACGAATACGGCCTGGTCGACACCCCGCCGGAGGCCGCGTTCGACCGCATCACCGCCCTGGCGGCCGAGCTGTTCGACATGCCGATCGCGGCCATCACCCTGATCGACGCCGACCGGCAGTGGATCAAGTCGATCGTCGGGCTGGAGCCCGGGGGCACGCCGCGCGAGGACGCCTTCTGCCACTACACGATCCAGTCGGACGAGGTGACCGAGGTGCTCGATCCCGAGCACGACGAGCGCTTCCACGACAACCCCTTCGTCACCGACGACCCGAACATCCGCTTCTACGCCGGCGCGCCGCTGCGCCTGCCCAGCGGCCATCGCCTGGGGGCGCTGTGCCTGATCGACCGCAAGGCGCGCCCGCCGCTGTCGGCCGAGGAGAAGCGCCGGCTGGAGGCCCTGGCCCAGATCGTCGTCACCGAGATGGACCTGCGGCTGCTCGCCGCGCGCAGCGAACTCCTGACCCGCCAGGCCCAGGCGGCGACCGAGGCCAAGAGCGAGTTCCTGGCCAACATGACCCACGAGCTGCGCACGCCGCTGACCAGCGTGATCGGCTTCAACGGCCTGCTGGCCGCCTCGCCCAACCTGCCCGACAAGGAGCGGATGCTGGCGACCAAGGCCAAGGGCGCGGGCGAGAAGCTGCTGACCATCGTCAACGACGTGCTGGACCTGGCCCGCCTGGAGGCCGGGGCGAGCGATCTGGCCGACGCACCGATCGACATCGAGACGGTCGCCCGCTCGGCCGTCGAGCTGTTCGCCGAGCGGGCCCAGGACAAGGGCGTGGCCCTGACGCTGGAGATCGGGCCGGACCTGCCGACGGTGCGCGGCGACGCCGCCCGCCTGCGCCAGATCCTGGTCAATCTGCTGGGCAACGCCCTGAAGTTCACCGACGCCGGCGTGGTTTCGCTGCGGGTCTCCGCCCGGGACGGCGATCTCGCCCTGGCGGTCGGCGACACCGGCGTCGGCATCCCCGCCGACCAGCTGGACCGCATCTTCGAGCGCTTCGAGCAGGTGGCCGGCACGGCCCAGCAGTTCGGCGGCACGGGCCTGGGCCTGGCCATCTCCCGCCGCCTGGCCCGCCAGATGGGCGGCGAGATCACGGTGCAGAGCCGGCCGGGCGAGGGCTCGGTGTTCACGGTGGCGCTGCCGGGAGCGGCTTAGGGACGCGCCGCCTCCCCGTCAGTTCGCGTAGACGGTCGGTTCGGGCATCAGCGGCGGCGTGCTGTCCATGAACTGCAGCCAGTTCGACCAGACCAGCCGGGCCCGCGACTTCGTGACCACCTGCCAGCAGTTTTCGTACATGGCGCCGCGAATGGTGCCCCCGCTGAACCAGGTGTAGACGGCGGAGCATTCCGCCTTACGGAAGGCCTCCCAGGCCGTCTGGGAGGCGTCGAACTCGCCTAGCGCCGCCTTCGTCGCCTCCCCAGAAAATTCGTCCTGGGCCTCCTGCGTCAGGCGCTTGCGGGCCGCCGCGACGTATCGGGCGAGTTCACGGTCGGCGCGGCGGGAATATTCGGCCTGGCATTCGTTGATCTCGATCGTGGAGCCGGCGCGTTCGCAGATCGCCGGCTTGTCGGAGATCGCCCCCAGCGCCTTGATCCGCCGCTGATAGAGGCCCGACAGGCAGGCCGCATCGGTGCAGGCCTCTCGCTGCTTCAGCCAGGCGACCTGCTTGTCCTTCAGCGCCGCAGGATCGGCCGAGCGATCGAGCGCCCCGCGATAGGCGCCCTCGAGCTGGGTGTCGAACGAGTCGAGATCCGGAGTGTCGCAGATCAGGCGTTCGATCCGGCTCGAGGCCTTCTTGCAGTCGAAGCTGGCGGCCTGCGCGACCCCGCCCCAGAGCAGGAACACGCCGACCAGGCCGACGGCGAGGCCCGGCCGCATCGCAGCGAGCCCGAAGAAACGCCGCGCCGCCGCCCAGGGCTCACAGAGACCGAACACGCGCGCCATCAAGTTCCCCCGTCGCTCCACTCGCGCGAAGGTTAGCGTCGCGAACGCCCGCTTTCCATAGCGGACGGCCCCCCTATCCCACCGCCCGCCCCAGGTGCTCGGCCAGGCGGATCGACAGGGCCACGATGCTGAAGGTCGGGTTGGAGATGCCGCCCTGCGGGAAGACCGACGAGCCGGCGACATAGAGATTGTCGAGGCCGTGGACCTTGAGGTCGGCGTCGACCACGCCAAGGGCCGGATCGGCCGACATCCGCGTCGTGCCGATATGGTGGCCGTTGACCACCAGCTGGCTCTTCAGGTCGTCCCACGACGGATAGTAGATCTGGCCGCCCAGGGGGCCGATCGCCTCCTGGAACAGGCCGGTCGAGATCTCGTACGTCGCCTGGTCGCCGTCGCCGACCTCCCAGCGGATCCTGGTCTGCGGCTGGCCGAACACCGGATCGACCGTGTCGGCCAGGCTGACGAAGCTCTCGTCGTTGGGCAGCATCTCGAAATAGTAGGAAGCGGTGTAGGGGCGGAACCAGCAGCTGCCGATGCCGTGCGCGCGCTGGGTCTCCGCGCTGGGCGAGAACCGGCCCTGGACGGTGACGCCGTTCGGGTCGCTCCAGGCGCCGGAGCCGGCGCCCCGCAGCGCCTCGCCGGTCAGCAGCCGGGTCTCGGCCTCGTTCAGGAAGGTGTTGCGCACGCCGATGGCGTTGCTGTTGCTCAGCGGGTGGCACTGGAAGTAGCGGCCGACCTGGCCGTGCGCATCGCCGGCGTCCGACAGCAGCAGCTGGCGGGCGTTCTCGACGGCGCCGCAGGCCAGGACATAGGCGTCGGCCTTGATCGTGAACTCGGTGGCCTTGGTCGGCGGAGAGCCCGTGTTCAGCGAGGCCACGCGCAGGCCCTGCACCACGCCGCCGGCGTGGCGGATCTCCAGCAGGCTGGCGTTGACGATGACCTCGGCGTCGCTGTCGCCGATCGTCACGCCGTCGAAGGTGCGGGTGGCGAAGTTCAGATAGGCCTTGCCCATGAACTGGTACATCTCGGTGTCGAAGCCGGGGATGTCGGGCACTTCGGCGCGCAGCACGCCGGCCCAGTATTCGGCGGTGAAGTCGTCGCTATAGAGGGCGCACAGCGCGGCGGCCTGGGCGTAGTAGGGCTTCAGGTCCTCGTAGGTGATCGGCCAGCCGGGAAAGCCCGGCCGCGCCTCGAAGCTGATCGGATCGAGCGACCGCGACTGGCCGCCCCAGTGGGACGAGGTGCCGCCGAACACCCGCTCGCGCTCCCAGGCCCGGCTCGACTGGCCCCAATAGGGCAGGACCAGGAACTCGCGCTCATTGGTGGCGAACAGCCCCTCGGCCTGGCCGGCGTAGAGCAGCGACTTCTCGGGCCAGCTTTCCTTGTAGGGCACGTTGCGACCGCCCTCGATCAGCACGACCTTGTAGCCGGCCTTCTGCAGCAGCCAGGCCGCCGTGACCCCCGCCGGGCCCGTGCCGATGACGCACACCTGAGCGGAGATGACGCCGCCGTCGCCAATGTCCTTGCCGTCCGTGATCATGAGAGCCTCCCGATCGCCCTCATGTAGAATGCGGCAAATTACCCTTCTTGGTTGTACAAATAGTCACAAGCCCCCTTGATGGGGAGGGTTGGGTGGGGGGTGACCAGCGGTGTTGGCGGCTGAACCACCGCGTCACCCCCATCCCCGGCCCTTCCCCCATCGAGGGGGAAGGGAGAGAGATCAGCCCTTGATCGCCTTCAGCACGCTGGTCACGCGGCCGCAGTTGCGGCCCAGGTCGCCGCCGGCGTCGCGGGCGAGGGAGCGGACGTCGACGCGGGCCCCGGCGCTGTCGGGGCGGACGCGGACGACGAGGTCGTCCTTCATGCCGTACCAGAAGCTGGCGCCGGCGGCCTCGATGCGGCCGTCGTTGGGATCGTCGGTGACCAGCTTGAGGCCCTTGGCCTGGACGGCGGCCTTGGCGGCCTCGTAGGCGTCGGCCGGCGTGCGGTCGAGCACCAGGGTCTTGGCGGCCGGACAGGTCTCGGCGTTGACCTCGGCGACGCGACGGCCGGCGAACAGTTCGGAACCGACCGGCAGGCTGGGATCGTCGAGCACCGGGGCGGCGGCCTCGCCGCGCGCGGCCAGCACCGCCTCGGAGAAGCCCAGCGGGGCCTTCCAGTCGGTGGCGACGTCGCCGACGGGGGCGGCGCGGCCGCCGACGCCGGTGGCCAGGAACAGCACGCCGAGGGTGGCGATGGTGATGGTCAGGGCCAGCAGGGCCCGCTTCCAGTGGCGCTGGATGCCGCCGATCATCGCCACGACGACGCCCAGCGACCCCGTGCCGAGGCTCAGCCAGGCGACCAGCGGCGCCAGATCGCGGGTCATCAGGTCGTAGGCGATCGCCTTGTCGAGCAGGCCGAAGCGCGCGCCCAGCGCCCCGACCACGATCAGCGCGGCCGGGACCAGGGCGATGACCACCGCCCCGATCAGGATCGGCGAGGCCCAGCCGCCCTTCCCGCCCGTTTCGGTCTTGGCGGCCTTCGCGGTCTTCGCTTTACGGCCCTTGGAGGGCTGGATCGGCATGGCCAGCGGCGCCTCTTCGGCCACGAACACCGGCGGGGCGTCGAAGGCCGTCTCGGGCGTCGGCTCCAGCGGCTTGGTCTCGGCCTCAAGCAGCGGTTCGTGCGGGAAGACGTCTTCCGGCGCGGGCGGTTCGGCAGGTTCGGCCACTGGGGCGACGTGCGCGACCGGGGTCGGCTCGGGATCGGGCAGCGAGGCGGCCAGGGCCTCGGCGCTGATCGGCTCGGCTTCGGCTTGCGAGGCCAGAACTTCGGGCTCGTGGACGGGCTCGACGGCCTCAACGGCTTCTGGCGCCACGTCTTCCGGCGTTTCGACCGGATCGGGCGCATAGAGCACCGGCGCGCCGGCGCCGTCGGCGGCGGCCAGGGTGGCGGTTCCGGCCGCGGCGGCGGCGATGGTCGGCAGGACGTAGTCCTTCATCCGCTGACGGATGACCTTCTTGTCGATCTTGCCGGTTGCGCCCAGCGGGATCTCGTCGACGAAGACGACGTCGTCGGGCATCCACCACTTGGCGATCTTGCCCTGCAGGAAGTCGAGGAACTCCTCCTTGGTGGCGGTCTCGCCCTCCTTCAGCTTGACCAGCAGGATCGGCCGTTCGTCCCACTTGGGATGCGGCACGCCGATGACGGCGGCGAGAGCCGCCTTGGGATGGCCAACGGCGATGTTCTCGATCTCGATCGTGCTGATCCACTCGCCGCCGGACTTGACGACGTCCTTGGCGCGGTCGGTGATCTGCATGAAGCCCATCTCGTCGATGGTCGCCACGTCGCCGGTGTCGAAGAAGCCGTCGGCGTCGAGGATCTTGCCGCCGGCGCCCCGGAAGTATTCGGCGGCGATGATCGGGCCGCGGATCTTCAGGTGGCCGAAGGCCTTGCCGTCGTGCGGCAGGGCGTTCCCGTCGTCGTCGGTCAGCTTCAGCTCGACGCCCATCGGCGGGCGGCCCTGCTTGAGGCGGTAGGGCATCTGCTGGTCGTAGGGCAGCTTTTCCAGCGCGTCGGTCATGGTCGACAGCGTGCCGACCGGCGAGGTCTCGGTCATGCCCCAGGCGTGGACCACCTCGACGCCGTACTTCTCGTGGAAGGCCCGGATGATGGTCTCGGGACAGGCCGCCCCGCCGATCACCACCTTCTTCAGGGTCGAGATCGTGCCGCCCGTGCTTTCCAGGTGCTGCAGCAGCATCTGCCAGACGGTGGGCACGGCGGCCGAGAAGGTGACGCCCTCGGTCTCCAGCAGTTCATGGATCGCCGCCCCGTCCATGCGCGCGCCCGGCATGACGATCTTGGCGCCGGTGGCCGGGGCCGAGAAGGCCACGCCCCAGGCGTTGGCGTGGAACATCGGCACCACCGGCAGGATCACGTCGCGCTGCGACAGGCCCATGACGTCGGGCTGCATGGTGATGAAGGTGTGCAGAAAGTTCGAGCGGTGCGAGTACATCACCCCCTTGGGGTCGCCCGTCGTGCCCGAGGTGTAGCAGAGGCCCGCGGCCGTGCCCTCGTCGAACCCGCCCCAGACGCAGTCGGCCGACTGCTCGGCGACCAGATCCTCGTAGCAGAGCAGGCCCTTGAAGTGCGGGGCCTCGCCGGCCAGGCGGAAGTCGGCCGGCATGTGGTCGCGGTCGGTGAACACCACCACGTGCTCGACATTGGGCAGGCGCGGAATGATCCCGGCGATGATCGGCAGGAAGGTCAGGTCCGTAAAGATGAGCTTGTCGCCGCCGTGGTCGGCGATCCAGGCGATCTGCTCGGGGAAGAGACGCGGGTTGAGCGTGTGGCACACCGCGCCGATGCCCATGATCCCGTACCAGGTCTCGATGTGGCGGGCGGTGTTCCAGGCCAGGGTGCCCACGCGGTCGCCGGGCGTGATGCCCAGCGACAGCAGCAGGTTCGACACCCGCTTGGCGCGGCTCTGGATCTCGGCGTAGGTCGTGCGGACGATGGGCCCTTCGACCGACCGGGTGACCACCTCGCGGCCGCCGTGCCACTGGGCGGCGTGGTCGATGATCTTGTCGAGCGTCAGAGCGCCATGCTGCATCAAACCTTGCATCGAAACCGCTCTCCCGCGTCCTGCTTATCGTTGTTCAGGAGAGGCTAGCGGCCGTCGCCGCCCCGCGCAACGCATGGCGCGCCCTGAGCGAACCTTGGGAGAGCCCCTCGCTCTCCCAGGTGGCGAGCGGACTTTGCGCCCGTCTGCACGCAAGTGTAGAGTTATACCTTCACCACACGGCCGCGCTGATCGGCCGCACCGCCCGTTCACTCCCAGAACGCCGTTTTGCGGCTAGCTTCAGCGGGACTGTTTTTGACCCGCGTAAGAAACGGGAGCGCAAGCCTTGAGATGGCTCGACGCGCTAGGCGCAGATGAACGGCTGGATGAAGTAGCGGCGGACACCCACCGCCTGATGACCGTGCGCGTCGTCTCGGCGGCCGTGGTCGCCCTGGTGGTCGGCGCGGCCCTGGGCCCGGTCATGGCGGTGACGTGGTTCGCCTGCCTCACCGCCTGCGAGACCCTGGCCTGGACGGTGACCCGCCGCTTCAAGCCCGACATGCCGACCACCGACCGGCTGCGCGCGGCCTTCGTGCTGGCCTCGATCCCGATCAACGTGGTGTGGACCTGGCTGGCGGTCTCGCTGTGGCTGTTCCCCGACGCCGACCTGCGCATCGCCGCGCTCGGGGTGTGCGTGGGCGGCATCATCTTCACCCAGAACTTCCGCCACCAGCCGCTGAGCCTGCTGGTGATCACCGCCGCGCCGCCACTGGCCAGCCTGGTGATCTTCCCGTTCTTCCTGCATGCCCCGCACGGGGTGGGCCATCCGACCAACAAGTGGGCGCTGGTCATGGTGGTGGCCACCACCATCAACGCCATGCTGCTGAACCGCGCGGCGGCCCGCCGGATGGACGCCCTGACCCGCGGCCTGCGGCAGGAGAAGGAGCGCGCCCTGGCCGCCTCGCAGGTCAAGTCGGTGTTCGTGGCGACCATGAGCCACGAGATGCGCACGCCGATGAACGGCCTGCTGGGCCTGGCCCACGCCCTGAAGGGCACCGATCTGGACGAGCGCCAGCGCGACTATGTCGACCTGATGCTGCAGTCGGGCGACAGCCTGATGCAACTGCTGACCGACGTGCTCGACATCGCCCGCCTCGACGTCGGCGAGACCGAACTGACGCCCTGCGACTTCGACCTGCACGACCTGGTCCACGCCGTGGCCGACGCCTGGACCGACATGGCCATGGCCCGCGGCCTGACGGTGGACGTGCGCATCGATCCGTCAACGCCGCAGCGCCTGCACGCCGACGCGGCGCGGATCCGCCAGGTGCTGGGCGGGCTGATGTCCAACGCCCTGAAGTTCACGCGGCTGGGCGGGGTGACGATCGAGATTTCGAGCCAGGGCGACGCGCCGGACGGGCTGGAGACCGTGGCCGTGCGGATCACCGACACCGGGCCGGGGATCGACCCGGCCTATGCGGAAAGAATCTTCGAGAGCTTCACCCAGGCCGACGAAACCATCTCGCGCGCCCATGGCGGCATGGGGCTGGGCCTGACCATCGCCCGGGCCCTGGCCCGGCGGATGGGCGGCGACCTGAGCCTGGAGCCCGCCCAGCGCGGGGCGCGGTTCCTGTTCATGATCCGCGCGCCCCAGCCGGCGCCCCCGCCCCTGCCCGCCGCCGTCCCCGAAACGGCCAACGAGGACGACGAGGTCGTCCCGCGCGTGCTGATGGCCGAGGACAATCCGATGAACCAGATGGTCGTGCGGCTGATGCTGGAGGCCGCCGGCGTCGACCTGACCGTGGTCGAGGACGGCCGCCAGGCCCTGGACGCCCTGCGCGCTTCGCGCTTCGACTGCGTGCTGATGGACATCAACATGCCGGTGATGGACGGGGTCACCGCCCTGTCGGAAATCCGCTCCGGCGCGGCCGGCCCGGCCGACACCCCGGTGATCGCCCTGACCGCCTCGGCCATGACCGGCGACCGCGAACGCTTCTTGAAGCTGGGCTTCGACGAGCACCTGGGCAAGCCGGTCAAGCCGATGGACCTGATCGCGGCCATCGTCGCGACCCTGGATCGGACGCCCCCGCCGCAGGCGGCGGTGGGATAGCGGGGATCCTTCTCCCGGCCACAAGGAACCTCCCCCTATGGGGGAGGCGATCGCGCAGCGATCGGTGGGGGGAGTAGTTTGGAAATCGGCCGGCGGCTTGGAAGCTGAAAGCGTCCCCCCACCGGCCTTCGGCCGCCTCCCCCATAGGGGGAGGTTCTTACCCCATCTGCTCGGCCAGGGCCCGGGCCTCGTCCTCGAACGCGCTGACCGTATCGACCCGGCGCCAGTCGATGTCGCCCGTATCACGCACCAGCTGGCTTTCCAGCACGGCGACGTCGGCGTCGGAGGCGTCGTTGACGCGGGCGGCGACGCGGGCGCGGAGGACTTCGGCCGGGGCTTCCAGCCAGACGCCCTGGAAGGCGACGTCGAGCTTCTTGGCGAGCGCCTCGGCGCGGGCGCGCTGCTCGGGCTTGATGAAGACGGCGTCGACCACCACCGAGCGGCCGGCCCGCAGCACCAGTTCGGCGTCGCGGAACAGCTCGTCATAGACCTTGTCGCTGACCTCGGCGGTATAGGCCTCCTTGGGCAGGCGCTGCAGGGTCGGCGCGTTCCACAGGCGCTTGCGGATCTCGTCGGTGCGCAGCACCACCGCCCCGGGGGCCGCGCCCAGGCCCGGCGCGCAGACGCGGGCGAAGGTCGACTTGCCCGAGCCCGACAGGCCGCCGGTGGCCACTAGGCTGACCGGCTTGGGCGCTAGGTGCTCGATGGCCGTGGCCAGATAGGCGCGCGCGGCCTCGTCGTCGCCGGTATAGGCCCAGACGTGGGTGCGCACGGCGGCGCGGACGCTGAGCATCAGCGGCAGGGCGGCCAGGCCCGTCCACAGGCCCTCGCCGAAGGTGCGGGCGGCTTCGTCGAGATAGGCGTTCAGCACCCGGCCGGCGGCGTCGCGGCGACGGCGGAAGTCCAGGTCCATCAGCAGGAAGGCCAGATCGTACTGCACGTCGATGTCCGACAGGGCGTCGTTGAACTCGATGCAGTCGAAGAGGATCGGCTTGCCGTCCTCGATCAGGATGTTCCCCAGGTGCAGGTCGCCGTGGCAGTGGCGGGCGAAGCCCTCGGCCGCGCGGGCGTCGAGCTGCGGACCCAGGCGCTTGAGGGCCAGGTCCGTCTCCTCGACCAGCCGCTCGACGGCCTGGGCGCCCAGGCGAGGCGCCAGGCCCCGCAGCAAGTTGGCGTTGGAGGCGATGGTGTAGCCGAGGGCCGAGACGCCGCCGCCCTGCGGGCGCAGCGCGGCGCCGGCGTGGAACTGGGCGATGGTGCGGCCCAGCGATTCCTCCAGGGCGTCGTCGATGGCCCAGGGCTGGGAGGCCAGCACGGCCTCGCCGTCGAAGCGGCGCATCTCGAGCGCGTACTCGACGACCTCGCCCTGGCCGTCGATCTCGATCCCGCCGTCGGCCGACCGGGTCAGCTGGCGCACAGCGCGATAGATGTCGGGGGCGGCGGCGCGGTTGAAGCTGAGCTCGCGCTGCAGCGACCAGCGGCGCAGCTCCAGGGTCGAATAGTCGAGGAAGCCGAAGTCGACCGGCCGCTTCACCTTGAAGGCGGACTCGCCCACCAGGAACACCCGAGCGCACGAGGTCTCGATCGTCTGGTCGGCCTTCGCGCCGAGCCAGGCCGCGATTTCCGTTTCGCGCGCCGCTTCCGCGTCCTTGATCACGCCGTCCAACCTCGTCTTCGCCCGCCCCGATCGGCGGCGCCGGGGCGTCCCATAGCGCAAAGTTCGCTGCAAGTCCTCGCGGACGCTTGCTACATCTACTTAGACGATAGTAGCGTTTGATAACCACAGTCTGATGTTGAGGCCACCATGCTCATCGGCTCCGGCCTGAAGCGCTCCGAGCACAAGAAGGCCGAGATCCTGGCGGCGGCGCGCGAGATCTTCCTCAAGGAAGGCTACGCCGACGCGGGCATGGAATCGGTAGCCCGCGCCGCGGGCGTCTCGACCGCCACCCTCTATGCCTACTTCCCAAGCAAGGCCGAGCTGTTCCGCACCGTCGTCGTCGACAGCGTACGGAGCATGGCCGAGCCGGTGCGCGAAAGCGCCAATGCGGTCGGCGACGCCCGCGCGCGGCTCACCGCCCTCTCCCGCGCCTACGCCACCTTCTTCGCCACGCCGGAGACGCGGGCGATGTTCCGGATGGTGACCGCCGAACGAAGGCGGTTCGAGGGGGTGGCCGACCACTTCCTGGGCGCGGCCCGCGAGTCGCTGGGCGGGGCGGCCATCCAGGTGGTCAAGGAGCTGACCGCGTCCGGCGACCTCAAGGTCGACAAGCCCTCCTGGGCGGCCGGCCAGCTGATGGGCATGCTCGACCACGCCACCCTGGTGCTGGGCCTGTCGGCCGGCGACGACGTGCAGCCCGACCGGCCGGTGAACCAGATCGCCGAGGACGCGGTCGAGACCTTCCTGGCGCGATACGCGACCAAGTAGGGTCCCCATGACGAACGCCCGTCGCCGCCTTAGGCTGGCGGTGACGGCGGCGCGTTGCGCGCGCCGTCTTGGGGGCTGGAGGGGGAAGTCATGCCGACGAGGATCGCGATCGCCGGGGCCGTGGCCCTGGCTGCGCTGGCGCTGTGCGGGTTCGCCGCCCAGGACGGCTATTTCGGCGAGCCGGACGGCCGCAACTACGGCGATCCGCAGTTCGCCGGGAGTCAGGCCCTGTGCCGGGCCGTGCGCGACCGCGCCCCGCCGCCACAGGACGTTCCCGACGCGGCGACCGCCCGGGCGCTGAAGGGCTGCTCGTCCGAGGCGCTTTACTACGGGATCGGCATGGCGGCCGATCCGGCCAAGGCCCGCCAGTGCGCGATCCTGGAAATGAAGACCGGCGAAGAGCCATACGAGCCGTTCGCCGGCGCCGGCATGCTGATGACCATCTACGCCAACGGCCGGGGCGCGAAGAAGGATCTCGACCTGGCGGTGCACATGGCCTGCGCCACCTGGAGCGCGCCGGTCGACAATGACACCCTGGTGCAGGCCCTGGACATCCGTCGCCGGGGCGGACCGGCGGACGAGCCCTTCGACTACTGCCGCGACGTGGTTCCCGGCTCGTCCAACGTCTCCGCGCCGGTTTGCCTGGCGCACGAGGCGCGGCAGGCGCAGCCGGTGCGCGCCGCGAAGCTGGCGGCGCTGACCCAGGGCTTCTCGCCGACGGCCCGCCAGGCCTACGCGGCGCTGAACGTGGCCGAGGCGCGGTTCGTCGAGGTGCGGCAGGCCAACGAGGCCCCGCCGGGCGCCATGAACCGGGGCGTTCCGCTGCGGATCTCGGAAGACGCCCAGGACTTCCATGTCGAGCAACTGGAGCAGCTGTCGGGCGCGGCCCGCGTCACCGGCCTGGGCGAGCATCGCGAATACGACAGCAGTCTCAACCGGATCTACGCCGTGGCCATGGGCGAGCTTCCGCCCCGAGGGCCGGGACAGCTCGGCGACATCACCCGCGAAGGCGTGCGCGAGACCGAGCGGGCCTGGATCGCCTATCGCGACGCCTGGCTGGCCTTCGCCCCGCTTGCCTGGCCCAAGGCCTCGACCGAGGCGCTGGCCGCGCGGCTGACGCGCGATCGCGTCGGCCAGCTGGCCTGCATCCTGGCCGACCACGACATCGACCCGAACTACGCCGAGCGCTGCTCGGGCTACTGAAGCATCCTCAGGGGAACAGCCGCTTGGTCGTCCAGGCGCCGTCGACGCGGTCGTAGACCAGGCGTTCGTGCAGACGGAACGGACGGTCGCGCCAGAACTCGATGACCTGGGGAACGATCCGGAAGCCCGACCAATGCGGCGGGCGCGGCACCTTGCCGATCAGGCCGTGCTTGAGGCCCATCTCGGCCACGCGGCGCTCCAGCGCCAGGCGGTCGGGCAGCAGCCGCGACTGGTCGCTGGCCCAGGCGCCCAGCTGGCTGTGGCGGGCGCGGCTGGCGAAATAGGCGTCGGCCTCGGCCTCGCTGACCGGCTCGACGACGCCGCGCACCCGCACCTGGCGGCGCAGCGACTTCCAGTGGAACAGCAGGGCGGCCTTGGGATTGGCGGCCAGCTCGACGCCCTTGGCGCTTTCCAGGTTGGTGTAGAAGACGAACCCTCTGGAATCGACCTCCTTCAGCAGCACCATGCGCGAGTCGGGCATGCCGTCGGCGTCGACCGTCGAGACGGTCATGGCGTTGGGATCGTTGGGCTCGGACTTGCCGGCCTCGGCCAGCCATTCGCCGAACAGGTGGATCGGATCGCCCTCCGGCAGCAGCGGCGGCGGGGTCGCGGTGGTCACCTGGGAGACGTAGTCGTCCTCGCTGGGCGAGGCGGGGATCAGCGGCGCGTCGGTCATGGTTCTGGATATAGGCCCGCGCGCGTCCGGGGGCCATGCTTGACCTGGGCCTGCTCGCCCCTCAGTTTCACCGCATGACGCTAGCAACCCGCGCCCGCCTCGCCTGGATCCCGTTGCGGACAAGGCCGCCGGAGGGTCTGCTCGACTGGTTGAGCTGCATCCTGATCTATGGCGGCGCCTTCGTCGCCGGCGTGTACGCGGCGATGCAGGATGTAAAGCGCTGGGCGTTGAGGGCGCGGACCGAGGGCCCCTCCACCGATGTGCCCATCACCTGGCACAAACGCAGCGGTTCCTGGCTGGTCATCGGCATGGTCACCGTGATGGTCGTGATGTTCGGAAGCCTGGCGCTGATCGCCGCACGGAGCTGACCGAAAGTCTTAACTTAACCCGGCGTTGACCAAGTCCGCGCGAGGGTCGCGGCATGACCGCCGCCTCGGCCCCTTCCCTGTCCCTTTCCGCCGCCCGCGCCATTCTGGGCGTCGCGCCCGGCGCCGACGAGCGCGAGCTGCGCGCGGCCTATCGCGAGGCCGCCAAGCGCGCCCACCCGGACCGTCCGGGCGGCGACGCGGTCCTGTTCCGCGACGTGCTGGCGGCCTATCGCATGCTGCAGGGCGTGGATGCGCCCGCGCCCATGGGCTTTCCGCCCGCCACCGTCGAGACCCCGGCCATGCCGAGCCAGGCTTGCCTGGACATCGACGCGGCCTTCGCCTTTTCCGGCGGCGCGCTGGAGGCCCGGATCGGCGATCGCCGCCTGCGCCTGACCCTGCCCGCGGGCCTTCGCCAGCGCGACACCGTGCGCGTCGGCGACACCCTGCTGACCGTGCGCATCAAGGCCGATCCCGCCGCCCTGGTGCGCAGCCACGACCTGTGGCTGACCGTGCAGCTGGACGCCCAGGTCCTGGCCGAAGGCGGCCGCGTGGAGCTGGACACGATCATCGGCCCGCGCACGGTGTGGATCTCGACCAAGGCCGCCGAGCGGGGCCTAGTGCGCCTCAACGGCCAGGGCCTGCCCGCGCGCGGCGCCCATCCGGCCGGCGATCTCTTCCTGCGCCTGGAGCGCACCGGAACCGTGCACGAAAGCGCCGCCCGCTCGCAGCTGAAGCGCTTCGCGGCCGCCTGGGCGGCCTGACCCTCACTCCAGCGTCATGCCCGGCGTCCAGCCGCTGGCGGCCAGAAAGGCGTGGACGTCCGAGACCGTGAGGATCTCGCGCAGCGCCGCCTGCTTGTCCGGGGCCTTGTCGTAATAGGCCTTGGCGATGCGGTAGCCGACCCAGTAGCCGAGGTCGGCGGGCTTCTCGAGCGTGGAATTGTAGAACCAGGTCGACAGGTCGGTCTTGTCGAGATCGGCGGCGAAGGCCGTCTCGATCTCGCGCTCGCGCCCCTTGGTCAGCGGCCCGAAATAGACATAGGCCGGGCGGCCCAGCAGCAGCGCGGTGACGAACTCGGCCCCGCCCTCGACGAGGGCGCTTTCCAGCACGGTGGGCTGCTGCTTCTCGGTCAGCAGCGGGTTCTGCTGGGCATGGGCGTATTCGTGGATCAGCACGCCGACGAAGCGGCTTTCGACGTCGGGATCGATGAAGTCGACGGTGCACAGCGCCTCCAGCCCCACCTGCACGCCGGTGACCGGACTGCCGATGGCGATCGGCTTGCCCCGGCCGACGGCGAGCGTCACCGACGGGACGCGCGCTTCGGGATACAAGACCGCGAACTTGGCCAGGGCCGTATCGACCCGGCCCTTCACCCGCGGCAGGGTCGCGGCGCAGTCGCGGGCGCGGCTGTAGAGCTCGGGCCGGGCGGCGATGGTCTCGGCCAGCCGGGTCGCGGTCGTGCGGCGGGCGTCGAAGAAGGTGCGCAGGCCCGGCGAGCCGGCGTCGATGTAGCGGCTCTGCAGCTGCTCGGCGCTGGGCCGGCCGCCGGTCTCGTCATAGAGGCGGTAGAAGAGATCGACGTCGGCGGTGTCGAGCGTCGCCTTCTGCGGCTGCGCCCAGGCGGGGCTGGCCAGCGCCAGCGCGGTCGCCAAGCCGGCCTTCAGAAACCAGGATCTCATGTCCCCTCCCCCGTCATCCGAAGGGGCGAGGCTGACCCGCGCCGGCGGCCAAAATCAAGCGCGCGAAAAAATCGACGGCGTCGCCCTTGTTTTTATATCGTGCACGATTAAATCGTACTCACTAATTCAATCACAGGAGCGAACCCGATGAGCACTCTCTACCAAACCCGCGCCACGGCCACCGGCGGCCGCGAAGGCGGCGTCCGCAGCGCCGACGGCCTGCTGGACGTGCGCCTGGCCATGCCCAAGGCCCTGGGCGGCAAGGAAGACGGCACCAATCCCGAGCAGCTGTTCGCGGCCGGCTACGCCGCCTGCTTCCAGAGCGCCATGGCCTTCGTGGCCCGCCAGCAGAAGATCCCGCTGACCGGCTCGACCGTCACCGGCGTCGTGGGCCTGGCCGCCCAGGAAGTCGGCTTCAAGCTGGAAGTCGCCCTGGAAGTCGAGACCCAGGGCCTTTCGCAGGAAGCCGCCGAAGCCCTGGTTGCCACGGCGCACCAGGTCTGCCCCTATTCCAACGCCACTCGCGGCAACATCGACGTCGCCCTCAGCGTAAAGGCCGCATGAGTTCGGAAGCCGAAATAACCAAGCATGACGCGGTCGAGGTCTTGCGCCTCGACCGCCAGCTCTGCTTCGCGCTCTACAGCGCCGCCAACCGGGTGACGCGGCTCTACCGGCCGCTGCTCGACGCGCTGGGCATCACCTATCCGCAGTACCTGGCCCTGCTGGTGCTGTGGGAGAAGAGCCCGCGCACGGTCGGCGAGGTGGGCGAGGCTCTGGACCTGGAGTCCAGCACCCTCACCCCCCTGCTCAAGCGCCTGGAGACCGCCGGCCTGATCGCCCGCGGTCGCGATCCCCAGGACGAGCGGCGGGTGATCGTCTCGCTGACCGACGCGGGCGACGCCATGCGCGACAAGGCGCTGGAAGTGGCCGAGCAGTTCTTCTGCAAGCTGGACACGCCGCTTCCCGAGTTGATCGAGCTGCGCGAACGACTGAAGCGGCTGGCGGTTTAGGGCAGCGCGACGACATCAGTAGAGGGTGATGTCGTCCTTCAGGTAGCGATCGACGAACTCGGTGAAGCTGTCGGCGACGAAACAGCAGCTGTCTATCGCCAGGAAGATGCGGCCGAAGTCCGGTCCCTCCTCGCAGCAGATTCCCCATGCCGAGCACCAGATGAGCGTGTCGGCGAAAAGCAGCGTTTTCGCCGATCCATCCCCCAGCACCACATCCGCCTTCTCGCCGCACTCCTCAGTCACGGACCGGATCCGTTCCAGGCCCCACCATCCATTAGTGAAAGCATCCATGTTCCCGCCGTCGTCGACGGTCGAACAGGCATGGATCAGGTAGTCTCGGAAGTCGTCAGGGAGACGAACGCCGTAGTGCGCCGCCAGCGACGCGACCTCGGCGGCTCCATGGGAGACGCGACGGGGATAGTCATGCTCAGGTTGCGCCCACAGGGCGAGCAGCTTGTCGAAGGGCGCCGTTCCATCGACAGGGCGGCAGGATGGCTCGCCTTCGGCGCCGGGTCCTGGCGGCCGGGACGCCAGACGGGCCCATCCAGAGGCATAGTCCTTCGGGGTCCGCGGTGAGATCTCGACATTAATCTCGCCATCCCAGCCAGCTTTCCGCTGCGACAGATAGACGATCTGGCCGTCAAACGCGTGCCCAGGTTCGCAGACTTCCCCAGCCCAGATGTGGATGATCGCGGGGTCCAGCCTCACCCGGAAGGGCTTGGGGGGCGGCAGGTCGCGGAAGTCGCGCGCCTTCCAGAACCGGCTCGGGGATACGACAATCTCTTGCGGCGCGACCATGCGCCCAAGCTAGGCCGTGAGGGATTTGACGACAACGGAAACGTCGCCGGGAACGGCGCCGTCCCCTCCCCCCATGGCGCGGGCGCGCCCAACCCGCTAAACCCGCGCCATGCTGCGTCTTTCCGAACTGAAGCTGCCCCTGGACCATCCGCCGGAGGCCATGGCTCCGGCCATTTGCGCGCGCCTGGGGATCGATCCGGCCGACCTGCTGGACGTCAGGCTCTGGCGGCGGGCCCATGACGCGCGCAAGAAGTCGGCGATCCTGATGATCTACACGGTCGACGTCGCCCTGCGCGACGAGGCCGCCGTGCTGGAGCGCTTCGCCGCCGACCACCAGGTGCGGCCGACGCCCGACACCGACTACCGCTTTCCCGTCCGCGCGCCGGAAGGCTTCGACGGTCCGCGTCCGGTAGTGATCGGGGCCGGCCCCTGCGGCCTGTTCGCCGGGCTGGTGCTGGCCCAGATGGGCTTCAAGCCGATCATCCTCGACCGCGGCAAGGTGGTGCGCGAGCGCACCAAGGACACCTGGGCCCTGTGGCGCAAGAGCGAGCTGAACCCGGAGTCCAACGTCCAGTTCGGCGAAGGGGGCGCGGGCACCTTCTCGGACGGCAAACTCTACAGCCAGATCAAGGATCCGCGCTTCCTGGGCCGCAAGGTGCTGGAGGAGTTCGTCGCCGCCGGCGCGCCGGAAGAGATCCTGACCGAGGCCCACCCGCACATCGGCACCTTCCGCCTGGTGCACATGGTCGAGAACATCCGCGCCCTGATCGAGAGCCTGGGCGGCGAATACCGCTGGCAGCATCGGGTCGAGGATTTCGAGATCGAGACCGGCGAGGACGGCGCGCGCAAACTCAAGGGCCTGCGCCTGTCGACCGGCGAGTATCTGGAGACCGAGCACGTGGTGCTGGCCGTCGGCCACAGCGCCCGCGACACCTTCGAGGTCCTGCATGACCGCGGCGTCCACATCGAGGCCAAGCCGTTCTCGATCGGCGTGCGCATCGAGCATCCGCAGTCGTGGATGGACAAGGCGCGGTTCGGGGCCTGCGCCGGCCATCCGGACCTGGGCGCGGCCGACTACAGCCTGTCGCACCACTGTTCGAACGGCCGCACGGTCTACAGCTTCTGCATGTGCCCGGGCGGCACGGTGGTGGCGGCGACCTCGGAGCCGAACCGGGTCGTGACCAACGGCATGAGCCAGTATTCGCGCAACGAGCGCAACGCCAACTCCGGCTTCGTCGTGGCCATCGATCCCGAGCGCGACTATCCGGGCCACCCGCTGGCCGGCATCGAATTCCAGCGCAAGTGGGAGAGCCTGGCCTTCACCGCCGGCGGCGGCGACTACAGGGCCCCGGCCCAGAAGGTCGGCGACTTCATGGCCTGCCGTCCGTCCGAAGCGCTGGGCGAGGTCTCGCCGTCCTACAAGCCGGGGATCAAGATGACGGACCTGGCGCAATGCCTGCCGCCGTTCGTGCTGGAGGCCATGCGCGAGGCCCTGCCCGTCTTCGGCCGCCAGATCGCCGGCTACGACCACCCGGACGTGCTGATGACCGGCGTCGAGACCCGCACCTCCTCGCCGATCCGCATCACCCGCGGCAAGGACGGCCAGAGCCTCAACACCGCCGGCCTGTTCCCGGCCGGCGAAGGCGCGGGCTATGCCGGGGGGATCCTCTCGGCGGGGGTGGACGGCATCAAGATCGCCGAGGCAGTGGCGGCGGCCTACGTGGCGCGGGGGTGGGCGGCGGAGGCGTAAGGCTGGCTCGATCCTTCTCCCCTTGCGGGAGAAGGTGGCGGCCGAAGGCCGACGGATGAGGGGTCTCTCAGATGGGACACGCATCACCCAGCCTGGCCGCCGCACGCGACTTTGAGTTCTGAGAGACCCCTCACCCGACCCTGCTCCGCAGGGCCACCCTCTCCCGCAAGGGGAGAGGATTTCAGCCGCCACTCGGTCAAATATCAATGGTCGCCAATAATTCTCGCAAAAGAAGAATTATTGGCAACACTCTCTTTTCGCGAAAATCACACCGAAATCATTGATATCGGAATTTAACCTTGTTGCGCTAGGCTGAACTCTAGTCGGCGTTTTCCAGGGATTTCGATCGTGACCCAGGCCAAAGGCCGCGAAGCCTTGCTCGTGGACGCCAGTTCGTTCTTCGAGGTCTCGCTCGACCTGCTGGTCATACGAGACCTGCAAGGCACGGTGCTGAAGGCCAGCCGGTCCTGGCAGACCAAGCTGGGACACAGCCCCGAGGACATGGAAGGCCGGCCCCTGCTGCGGCTGGTCCATCCGGAAGACATGCCGGGCACCCAGGACAGCGTGGTCGAGGTCGAGACCCGGCGCGACGGCGATCCCGTCCTCGGCTTCATCAACCGCTATCGCCATGCCGACGGCCACTACCGCACGCTGGAATGGCGGGCCCAGCGGGCCGGCGACCGCATCTACGGCGTGGCCCGCGACGTCACCGACCGGGTCGCGGCCGAGCGCCACCTGCTGGAGGCCAAGATGGCGGCCGAGGCCGCCAACCGGGCCAAGTCCGACTTCCTGGCCAATATCAGCCACGAGATCCGCACGCCGCTGAACGGCGTCATCGGCATCATCGACGCCCTGTCGCGCACGACGCTCAGCCCCGAGCAGGCCGAGATGGTCGGGCTGGTGCGCGACTCCGGCGCGACGCTGGAGCGGCTGGTGTCCGATTTTCTCGACGTCTCCAAGATCGAGGCCGGCCAGCTGCAGCTGGAGAACCGCTCGTTCAACCTCGACCAGGCGCTACGTCCCGGCGTCGAGATGCTGCGCCGGCGGGCGCAGGAGAAGGGCCTGACCTTCACCATCGAGCGCCCGGCCCTGACCGGCGGCCGGCACCTGGGCGACGGCATGCGCCTGAGCCAGGTGCTCAACAACCTGCTGTCGAACGCCATCAAGTTCACCGACGAGGGCGGGGTGACCCTGCGCGTCGGCTCCGAGGAGATCGCCGGCGACACCCACCTGACCTTCGAGATCGAGGACACCGGCATCGGCTTCGAGGCCGACCAGGCCGGGGGGCTGTTCAACCGCTTCAGCCAGGCCGACCAGTCGATCAGCCGCCGGTTCGGCGGCACGGGCCTGGGGCTGTCGATCTGCCGCTCGCTGGTCGAGATGATGGGCGGCGAGATCTCGGCGACGTCGCGGCCCGGCGTCGGCAGCCGCTTCGTCGTCACGCTCAGCCTGCCCCGCCTGCAGGAGGCCGTCGAAGCCGACGCCGACGCCGACGTCGATCCCGTCCCGCTCGAACCGATCGCCCTGCCCGACCAACCACTGCGGGTGCTGCTGGTCGAGGACCATCCCACCAACCAGCGTGTCGCCCAGCTGATCCTGGCCTCCCAAGGCGCCCAGGTGGTGACCGTCGAGGACGGGCTGGAGGCGATCGCCGCCTTCGGGGACGGCGCGTTCGACGTGGTGCTGATGGACATGCAGATGCCGCGCATGGACGGCCTGACCGCCACCCGGGCCATCCGCGCCCTGGAGGCCGAGCGCGGCGCGGCGCGCACGCCGATCGTCATGCTCAGCGCCAACGCCCTGATGAAGCACCGCCACGAAGCCCTGGACGCCGGCGCCGACCTGCACGTCTCCAAGCCGATCACCGCCGCCAACCTGCTGGCGGGGATCCACGCGGCGGTGGCTTAGACCGGATCGACATTCATCCGCCCCACAGAACCGTCTTTCCCCGCGAAGGCGGGGATCCAAGCTGGCTTTCAGGACTTGGCGCGGCCGTAGGTCATCTCCAGACCCGGCTTGGATCCCCGCCTTCGCGGGGATGCTCGGATTAAAGATCAGCCCAAGGAACCTGACCTAGCGCAGGAGCGAAGCCGGCGCGCCGACGGGTACCACGGCCGCGCGGCCGGTTTTGGCGTCGACCAGCACGTCGTGGGGTCCGCGCACGTCTTGATCGGTTCGCGTCTGCAGGCGCCAGACGCGCCCCTCCCGCTTCGGTTCGCTCGCGGTGTAAGGCATATCGGACAGGCGAAGCGTGTTGTAGGCGATGCCTTCGGCTGCGTCCGCGTCGGCCTCGCGCAGGCGCACCTGCCAGGCCAGCATCTCGGGATGCAGCGCGGCCCAGGTGATGGGCGCGCAGCCGTACCAGTCGCAGCGGCTGGCCTCGACGACCATCGGCACGGGGATCGTCAGGGCCAGGAAAACAGCGGCGTAGGCCATGCGGCGTCGCCAGATCCAGAACGCGGCGCCGGCCAGGCCCACGACTCCGGCGACGACGGTGAGGATCGACAGCACGGCCCAGGCGTCGAAAACGTCGCTGCGGGTGGCGATGTACCAGAGATAGTCGGCGCCGCCCCAGATGGCGGCCATGGCCCCGATCGCGAAATAGAGGGCCAACAGGGCGAAAAGCACCCAGCCGACGATCCGCGTCCATCTGGTCTTCTTGCTCACGCCGCCCTCCCCCTGACGCCACGCCCGGAAAGACTAGAGCAACCGCGCAGGTTGACCAGCCCCGCCCTACACAAGCGAAAAGGCCCGGACGATCGCTCGTCCGGGCCTTCATCGTTTCAGTCCGTAAGGCCGATCAGGCCGCTTCGGCCTGCTCAGCGGGAAGGCGGATCAGGTAGTCGAAGGCCGACAGCGAGGCCTTGGCGCCCTCGCCCATGGCGATGATGATCTGCTTGTACGGCGTGGTGGTCGCGTCGCCGGCCGCGAAGACGCCCGGCATCGAGGTCTCGCCGCGGTAGTCGACCTCGATCTCGCCGCGATTGCTCAGGGCGACGTTCGAGTCCTTCAGCCACTCGGTGTTGGGCACCAGGCCGATCTGCACGAACACGCCTTCCAGGTCGACGCGGTGAGCCGTGTCGTGGTTGCGGTCCTTGTAGGACAGGCCGCTGACCTTGGCGCCGTCGCCGTGGATCTCGGTGGTCATGGCCGAGGTGACGATGGTGACGTTCGGCAGGCTGGCGAGCTTGCGTTGCAGAACGGCGTCGGCGCGCAGCTGGCTGTCGTACTCGATCAGGGTGACGTGGGCGACGATGCCGGCCAGGTCGATGGCCGCCTCGACGCCGCTGTTGCCGCCGCCGATCACCGCCACGCGCTTGCCCTTGAACAGCGGGCCGTCGCAGTGCGGGCAATAGGCCACGCCCTTGTTCTTGTACTCGGCTTCGCCGGGCACGTTGACGTTCCGCCAGCGGGCGCCGGTGGACAGGATCACGGTGCGCGACTTCAGGCTGGCGCCGTTCTCGAGCTTGACCTCGATCAGGCCGCCCGGGGTCTTGGGCGCCACCATGCCGACGGCCTTCTGCAGGTTCATCACGTCGACGTCGTACTGCTTGACGTGCTGTTCCAGCGCCGTGGCCAGCTTGGGGCCTTCGGTGTGCTGCACCGAGATGAAGTTCTCGATGGCCATGGTGTCGAGCACCTGGCCGCCGAAGCGCTCGGCGGCGACGCCGGTGCGGATGCCCTTGCGGGCGGCGTATACGGCCGCGGCCGCGCCGGCGGGACCGCCGCCGATGACCAGCACCTCGAAGGCGTCCTTGGTCTTGATCTTCTCGGCGGCGCGGGCTTCGGCGCCGGTGTCCAGCTTGGCCAGGATCTGCTCGACCTCCATGCGGCCCTGGCCGAAGGGCTGGCCGTTCAGCAGGATGGTCGGCACGGCCATGACCTGGCGCTGCTCGACTTCCGCCTGGAACAAGGCGCCGTCGATGGCGACGTGGCGGATGCGCGGGTTCAGGGCGCTCATGGTGTTCAGCGCCTGCACCACGTCGGGGCAGTTCTGGCAGGACTGCGAGAAGTAAGTCTCGAAGCTGTAGTCGCCGTCCAGGCCCTTGATGCGCTCGATCACCTCGGCGTCGAGACGCGGCGGGTGGCCGCCGACGTGCAGCAGGGCCAGCACCAGCGAGGTGAACTCGTGGCCCAGCGGCAGGCCGGCGAAGCGGACATCAGCGTCGCCAGCGGCGCGGGTGATGGCGAACGAAGGCTTGCGGGCGTCGTCGCCGGCCAGGTTCAGGCTGACCTTGTCGGAGGTCGAGGCCACGTCTTCCAGCAGGGAGAGCATGTCCTTCGAACCCTTGTCGTCGCCGAGGGAGGCGACCAGTTCGATCGGCTGGCGCAGGTTCTGCAGGTAGGTGGTCAACTGGGTCTTCAGACCGGCGTCCAGCATGGCGCGCTCCCAAAAGGCTAGGGGGAGGAAAAGACAGGCGTTCGATTTTCGGGGGAGGATCGAACGCGGCGAACGATCGAGGGGTGCGCCGCCGCCCCAGAGGGGAGAGGAGCGGCGGCGCGGGTAGACGGTACTTAAGTCTTAGATCTTGCCGACGAGGTCGAGCGAGGGAGCCAGGGTCTTTTCACCCTCTTCCCACTTGGCCGGGCAGACTTCGCCCGGGTGCGAGGCCACGTACTGGGCGGCCTTGATCTTGCGCAGCAGCTCGATGGCGTTGCGGCCGATGCCTTCGGCGGTCGTCTCGGTGAACTGGATCACGCCTTCCGGGTCGATCAGGAAGGTGCCGCGGTCGGCCAGGCCGACGCCCGGACGCATCACTTCGAAGTTGTTGGTGATCGTGCCCGAGGGGTCGCCGACCATGTGGTACTTGATCTTGCCGATGGCCGGCGAGCTGTCGTGCCAGGCCTTGTGCGAGAAGTGGGTGTCGGTCGACACGGCGTAGATCTCGACGCCCAGACGGGTGAAGACCTCGTAGTTGTCGGCCAGGTCTTCCAGTTCGGTCGGGCAGACGAAGGTGAAGTCGGCCGGGTAGAAGAAGACCACCGACCACTTGCCCTTCAGGTCGGCGTCGCTGACCGTGACGAACTTGCCGTCCTTATAGGATTGGGCGGTGAAGGGTTTGATCTCGGTGTTGATCAGCGACATGAGACGCTCCGTTGGAAAGGATGCGTCGTAGGTATCGCGCCGCAGCAAATAGGTCCAATCGATAAAATCAGTTCGCGAGATAGATAGGGCCTATGAGGCGTTCAGGACGCCTTCCGTTCAAGCTTAGCCACGGGCAAAGCTTGCGGGCCATAGGGTTCGGCGGGCGGCAGGCAGCGCACCAGGACCTCGGCGACGAGGCCTGGCTCGGAGGTGATCGGCGGCGGCTCGCCGAACACCGTGCGCCAAAGTTCGGCCAGTTCTTCGCAGGTGCGGTCGGTCACACGAAACCCTCGTTTCCGAGGAGGGAAAGCGTTGTGACGCAAGGGGTTGCTGGTTAACGAGCGGGGCTGGAGTGGAAAATCCCTTTCTCTAAGAGAGAGGGATTTCGAACGGCGTCGCGGGCAGGCGGTTGGCGCCGTAGAGGTTCAGCACCGGGCTGTCGGCCCAGGCGAAGCGGACCTTCACGGCGGCGTAGCCGGCCGGGACCGTGAGGCGGACCTTGGCGCCGTCCACAGACGCATCGACGAAGCGGCAAGACTCGGCGGCGTCGCAGAGTTCGAAGCCGGCCGGTCGCGCCGAGCCGTAAACCACCGCCGGCTGGTCCAGGGTGACGACGACGTCGGCCCCGTCGCGGGCGGCCGAGACCGGCACGGGGCCGGAGGCGTTCAGGGACGCCTCGCCATAGGCCAATTTCCTGGCCAGGCCCGCCAGGCGCAGGCCGACCTGCAGCTTGTCGGCCGGGTGGATGTCGTAGGGCGAGCCGATGTCGACGGCCGAGGCCAGGCCGGTGTTCGGGTCGGCGGCGACGGTGCGGCGCTGGACGTCGCGCAGCTCGGCCCAGCGCGAGACGCCCGGCTTGTAGGTCTGCGGGCCGAAGCTGGCCAGCTGCACCATCAGGAACGGCGCGTCGGGCGCGGCGAATTCGCGGCGCCAGTCGGCGATCAGGGCCGGCATCAGGCGGGCGTATTCCGGAGCCTCGGTGACGTTGGCCTCGCCCTGATACCAGGCGAAGCCCTTGACGCCGTAGGGCGCCAACGGGGCGATCATGCCGTTGTGCAGGGTCGACAGGCCAGACGCCCCCAGCCACGGCGCATGCGGCGGCAGGCCGGTGTCGGAAAGGTTGGTCGAAACCTTGTAGCGCCAGCTGGCGCCCAGCGGCACGAACGAGCCGTCGGCCAGCTTCAGCCCCTTGTCCTTGGCCGGACCCCAGGCCCCGCCCCCGCCGCCGGCGTCGATCGCCCGCACGGCGACGACGTTGGCGCCGGCCTTCAGCACGCCTGCGGGAACGGCGTAGGCGCGCTTGGCGTCCCAGCCCTCCTGCGAGCCGACGGCGCGGCCGTTGACGAAGGTGGTGTCGATGTCGTCGACCGGTCCGAGCACAAGGGTCGCCCCTTGAGCGGCCTGGGCCTTGGTCAGGGTGATCGTAGCGCGCAGCCAGATCGTGCCGTCGAAGGTCTCCAGGCCCGGGTTGGTCTCCCAGAACTGCTGCGCCGGCATGGTCTTCCAGGCGCGGTCGTCGAAGCCGGGCTTGGCCCAGTTGGCGGCATGGGGCTCGACCTTGGCGGCCCAGCGGTCGAGCATCGCGCCCCAGCGGGCCATGCCCTTGGCGGGATCCTGGGCGTAGTCGGCCAGCACCGACAGGCCCTCGTCGTAGTTGCCCAGCGCCTTGAGGCCCTCGCCGCTGATCCAGTCCTGGATCACCGAGCCGCCCCAGGTGGCGTCGATCAGGCCGACCGGCGCGCCGGTGGTCTTCTTGATCTCGCGGCCCATGAACCAGCAGGCCGCCGAGAAGTTGTTGGCGCTGTCGTAGCTCGACGTCTTCCAGACGGCGTAGGCGGGCAGCGTGTCGGTCGGATGCGGCAGGCTGGTGCGGCCGGTCTGCAGCAGGCGGATCTGCGGGTCGGCGGCGTTCTGGGCCTCGGCTTCGCCCTGGAGAGCGCGGCGCAGCGGATATTCCATGTTCGACTGGCCCGAGCACAGCCAGACGTCGCCGACCAGCAGGTCGGACACGGTCTGGGTCTCGGCGCCGGCCTTGACGGTCAGGGTCAGGGGCGCGGCGCTGGCGGCGCGGGCCGGAAGCTGGGCGCTCCAGCGGCCTTGGGCGTCGGCGGCAGCCGTCACGGCCTGGCCGGAGAGATCGATGGAGACGGCGGCGTTGGGGGCGGCGACGCCCCAGACCTGGATCGGCCGGTCGCGCTGGAGCACGGCGTGGTCGGTGAACACCGAGGCCAGCAGCGGCGCGGCGGCGGCGGGGCCGGCAAAAGCCAGGGCGGCGGCCCCGGCGAGCAGGTGACGGGTCAGGCGCACGCGAGGTCTCCACTTACTCGTTACTCTTGGATCGTCATCCCGGCCGGAGCCGCGCAGAGCGGAAAGCCGGGATGACATCCTTCTGGTCAGGTCGGCTCGACATTCAGCAGCGCCCCTCCCCCAATCCGTCAAATCCCCGCGAAGGCGGGGACCCAAGCTGGCTTTCAGGGCGTGGCGCGGCCGTGGATTATCTCCGAGCTCGGCTTGGGTCCCCGCCTTCGCGGGGATGCTCGGAGAAAAATGGCCGAGGATTCCGAATGTCGATCCCCAATCAGTCCGCCTTGGCCGGGCAGGTCGTGCCGGTCGGGTCGGTGGTCAGCTTCACGCCGCTGATCGAGACGGTCAGGGTCCCGGCCGTGGCCAGCGAGAACGGGGCCTCGACCTTGGTGACGTCGGTCCCGGCCGACTGGAAGCACTTCAGCGGCACCTTCAGGCTGGTCCACTCGCCGGCCTTGGCGCTCGCGAGCACCGAGGTGACGTCGAGCTTGCCGGCGCCGATGCCCAGGGTCGTCTTGGCCGAAGGCGCGGCGTCGACGCGGTAGGCGATCTGAAGGGCGATCTCGGCGTTGGTCTGGAAGGTCAGGTCGAAGGCCTTGTCGGCCGCGATCTCGGCCGCGGCGGGCACGCCGCCGCCGAAGGTCAGCTGGCGGCCGGCCTCCTGCACATTGCCGGCGTCGATCGGCTTGATGTGCACCGAGGTGGTCGGCAGCAGGCGGAACTCGAACGGAGCCGGGGTCTTGCCGCCGACGAAGTAGTTGCTGTCGTTGGCCGCGATGGCGGTGACGCCCGAGACTTCCGACAGCTTGGCGACCTTGCCCGGCTTGGCGTAGCTGAGGCCGTAGCCGTAGGCGAACAGCGGCGCGTAATTCTTGTCGCCCTTGTTCAGCGAGGTCTGGGCGGCGGTCTTGGGCCAGCTGAACGACAGCTTGCCGTTGAAGTCGCGGCGGGCCTTGCCGGCCTTGTCGCCGACCAGCACGTCGGCGATCCCACCGCCTTCCGAGCCCGGCAGCCAGGCGGCGACGAAGGCGTCCGAGGCGTTGATCTCGGGGTTCACCCACAGCGGACGGCCCGACAGGAACACGGCCACCACCGGCACGCCGGCGGCCTTCAGCTTCTTCAGGAGCGCCAGATCGGTCTTGTCGCCCGGCTGGTATTCCAGGGTCTTCAGGTCGCCCACGCCCTCGGCGTAAGGCGTCTCGCCGAACACCACGACGGCGACGTCGGGCTTGTCGGTGAACGAGCCGTCGACGCTGAGGGTGGCGCTGCCGCCCGAGGCCTCGACCGCGTCCTTGAAGCCCGAATAGATCGACTGGGCGTTGGGGAAGTCGCTGTTCTTGTTGTCGGTGCCCTGCCACGACAGGGTCCAGCCGCCCGACTGCTGGCCGATGTCGTCGGCGCCCGAGCCGGCGACCAGCACCTTCGCCGACGCCTTGATCGGCAGGACGCCGTTGTTCTTCAGCAGCACCAGCGACTTGGCCACGGCCTCGCGGGCGACGGCGCGGTGATCAGCGTTGCCGACCACGCCCTCGCGGCCTTCCCACGGACGGGCCGCCTGGAAGAGGCCCAGCTTGGCCTTCACGCGCAGGATGCGGCGCACGGCGTCGTCGATGCGCGCCATCGGGATCTCGCCCGACTTGGCCTGGGCCAGCAGGTTGTCATAGAGGCCCTTCCAGCTGTCGGGGGCCATGTACATGTCCAGGCCCGCATTGGCGGCCTGGGCGCAGTTGGTCGGGGTGCAGCCGTCGACCTGGCCGTGGCCGTTCCAGTCGCCGACGATGAAGCCGTCGAAGCCCATCTTGCCCTTCAGCACGTCGGTCAGCAGCGACTTGTTGCCGTGCATCTTCTGGCCGTTCCAGCTGTTGAACGAGGCCATGATGGTCATGGTCCCCGCGTTGATGGCCGGGACGTAGCCCTGGGCGTGCAGGCGGATCAGCTCCTGCTCGGAGACCTCCGTATTGCCCTGGTCCTTGCCGTTGGTGGTGCCGCCGTCGCCCAGGAAGTGCTTGGCGCTGGCCGCCACGTGGCCCTTCTGCAGGGCCTGGCCCTCGCTGACGGCGCCCTGCAGGCCGAGGATCATCTCGCGGGCGTAGAGGCTGACGATCTGCGGATCTTCCGAATAGCCCTCGAAGGCGCGGCCCCAGCGGTCGTCGCGCGGCACGGTCAGGGTCGGACCGAAGGCCCAGTCGAAGCCTGACACCGCTGTCTCCTGGCCCGTAGCGGCGCCGATCTTGCGGATCAGTTCAGGATCATGGGCGGCGCCCAGGCCGATGTTGTGCGGGAAGAGCGTGGCGCCGACGACGTTGTTGTTGCCGTGCACGGCGTCGATGCCGAACATCAGCGGGATGTTGGTCCCGCCGCGCTGGGCGGCGGCGTCGCGGAAAGCCTTGACGGTGTCGACCCAGGGGCCGACCGGCGAGCGGTCGGGCGCGCCCAGGGGCGGCGAGCTGCCGCCGGCCAGGATCGAACCCAGCGGATAGGTCTTGAGGTCGTCGGCCTTGATCGAGGCGGTGTCGGCCTGGATCATCTGGCCGATCTTCTCCTCGAGCGTCATCTTGGCCAGCAGGCCGTCGACGAAGGCCTCGGTGGCCGGATCGACCAGGCCCTGGCTCTTGGCCGCGGGCCACAGGGCCGGATGGGCGGTGCTCTTGGGACCATCGGCGGCGAACGCCGGAGCCGACAGAAGGGTGGTCGCCATCAGGGCGATGGTCAGGGTCCTGGTCTTCATTTTCCCCCGCTCTTCCTTGCGCTTCGACGGTCTGAAAGCCGCCTGAATGTTACCGGTATCGAAAGCTCGACGTCGATCCATACACGGTCTAATTAATACGACAAACACTGAGACAACGAATTTTGGGGAGATGATGCATGGGGGCCATTCGCAACGCGCTGCTGGCGGGAGCCGCATTGACAGCGCTGTATGGGGCAGAAGCCTCCGCCGAAACCCGCACCCTCTCCTCCCCTGACGGCGCCATCTCGGTGCAAGTCTCCGACGAGTCGGGACAGGCGCGCTACGCCGTCGCTTACAAGGGCAAGCCCCTGATCGCGCCCTCGGGTCTGGGCCTGGAGCTCTCCAAGGGCGGCCGCTTCAGCTACGGCGTGAAGATCGTCGGCTCGGAAGCCGGATCGGGCGAAGACGTCTACGACCTGCCGGCCGCCAAGGTCAGCCACGTGGCCCAGAAGCGCAACGAACTGGCCGTCGACTTCCAGGAGGAAGGCGGCCGCCGCTTACGGGTCGTGTTCCGGGCCTATGACCAGGGCGTGGCCTTCCGCTACGTGCTGCCCCAGCAGGAGGCGACGGCGGCGACCAACGTCAATGACGAGGTGACGGGGTTCTCGTTCCCCAAGGACTATGGCTGCCACGGCCTCAACCTCGGCAAGTTCGGCACCAGCCACGAGGGCGAGTTCGACGCCGTCCAGGCCTCGAAGTTCCGCGAGCACAATCTCTATGACGCCCCGGTGGTCTGCCAGGGCGACAACGCCGCCTTCGCCATCGCCGAGGCCGACCTGAAGGACTGGGCGGGCATGTACCTGACCGGCCGGGGCGACGGCCGCCTGGGCCTGTCGGTCAAGCTGTCGCCGCGCCTCGACGGGTCGGGCACGGCGGTGAAGACCCGCCTGGGCGCCGACGTCGCCTCGCCCTGGCGGGTGATCATGATCGCGCCCAAGGCCGGCCAACTGGTCGAGAACACCCTGCTGACCACCCTGAGCGCGCCTTCGGTCGTCGCCGACACCAGCTGGATCAAGCCGGGCAAGGCCGCCTGGGACTGGTGGAACGGCCCGGCCCTCAAGGCCGTGCCCAACGCCGGCATGAACCCCGAGACCATCAAGGCCTATATCGACTTCGCGGCGAAGAACGGCCTGGAATACATGCTGATCGACGAGGGCTGGAACGTCGGGGCCGGCGGCGCCTCGGTCGTGCGGCCGGGCGCGGACGTCACCCGTCCCAAGCCCGAGCTCGACCTGCCGGGCCTGGTTTCCTACGGCGCCGACAAGAAGGTCGGCATCTGGCTGTGGCTGAACTGGAAGGCGCTGGACGCCCAGATGGACGAGGCCCTGCCCCTCTATGAGAAATGGGGGATCAAGGGGATCAAGGTCGACTTCATGGACCGCGACGACCAGGCGATGGTCGACTTCTACCACCGCCTGCTCAAGCGCGCGGCCGAGCATCACCTGATGGTCGATCTGCACGGCGCCTATCACCCGACGGGCCTGATCCGCACATATCCGCACTACCTGACCCAGGAAGGCGTGCTGGGGGCCGAGTACAACAAGTGGAGCGCGCGGATCACCGCCACCCACAACGTCAATCTCGCCTACACCCGCATGCTGCTGGGGCCGATGGACTACACCCCCGGCGGCTTCCGCAACGTCTCGCCCGACAAGTTCGAGCCGCGCGACAGGCTGCCCTTCGTGCAGACGACGCGGGGCCAGGCGCTGGCGATGTTCGTGGTGTTCGACAGCCCGTTCGCCATCGTCGCCGACAGCCCCGACACCTATGCCGAAAGCCCAGAGGGCCTGGACTTCGTCAGCGCCGTGCCGACCACCTGGGACGAGATTCGCTACCTGACCGGCGAGATCGGCCAGTCGATCGTCGTGGCCCGCCGCAAGGGCGACGAATGGTGGATCGGCGCGCTGAACAACGAGACCGCCCGGACGGTGAAGGTTCCGCTCGCTTTCCTGGGCAAGGGATCGTGGAAGGCCGACGTCCGCCAGGATGGAGCGACGCCGACCGCTATCGAAGGTTCGAATCCCTCCGTCTCCGCCACCTCGACCCTGACCCTGAAACTCGCCGCCAGCGGCGGCGCGGCCGCGCGCCTGACGCCGGTCCAGTAACGGATAAGCTTGCCATGCCCTTCACCCGCCGCGCGCTTCTGGGCGCGACCGCCGGCCTCGCCGCTTCTCCCGCCCTGGCCGCGCCTCGCGGGCCGTTCAGGGCCAGCTGGGAGTCGCTGGCGGCCGGCTACCGCACGCCCGACTGGTTCCGCGACGCCAAGCTCGGCATCTGGTCGCACTGGGGTCCGCAATGCGTGCCCGAGTACGGCGACTGGTACGGCCGGCAGATGTACCAGCAGGGCAACCCCTTCTACGAACACCACGTGAAGACCTACGGGCACCCGACCAAGTTCGGCTTCATGGAGTTCATCCCGCGCTGGAAGGCCGAGCTCTGGGATCCCGAAGCGCTGATGAAGACCTATGTCGCCGCCGGGGCGAAGTTCTTCATGTCGATGGCCAACCACCACGACAATCTCGACATGTTCGACAGCCGCCACCACGCCTGGAACACCACGCGGGTGGGTCCGGGGCGCGACATCGTCGGGACCTGGGAGAAGGTGGCCCGCAACCACGGCCTGAAGTTCGCCGTCTCCAACCACGCCGCCCACGCCTGGCACTGGTGGCAGACCGCCTATGGCTACGACGCCGAAGGGCCGCTGAAGGGCCAGCGCTACGACGCCTTCCGGCTGACCAAGGCCGACGGCAAGGGCAAGTGGTGGCAGGGCCTGGACCCGCAGCAGCTCTATACCGGCCGCAACATGGTGATCCCCGACGGGATCAATTCCATCGCCGAGGCCAACGCCTGGCACGACAAGCACGACGGCGAATGGCTGGAGACCCCGCCGCCCAACAACCCCGCCTTCGTGCGCAACTGGCTGCTACGCCAGAACGACCTCGTCGACCGCTACAAGCCCGACATGGTCTATTTCGACAACTACGCCCTGCCGCTGGGCCAGGCGGGGCTGGAGGCGACGGCGCACTTCTACAACAACGCCGTCCGCCAGACCGGCCGCACCGACGTGGTGGTGACCGGCAAGAAGCTGACGCCCTTCCAGCGCAAGGCCATCGTCGAGGACGTCGAGCGCGGCTTCTCCGACCGGCTGCGCGACGAGCCCTGGCAGACCGACACCTGCATCGGCAACTGGCACTACGACCGGGGCCTCTATGAGCGCAACGGCTACAAGACCGCGAAAGACGTCGTGCAGCGCCTGACCGACGTGGTCAGCAAGAACGGCACGCTGATGCTGTCGATCCCCCAGCGCGGCGACGGCTCGATCGACGACAAGGAAGCCGCGGTGCTGGCCGACATGGCCGGCTGGATCGCCGTCAACGGCGAGGCGATCTATTCGACCCGGCCGTGGAAGATCTACGGCGAGGGTCCGACGCGTCTCGTCGAGGGCATGCAGAACGAGGGCGACGCCAAGCCTTTCCAAGCCACCGACATCCGCTTCACCACCAAGGCCGGCGCGCTCTACGCCCTGCCGCTGGTCGAGCCGGGCCGTGAGATGGTCATCGAGAGCCTGGCGGTGGGCGCGCCCCATGCCAGCGGCGAGGTGCGGCGTGTGTCGCTGCTCGGCGGCGATCCCCTGCCCTTCAGCCGCGACAACAAGGGCCTGAAGATCACCCTGCCCGAACGCCGCCCGGCCTTTACCCCGGTGGTGAAGATCGAAGGACCGGGGCTGGCCTAAGCCTTTCAAACACCCGTATGCTCCCTTCCGAAACCGAGGGAGCATAAGCCATGACCGACCTTTCCGGCCGCACCGTGCTGATCACCGGCGCCTCGTCGGGCATCGGCGCGAACCTGGCCCTCGCGGCCGCCCGGGCTGGCGCGCGGGTGGCGGTGGCGGCGCGGCGGGCCGACAGGCTGGCCGCCCTGGTCGGCGAGATCGAGGCGGCCGGCGGCTCGGCCCTGGCGGTCTCGATGGACGTCGAGGACGAAGCCTCGGTGATCGCCGCCTACGACGCGGTGGAAGCCGCCTGGGGCCCGCCCAACTCGGTGATCGCCAACGCCGGGATCAACGTCCGCGCCTCGGCGCTGGATATCGCCATCGAGGACTTCGACAAGATCATCGGGGTCAACACCCGGGGCGTGTTCCTGACCGCCCGCGAGGGGGCGCGGCGGATGATCAGGGCCGGCGTCGAGGCGCGCGGCCGGGTGCTGCTGGTGGCCTCGATCGGCGCGCACAAGGTGCTGCCCGGCATCACCGCCTACTGCGCGTCCAAGGCCGCCACGGCCCACATGGGCAAGAGCCTGGCCCGCGAGTGGGCGGGCAAGGGCATCAACGTCAATGTGCTGTGCCCTGGCTACATCCGCACCGAACTGAACGACGACTGGTTCAGCACCGAGGGCGGGCAGAAGCTGGTGTCGGGCTTTCCGCGCAAACGCCTGATGGAGACTTCCGACCTGGAGGCGACGGCGCTCTACCTGGTGTCGGACGCCGCGCGGGCGGTGACGGGGTCGGTGATCACGGTGGACGACGGGCAGTCGCTTTAAGCCGGCGGCTCTTTCACCGTAAAATCCCCGCGAAAGCGGGGACCCAGGTGTTTTATCGTCGAGCACCGTGGGTTTCAGAAAAAGCCTGGGTCCCCGCTTTCGCGGGGATTTTACGGAAGGGACGAGTTCTCTTCCCCCCAACGAAAAACGCCCCCCGGGCCGAAGCTCGGAGGGCGCTCTTTCAGATCAGCGGATCAGATCAACGCAGCTTGGCGCTGACCGAGATACCGACGATGCGGGGCTCGTTGAAGACCGAGGCCATGTAGTTCTCGATCACGCCCTTGAGGTTCTTCTCGTTGGTGATGTTGCGGCCGAACAGGGCCACTTCATACGCGCCGCCCGGAGCCGAGTAGCCCAGCTTCACGCCGCCCTCGAAGTTGCCGTCGGAGTAGAACTCCTTGGTCTTGTAGAGGACGTAGTTGGTGTAGCCCTGCTGGTTCCAGTCGGTGGCCGCGAACAGCAGGCCGCCGTTGCCCAGCGGGATGTCGTACCGCGCGGTGAAGTCGATGTTGTACTCCGGCGCGTTCGGCAGCGGCTGGCCGTCGATCTGGGCGTAGACGTTGCCGTTCGACGTCGTGATCGTCGGGTTCTGCACGGTGCAGACCACCACGCTGTTGAGCATGCAGACCTGGGCGTAGACGCGCTTGTCCTTGATCTCGCTGTGCAGCAGCGAGAGGCCGGCGGTCAGGGTCAGGTTGGCGATCGGCTTCCACTGGGCCTCGGCTTCCATGCCGTAGGCCTCGGCCTTGTCGGCGTTGAACAGCACGCCGTTGCCGTTGCTGTCGTTGCCGTTCAGCTGGATGTCCTCGACCTTGTAGGTGAAGGCCGTGGCGTTCAGGCGCAGGGTGTTGTCCAGCAGCTGGCTCTTGAAGCCGGCTTCCCACGACAGGATCGTCTCGGAGTTCGCCGTGGTGAAGTCGCTGTTGAACACCGCCGAGCGGCCCTGGATGGTCGGGCCGCGGAAGCCGCGGGCGACGCGGGCGTAGACGCTGACGTCGTCGGTCACCTTGTAGAGCGCCGACAGGTCCCAGCTGGGCTGGGTGTCGGACATCTTCACATAGCGGCGACCGGTATAGGTCACCGCGCCGGCGGCCGTGTCGGCGGTCTTCAGCAGGGTGGTCTTCTTGGTGTCCTCGGTCTCGCGCAGACCGGCGGTGAGGGTCAGCTTGTCGGAAAGGTCATAGCTGACCTGGCCGAACACCGCCCACGAGGTGTTGGCGTTCTTCAGCGACACCCAGTTGTTGGGGTTGGTGCGGACGAAATAGGCGCGCTGGTAGAAGTTGGTGATGTCGCGGCTGTCGAAGAAGAAGCCGCCGACCTGCCACTTGAAGGCGCCGTCGGTGTCGCTGGCCAGGCGGATTTCCTGGGTGATCTGGTCGAGGTCCTTCACCGCGCCCTGCGACTGGCCATAGCCGTTGGCCACGCCGCCGACCGGGAAGTTGGCCGCCGCGCCGCCGTCGGTGTCGCCGCGGCTGTAGCCGTCGGTGCCCTCATAGGCGCTGATCGAGGTCAGCTTCACACCGCCGAAGTCGTAGTCGATCTTCAGCGAGGTCCCGACCGTGTCGTAGGCCTGCGGGTTGTTGACCGCCTCGTCGAAGGCGACCTTGTCGCGCTCGGCGTACTGGGTGCTGTTGGAGCCCTTCTTCAGGCCGGCGCGGTGGAAGAGGGTCGATGTGCCCTCGTAGCTGCGGGCGTGGGCCGAGGCCAGGACCGACAGGTTCTCGGTCGGGGTGGCCAGGATCTGCAGGCGGATGTCGCGCTCGTCGAAGCCGCCCATGGCGTCGCTCTGCGGCGTCTTGGTGCCGTCGGCGCTGGTCCCAGCGAAGGTGTTGTCCACCCAGTCGTCGCGGTGCTGGTAGAGGGCCGAGACGCGGAAGGCCAGCTTGTCGGCCACGATCGGGCCGCCGATGCCGCCGTCGAAGGTGGTGGTGCCGTAGCTGCCGTACGAGGCCTGGGCCTGGCCTTGCAGGGTCTGGGTCGGCTTGGCGGTGTCGAACTTGATGATGCCGGCGGTGGTGTTGCGGCCGAACAGCGAGCCCTGCGGGCCGCGCAGCACTTCGACCTGCTGGACGTCGAACACCGGGTTCGACTTCAGGACCACGTGCTCGAGCACGACCTCGTCCTGGATGATCGACACCGGCTGCGAGGCGCCGAGGTAGAAGTCGATATTACCCAGGCCCCGGATGTAGAAGCGCGGGAAGATGCGGCCCGTGGTGGTCTCGGCGTAGAGGCCGGGCACGCGGCCCGCCAGGGCCAGAATGTCGTCGCCGCCGGCCTGCAGGGCGCGCAGGTCCTGACCGCCGACCACGGCGACAGACAGCGGCGTGTCCTGCAGGTTCACCGAGCGGCGCTCGGCGGTGACGATGATCTCTTCCAGGCTGGTCGAGTCGGCGGTTTCTTGGGCGTTGGCGACGGCGGCGCTGGCGAGCGCGCCCATCGCACAGGTCAGCATCAGCGCCGACCGGGCGATCATGGACTTGGACACGAAGTAATCCCCTTTTTACGTAGAAACGCCTGTGGTTGTTGATTATTTCCACAGAACAGCGTCCGCGTAACAGGCGCTTGCGAAACTGTCATGACAGCCGCTGGCGCCGGTTGGGGATAATGTCAGCTTACGAACAATAAAGCGGCATGCGCCGTCAGATCTGCGACAGCCCCAGCCACAGCAGGCCCAGCAGCAGCAAGACGAACGCCATCTGGGTGGTCACCCAGACGACACCGGTCTTGAGCACCGCGCCGAAGATATTGGAGCCATAGACGCCGCGCAGGGTCTGGAACAGGTTCACCGGCGCCCAGAGCAGCGCCACCAGGACGCCGATCTCGCTCACCTGGCGCGGCAGGATCAGCACCACCGCCCACAGCAGGAAGATGAACGACAGGTAGTTCATCGAGACGATCAGGTGATCGTACATGAAGAACTTCCGCCGGTAGAAATAGCAGCCGGCCAGGGACAGGGCGAGGATCGGCAGCAGGAACACCGCCAGCCTGTGCCCCCAGCCGAAAACCAGGGCCATGAAGTAGCCGGGCGTGGCGACGGCCTTGTTCAGCTGGGTGTTCAACCATTCCGCCTTGGCCTTGTCCTTGGCCAGGGCGTCCTTGCTGGGCCCCACGAACCGCAGCTTCGTGCCGTCCTTACCGACCGTGAGGACGCCGTCCTCCTGAAGGTCCTTGGCGGCTTCGGCCGACGCCTGGCTCGCCGCGCCGCCGTCAGGCTTGTCGTGGGCGGCCTTACCCGCCTCGCCGTGGCCAGCCCCGGCCGAAGCCGCGTGCTCGGTGCGATGCTGCGCATCGTGCACGGCCTTGTGGATCACCGTCTCGGCCGAGAGGATGAACAGCAGCAGCGAGACCAGGAACAGCCGGAACGGCGGCACGTGCCGCGCCCGCTTGCCGTCGAGATATTCGCGGCTCAACCGGCCGGGCCGCACGAACAGCCACGGCACGGTGCGCCACAGCCGGCCGTCGAGGTGGAACATCCCCTCGATGGCTTCCCAGGTGACGTGCAGGATCGACTTGTGATGGTTCGACGCCTCCTGGCCGCAGGCGTGGCAATAGTGTCCGACCAGCTCGGTCTCGCAGTTGTCGCACTTGGTTCCGGGCGGCGGCGCGGCATGGGCCGAACGGCCGTCCGACTTGAACCGCGCCAGCCAGCCGCCCAGCGCCCCGCCGGTGATCGCCTCGAGTTCCTTCACGCAAGCCCCCATGCGCGCTGCGAGCGCGATTCCGTCAACTGCTCGCATGACGATGTATGACAACTCGGGCGAACGCGCATCAGGGAACGCCGGAGCGGGAAGATCCCGGCCGTTCCGCCCAGGCGAAGGGCGCCGGCCGGACGTTCCGGGCCTTAGTCCAGCCAGTCCCAGTAGGCCTTGCCCTCGAGCGTGCGCAGCTTCATGCCCACGGCCCACTGCTCGACGTTGAAGAAGGTCTGATGCTCGTTGTCCATGGCGTCGTGCCGATAGGACAAGGCGGGCGCGCCGATCGTCTCCGCCAGGAGTTCGGCGACCTCCAGCGAACAGGGCTGGGGACGCGTGTCGGTGAAGGCGAACTTGGTGTTGCGGGCGGCGACGGCCTCCATGGCGTTCCAGGCCAGCAGCGGGTTGGCGAAAGTCCGCTCGGACGATCCCAGGGCCGCGAAGATCAGGCTGTCCTGGATGACCCGCTTCTCGACCAGGACCGGCTTTCCCTCCAGCACGTGCAGGGCGCGCAGATGCAGCACGCGCCGTTCCTGGTTGTTGGTGCGGTCCTGATTGAAGTCGTACATCCGATGGATGACGTCGAGGATCCGCACCTCGCGAGGCGGCGGATCGTTCATCTGATCCCAGAGGTCGAGGTCCGGCAGGCGGGTCTGGGCAGGCGGTGCGAAGGACGGCTCGGTCACGGTATTCCCCCAAGCCGGGGACGGCCGCCCCCGACTCGCCCGAAGGTATAGGCCGCTACGCGCAAGCGCCATGCGCGAGACAGCGACGCCCCGTCAGCGCGCCGGACCGAACCTCGCCACAAGGTCATAGGCCTCGCCGGGAAACAGCTGGCGCACGCGGGTGACGGGCTCGCCGGCCCGCCAGGTGCGGCGCTCGACGGCCAGCAGGGCGGTTCCGACATCCAGGGCCAGCAGTTCGGCGACGGCGGCTTCCGCACCGACGGCGCTGATGCGGCTTTCCGCTTCCGTCCACGGCACGTGGTGCAGCAGCCAGGCGCCGGGCGGCTCGGCGGCGAAGTCGGCGGCGGCGGCCTCGGGCACGGCGGCCAGGCTGATCAGGCGGTCCTCCAGGGCGAAGGGCCGGCCGCCGGCCACGTGCAGGCCGCGCAGCACGATCAGGTCGCCCTCCCCCGCCAGCTCGGCCTCGTCGCCGTCGTCGGGATCGGCGGGGCGACGCTCGGCGGCCAGCAGCACGAAGGCGTAGGTCTCGCCCCGGGCGGTGATCTCGGCCTGGATGTCGGGGATGTCGAGGACCGTGGAATGCACCTTGGGCCGGGCCACGAACGAGCCGGCGCGGCGGCGGCGAACGACCAGGCCGGCGTCGGCCAGGGCCGACATCGCCTTGTTCACCGTCATCCGCGAGCAGCCGTACTGGGCCATCAGTTCGCTCTCGAACGGCACGCGATGGCCCGGCGCCCAGGCGCCCGAGCGGATCAGGCCCTCGATCTCGTCGCGGATGCGCTGGTGAAGAGGAACAGCCGTCAAGACAGCAGGCCCTTCAGCACCCTGCGATAGCGCTCGGCGATGGCGTCGCGATGGCGGTGACGACCGCCGGAGACCACGGGCCGTCCCGCGCGCCAGACGCTGTCGATCGCCCCAAAGCGGCCAGCGAAGACCAGACTGTCGACCAGGGCGTCGCCGCTTCGGCCCACGATGGCCGGGTGCTCGCGGTCGAGGGTGACGAAGTCGGCCGGCGCACCGCGACGCAGGTCCGGACGGCCCGCGCCCAGAGCCTGGCTGCCGCCCGTCACGGCCGCGCGCCACAGTTCGCCGCCGGTCGAGCGCTTGGGACCGCCGGCCAGCACGTTGCGGGCCCGGCGGGTCAGGCGCTGGGAATATTCCAGCACCCGCAGTTCCTCGGCCGCGTCGATCAACACGTTGCTGTCCGAGCCGATGCCGAAGGCGCCGCCGGCCGCCTGGTAGTCGTGGGCCGGGAAGACCCCGTCGCCGAGATTGGCCTCGGTGATCGGACAGAGGCCGGCGACCGCGCCGCTCTTGGCCAGGCGCTCGGTCTCCATGGCGTTCATGTGGGTGGCGTGGACCAGGCACCACTGCTTGCCGACGTCGGCGTGGTTCATCAGCCAGCGCACGGGTCGCTGGCCGGTGGCGGCCAGGCAGTCGTCCACTTCCTTGGTCTGCTCGGCGATGTGGATGTGGATCGGGCCGCCGGCCGCCAGCGGCGTAATGGCGGTCAGTTCCTCGGCGGTGACGGCCCGCAGGCTGTGCGGGGCGATCCCGACCACCGCCTCGGGCAGGCCGGCAACGGCGGCGCGGCTGGCCTCCAGCAGGCGGGCGTAGCCGTCGACGTCGGTGACGAAGCGCTTCTGGCCCTCGCCCGGCGCCGCGCCGCCGAAGCCGGCGTGGGCGTAGAACACCGGCAGCAGGGTCAGGCCGATGCCGGTCTCTTCGGCGGCGGCGGCGATCCGCGCGCCCATCTCAGCCGGATTGTCGAAGGCCGCGCCGTCACGGTCGTGGTGCAGGTAGTGGAACTCGCCGACGCGGGTGAAGCCGCTCTCCAGCATCTCGACCTGGCCCATGGCGGCGATGGCCTGCAACTCGTCGGGACCCAGCCGCTCGACGAAGCGGTACATCAGCTCGCGCCAGGTCCAGAAGCTGTCGCCGCCCTCGCCGCGCGCCTCGGTCAGGCCGGCCATGGCGCGCTGGAAGGCGTGGCTGTGCAGGTTGGGCATGCCCGGCAGGGCCGCACCCAGGCGGGGCTCGCTTCCGGCGACGACGTCGGTGTCGATCCGGGCGATGCGGCCTTCCGACAGGGTCAGCCGGACGCCCTTGGCCCAGCCGTCGGCCAGCAGGGCGCTCTCGCACCAGACGACGACGTCTTTCGGGGCTTCGGGCGCCGCCTGCGGAGCGAGCTCGCTCGCGGTCTCGACGGAGCTCTCCTCGGACGCCGATTGGGGGGACGCCGGTTCGGGGGCTTCAAGATTCTCGGCGTCGCTCACTGGACAATCCTCGTCGCTCGCGAATATGTCTATACATATTGAACCGGGCCGCAAGGGTCGCGGGAAACGACTCAAAGCGGCTTCGGAGGCGTTGGCGATGCGGTGCGATCGGGTTTGGATCAAGGCCCGCCTTGCGACCCTCGCCGAAGCCGCGCCCGGCCTGGGCGTCGTCGAGGACGGCGTCATCGCCGCCAAGGACGGCCAGATCGTCTATGCCGGTCCCGCCAGCGACGCCCCCGCCTTCGAGGCGGCCGAGACAATCGACTGCAACGGCCGCTGGATCACCCCGGGCCTGATCGACCCCCACACCCACCTGATCTTCGGCGGCGACCGCGCCCACGAGTTCGAGCTGCGGCTGGCCGGCGCGTCGTACCAAGAGATCGCCCGGGCCGGCGGCGGCATCGTCTCGACCATGAAGGCCACCCGCGAGGCCACCGAGGACCAGCTGGTCGTCGCCGCCCTGCCCCGCCTGGACGCCCTGATCGCCGAGGGCCTGACGACCATCGAGATCAAGTCCGGCTACGGCCTGTCGCTTGAGCATGAACTCAAGAGCCTGCGCGCCGCCCGCGCCCTGGCCAGGGCGCGCAACGTTTCGGTGAAGACCACCTTCCTCGGCGCCCACGCCCTGCCGCCGGAGTTCAAGGGCGACGCCGACGGCTACATCGATCTGGTCTGCCGCGAGATGATCCCCGCCGTCGCGGCCGAAGGTCTGGCCGACGCGGTGGACGGCTTCTGCGAGGGCATCGGCTTCTCCCCCGCCCAGATCCGCCGCGTGTTCGAGACCGCCCGCGCCCACGGCCTGCCCGTGAAGCTGCACGCCGAGCAGTTGTCGAACCTGCACGGCGCCGCGCTCGCCGCCGAGTTCGGGGCGCTGTCGGCCGATCACTTGGAGCATCTGGACGAGGCCGGCATCGCAGCCATGGCCCAGGCCGGAACCACCGCCGTCCTGCTGCCCGGCGCCTACTACTTCGTCCGCGAGACCAAGCTGCCGCCAATCGACGCCCTGCGCGCGGCCGGCGTGCCTTTGGCGCTCGCGACCGACTGCAACCCCGGCACCTCGCCGCTGACCAGCCTGCTGCTGACCATGAACATGGCCGCCACCCTCTTCCGCCTGACGGTGGACGAGTGCCTGGCCGGCGTCACCCGGCAGGCCGCCCGAGCCCTGGGCGTGCTGGCCGACCGGGGAACCCTGGAAGCCGGCAAGGCCTGCGACCTCGCCATCTGGGACGTCGAGCGTCCCGCCGAACTTGTCTACCGCATGGGCTTCAACCCGCTCCATGCGCGCGTCTGGAGCGCCGTTTCGTGAATACTGAAGTCCTGCATCCCGGCGAGGTCAGCCTCGCCCAGTGGAAGTCCGTCTATCGCGGCGCGTCGGCCCGCCTGGCGGACCATGCCTGGCCGGTGATCGAGGCCAGCGCGGCGGCGGTGACCCGCATCCTGGCCAAGGGCGAGCCGGTCTACGGCATCAATACGGGCTTCGGGAAACTGGCCAGCGTGCGCATCGGCGACGAGGACCTGGCGACCCTGCAGCGCAACATCGTGCTGTCCCACGCCGCCGGCACGGGCGAGCCCTCGCCGGTGGCCGTGATCCGCCTGATGATGGCCCTGAAGCTGGCGAGCCTGGCGCAAGGCGCCTCGGGCGTGCGGGTCGAGACCGTGAAGCTGCTCGAAGCCATGCTTGAGCTTGGCCTGACGCCGGTGGTGCCCAGCCAGGGCTCGGTCGGCGCCTCGGGGGATCTCGCGCCGCTGTCGCACATGGCCGCGACCATGATCGGGGTCGGCGAGATCGACGTCGGCGGCGTGCGCAAGCCCGCCCTCGAAGCCCTGACCCGCGCGGGCCTCGCCCCGGTCGAGCTGGGCCCCAAGGAGGGCCTGGCTTTGCTGAACGGCACTCAGTTCTCGAACGCCAACGCCCTGGCCGGCCTGTTCGAGGCCGAGGTGCTGTTCCAGTCGGCCCTGGTCACCGGCGCCCTGTCGACCGAGGCCGCCAAGGGCTCGGACACCCCGTTCGATCCGCGCATCCACGCCCTGCGCCGCCACGCCGGCCAGATCGAGACCGCCGCCGCCCTACGCAGCCTGATGGCATCGTCCGACATCCGCGCCTCGCACCTGAAGGAGGACGAGCGGGTGCAGGATCCCTACTGCCTGCGCTGCCAGCCGCAGGTGATGGGCGCGGCGCTGGACGTGCTGCGCCAGGCGGCGACCACCCTTTCCACCGAGGCCAACGGCGTCTCCGACAACCCGCTGATCTTCCCCGAGGCCGACGAGGCCCTTTCCGGCGGCAATTTCCACGCCGAGCCCGTGGCCTTCGCCGCCGACATGATCGCCCTGGCGGTTTGCGAGATCGGCTCGATCGCCGAGCGCCGCATCGCCATGCTGGTCGATCCGGCGCTGTCGGGCCTGCCGGCCTTCCTGACGCCCAAGCCCGGCCTCAACTCCGGCTTCATGATCCCGCAGGTCACGGCCGCCGCCCTGGTCTCGGAGAACAAGCAGAAGGCCTATCCGGCCAGCGTCGACTCCATCCCGACCTCGGCCAACCAGGAAGACCACGTGTCGATGGCCGCCCACGGCGCGCGCCGCCTGCTGTCGATGGTCGAGAACGCAACGGCCGTGATCGGCATTGAACTTCTGGCCGCCGCGCAGGGCTGCGACTTCCACGCGCCGCTGACCTCCAGCGCCGCCCTTGAGGCGGTGCGGAAGTCGGTCCGCGAGAAGGTGCCGCATCTGTCGGACGACCGCCACTTCCATCCCGACATGGAAGCGGCCAACATCCTGGTGCGGACCGGCGCGGTCATCGTCGCGGCGGCCGGCGTTCCCTTGCCCGGAGCGACCTGATGAGCAGCGACTGGCTGGAAGTCTGGCGGGGCGACGCGCCCCTGATCGTCAGCATCCCCCACTCGGGATCCTTCATCCCCGAGGACATCGAAAAACGCCTGACCTCGCCCTGGCTGGCCCGCAAGGACGCCGACTGGTGGATCGAGCGGCTCTACAACTTCGCCGACGACCTGGGCGCCACGACGGTGCGGACGGCGGTGTCGCGCACGGTGATCGACGTCAATCGCGACCCGTCGGGCGCCTCGCTCTACCCCGGCATGGCCACCACCGCCCTCTGCCCGACCGACACCTTCGACGGCGAGCGGCTCTATGCCGAGGGCCAGGAGCCGGACGAGGCCGAGATCGCCGCTCGCCGCGAGCGCTGGTTTATCCCCTATCACGCGGCGCTGCGGGCCGAGATCGACCGGCTGCTGGCCCTGCATGGCAAGGTCGTCTTGTACGACGCCCACTCGATCCGCTCGCGGGCGCCGCGGCTGTTTCCGGGTGAGCTGCCAGTGTTCAACATCGGCACGAATTCCGGCCAGAGCTGCGATCCGCCCCTGGCGGCGGCGGTCGAGGCGGCCTGCGAGACCTCCGGCCTGCCGATGGTGACCAACGGCCGCTTCAAGGGCGGCTGGATCACCCGCCACTACGGCAAGCCCGAGCGCGGCATCCACGCCGTGCAGATGGAGCTGGCCTGCCGCGGCTACATGGACGATCCCTCGCCCCGCATCACCCCACAGTCCTGGCCCTCGCCCTACCGCCCGCCCAAGGCCGCGCCGATGCGCAGCGTGCTGACCGACGTGCTGAAGGCCTGCGTGGCGTTCGCTTCCCGCTGAGCCAACGAAAACCCCGTCCTTCGACAAGCTCAGGATGAGGTTTTCGAACGTTTCGCCGCGCCTGAATTAGCCCTCATCCTGAGCCTGTCGAAGGACGAGGGCGGCCCCGCTGAAAGACCTGCATGACCCGCCTCGACAACACCCGCGTCATCCGCCCCGCCACCGGAACCGAGCTCACCGCCAAGTCCTGGCTGACCGAAGCCCCGCTGCGGATGCTGATGAACAACCTGCATCCCGACGTCGCCGAGCGGCCGGAGGAGCTGGTGGTCTATGGCGGCATCGGCCGCGCCGCCCGCGACTGGGAGAGCTACGACAAGATCGTCGAGACCCTGCGCCGACTGGAGGACGACCAGACCCTGCTGGTTCAATCCGGCAAGCCGGTCGGCGTGTTCCGCACGCATGCCGACGCGCCGCGCGTGCTGATCGCCAACTCCAACCTGGTGCCGCGCTGGGCGACCTGGGAGCACTTCAACGAGCTCGATAGGAAGGGCCTGGCCATGTACGGCCAGATGACCGCCGGCTCGTGGATCTATATCGGCGCCCAGGGCATCGTGCAGGGCACCTACGAGACCTTCGTCGAGATGGGCCGCCAGCACTATGCCGGCGACCTGTCGGGCAAGTGGCTGCTGACGGCGGGCCTGGGCGGCATGGGCGGCGCCCAGCCCCTGGCCTCGGTGTTCGCCGGGGCCTCGTGCCTGGCCATCGAATGCCAGCCCTCGCGCATCGAGATGCGCCTGCGCACCGGCTATCTCGACAAGTCGACCGACAGCCTCGACGAGGCCCTGGCCTGGATCGAGGAGTCGTGCGCCGCCAAGACCCCGATCTCGGTCGGCCTGCTGGGCAACGCCGCCGAGCTGCTGCCGGAGATGTTCAAGCGCGGGATCCGCCCCGACCTGCTGACCGACCAGACCAGCGCCCACGATCCGATCAACGGCTACCTGCCGGCCGGCTGGACCCTGGACCAATGGGCCGACGCCAAGGCGCGAGACCCGGCCAGCGTCAACAAGGCCGCCCGCGCCTCGATGGCCGTGCACGTCCAGGCCATGCTCGACTTCCAGGCCGCCGGCGTGCCGACGGTCGACTACGGCAACAACATCCGCCAGATGGCGCTGGAAGAAGGCGTGGCCAACGCCTTCGACTTCCCCGGCTTCGTGCCGGCCTATATCCGCCCGCTGTTTTGCCGGGGGATCGGGCCGTTCCGCTGGGCGGCGCTGTCGGGGGATCCGGAAGACATCGCCAGGACCGACGCCAAGGTGAAGGAACTGATCCCCGACAATCCGCACCTGCACAACTGGCTCGACATGGCCGGCCAGCGGATCAAGTTCCAGGGCCTGCCGGCGCGCATCTGCTGGGTCGGCCTGGGCGACCGCCACCGCCTGGGTCTCGCCTTCAACGAGATGGTCGCCAAGGGTGAGCTGAAGGCCCCCGTCGTCATCGGCCGCGATCACTTGGACTCGGGCTCGGTCGCCTCGCCCAATCGCGAGACCGAAGCCATGAAGGACGGCTCGGACGCCGTCTCCGACTGGCCGCTGCTGAACGCCCTGCTCAACACCGCGTCGGGCGCCACCTGGGTGTCGCTGCACCATGGCGGCGGGGTGGGCATGGGCTTCTCGCAGCATTCGGGCATGGTCATCGTCTGCGACGGCACCGAGGCCGCGGCCAAGCGCATCGAGCGGGTGCTGTGGAACGACCCGGCGACCGGCGTCATGCGCCATGCCGATGCGGGCTACGAGATCGCCCAGGACTGCGCGCGCGAGCACGGGCTGGACCTGCCGGGCATCCTGTAACTCATATCCCCATCAAAGCTCGTCATCCCGGAAAGCGCGTAGCGCTTATCCGGGACCCAGGGGCTGCCGCATCGCGTCGGCCAAAGCATGGGCGGTGAACCCAGGCGCGGCGCCCAGTCCCCTGGGTCCCGGCTCTGCGCTGCGCTCCGGCCGGGATGACGAAATTAGTTAGCTGGAGATAGCCCCCATGCGCCTCCTCCGCGCCGACGACCGCACGCCCGCCCCGTGGAAGAACGGCGGCGGGACGACGTGGGAGATCGCCGCCCAGCCGCCGGGCGCGGGGATGGACGCCTTCGACTGGCGGCTGAGCATCGCGCGGGTCGCCGCGCCGGGGCCGTTCTCGGTGTTTCCTGGCGTCGATCGGGTGCTGACGGTGATCGCCGGCGCGGGCCTGAGGCTGACGGTCGAAGGCCTGGGCGAGGTCGTGCTCGACGACGCCTCGCCGCCGCTGGCCTTCCCCGGCGACGCCCCGGCCGCCGCGACACTGGACGCAGGTCCGATCCGCGATCTCAACCTGATGGTCCGGCGCGGCGCCTGGTTTGGACGCGTCCGGCGGATCGCAAAGGCCGAGCAAATCGTCGCAACGGCGCACGTCACGGTCCTGGCGGCCCTCTCCCCTGCGCGCGTGAACGACGCGCGGCTGGCGGCGGAAGACGCCGTCGTCGCCGAACCCGGCGAGACCCTTGCCGTGGAAGGAAGTCTATTGCTGATCGAGATCGAAAAAGCCTGACCGTTCGATCAGATCAGCTCAATCCAAGCTGGCGCGAAACAACAGACACGAACAACGTCAGGCAGTTTTCTCAAAAATTAGCTTGAGCATAAATGAGCACACACGCGTCGTCCTGACGCAGGAGTTGCGCCTTTTCATCGCCTTATCTGGATGGTTAACGACGCCCAACGCACAGACGGGCGTAACGATCCATAGGATGGCGAGATGCACTTTTCGGCGATGAAGAACCTCCCTCCCCAGGCGCGTGTGGCCCTGGGTCTGGCCGTGCTCTTCGCGCCGATGGCGGGCCTGGCGATGGAAAGCCCGCACGTGGACCGCAACGCCCGCCCGGCGGTGCAGAAGCTGCTCGACCAGATGGAAGCGGCCCCGCCCAAGCCCGTCCGCATGGAGACGGTATGGAAGGGCGCCGACGTCGACGGCGACGGCGCGCCCGACTTCGCCAACCCCACCGGCGCGGCCCCGCGCCAGCATGACGACTTCGGCGACGGCGCCTTCGGGGCCCGCCGCGACGGCGGCTCGCGCCGGCACGAGGGGGTGGACTACACCGCCCAGGCCGGCCAGCCCGCCAAGGCCCCGATCTCGGGCTACGTCACCAAGATCGGCTACGCCTACGCGGACTCGAGCGACCTGCGCTTCGTCGAGATCACCAACCCGGCGCTGGGCTACGTGGCCCGCGCCTTCTACGTCGACCCCGACGTCGCGGTCGGCCAGACCATTCGCCTCGGCCAGACCATCGGCCACGTCGCCAGTCTGCAGAAGCACTATCCGGGCATCACCAACCACGTGCACCTGGAAGTGATGAAGCCCGGCGGCCGGCGGATCAACGCGGCGGCCCTGATCCAGCCGAAGCTGGTGGCGGCGGCGTAGGGAACCTCCCCCTCTGGGGGAGGCGGCCGAAGGCCGGTGGGGGGCCGTTTTCAGCTTCCACCGCGTTGACCGGTTTCGCAGACACTCCCCCCACCGATCGCTTCGCGATCACCTCCCCCACAGGGGGAGGTTCCTTTTCGCGCGGAGTCCCTACTTCCCCTCATCCGCGTAGATCGCCGTGCCCTTGCCCTTGGCGCTGGCCCAGCCGCGGTACATGCCCGAGCTGTTCATCGGGAAGGCCACCTCGCCCTTGGCGTTCATGGTGATCATGCCGCCGTCGCCGCCGATGTCGCCGATGGACTTGATGGTCGCCGCGCCGGCTGTCTTCAGGTCCTGGCCGGCCAACGCGATGCGCGAGCAGACCTGGTGGGCGGCGCTGGTGCGGATGAAGTATTCGCCCGAGCCGGTGGCCGACACCGCGCAGACGCCGTCCTGGGCGTAGGTCCCCGCGCCGATGATCGGGCTGTCGCCGACCCGGCCCCACTTCTTGCCGGTCATGCCGCCGGTCGAGGTGGCCGCCGCCAGATGCCCCTTGGCGTCGATCGCCACGGCGCCGACCGTGCCGTAGAGGTGGGTCGGATCTAGCGCGGCCTTCTGCTTGACGCGCCAGGCCTCCAGCTGCTTCCAGCGCTCCTCGGTACGGAAGTAGGACGGATCCACCTGCTCCAGGCCCTGCTCGACCGAGAAGGCGTCGGCGCCCTCGCGGGCCAGCATCACGTGCGGCGACTTCTCCATCACCGCCCGAGCCAGGCTGATCGGGTGCTTGGTGCGGGTGACGCCCGCCACCGCGCCGGCCTTCAGGGTCGCGCCGTCCATGATCGAGGCGTCCAGCTCGTTCTTGCCGTCGGCGGTGAAGACCGCGCCCCGGCCGGCGTTGAACAGCGGATTGTCCTCCAGCACCTTCACGGCCGCCTCGACGGCGTCGAGGCTGGAGCCGCCCTTTTCCAGCACTTCCGAGCCGGCCTTCAGCGCCTCGTCGAGCCCTGCGCGATAGGCCGCGTCCTTCTCAGGGCTGAGGTCGCCGCGATTGATCACGCCGGCCCCGCCATGGATGGCCAGCGACCAGTCGGCCGCGAAGGCGGCGGGCGCGGCGATCAGCGAGGCCGCGAGCGCGGCGGCGGCGATGAACTTGGACATGGAGCGGCCCTCTTCGGATTCGTCGCCGCCAAGGTGAACCGCCCTTCCCCACAAAGCAAAGCCCTGGCGCTTGCGGCGCCGGGGCTTCACGATCGCAGGTGGAGGGCCGCCCTACTTCCGGGTCAGCACCACCGGCTGGCCGTCGTAGTCGACGGTCAGGTCGGCCGCCGCGTCGAAGTCGGTGGGCTTGGCGCCCTTGCCGATGAAGCGGACCTTGAAGACGCGCTTCTCGACCAGGCCCTTGAAGCCGCCCGAGCGGGCGCCGATGGTCACCCGGCCGCTGGCGTCGTCATAAGAGATCGGCGTGCGGGCCCAGGCGCCGCGGGCGTAGCCGTTGGACAGGCCGTCGTCTTCGTAGAGCTCGTACTTGCCGTCCTTGCCGGTGAAGACCAGCAGGGTGATCGGCGCGTCAGGCTTCTCGCCGACATACTGTTGCACCTCGGTGGTCGGCACGATGGCGCCGGCTTTCACGAACAGCGGCATGCGGGCCAGCGGCGCGTCGGCCTTGACCGTCTGGCCGCCCTTGAACGCCTTGCCGGTCTCGAAGTCGTACCAGGTTCCGGCCGGCAGGTAGACGCCGCGCGAGCGGGCCTTGAACTGCGTCACCGGAGCCACGAGGAAGTCGTCGCCGAACAGGTACTGGTCATTGACCGTCCGGGCCTTGGCGTCGGTCGGATAGTCCATCACCAGGCCGCGCATCATGCTGCCGTCGCGGTGATAGGTGTCGGCCGCCAGGGTGTAGACATAGGGCATCAGCCGGTAGCGAAGCTCGTCGTACCAGGCCAGCGACTTGTAGACGTCGCTGCCCTCGTCGGCGAGTTCGTAGATCTCGCGGAACGGCAGCTCGCCGTGGCTGCGGAACAGCGGGCTGAAGGCGCCGAACTGGAACCAGCGCAGGTTCAGCTCCTGCCACTCGGCCCAGTGGGCGGGGTCCTTGCTCTCGTAGCGCTTCTCGACCGAGAAGCCGCCGATGTCGGTGGTCCAGTTGGGGATGCCCGACATCGACAGGTTCACGCCGGCCGAGATCTGGTCGCGGAAGTCGTCCCAGCGGGCCACCACGTCGCCGCTCCAAACCGCCGAGGCGTTGCGTTGCAGGCCGCCGAAGCCCGAGCGGGTCAGGATGAACGGACGGACGTCGGGGTTGTCCTTGATCTCGCCCTCATAGACGCCGCGGGTGTGCTCCAGCGCGTAGCTGTTGAAGTATTCCGCGCCCGGGCCGAGCGCCGTCGGGCTCATGCGCAGGGTGCGCTCGGGCACGTCGACGTTGGAATGCAGGTCGGGCTCGGAGGCGTCCATCCACCAGGCGTCGACGCCATAGACCTTCAGGTTCTTCTTCACCTGGCGCCAATAGATGTCGCGCGCTTCCTGGGTGTAGGGGTCGTAGAACGAGTTCAGATAGCCGGGCCCCACCCAGTCCAGCGCGCCCTGCTCGACATTGCGGTGGTACATGTGACCGGCAGCGTCGAGCTCCTTGTAGTTGTCCGTGGTCGGATAGAACTTCGGCCAGATCGAGATCATGAAGTGGGCGTTCAGCCCATGGATGTCGTCGATCATCTTCTGCGGATCGGGGAAGCGCGTCTCGTCGAACTTGTGGGTGCCCCACTCGGGGTCCTTCCAGTAGCGCCAGTCCATGACGATGTTGTCGAGCGGCAGGCCGCGCTTGCGGTACTCCTTCACCACGCCGACGATCTGGTCCTGGGTCTCGTAGCGCTGGCGCGACTGCCAGAAGCCGTAGGCCCAGCGCGGCATCATCACCGCCGACCCCGTCAGGTCGCGATAGCCGGCCACCACCTGATCCAGGTCGTCGCCGCCGACATAGTAGTAGTCGATGGCCTTGCCGACTTCCGAGGTGAACTGCAGCGAGTGACGGTCGGCGCTCGGCATCGGGTCGTTGTGCAGCAGACCGATATAGCCGTCGTCCGGCGTCCACTCGACGCGGATCTTGTGCTTCTTGCCCGGCGTCAGCTTGGCGTCGAAGTTGTGGTACCAGGGGTTCCAGTTCTGGCGCCAGCGGTCGATGACCAGATGGCCGTCCAGCCAGACCTTGGCGTAGCTGCTGGAATAGAGCTTGAAATTGTGCTCGCCGGCCTTGTCGGTCTGGATCGCGCCTTCCCACACCACGGTCTGGCCGGGCTGGAGCTTTTTCTCGGCCGTTTGAAGTTCAGTGGGCCAGTTGGGCAGGTCCTTGAGGAAGCGGTAGTCGATGTCCTTCTCGACCCGCGTCACCTTCAGCTGGCCGTTCTGGTAGTACTTGGCCGTGAAGCCGCCGGCCTTGCCGTCGGCGTCGAAGATCTTCAGATCGCGCGAGGCGACGTCGTAGGGGATCGGGTTGCCGAAGCGGGTGATCGAGTTGTTGTCCCACAGCAGGCCGTAGCCGCGCGACGACAGCAGCATCGGCACCGCGATCGCGCGGTTGTACTGCAGGAGTTCGACGTCCTGGCCATTGTAGTCCATCTGGCCGTTCTGGTGCTGACCCAGGCCGTAGAAGGCCTCGTCCGTACCCGGATTGAACTGCTGGCGAACCGTGTAAAAGTCCTGCCCCTCGACCTTGGTCGGGGTGAAGGCGCCGCGGTCGCGCTCGCCCAGCGTCTTGCGGCCCTTGGCGTCGAGGAAGTCGACCGTGCCGTCGCTCAGCGAGACCTGCGCCGTGGCCTTGGCCGTCTTCAGCGTCAGCACCCCGCCCTTGGCGTCGACCGTGAAGCCGGTCGTGACCGGCTTGGCCGTGACCATCAGGCTGGGCGGCGCGTCGAAGGTTTCGGTCGGCGAGGCGGTGACGTGGATGATCCGCTCGCCCATCACCTGCAGCCGGACCTTCTTGGCCGGGCCCGAGGCGGGGGTGACGACCACGCCGTCGGCGGTCTTCTCGAAGGCCCCGTCGAGGGCGAAGGCGCTGGTCGAGGCCAGCAGGGAAAGGGCCAGGCCCGCGGCCAGGCCGCCGCCCCGATAGATGCTGCGCATGTCTTCGTTCTTCCCTGTTCTCGTTCTTTTGTTGGGGCGAAACCCTCGTCCTTCGACAGGCTCAGGATGAGGGTTTGGGTAGGCTCGGGGCCGCGCCATGATCCTCATCCTGAGCTTGTCGAAGGACGACGATCACGCACCGGCCAAGGACTTCAGTAGGTCGCCAGCTTCACCTTCAGGATTTGGGGCAAGGTGGTCAGGTTCAGGCCATAGTCGACCTGGTCGCCGTTCCAGACGCGGTCGAACACCCACTGGCCCGCCGCGTCGAAGTGGCCTTCCTCGACCCGCGAGACCATGAACTGCTCGCCCTTGGCCGAGCCGAAGGTCAGGCGGGCGCGGTAGCCGGTGATCAGGAACTCGTCGGGACCGAGCTGGGCGATCAGGGCGCCGGCGTCGGGGATCTCGCGGTCGGGCTGCTTCTCGGCCTTGGCCATCCACGGGGCCTCGATCGAGCCGAACTGCCATTCGCCATAGGTGATGCGCACGTTCCAGCGGCCGCCCAGGTCGAGGGTCTCGGGCTTGCCTCCCTCCTGCTCGCCCACGCCCCAGACCTTGCCCTCGAACGAGAGCTTGGCCCACTCGCGGGCCATCGGGGCCAGCAGGCGGTAGTGAACGCCGAAGTTCTCCAGCGTCTTGGCGTCGACCGTCTTGGCGCCGAGCGGGTAGTTGGAATAGCCGGTGTAGTCGAGACCGAACGGGGCGAAGCCGATGCCCTGATGGCCCAGCACATCGTAGATGTAGCGGGCATAGGCCTTGTCGCTGCCGATCTCGGGCACGAACAGCGGATTGTCGGCGCGGCCGTACTGCTCCAGCGTCTTCCGGACCTTCTCGCTCTCGCGCATGTAGATGTCGGGGGCCAGGGCGTCGATCGACGGGGCGGCGGCCTTCCAGACGTCGAGCACGTTCCAGGTCGGACCGCCCGACGAATAGGTGAACGGGTCCTGGTCGTGGAAGGGGTCGCGCAGGGCGGCGTTGACGTACATCGGCAGCGGCAGCTCGCGCTTGCCCGCTTCGGCGATCTCGTCGACATAGCGGCCGATCGACCAGGCGTAGAAGAACTCGTCGGCGTCCTTGCCGAACACCGCCTTCCAGGTCCCCGGCTTCTTGCCCATGGCCTTGACCAGCGCCGCGGGCACGGGACCGTCGAAGATCTTCTGGGCGGTCGGCGAGAAGTCGCGGATGGCGCTGTAGGCCCCGACCTCGTTCTCGGGCTGGACCATGATCACGGTGTGGTCCGGATCGGCCGCCTTCAGGTGGCGCATCAGGGCGACGAAGGCCTTCTTGTCGGCCTCCAGCGTCGCGCGGAAGTGCGGCGACAGCGAGTTCTTCATCTCGCCCTTGCCGTTGATCAGCCGGGGGAAGCGCTTGTTGTCGAGCTTGACCCATTCCGGCGCGTACTGCGGGCCGTTGTTCTTCCAGGTCGCGAACCACAGGATCACCAGCTTGGTGTCGTTCTCCCGGGCCTGCTTCAGCAGCAGGTCGACATAAGAGAAGTCGAACTTGCCCTCGACCGGCTCGATCTGCTCCCAGGCGACCGGGATCTCCAGGGTGTTGGCGTTCAGGGCCTTCACGGCCGGCCACACCTTGGGCAGTTGCGAGGGATAGTTGGCGGCGTTGTTGGCCTGGACGCCCAGCATCAGGAACGGCTTGCCGTCGACCAGCAGGGCGTGCTTGCCGTTCTTGGTCACCAGCTTGGGCAGCGGGGCCTGAGCGAACGCCGGGGCGGCCAGCGACAGGCTGAGGATCGCGCCTAGGGCGGCGAGCCCGTGCTTACGGGTTCGAAACGTCACGCGAAAACCTCCTGCTGGCCAGCCGGTCGGACCTTAAGCCTGCATCGAGCGTTCGCCGCGGAAGTAAGCGCTGTCAAAGGGAATGGACATGTCCCCTCGCCTCCTCCCGATCCGGCGGTCGCGCGAGAGACTTCAGCCCCGCCAACTCGTTACCGCTACCATTCTTATAAATAGGACAATTAGCCGAGGCGGCCGCGATTGCAACCGGTTTTCACGGCCTTCGCCGAGCGCCACGTCGCTCAGCAACTCTTTGTAACAGTTGGATAAAAGGCAAAAAATCCGCGCATCGCCCGCAGGAGGCGATGCGCGGTTGAAAAGACTTCGCGCGAGACCGGGGAGGTGGTTCGCGCGGCGCGCTGGCAGACCTCGCAGGAGATCCGCACGGCCGAACAGTCGCTTTCGCGACCTCGGCGCCACTCGTCATATGTATAATCATACAAATGACGACGCAAGGGAATTGATAGCGTTGTCAGCCCATTTTTTGCGGGATCATGCCCCTGCTCGCGCGAACCGGTTCACAGGTCTTGCGCCTTGCAGGTGGCGGCGATGAAGGCGTCGTGCGTCGGCAGGCGCGAGGCCAGACGGCGGATAGAGTCCCGAAGCGAGCCCAGCTTGGCCGAGACGTCGGCGATCGGCGCCACGTCGGCCAGGCGATCATAGTCGCGCGGCTCGACCCCCTGCCCCAGGAACACCGCCAGCCAGCTGGGCTCGGCGAACAGCTGCTCGTCGAAGCGAGCGATCTTGGCCTTGGCCCGGAACAGCTCGACCTTGTGACGCAGGCTGTCGGGGATCTCCATCTCGCGGCAGTAGCGCCAGAGCGGCGCGTCGTCCCGCTCGGTGGCGTGGTAGTGCAGGACGATGAAGTCGCGGATCTGCTCGTATTCGATCTGGGTCAGGCGGTTGTACTCGTCGGCCACCGCCTGCTCGTAGGGGCCGGTCGGCAGCAGCGACAGCAGGCGCATGACGCCCGTCTGCACGAGGTGGATGCTGGTCGACTCCAGAGGTTCCATGAAGCCGCTGGCCAGGCCCAGGGCCACGACGTTCTTGTTCCAGGTCTTCTTGCGCCGGCCGGTCACGAACCGCAGTGGACGCGGATCGGCCTGGGGCGCGCCGTCGAGATTGGCCAGCAGGGTCGAGGCGGCCTCGTCGTCGCTGATGAACTGGCTGCAGTAGACGTAGCCGTTGCCGATCCGGTGTTGCAGCGGGATGCGCCATTGCCAGCCGGCCTCGCGCGCGGTGGCTCGGGTGAACGGGGTCAGGGGCGAGACGCCGTCGCAGGGCACGGCCAGGGCCCGGTCGCAGGGCAGCCAGTGCGACCAGTCCTCGTAGCCGGTCTGCAGGGCCTGCTCGATCAGCAGGCCGCGGAAGCCGGAACAGTCGATGAAGACGTCGCCCTCGACCCGCCGACCGCCTTCCAGCTCCAGCGCCTCGACGAAACCGTCCTCGCCCCGCAGCTTGACCTGCGTGATCTTGCCCTCGGTGCGCTTCACGCCCCGCGTCTCGGCATAGGCCCGCAGGTAGCGGGCGTAGAGCGCCGCGTCGAAGTGGTAGGCGTAGGCCAGCGCCGGAACGCCGGGCGGCAGTTCCCGGGGCGGCACGGCGAAATGGCCCATGCCGGCGGTGACCGCCGCCATCGAATAGTCGTCCAGCGACCCGCCCTGCCCCTGGGCCTTCAGGCGCAACCAGTAGTGATGGAACGACACCCCGTCCAGGGTCGCGCCATAGGGGCCGAAGGGGTGGATGTATTCGGCGCCGAGCTTGCCCCAGTCGCGGAACTGGATGCCCAGCTTGAAGGTGGCCTGGGTCTTGCGGATGAAATCGAACTCGTCGATGCCCAGCAGGCTGTTGAGGAACTGGATCGGCGGGATCGTGGCCTCGCCTACCCCGACAGTGCCGATCTCCTCGGACTCGACCAGTTCGACGGCGCCCACCCGGCCCTTGGTGGCCTGGATCAGGGCGGCCGCCGCCATCCAGCCGGCGGTGCCGCCGCCGACCACCACGAACTTGCGCGAAGACGGCTCGGTCATCGGCTTTCATCCCCCCCTTTGGCGGGGCTAGCCTATCCGGCCGCCCCTTATACAGAAAAGCCCCCGCCCGCTGGCGATCCTTTGGATCGGGCGGACGGGGGCCTGTCTTCTAGGACCTGTGCGAGACCTTAGAAGGTGCCGCGCAGGACGATCGAGTAGCGACGGTCGGCCACCACCCAGTTGTGACCCGTCAGGCCCTCTTCCGGCTTGCCCGGATAGCTGACCAGAATCTTGGTCTTGGTGTTGGTCAGGTTCACGGCCTGGAAGCCGATCTTCAGGCTGTCGTCGACGGTGTAGAAGATCGAGCCGTCCAGCTGACCGTAGTCGTCGTACCAGGCCGGGATGTTGATGTTGGCGGCCGTGGTGGTCAGCAGGTAGCGCTCACGCCAGTTGTAGGCCAGACGAGCCGACACCTTGCCCAGGTCGTACAGGGCGGCGACGTTGTAGCTCTTCTTCGAGAGGCCCTCGAGCGGCAGCTCGTCCTGGTTGGCGGTGATATTGCCGACCGAGCTCGTGTCGTACGGGTTCGACGCGGCGTTGCGGGCGCCCTTGCTGTCGACATAGGTGAAGTTGGCCTGCACGCCCAGGCCGCGCAGCAAGCCCGGCAGTTGGTCGTAGTACTGCTGGTAGGCGACTTCGAAGCCTTTGATCTTCCCGTGACCGGCGTTGTACGGCTGGGTCACCAGGACGTCGCGGGTGACGCCGTTGTTGGTGAACGAGATCGTCTCGGTGCCGTTCGTGATGAAGTTGTAGACGTCCTTGTAGAACAGGGTCGCCGTCAGGCTGCCCGTCGAAGCGAAGTACCACTCGTACGACAGGTCGTACTGGGTGGAGCGGATCGGCTTCAGGTTCGGGTTACCGGCGGTGGCGGTGTACTGATAGACGCAGTTGGCGGCCGAGCCCGACGGGATCGTGGTCGAGCAGGTTCCGCCGGTCGTGTAACCGTTGGTGGCCGAGATCGTGTAGAACGGCTGCAACTGGCTGAAGTCCGGACGCACGATCGACTTGCCCGCCGCGAAGCGCACGAACATTTCCGGCGTCAGCTTCAGGCGGACGTTCAGGCTGGGCAGGACGTTCAGATAGTCGCGGCCGCCGGTGTAGTCGCTCTTGGCGCCGTTGGCGAAGTTGCGGTCGGCCTGCGGGATCGAGGCCAGCGTGATCGGGCTGAACAGCTGGATGCCCTTCGAGGTCGACTCGGTCTGCACCACGCGAACGCCGAAGTTGCCGTCGATCTCACGATCGCCGCCGAACAGGCTGACGTCGTGGCCGAAGCGCAGCAGGCCGTAGCCGGCCAGGGTCTTTTCCTTCTGACGGTTCACGCCGCCGCTGGCGCCGCCCGCGGTCAGGTTGTCGTAGTCGCCGTTGAACACGGTCCACCAGCCGCCGCTGGTCGACGAGATGTTGGCCAGCAGAGCCGCGCCCTGGGCGTAGTTCTGCACCAGCGACGCGGTCGGCAGGACGAAGGTCGCCGGCAGGTGAACCTTGCCGCGGAAGTAGTTGTCGAAGGTGTAGAGCGAGTAATAGCCCTGGTAGGTCGGCAGGTCGGCGATCGTGTTGGACGTGCCCCAGCTCGGAGCCACGGCCGCCCAGTTGTAGTTGGTCTCGCGGGTGGTGGACTCGCGATAGGTGTTGCGAACGCCGAAGCGGAACGACTTCAGCCAGCCGCCGTCGTCGAAGGTGTAGGCGCCGTCGAAGCGCTGGGCCCACTCGCTGGCGTCGTTGCGGTCGTGGTGGTCCATGGCCGCGTTCAGATAGTAGCTGGCCGGGTCGGACGTGTACGACTCGTCGTTGTTCATCGTGATGAGCGGCATGTCGCCGGTCAGGTCCAGCGTCGCGGCCGCGGCGTCGCCGCTGAGCGCGTTGAACACGGTGAAGTCGACGGTCTTGGTCTTGGCGTAGATGTACTGGACGTCGCCGGTGAACGACCACTTGTCGTTCGGATTCCACTTCACGTTCAGGGCGTAGTCCGACGTCACCGAGCTACGCTCGGCGTAACGGGTATCGAGGGTCGACGACCCCAGGCTGGTGCCGCCCAGGCTGCTGGCCAGGGTGCCGCTCACGAAGCGACCGCTGGAGTCGTAGGTGTAGTCGGTGCCGGCGGCCGGGTAGTTGCTCGAACCGGCGTTGAAGCCGACCGCGTGCTCGGTCGAGGCCGCCGAGGCCGACGAGCGCAGGAACTGCAGGCTGGCTTCCCACTGGTCGTTCGGGCGCCATTGCAGCGCGGCCGCGATGCCCTTGCGCTCGCGTTCGAAGTCCAGGCTGCGGTAGCCGAAGCCGCCGGGGACGTAGACGGTCTTGCCGGCCACCAGGTCGGTGCGGGCGTAGTAGGGGTCGACCGAGATGGTGTCGGTGCGGCTCGACAGCTTCGAGTCCGACAGATCGATCAGGAAGCCCAGCTCGCCGATGTTGGTGTCCCAGCGGTCGCTGTACAGCACCGAGCCGCTCGGCTGCCACTTCTTCGACAGGTCGCCGATGCTCATGTCAGCCGAGTAGGCGATGATGCGCTTGTTGCTGTCGAACGGCAGGCGGGTGCGCAGGTTGACGGTGCCGCCGACGCCGCCTTCGACGATATCGGCCGACGGGTTCTTGTAGACGTCGACGCCGGCCATCAGCTCGGGCGGAACGTCTTCGAAGCTCAGGGTGCGGCCCGACTTGGCCGAGAAGTTGTCGCGGCCGTTCAGCTCGCCGCGGACCCAGCTGAGGCCGCGCACCTGCACGCCCGAACCTTCGACCGACAGGCGGTCGGCGTCGCGGCCGTCCGAGGTCCGGCCGATGGTCACGCCGGCGACGCGCTGCAGCGCTTCGGTCACCGAACGGTCCGGCAGGGCGCCGATGTCGGTGGAGGTGATCGAGTCGACCAGCTGCTCGGCGTTCTTCTTCAGCGCCTGGGCCGACTGGATCGAAGCCCGTTGGCCGGTGACGACGATTTCCTCGACAGCGGTGTCTTCAGTGGTCGCAGAAGCGGTCTGCGCCAGCGCTGTCAACGGAGCCACGGCGCACAGCGCCACGACCGAAGCGCCGAACATGAAACGATGTGAGTTATTGAGGCGTCGCATGCCCGTTTCCTTCCCCAGTAAGTGAAGCCGCCCCGGCGTTCTCATCGGCGCCGGTGACGTGCGGGACAACCCGCCCCGCACAATCTGATTGGTAGCTATAGTCATATAATTGTGGTCATCAAGACAAAATTGATAGCGCTATCATTTCAGCTAAAGGCGCTGCTTTTGGGCCACAGGCGCAAACGCCACAAACCTAAACCCCTAGGCGAAACAATGGTCTGACCACACTCGATGGAGGCTGGACCACCCTGCCGTTTGCGCCGATCATTATTATATTATAAATGCCTTGCGACCCGGCGTGAAAGACTCCCGCCAGGCGCGCGTTTAGGGACGAACATGACGCAGGCTGACGACTCCGGACGGCTTCACCAGGGAAGCGCTCGAAACGGGGGAGCCTGCTGATGGTCGCGTCCGATCCGTCCATCACCATCTTCGGCGACTGGGGCACCTCGCGCCTGCGGCTCTATCTGCGCCAGGGCAAGAGCGTGCTGGACCGCCGCGACGGCCCCGGCATCGGCTCGCTGAGCGCCTCGCCCGAACAGACCTTCCTCGACCTCGTCGGCGACTGGCGTGAAGCCGGTCCGGAGACGATCCTGCTGTGCGGCATGGTCGGCTCGCGCAACGGCTGGGTCGAAGCCCCCTACGCCCCCTGCCCCGCCAACGCCGCGGCGATCACCGAGCGGCTGGTCAAGGTCGAGGCCCAGGGCCTGACCGTCTCGATCGTGCCGGGCCTGTCGTGCACCAACCCGCTGGGCGGTCCCGACGTGATGCGCGGCGAGGAGACCCAGATCCTCGGCGCCCTGGCGCTGAACCCGGAACTGAAGACCGGCCGCCACCTGCTGGCCATGCCCGGCACCCATACGAAATGGGTCGTGGTCGAGGACGGGGCGATCACCTCGTTCCTGACAGCGCCGGTCGGCGAGGTCTTCGCGATCCTGCGCGAGCACTCGATCCTGGCCAAGGCCTCCGCCGGCGACGCGCCCGCGACGCCGGAAGGCTTCGACCTGGGCCTCTCGCGGATCACCGACAAGGGCGCGGCCCTGCTGCCCCACCTGCTGTTCGAGACCCGCAGCCGCCAGCTGATCGACGGCCTGCCCAAGGCCGACGCCATGGGCTTCCTGTCGGGCCTGCTGATCGGCGCCGACGCCGCCGGCGCGGCCGGCTGGTTCGGCCAGCTGGGCAAGGTCGCCCTGATCGGCGCCCCGGCCCTGAACGTCCTCTACGCCAAGGCCATCGCCGCCGCCGGCGGCGACAGCTTCGAGATCGACGGCGACGCCGCCGTTCTCGCCGGCCTATCCTCCCTGTCCACCTCATTGACGCGTGATGCCCATGTCCTTGCCTGACGCCCCGCCCATCGTCGCCATCCTGCGCGGTGTGAAGCCCGACGAAATCGTCGAGATCGCAGGCGCGCTCGTCGACGCCGGCATCGGCTACATCGAGATCCCGCTGAACTCGCCCGAGCCGCTGGTCAGCATCGGCAAGCTCTGCGAGGCCTTCGGCGACAAGGCCCTGTGCGGCGCCGGCACCGTCCTGACCCCGCAGGCGGTCGACGACGTGGCCGCGGTCGGCGGCAAGCTGATCGTCACCCCCAACATCGACCCCGAGGTCATCTCGCGCGCCGTCGAGCTGGGCCTGACCGTCATGCCCGGCTTCTCGACCCCGACCGAGGCCTTCACGGCCGTGAAGGCGGGCGCGAAGGCGCTGAAGCTCTATCCGGCCGGCTCGTTCGGCCCGGGCCACCTGAAGGCCGTGCGCGACGTCCTGCCCAAGGACATCGCGGTCTATGCGGTCGGCGGCGTCGGCGCGGCCAACCTCAAGCCCTGGCTCGACATCGGCGTGGCCGGCATCGGCGTCGGCGGCGAACTCTACCGCCCGGGCTACACGGCGGCCGAAGTCGGCGAGCGCGCCCGCGCCCTGGTCGCGGCCTGGACTGCGCAGACCGGCGGCTGAGCCGTCTAACGATCATAACGAAGAGCAGCCCTAAAGGGGGGAAGCCCACGTGAAGAACCTAGCAACCATCGATCTCGTCATCCTGGCGATATACGCCGTGGCCATCTTCGGCCTGGCGCAGTGGGTTTCCCGCGACAAGGGCGGGCACAAGAAGAACTCGACCGACTACTTCCTCGCGTCGAAGGCTCTGCCCTGGTGGGCGATCGGCGCCTCGCTGATCGCCGCCAACATCTCGGCCGAACAGATCATCGGCATGAGCGGCTCGGGCTACGCCATCGGCCTGGCCATCGCCTCCTACGAGTGGATGGCGGCCCTGACCCTGCTGATCGTCGGCAAGTTCTTCCTGCCGATCTTCCTGAAGAACGGCATCGTCACGATGCCGCAGTTCCTGGAGCAGCGGTACGGCCCCAGCGTGCGGACCCTGATGGCGCTGTTCTGGCTGGGCCTCTACGTCTTCGTGAACCTGACCTCGATCCTGTGGCTGGGCTCCATCGCCGTGCACACCGTCACGGGCATGGACCAGATGTGGGCCCTGGTCGCCATCGGCGTCTTCGCCCTGGCCTACCAGCTGTGGGGCGGCCTCAAGGCCGTGGCCCTGACCGACATCGTCCAGGTGGCCCTGCTGGTGCTTGGCGGCCTGATCATCGTCTTCCTGTCGCTCAGCAAGATCGGCGGCGACGGCGGCGTGGTCGCGGGCTTCACCCACCTGACCAGCCAGTTCCCCGAACACTTCGACATGATCCTCGACAAGGCCAGCCCGCACTACAAGGAGCTGCCGGGCCTGTCCGTGCTGTTCGGCGGCCTGTGGGTGATGAACGTCAGCTACTGGGGCTTCAACCAGTACATCATCCAGCGCGCCCTCGGCGCCAAGGACCTGCCGGAAGCCCAGAAGGGCATCGCCTTCGCGGCCTATCTGAAGCTGCTGATGCCGGTCATCGTGGTCATCCCGGGCCTCGCCGCCCTGGTGCTGGCGCCCGGCCTGGCCAAGCCCGACCAGGCCTATCCGGAGATGATGAAGCTGCTGCCGCCCGGCCTGCTGGGCCTGGTGTTCGCCGCCCTGGTGGCCGCGATCGTCGCGTCCCTGGCGGCCAAGATCAACTCGATCGCCACCATCTTCACCCTCGACCTCTACGCCAAGACCCGCAAGGACTCGAGCGAGCGCCACCTGGTGCTGGTCGGCCGCATCACCGCCGTCGTGGCCGTGATCATCGGCATCCTGTCGGCCAAGCCCCTGCTGGGCGGCGCCGACCAGGTCTTCCAGCGCATCCAAGAGTACACCGGCTTCTTCACCCCGGGCATCGTGGTGATCTTCATGCTGGGCCTGTTCTGGAAGCGCGCCACCACCGCCAGCGCCCTGGTGGCCACGGCCGGCTCGGTGATCCTGTCGCTGGCCCTGAAGTTCGGCCTGCCCGACATGCCGTTCATGAACCGCGTCGGCCTGGTCTTCGTGCTGGCCCTGATCGCGGCTGTCGTCGTCTCGCTGGTCGCCCCGCAGAAGAAGGAGGTGAACGTCGTCAGCCTGGAGGGCGTCACCTACAAGACCACGAAGGGCTTCAACATCGCCGGCGTGGGCGTGATCCTGATCCTCATCGCCCTGTACGCCACGTGGTGGTGATCGCAAGCAAGCAGCCGGCCGCGATCATCGCGGCCGGCGACGTGCTCGGCGAAGGGCCGGTGTGGGACATCCATGCCGGCCGCCTGCTGTGGACCGACATCCAGAGCCGCCGCCTGCGCGCCTTCGACCCCGCCAGCGGCGCGGTCGAAACCTTCGCCGCCCCCGAGCGCATCGGCTCGATCGCGCTGCTTCCCGATGAGGCCGGCCGCGTCGTCGCCGCCTTCGAGACGGGCCTTGGCCTGTTCGACCTCGCCTCGGGTCAGGTCGACTGGCTGCATCGCGTCGAGGCGCAGGCCAACGGCCGCCGCTTCAACGACGGCCGCGTCGATCGCTCGGGCCGCTTCTGGGCCGGGACCATGGTCGAGGACGAGGCCATCCGGCACCGCGCCGAAGCCAGCGTCTGGCGTCTGGACCACGCCGGCGATTTCACCGCCCACTTCGGCGGCGTGCAGATCGCCAACGGCCTGGCCTTCAGCCCAGACGGCAAGACCGCCTATTTTTCCGACAGCCCGCTGCAGACCATCTTCGCCTTCGACCTCGACGAGGACGGGACGTTGAGCAACCGCCGGGTCTTCGCCGAGGTGACCGAGGGCTATCCCGACGGGGCCACGGTCGATTCCGAAGGCTGCTTGTGGAGCGCCCGCTGGGCCGCCGGAACCGTTGTGCGCCATGCGCCCGACGGCCGCGTGCTGGAGACCCTGCGCGTCCCCGCCAGCCAGCCCACCTGCGTGGCGTTCGGGGGAGATGACCTTCGCACGCTGTATGTCACTTCGGCACGCGACGAGCTCTCGGAAGACGAATTGGTCAGACAACCGCGCGCGGGCGATGTATTCGCTTATGACGTGACCGTTCCGGGTCTGCCCGAACCACGTTACACAGGGGCGATTCGTTTCGCGTCCGACGTATAGAAAAGAAGACTTTGGCGATGCGCACCCAGCCTGGACTGAGCCTCACCTACGGCCTCGTGGAATCTCTTGGTCAGGCCATCGTCACGGGCGAATACGCCGAAATCGGTTTTCCGACCGAAGGCGAGCTGTCCAAGAAGTTCGGGGCCAGCCGCACGGTGACGCGCGAGGCGGTGAAGATGCTCACCGCCAAGGGCCTGCTCAGCGCCCGCCCCCGCCACGGCACGGTGGTCGAGCCGGAAGCCAACTGGAACCTGCTCGATCCCGACGTGCTGCGCTGGCTGCTTGAGCGCAAGTTCAGCCTGCGCCTGCTGTCGGACTTCACCGAGATGCGCCTGGGCATCGAGCCGGTGGCCGCGGCCCTGGCCGCCCGCAACGCCGACGAGGCGGGCCTGGAAGCCATCCGCAAGGGCCTGGCCCGGATGAAGGCCGCCGCCGAGGGCGAGGACGATCCGCTGACCGCCGACATCGCCTTCCACATCGCCATCCTCAGCGCGACCAAGAACCCGTTCTACAGCGAGCTGCACGAGCTGGTGAACACGGCGCTGCGGATCTCGATCCGCTTCACCAACCGCATCAAGGGCCGCACGGCCTCGATCCCCTCGCACGAGGACGTGGCCAACGCCATCATCGCCCGCGACGCCGTGGCCGCCCAGACCGCCATGCAGGCGATCATCGTCGACGTGCTGGAGCTGATCCGCGCGGCCTCGGCGACCGAGGCGCAGGGCGCGCGCAAGGAAGCCTGACCCGTCCGCCTGCCCGCTGGACGCGCCTTACCCCGATTTAATTCGGCGAACCCGGTTTCTCGTCTAGAAGACCCAGCTGGGACTTCGACGAAAAAGGGGCAGGTCGTGGGTTACGGGTTCAAGGGGTCTTTCGGGCGCACGACGGCGCTGGCCCTGGTTCTGACGGTTTCCGCCGTCGGCCTTTCCGCCTGCGGCAAGGAAAAGAAGGCCGAGGCCAAGGGCAAGAAGCCCGTGGCCGCCCAGACGGTCAGCGTCGCGCCGGTCGCCGTGCTGCCCCTGCCCCGCGTGGTCAACGCCTCCGGCACCATCTCGGCCTGGGAAGAGGTGCCGGTCGGCGCCGAGACCGGCGGCCTGACCGCCGTCGCCGTCAACGCCGAGGAAGGCCAGTTCGTCCGCCAGGGCCAGGTGCTGGTCGCCCTCAACGACACCCTGCTGCGCGCCCAGCTGCGCCAGCAGGAAGCCGCCGTCACCAGCGCCCGCGCCACCCTGGCCGAGGCCGAAGCCTCGCTGCGCCGCTCGCGCGAGCTACAGGCCAAGGGCTTCCTGTCGGCCTCCTCGCTCGACACCGCCACGGCCAAGCAGGCCACCGCCGCCGCCCAGCTGGCCTCGGCCCAGGCCGCCCAGGGCGAGACCGCCGCCCGCCTGGCCCAGGCCTCGATCCGCGCCCCGGTCTCGGGCCTGATCGTCCGCCGCAGCGTCACCAAGGGCCAGATCGTCAGCGCCGGCAGCGAGCTTTTCCGCATCGTCCGCGACGGCCGCCTGGAGCTGGACGCCGAGATCCCCGAGACCGACCTCGGCGTGGTCAAGGCCGGCATGCCCGCCCGCATCGCCTCCGAGCAGGTCGGCCAGGCCGAAGGTCGCGTGCGCCTCGTCACCTCCGAGGTCGACACCCAGACCCGCCTGGGCGTGGCCCGCATCGCCCTGTCGTCGATGGGCGCCTTCCGCCCGGGGATGTTCGCCCGCGCCCAGATCCAGGCCGGCGACCAGGCCTCGCCCGTCGTGCCCAGCGCCTCGATCCTCTACCGCCAGAACCAGGCGGGGGTGTTCCTGATCGACGCCCAGCACAAGGCCCAGTTCCGCAAGGTCGCGGTCCTCGCCCGCACCGGCGAGATCACGGCCGTCGACGGCGTCCAGGCCGGCGAGCGCGTGATCGTGCAGGGCGCCGGCTTCCTGGGCGACGGCGACGCGGTGCGGGTGTCGGGCGTGCTGCCCGCCCCCACCCTTTCCGCCGCCAAACGCTAGGGCCGGCCGATGAACGCCAACAACATCTCGCGCTGGGCGATCAAGAACCCGATCCCCGTCCTGATGCTTTTCGTGATGCTGACGATCACCGGGATCTCCGGCTTCGCCAGCATGCGGATCAACAACAACCCGGACGTCGACCTGCCGCTGGTGGTGATCTCGGCCTCGCGCCCGGGCGCCGCCCCCAGCGAGCTGGAGACCCAGGTCACCCGCCTGATCGAGGACTCGGTCGCGGGCCTGGGCCAGGTGCGCCACATCACCTCGACCGTGGGCGACGGCTACTCGTCGACCATGATCGAGTTCGAGCTGGGGGTCGACCACGAGCGCGTCACCAACGACGTGCGCAACGCCATGTCCAATCTGCAGTCCGCCCTGCCGCAGGACATGCAGATCCCCAACGTCACCCGCATCGACATCTCCGGCGACCCGCTGATCACCTACGTGGTCAAGGCGCCCAACATGACGCCCGAGCAGCGCAGCTGGTTCGTCGACAACGAGGTCGCCCGCACCCTGCTGGCCATCAAGGGCATCGGCGAGGTCAATCGTCTCGGGGGCGTCAGCCGCGAGATCCAGGTCGCCCTGGATCCCGACCGCCTGTCCGCCCGCGGCGTCACCGCCGCCGCCGTCAGCCAGGCCCTGGCCAGCACCAACGCCGACCTGCCCGGCGGCCGGGTGACCGTCTCGGGCTCCGAGCGCGCCATCCGCACCCTGGGCGCGGCCGGTTCGGTCGACCAGCTGCGCGAGACCCGCATCCCGCTGTCCTCGGGCGGCACCGTGCGCCTGGGCGATCTGGGCGAAGTCACCGATCGCTGGGCCGAGCCGCGCAACCGCGCCCGCGCCGACAACCAGGAAGTCGTGACCTTCAACATGGTCCGCTCGCGCGGCGCCAGCGAGGTCAAGGTCGCCGACAAGGTCCGCAAGGCCATCGAGAAGCTCGACAAGGAGCATCCCGAGCTGACGATCTCCGAGCTGACCTCGAACGTGAAGTACATCGAGGAAAGCTACTGGGCCTCGATGGAGGCCCTGATCCTGGGCGCCGTCCTGGCGGTCATCGTCGTGTTCATCTTCCTGCGCGACTGGCGAGCCACCTTCCTGGCGGCCGTGGCCATTCCGCTGTCGCTGCTGCCGACCTTCGCGATCATGGCGCCGATGGGCCAGTCGCTGAACGGCGTCACCCTTCTGGCCCTGTCGCTGACCGTAGGCATCCTGGTCGACGACGCCATCGTCGAGATCGAGAACATCGTCCGCCATATGCGGGGCGGCAAGTCGCCCTACAACGCGGCCATGGAGGCCGCCGACGAGATCGGCCTGGCCGTGGTGGCCACCACCTTCACCATCGTGGCGGTGTTCGCCCCGACCGGCTTCATGCCCGGGATCATCGGCCAGTTCTTCAAGGCCTTCGCCCTGGCCGCCTGCATCTCGGTGCTGTTCTCGCTGCTGGTCGCCCGCATGCTGACGCCGCTGATGGGCGCCTACATGCTCAAGCCGCACCACAAGCCCGACACCGACCCGTTCTGGATGGCCGGCTATCTCAAGAGCCTGGGCTGGGCGCTGAACAACAAGTGGAAGGTCGCCGCGATGGCGATCCCCATCCTGGTCGGTTCGATCCTGCTGGCGACCACCTTGCCCTTCGAGTTCCAGCCGGCGGCCGACCGCGGCCGCGCGCCGTTCTCGATCGAGCTGCCGCCGGGCTCCACCCTCGACGAGACCGACGCCATCGCCCAGCGCGTGACCCGCGAACTGAAGGCCCGTCCGGAAGTGAAGAGCGTCTACGCCTCGGTCGGCAACGACGGGGTCAACAAGGCGCGCGTCACCGCCGACCTGGTGCCCAAGGGCGAGCGGATGAACCAGCAGCTGTTCACGCGCCAGATGGTCGACCAGTTCAAGGCGATCCCCGGCGCGCGCATCGGCGCGGGCAACAACAGCGGCGGCGGTCCCGGCGACGGCGGCAGCTACACCCTGCGCCTGGTCGGCGACGACGGTCCCGAACTCGAAGCCGCGGCCCGCAAGGTCGAGGCCGAGATGCGCACGGTCCCGGGCCTGGCCAACGTGGTCAACACCGCCTCGATCGCCCGTCCGGAGATCATCGTCACCCCGCGTCCCGACCAGGCCGCCCGCATGGGCGTCTCGGCCGGCGCGATCTCGCAGGCCGTGCGGGTGGCGACCATCGGCGACGTCGACCAGTCGCTGCCCAAGTACAATCTGGGCGACCGCCAGGTGCCGATCCGCCTGCGCCTGACGCAGAACGCGCTCGAGGACCTGTCGGTGCTGGAGACCCTGAAGGTGCCGTCGTCCAGCGGAGCCTCGGTGCCGCTGAACGCGGTGGCCGACATCCGCTTCGGCGCCGGTCCCTCGCAGATCAACCGCCAGGACCGCTCGCGCGTGGCCGAGATCACCGCCGAACTCGACGGCGTGGTGGTGGGCGAGGCCTCCAAGCGCGTGCACGCCCTGCCCTCGGTCAAGAGCCTGCCCAACGGCGTCAAGGAAGTCGCCGCCGGCGACGCCGAGTTCATGGCCGAGATGGCCACGGGCTTCGCCATGGCGCTCTTCACGGGCCTGCTGCTGATGTACGTCGTGCTGGTGCTGCTGTTCCGCAGCTTCGCCCACCCGGTGACCATCATGGCCGCCCTGCCCCTGGCCATCGGCGGCGCCTTCGCCCTGCTCAAGCTGGTCAACAGCAGCTTCTCGATGTCGAGCCTGATCGGCATCCTGATGCTGATGGGCATCGCCGCGAAGAACTCGATCCTGCTGGTCGAGTACGCGATCATGGCGATCAAGGAGCACGGCATGACCCGGCGCGAGGCGCTTCTGGACGCCGCCCACAAGCGCGCCCGGCCGATCCTGATGACCACCGTGGCCATGGGCGCGGGCATGGTGCCGGTCGCCGTCGGCTTCGGCGCCGACGTCGAGTTCCGGGCCCCGATGGCGATCACCGTCATCGGCGGCCTGATCACCTCGACCTTCCTGTCGCTGCTCTACATCCCGGTGGTGTTCGTGTTCATGGACCAGGTGAAGAACTGGTCGAACAAGCAGATGGGGCGGTTCTTCCATCACTCGCACCACGCGCCTGCGCCGACCGGCGAGGCGGCCCCCGCCGGCCACGCGCCGCAAGGACCGCTGGTCGACTAAGCCGGCCAAGAACGATCGAAGGGGCGGACTTCCGGGTCCGCCCCTTTTTCGTGCCCGCTTCCTAGGCCAGTCGACGCAGGGCCGAGGCCAGCACCGCCCGCTTGCCCGGCGCGCCCAGCGACAGCCGCGCGCCATCCATAGCGGTTCCTGGGGCGGCGATGCCGGGCGCGGCGAACAGGCCGGCGGGCGCCAGCGACAGGCCCTCGGGCGCCAACGCCTCCACCCGATCCAGCCAGACGTGCAGGCAGCCCGCCGGACCGATCGCCCGCGGCAGGATCTCGGCGGCCAGGGCGCGCCGGGCCAGCGCCTCGGCCCGCACCCCGGCCAGGATCGCCTGGGCCGTTCCCTCGCGGATCCAGGCCGTCGCCACGGCCGCCATCAGCGGCGCGGGCATCTGGCACAGGGCGTGGCCGGCGGCGGCCAGGCGCTCGGCGGCGGCCGCATCGGGCGCGGCGACATAGGCGATGCGCAGGCCCGGCGTCAGGGCCTTAGCCAGGGTCGCCACGTGCCACGTCCGCTCGGGCGCGAAACTAGCCAGAGCGGCCGGGGCGGAATCGGGCAGCCGGCCATAGGCGTCGTCCTCGACGATGCGAACGCCGGCCCGGGCGCAGACCTCGACGATCGCCGCCCGCCGCGCGGGGCTCATCGTCGCCGTGGTCGGGTTCTGCCAGGTCGGGGTGACGACCACGAGCCGCGCGCCGCTCGTGGCCAGGCGCTCTGCCAGGGCCTCGGGGATGAGCCCCTCCCCGTCCATCGGGCAGGCGACGGCGCGCAGGTCGCGCGCGGCCAGGGCCGCCAGCAGGCCGGGATAGGTCAGGGCCTCGACCACCACGGCGTCGCCCGGCGCGGTCTCCACCGCCAGGATCGCCGACAGCGCCGCCTGGGCGCCGGCGCAGACGACGACCCGCTCGGGATCCACGGCGCCCAGTCCCGGCGCCAGCCAGGCCGCCCCCGCCGCCCGCTGCGCCAGCGAGCCGGGGCCGGCGTGATAGGCCATCAGGGTCGCAGGATCGGTGCGGGCCAGCACCGCCGCCGTCGTCTCGCCCAGCAGAGCGGCCAGCGACAGGCCCTCCGGCTGCGGCGGCAGGTTCATCGACAGGTCGACGCGCCCGGCCTCCTCTTCGCCCGCCCGCCGACGCACGAAGGTGCCGCGACCGGCCGTCCCCTCCACCAGCCCCTGCTCGCGGGCCAGGGCGTAGGCGCGGGTGACGGTGGTGAAGTCAACGCCCAGCAGGCCCGCCACCGTCCGCTGCGGCGGCAACTGCTCGCCGGCCGACAGCTCGCCGTCGGCGATCGCCCCGCGCAGGGCCTCGAACAGCCGTCGATAGATCGGCCCCTCGCCCGCGGCCACGCGCCGCAGCCAGGCCGCCCCCGCCGGAAGATCCCTTGCGTCGCCCATCATTGATCCATACATTTATCGCACAATGTATGGATCAATTTTCGGATTGTAGGTAGGGGTCATGACGCCCGCTGACGAGTTTTTCGATCCGCCGCCGCCGGTGATCAGCGGCCTGCGCCAGCGCTGCCCGCGCTGCGGCGAGGGCAAGCTGTTCAAGGGTTTCCTGGCCCTGGCCCCGTCGTGCGACCGCTGCGGCCTGGACTACGGCTTCGCCGAGCCCGCCGACGGCCCGGCCTTCTTCGTGATGAGCGGCGTCGGCATCCTGGTCACCTTCGTCTTCGCCTGGGTCGAGGTCGCCTATCATCCGCCGGTCTGGGTGCACTTCGTCACCACCTTCCCGGCCCTGATCATCGGGTGCCTGGCCACCCTGCGGCCGGTGAAGGCCTGGCTGGTGGCCGCCCAGTTCGTCAACAAGGCCGAGGAAGGCAAGTTCGAGAGCCTGGGCCGCCACGACCACGATCCCAGAAGACTCTGAAGCAGGCTCTGAAGCAGGCTCTGAACGAAGCCGGTCACGGCGGCGTTTGACTGGAAAGCGCCTGGAGCCCGCCGTGGAAAAGTTCTTCGCCAAGTTCGCCAACGCCACCGCCCAGGCAGCGGGCCGCCCCGTCACCTTCCTGGCCTGCCTGGGCCTGGTGATCCTGTGGGCGGTGTCCGGGCCGGTGTTCAAGTTCTCCGAGACCTGGCAGCTGGTGATCAACACCGGCACCACGATCATCACCTTCCTGATGGTGTTCCTGATCCAGAACACCCAGAACCGCGACAGCGAGGCGGTGCAGGCCAAGCTCGACGAGCTGATCCTGACCTCGACCGCCGACAACGACTTCGTCGGCATCGAGAAGCTGTCGGAGAAGGAGCTCGACGCCTACCACGCCCAGTGCAAGGCGGCCGCCGAGCGAGCCCACGACCGACTGGAGAAGGTCACGGCGCTGCGCGAGAAGAAGGGCAAGGCGTCACCGGCGAAGAAACCCGCCGCCCGAGCCTCGACCGCCAAGGCCGCGCCCCGCAAGCGGGCGGCCGCGAAGGGATAGCCCTACTTCTTCTCCAGCAGCAGCGTGCCCTGCTTCTTGACCTGCCCCGTGATCTTGCCGGCGATCATGCCCAGGAACCCGGGCAGAACGACCTCGACCAGCACCACATTGGCCGCGACGTTGAGCTTGCCGGTGATGGTCTGGCCCATGATCACGGCCGAGAAATCCATCACGTCGTCGCGCCAGGCCTTGGTGACGTTGGCTAGGCCGCCGGGGATCTGGGCGCCCAGCTGCTCGAAGCCGCTCTCGATCCGCCGCTTGGCCTCGGCCACGCCGAGTTCGTGGGGGATGTTGATGGTGACCGGCTTCGACATGGGAACTCCAGAAGGACGTATTTCGCCCCAGACATAGGGACGACATGGCAGTTCGGCTATACGTCCAGTTCTGACGCATCCAAGGCGCAGGTTCGGCAGCGTCCACGGAGGAAGCCATGACCGACATCGCCATGACCCAGTACTTCGACGCCCCCGTCCGCACCGCCCGCCGCGTGCGCGCCGGCCGCCCGGGACGTCCGACCGGGGTCTGGGGGTCGATCTCCTACGCCGGCGTGCTGCTGGTCTGGGCCGGCCTGTTCGTGATCCGCCCGCGCCTGGCGCTGCAGGTGATGGCCCAGCGCCGCGCCGACTCGCCGATCCCGCGCTTCGACAAGCGCTGATCCCCCTCGCAAAAGCGCTCGAACGGCGCCAAGCCAGGGACATGAGCCGTCTCGTCGCCGTCCGCCCCGTCAGCCACCCGCTCGCCGCCCCGTTCCGCATCTCGCGCGGGGTCAAGACCGCCGCCGAGGTCGTGGTGGTCGAGATCGCCGAGGGCGGCCACATCGGTCGCGGCGAGAGCGTGCCCTACGCCCGCTACGGCGAGACGGTCGCGGGCGTCGAGGCGCAGCTGGCCCCCGCCGCCCGCCTGATCGCCATGGGCGCGGACCTTTCCGAAGCCCTGGCCCTGCTGCCGGCCGGCGCCGCGCGCAACGCCCTGGACTGCGCCATCTGGGACCTTCGGGCCAAGACCACGGGCGTGTCGGTCGCCGCGAGCACCGGCCTCGCCGTCCCGCCGTCCCTGGTCACCGCCGTCACCGTCAGCCTCGATACGCCGGACGCCATGGCCGCCGCCGCCCGCAAGGTCGCCGACGCGCCGCTGATCAAGATCAAGCTATCGGCCGAAGACCCAGCCGCGCGCCTCGCCGCCGTGGCCCAGGCCGCCCCCGACGCCGCCCTGATCGTCGATCCCAACGAGGGCTGGACCTTCGAGATCCTGCGCGGCCTCGAAGACCAGCTGTCGCGCCTCAACATCGCCCTGGTCGAACAGCCCCTGCCCGCTGGCGAGGACGCCGCGCTGGAGGGCTACGCCCCGCCCTTCCCGATCTGCGCCGACGAGTCGGTGCACACCGCCGCCGACCTGCCGGCCCTGCGCGCGCGCTACCAGGCCGTGAACCTGAAGCTCGACAAGTCCGGCGGCCTGACCGAGGCGCTTTCGATGCTGCGCGCGGCCAAGGATCTCGGCTTCACCCTGATGACCGGCTGCATGGTCGCCTCGTCCCTGGCCATCGCCCCGGCCCTGCACCTGGCCGCCGAATGCGCCTTCGCCGACCTCGACGGGCCGTGGTGGCTGAAGGCAGATCACCCGGGCGGCCTGCGCGTCGAGGCCGGCCGGATCGTGCCGCCGGCCGCGGGGTTCTGGGGGGATGCGATCGACGCCGAGGGGCTTTGGCTCTGAGGGCTTGACCCACCTCGCATAACGCCGTGCTCTCTGCGGCATGACCGACGCCCTCGCCGACGCGCCGCCGCCGCCCTCGCCCCCTGGCCGCAGGAACCCATTTCAGGTCTGGTTCGGGATCTCGCTGTGGAAGCGGATCCTGGCCGCCCTCGTGGTCGGGGCCGTGGTCGGCTATTTCTGGGGCGAAGGCGCCACCAGCCTCAAATGGATGGGCGAGATCTTCGTGCGGCTGATCCGCATGATGGTGGCCCCGCTGGTGTTCGTGATCATCGCCTCGGGCGTGGCCCAGCTGGGCGACGCCAAGCGGCTGGGCGGCATCGGCGTCAAGACCATCGCCATGTACGTGCTGACCACCCTGATCGCGGTGACCATCGGCCTGATCATCGCCAGCCTGCTGGGACCCGGCGTCGGCGCCGACCTGCACAACGCCGCCCCCCAGGCGGTGGCCACGCCCAAGTCGCCGGCCGAGCTGTTCATCGGCATCGTGCCGCTCAACCCGATCAAGGCCCTGGCCGAAGGCGAGACCCTGGCGATCATCTTCTTCGCCGTGCTGGTCGGGGCCGGGGTGATCGTGGCGGGCGAGAGCGGCGAGCCGGTCGCCAAGCTGCTGGCCAGCGCCAGCGAGGTGATGCTGCGCATCGTCGGCTTCGTGATGGAGGCCGCCCCGTTCGGGGTGTTCGCCCTGATCGCCGTGGTCATGGGCACCAATGGGCCCGAGACCTTCCTGCACGTCGCCAAGCTGGGGGTCTGCGTGATCATCGGCGCGGCGATCCAGACCTTCGTCACCCACGCCGCCGTGGTGCGGCTGGGGGCCTGGCTGCCGCTGGTGCCGTTCTATCGCGGCTGCATGGACGCGATCCTGGTCGGCTTCTCCACCTCGTCCAGCTCGGCGACCCTGCCGGTGGCGATCCGGGTGGCGGAAGACAATCTGGGCATCAAGCCGTCGATCTCGTCGACCGTCCTGCCGCTGGGCGCGACCATCGGCATGGACGGCACGGCCATGTACGTGGCCATGCTGACCCTGTTCGCCGCCCAGGCCTTCGGCGTGCCCCTGACGCTTGCCGACTACGCCCTGGTGGCGGTGACGACCACCATCGTGGCCATGGGCGTGGCCCCGGTGCCGTCGGGCTCGCTGTTCGTGCTGGCCGCCGTCCTGGCCACGATCGGCATCGGGCCCACCCAGACGGCGATCATCGTCGGCTTCATCCTGCCCTTCGACCGCATCCTCGACATGATCCGCACCGTGCCGAACGTGACCTGCGACCTGTCGATCGCCACGGCCGTGGCGCGGTGGGAGAAGGAGATCGATGTGGAGGAATATCTGTCGAAGAAGGACGTGTGATCAAACCCTCTCCCTGAAGGCAGAGGTGTCGCCGAAGGCGACGGAGAAAGGAGCGGCTGCGAAATCGGCCGTCGTCAGCGGCAGCTGAAAACGGCCCCCCTCCGGCCCTCCGGGCCACCTCCCCCAGAGGGGGAGGATCTACTTTTGCGACCTCAGATGCTCCCCCTCTGGGGGAGCTGTCGCGGAGCGACTGAGGGGGCCTTACGGCCGCCCGATCCGCTTGATTTCCCACTCCAACTGGACGCCGGTCTTGGCCAGCACGTCGGCGCGAACGGTGTCGCCCAGGCCTTCCAGGTCGGCGGCCGTCGCCTCGCCGGTGTTGATCAGGAAGTTGCTGTGCAGGGGCGAGAACATCGCCCCGCCAAACAGCTTTCCGCGCCAGCCGGCCTCATCGACCAGCTTCCACGACGAGTGGCCCGGCGGGTTCTTGAAGGTCGAGCCGCCGGTCTTTTCGCGGATCGGCTGGGTGGTCTCGCGACGGCTGGTGATCTCGGCCATGCGGGCCTTGATCGCGGCCGGTTCGTCCACGGTTCCTTCGAACACCGCACTCAGAACGATCAGCTCCGTGCCCTGGATCGCGCTATGCCGATAGGTGTGCTTCAGGTCGTCGTCTCCCATCAGGAAGACCTTGCCCTTGCGGTCCATCACCGTCGCGGTGGCGATGATGTTGGTGGTCTCCGAACCGTAGCAGCCGGCGTTCATGACCACCGCGCCGCCGACAGTGCCGGGAATGCCGGCGAAGAACTCCAGCCCGGCGATCCCGAACTCGGCCGCTTTACGCGCCACGACCGCGTCGGGCACGGCGGCCCCCGCATGAATGCTGACGTCGTCCAGCTTGCGGACGTCGTTGAAGCCCTTGCCCAGGCGGATAATCACACCCTCGACGCCGCCGTCGCGGACCAGCAGGTTGGAGCCGACACCGATGGCCATGACCGGCACGGCCGGGTCGAGGGCCTTCAGGAAATCAGCCAGGTCCTGCTCGTCGGCCGGCAGAAACACCACGTCGGCCGGCCCGCCGACGCGGAACCAGGTGAACGGGGCCAGGGCCTCGTCGATCAGCAGCTTGCCGCGAACGGTCGGGAGTTGGGTCTTCCAGGTCATCAGATTTACTTCGCCAGCGCTTCCAGCTGGCCCGGCAGGGCGTAGGCCCAGGAGGTGATGTCCCCGGCCCCCAGCAGCACCACCAGGTCGCCGCTCGTGGCTTCCGCCGCGATCAAGGCCGGCAGGGCCGCCGGGCTTTCCAGCGGCAGGGCGCGGCGGTGGCCGAACTTCTTGAGGCCCTCGACCAGATGGTCGCGATCGACGCCCTCGATCGGCTGCTCGCCGGCCGTGTAGACGTCGGCGACGACCACGGTGTCGGCGTCGTTGAAGCAGCTGGAGAACTCGGTCATCAGGTCGCGCAGGCGGGTGTAGCGGTGCGGCTGGACCACGGCGATCACCTTGCCCTGGCTGACCGCGCGGGCGGCCTTGAGCACGGCGGCGATCTCGACCGGGTGGTGGCCATAGTCGTCGACCACGCGAATGCCGTTGGCGACGCCCGTCGTCGTGAACCGGCGCTTGACCCCGCCGAACCCAGCCAGGCCGGCGCGGATGCTGTCGGCGTCGACGCCCAGTTCGCGGGCCACGGCCACGGCGGCGGTGGCGTTGAGCACGTTGTGGTGCCCGGCCATCGGCATCTTCAGGCCCTCATAGCGGACCTGATCGCCCTCCAGCGGCGAGATGACGATGTCGAAGCTGGCGCCCTCGGGACCCATCTCGACGTTGGAGACACGGACTTCGGCCTGCGGATTGGTGCCGTAGGTCACCAGACGACGGTTCTCGATCCGCGAGGTCAGGGCCTGCACTTCCGGATGGTCGGTGCAGACGGCGGCGAAACCGTAGAACGGGATGTTCTCGATGAAGTCCTGGAAGCCGCGCTTGACCGCGTCGAAGTCGCCCCAGTGGTCCAGGTGCTCGGCGTCGATATTGGTGACGATGGCCACCGTCGACTTCAGCTTCAGGAACGAGCCGTCGCTCTCGTCGGCCTCGACGACGATCCAGTCGCCCTCGCCGACCTTGGCGTTGGTGCCGTAAGCGTTGATGATGCCGCCGTTGACGACCGTCGGGTCCAGGCCGCCGGCGTCGAGCAGGGCCGCCACCATCGAGGTGGTCGTGGTCTTGCCGTGGGTGCCGCCCACGGCGACCGAGAACTGGAGCCGCATCAGCTCGGCCAGCATCTCGGCGCGGCGGACCAGCGGCAGGCGCTTGTCGCGGCCGGCGACCATTTCCGGGTTATCGGCCTTCACCGCCGTCGAATAGACGATGGCCGAGGCGCCTTCGACATTGGCCGCGTCATGGCCGACGAAGATGCGCGCGCCGAGCTTCTCGAGCCGCTCGGTGTTGGCGCTGGCTTTCGCATCGCTGCCCTGCACGGTGTAGCCGATGCGGATCATGATCTCGGCGATGCCGGACATGCCGATGCCGCCGATGCCGATGAAGTGCACGGGGCCGAGTTCGAAGGGGACGGGTCGTCGACGCTGGATCATCGGGTCGGATTAGACGATTTGACGCCCGCCGTGAACGGGGTCGATGACGCAAACCCGTCACGGCCCCTCGCGAAGCGGATCAAATGTGATAGACGCACGCGCATGAGCTCTACGCCCCTGGATAAAATCCGCAATTTCTCGATCGTGGCCCACATCGACCACGGCAAGTCGACCCTGTCCGATCGCCTGATCCAGACCACGGGCGGCCTGACCGCGCGGGAGATGAGCGCCCAGGTTCTCGACAACATGGACATCGAGAAGGAGCGCGGCATCACCATCAAGGCGCAGACCGTGCGCCTGAACTACAAGGCCAATGACGGCGAGACCTACGTCCTCAACCTGATGGACACGCCCGGGCACGTCGACTTCGCCTACGAGGTGTCGCGCTCGCTGGCCGCCTGCGAAGGCTCGATCCTGGTCGTCGACGCCTCGCAGGGCGTGGAAGCCCAGACCCTGGCCAACGTCTACCAGGCCATCGACAACAACCACGAGATCGTTCCGGTCCTCAACAAGGTCGACCTGCCGGCCGCCGACGTCGAGCGGGTAAAGGCCCAGATCGAGGACGTCATCGGCCTGGACGCCTCGGACGCCGTCGAATGCTCGGCCAAGACCGGCATCGGCATCCCCGACGTGCTGGAAGCCATCGTCAAGCGCCTGCCCGCCCCCAAGGGCGACCGCAACGCGCCGCTGAAGGCCCTGCTGGTCGACGCCTGGTACGACGCCTATCTGGGCGTGGTCGTGCTGGTGCGGATCTTCGACGGCACGCTGAAGGCCGGCCAGCAGGTTCGCATGATGCAGACCGGCGCCACCCACCGCATCGACAAGGTCGGGGTGTTCACCCCCAAGGCCACCGACGTCGCGGAACTGGGTCCGGGCGAGGTCGGCTTCTTCACCGCCTCGATCAAGGAAGTGGCCGACGCCGCCGTCGGCGACACCATCACCGACGAGAAGAAGCAGACGGCCGAAGCCCTGAAGGGCTTCAAGGAAGTCGTGCCGGTGGTGTTCTGCGGCCTGTTCCCGGTCGACGCCGCCGACTTCGAAGACCTGCGCGCCGCCGTCGGCAAGCTGCGCCTCAACGACGCCAGCTTCACCTACGAGATGGAAAGCAGCGCGGCCCTGGGCTTCGGCTTCCGCTGCGGGTTCCTCGGCCTGCTGCACCTGGAGATCATCCAGGAGCGCCTGTCCCGCGAGTTCGACCTCGACCTGATCGCGACCGCCCCGTCGGTGGTCTACAAGATCAAGATGCGCAGCGGCGAAGAGATCGAGCTGCACAACCCGGCCGACCTGCCGGACGTCATGCAGATCGAAGAGATCGCCGAGCCCTGGATCAAGGCGACGATCTTCACGCCCGACGAGTTCCTCGGCGGCGTGATCAAGCTCTGCCAGGACCGTCGCGGCATGCAGCGCGAGCTCAGCTACGTCGGCAGCCGCGCCATGGTCGTCTACGACCTGCCGCTGAACGAGGTGGTGTTCGACTTCTACGACCGTCTGAAGTCGATCTCGAAGGGCTACGCCAGCTTCGACTACGCGCTGGAAGACTACCGCGCCGGCGACCTGGTGAAGATGTCGATCCTGGTCAACAGCGAGCCGGTCGACGCCCTGTCGATGCTGGTCCACCGCAGCCGCGCCGAAAGCCGCGGCCGCGGCATGTGCGAGAAGATGAAGGACCTCATCCCGCAGCACATGTTCGTCATCCCGATCCAGGCGGCCATCGGCGGCCGGATCATCGCCCGCGAAACCGTCCGCGCCCTGCGCAAGGACGTGACCGCCAAGTGCTACGGCGGCGACGCCTCGCGTAAGCGGAAACTTCTGGACAAGCAGAAGGAAGGCAAGAAGCGGATGCGCCAGTTCGGCAAGGTCGAGATCCCGCAGGAAGCCTTCATCGCCGCCCTGAAGATGGACGAGGATTGATCGGGCGGAGGGCCTCGCCCTCCCCAGCCTTGTGCGAAATTTCCTATTTCGTAAGCCGCGGCCATTCGTAATGGATGAGCCGCGGCTTTCGTTTTGAAGGTCGCCCGTCCCAGCAGGAAGACGACCATGGCCTTCCCTACCAACGTCAACGATCAGATCACCGACTCGGTCAGCCAGGTGAACACCAAGGTGCTGGGCGACGCGCCCGTCATGGCCATGGGCAACCTGTTTGTGACCGTGAGCCAGGCGCTTTCGAACGCCGCGCACAACGCGACGAACAACCAGCAGCAGTCCAACTTGACGATGCAGGCCTCGACGACGCAAGGCGTCAGCACGCTGCTGTCGGTCGACACCGCCAGCGCCGGCGAGGCGACCCGGAATATCCTTGGCGCCGCCCCGCCTGCACCGCCGAGCGCCCCTTCCGAGGCGGCGCTAGAACAGGCGCTCCAAGCCGCCCGGGCGGCGGAGGAAGCGGCGATGCACGCGGCGATGGAAAAGGTCGAGCAAGCCACCGCAGCCGCCGAGGCGGCTGCCCAAGCCGCCATGGAGGCTGCGGCAGCCGCGATCGCCTCCGCAGTGGGGACCGATCCGGAAGACTAGGGCCCGCACCCAGGCTCAGGCAGGGAAAACCGTGGAGCCGTCACGAAGCTCTCGTCGGTCAGCGTACCCAGAAAGTCGACAAGCTCCGCCACCTCGTGATCCTCCAGCCGCATCGCCGCGCGATGCCGACGGATGGCCGCCTCCAGCGTCGGCGCGGAGCCGTCGTGCAGGTAGGGCGCGCTCAAGGCGACGTTGCGCAGGGATGGCGTGCGGAAGCGCCCCGTGTCGGCGGCCTTGCCGGTGACGTCGGCCAGGCCCTGGTCTCCGGCGAACGGGGCGTCAATGCGGTGGAAGCGGACCTTCTCGGCGTCTGTGAACAGAGGGCCCGCGTGGCAGCCGGCGCAGGTCGCCTTGAACAGCCGCTCGCCGCGCTGGGCTTGAGCCGACACGGCGACCGCCTCGCCCCGGCGGCGCTGGTCGTAAGGACTGTCGAACGAGACGAGCGTGCGCTGGAAAGCGGCCAGGGCCTTGGCGATGGTGGCCATGCTGACCTCGCCGCCCGCTTCGGGAAACGCCTCGCCGAACATCCTGCGATAGCAGGCCTGCCCGGAGAGGCGTGACGTCAGCACGCCCTCCTGGCCAGCGAAACCCATCTCCACCGGCTTGGTCCCGGCGATCGGGATCAGGGCCTGGTCCTCCAGCCGCGTGACGCTGGGATCGCCCCAGGTCAGGGCGCGGAAATAGCCAACATTGGCCAGGGTCTGGATGTTGCGCCGACCAGGGTCGCCGTGGACGCCGGGATGGGTGGCGTTGCCGTCGGTGAAGCCGCGCCTCTGCTCGTGGCAGGTCGCGCACGACATCGTGCCGTCGATCGACAGGTCGGCGTCGTAGAACAGCTTGCGGCCCAGGGCGACCTTGGCGTCCGACATCGGGTTGTCGGCGGGAACCGGCGGCGGGGCGACGCCCGTCGGCAGCCTCCAGTCGAATCCCGACAGGACGGGCGGCGCGAAGGCGGCGGTCAGCAGCAGGCCGGCCACGAGGGCCAGGACCTTGCCGTAGAGATCCAGCCGCACGCCCTCTCCTTCCGCTCAGGGCTTGCGCGAAACGAGGATCGGCAGGCTCGCCTCGGCGTTGGCCGAGATCTGCACCACGTAGTCGCCGGGCGTCAGGTCGAAGGTCACCATCTTGCGGACGGTCGAGCAGGCCGGACCGCGGCCGTGAGCGGTCGAGCGCTGGGCCTGTCCGTCCTTAAGCACATCGATCCAGGCGCCGGCGCCCAGGGCGATGACGTAGGACCCCGCCGTCTCGACCTTCAGCGAGAACAGCCCGCCCTTGCTGACCGTGCCGCCCGGCTTTTCCGGCTGGACGACATAGGCCACCTCCGGCGTCGGCGACAGGGCGGCGGCATAGGCCTGGCCGGAAACCAGCGCCGCCTTGGGGAGCCCCTCGATCGAGGTCGCCGCAACCAGCGGGGCCTTGGCCGGCCAGGCGGCCAGATCCGCCGGCAGGTCGGCGTCGCGGGTGGCGCAGGCCGGCTCCAACGCGGTCTGGGCGAAAGCGGCGGGACCGGCGAGGGTCAGGCCGGCGGCCAGGAGAACGACAAATCGCATCGGCATTGCTCCTTAGAACCGGACCCGCAGGTCGGCGCGGAAGTTGCGGCCTTCCTCGGGGAAGCCGTCGACCAGCTGATACTTCTGGTCCAGCAGGTTGCGGGCCCCGACCACCACGTCGATCTTCGGCGTCACCGCCACCTGGGCCGTCAGGTTGGCCAGCACATAGTCGCCGGTGCGGTAGTAGCGGGCCGGGCTGACCAACGAGCTGGAGGTCACCGTCCAGCGCTTGGACGCCGCCTCGACGCTGGGCGTCACGGTCAGGCGCTCGCTGAGCGTCCAGTCGGCGTAGACGAACAGCTTGTGGGTCGGCACACCCGTGGAGCGGAAGGCGGCGTTGGTCGGGTCGGTCAGCTCGCGGTGCAGGTAGGTGTAGTTACCGCCCAGGGTCAGCTTGTCGCCCGCCTTGAAGGTCGCCCCGCCCTCCAGGCCATAATACTCGCCGTCGCCGGCGTTCTTGGTCTGGCTGACCGTGCCGTAGGGCGCGCCCAGAGCCACCGGGATCAGGATCAGGGCGTCGCGCACATCGCTGTAGAACACCGCGCCCTCGATCTTCAGCAGCGGGGTGAAGTCGACGGCCGCGCCCAGCTCGTAGTTCACCGCCCGCTCGGCCTTGATGTCCGGATTGGGCACCACCGTGCCGAAGCGCGAGCTGTAGCGCTCGAACAGGGTCGGGAAGCGGGCGCGCGACGAGACGCTGCCGTGCAGCTGCACATCGGGCAGCGGCCGCCAGACCAGGGCAGCCTGGCCGTTCCAGGCCACGTCGTCGGTGATCGGATAGAAGACGAAGGCGCCCGAATTGTAGTCCTGAGCGCTCTTGAGGTCGCGGCGATCGCGCGACACGCCGACCACCAGGTCGACCTTGTCGCCGAACCGCTGGGTGTCCTCCAAGGCGAGCGAGGTGGTGTCCTCGATCACCGTCTGGCGCGGCTCGGTCGAGGCCGGGCTGAAGCTCTGCTGCCATTCGACATGCTTGTCGCGACGATAGAAGGCGGCGGCCTTCAGGGTGTTGGACGCGGTGACGTCGACGTCCAGCTCCAGGTTCCCGCCATAGGCCAGGTCATCATAATAGGAGCGGAAGGCGCGCCCCAGGGTCTGGCTGTTCTGGCGGGCGTTGTCCCACGAGTAGAGGGCGTTCTCGAAGCTGTTGCGATAGAAGCGCGTCTTCAGCCACGCATTGTCGGCGATCTTCGTCCGGGTCAGCAGGGCCAGGCTGTCGAGGTTCCAGTAGGGCCAGCTCCAGTAGCGGGTGCTGGCCGTGTCGGTGACGTGATAGGGCGCGTTCTTCTCGCCCTCCTGGCGGGTGTAGGTGATCGAGTATTCGTCGGTGGCGTTGGGCGTGAAGCCGGCCTTCAGATTGACGCGCCAGTCCTCGCTTTCGGAGTGATCGCGGTTGCCGCCGTTCTCCAGCGTGGTGGCCGTGTAGTCGTCCGGCAGCTTCCAGTGGGTGCGCTCGTTCCGAGCTCCGCTGATCTGGGCGTAGAAATGATCAGAACGGCCGCCGACCCGGCCCGAGACGCTGTTGCCGTTCAGCGAGCCGTCGCCGTCGAGGCCTACGCCCACCCGCACCTCGCCCTCGAAGGGCGCCGAAGGCTTGCGGGTGACGAGGTTGATCGCCCCGCCCAGGCCGCCCGGCCCGTCGAGCACCGAGACATAACCCTTGGAGACCTGAACCTCGGAGAGGTCGGCCGTGAGAAAGCGGGCGAAGTCGATGCGGTTGTCGGCCGGCAGGAACACCCGCACGCCGTCGATCGACAGGGTGGTCTGGAAGCGGTCGAAGCCGCGGATGAACACCAGGCGCTCGTTGCGCGAGCCGCCGCTGTTTCCCGCCGCCGCGCCGGGGATCAGATCCAGCGCCTGATCGACGCTGGCCTTGTCGAACTTGCGCAGGTCTTCGCCCGAGACCTTGGCCCCGCCGACCGTCTCGCCGGCCGCGTTGCGCGCGGTGACCTGCACCTCGCCCAGGGCGTAGACATCCGATCCCTGGGCGTGGGCGGCGCCGGCCAGCAGGCTGCCGGCGAGAAGCGCGGTTCGAAACAGCATTGAGACCCCCTCGTTATGTAGTCACGGTACATATCGATTCGAACTCGTCCTGGCCTTGCAGATTTTCTTCCAGACGCCCCTTCGGTCGAAATGCTACCCATCGCGGCGCCGACTAAGGCCCGCATGTTCGAGATCCCCCATGCTCAAGATCCTCGGCCGCACCTCGTCGCTGAACGTGCGCAAGGTGCTGTGGACCTGCGACGAGCTCGCCCTGCCCTACGACCGCGAGGACTGGGGAACGGGCTACGCCTCCCCCCATGACCCCGCCTTCCTGGCGCTCAATCCCAACGCCCTGGTGCCGGTGATCCTCGATGAGCACGGGCCGCTGTGGGAGTCGAACACCATCTGCCGCTACCTGGCCTCGCGCCACGACATCGGCCAGGCCCTGCTGCCGGCCGAGCCGCGCGCCCGGGCCGGGGTCGAGCAGTGGATGGACTGGCAAGCCACCGAGCTCAACACCGCCTGGCGCTACGCCTTCGCGGGCCTCGTGCGGCGCATGCCCGGCTTCGACGATCCCGAGCAGATCGCCGCCAGCATCCGCGCCTGGAACGCCGCCATTACCGTGCTGGAACGCCAGCTGGAGCGCACCGGCGCCTTCGCGGCCGGCGAGACCTTCACCCTGGCCGACATCGTGCTGGGCGTCTCCGTCCACCGCTGGGCCGCCTCGCCCATCGAGCGCGACATGCTGCCGGCGGTCGCCGCCTACTACATCCGCCTGCGCGGCCGTCCAGCCTTCCAGCCCTGGGCGCTGGACGAGGTGCCCTGAGAAGCCCGGGAAACGTTGCGGCGATCGCCTCGAAAGACTATCTTTCACGCAAATGGACTGGGGTTTCTCGGTCGGCGTCGGGCTCCTGGGATTTCTCGGGGGCCCTTCTGCTTTCAGGGAAAAGTCTTCAGGCCGCCAAACGCCAGTTTCGGGCGAAGAATATCGAAGGCCCGGTTGTCCTGCATCGGACGCAGAACCTTCAATCCGATCGGACGCGCCATCAGGTCGGCAAGTTGCAGACCCGATGAATTGGACTTCTTGTCGACGAAGATCGGCTCCCATCGCACTCGCCTGAAGTCGGGACGCCGATAGCCCCAGCGCACTTCGTTGGCGACGATGCGCCGAAAGTGAAGCTCCAGGGCGGCGTCTTCCTTGCGCCCTCGACTTTCGAAAATGACATGCACGAGACGCCCGGCCTGACCCAACGCAACTAGCCGGTCGAGCAGATGCTCGAGGCAGAAGTGCAAGCCGAGCTCGTATGGGCTCCATGGATCAGCATAGCGATCAACGAGGCGAACCTTGTCGATGACCGCCACGGCGATCTCGAAGTCGCTTTGCGCAACGATGTCATTGATGCGCGCGATGAAGGCCTCCCGACGCTCCCTGCTCACCTGAAGAAATGCGAAGGCGTTCTGCTGTCGGCGGATGTCACGTTCGTGCAGGATCAGCTGATCGTGGCCTACGAAGTCGAACTTGAGGCGCTGAAGGCTTGGCACGATCTGGCCGGCATAGGTCTGCTTGTTCACAAGGATCGCGTTGAGAACAAACAAGGGGAAGGTTGGATCCGGGTTCGCCAGGACCGGTGAGCCGCTTTCATCGGCGAACACGATGTAGTCCGCAAAGGCCACCGCAAACTCCCGTTTTTCGAGAGTTCAGCATAACCACGACAACTCGACGCCTCCACCCCTGCCCGTTTCCTGCGCAGCCCGTTCGTCCGAACGCTGCGGAACGGTGGTCCGCGAAAGCTTCCGCCCGCCTGGCGAACAAAGTGGGCGGCGGGAGCCCCGACGCGCCTGCTTAGCTCGGTCCCGCGAGGCCGCCCGGTCGCGGGCGGCGGCGAAGGGGATAGGGCCGTACATATGCCAGAGGGCGTCCGCTTACCGACCAGACGACAACTGCTGACCGCCATCGCCCAGGTGGGCGGAACCGCGGCGCTTTACCAGGCGATGACCAGTCTCGGCCACGCGGCCGAGACCCAGTTCCACGGCCCGCCCAACCTTGCCGGCGCAAGGCCGGGGGCGTCGGTGGTGGTGCTGGGCGCGGGCCTGGCCGGCATGCTGGCGGCCTATGAGCTGACAAGGGCCGGCTACAAGGTGCGGGTGCTCGAATACCAGAACCGCCCCGGCGGTCGGAACTGGAGCCTGCGGGGCGGCGACACCTATACCGAACTGGGCGGCGCGACCCAGAAGGTCGGCTTTTCGCCCGGCAACTACCTCAACCCCGGCCCCTGGCGGATCCCGCATCACCACCGCACCCTGCTGCACTACTGCAAGCAGTTCGGCGTGGCGCTGGAGCCGTTCATCCAGTTCAACCACAACACCTGGATCCACTCCTCGACGGCGTTCGGCGGCAAGCCCGTGCGCTTCAAGGCCGCGGCGGCCGACTTCGAGGGCAATGTCGCCGAGCTGCTGGCCAAGTCGATCAACACCAAGGCGCTGGACGAGACCGTCACGCTCGAAGACCGCGAGAAGCTGCTGGAGGCCCTGAAGGGCTGGGGCATGCTCGACAAGGACTACCGCTACGCCAAGAACCTGCGCAGCGCGTCCCACCGCGGCTACGATCGGCCGCCCGGCGGCGGCATCGACGGCGCGCCGATCCCGTCCGACCTCTACGCCCTGCACGACGTGCTCGACCCGCAGGTCTGGACGTCGATGGCCTTCTTCATGGGTCACGAGATGCAGACCACCATGTTCCAGCCGGTCGGCGGCATGGACATGATCGGCAAGGGCTTCGCCAAGCAGGTCGAGGGGCTGATCACTTACAACGCCAAGGTCAGCAAGATCGCCCAGGACGACAAAGGCGTGGCCGTCACCTTCGCCGACACCGCCACGGGCAAGGTCGAGACGGCCAAGGCCGACTGGTGCGTTTGCACCATCCCACTGTCGATCCTGGGCCAGATCGAAAGCGAGATCAGCGACGAGCTGGCCGCCGCCATCAAGGCCGTGCCCTATTCGGGCCAGGTGAAGATCGGCCTGGAGATGAAGCGGCGGTTCTGGGAGGAGGACGACTCCATCTACGGCGGCCACAGCTTCACCGACCAGGAGATCGCCCTGATCTCCTATCCCAACAACAATCTGTTCGGGAACGGGCCGGCGGTACTGCTCGGGGCCTTCGCCCGCGAGATGGGGGCCTATCGCCTGGCCGGCATGACGCCCGAGCAGCGGATCGAGGTCGCCCTGCAGCAGGGCTCCGTCCTGCACCCCGGCAGCTACCGCAAGGAGTTCTCCAACGGCGCCTCGGTGGCCTGGAGCCGGGTGCCCTGGACGCTGGGCTGCTGCGCCCGCTGGACCGAGGAGACCCGCAAGGAACACTACCAGACCCTGGTGGCCATGGACCGTCGCGTCGTGCTGGCCGGCGAGCACGCCTCCTATGTCGGCTGCTGGATGGAGGGCGCCCTGCTCTCGTCGCTGGACGCCATCACCCGCCTGCACAAGCGCGCCCTGGAGGCCTGAGCATGACCCGCCTTACCCTCATCGCGGCGTCCGGCCTGGCGGCCGCCCTCGCCTGCGCCATCCCCGCCGTCGCCCAGGCCCCTGCCGGCGGCGACACCGGCGGCGGCGTGGTCCGCGTCGCCAAGCCCGTCACCGGCCAGCAGGTCTATGAAGCCGTCTGCCAGGCCTGCCACATGGCCGACGCCAAGGGAGGAAGCGGCGCGGGGACCATCCCCGCCCTCGCCGGCAATCCGAAGATGGCCGCGGCCGCCTATCCGACCATGATCGTCGTGCGCGGCCAGGGCGGCATGCCCAGCTTCGCCGGAACCCTCGACGACGCCCAGATCGCAGGGGTCGTCACCTATGTCCGCACCCACTTCGGCAACGCCTACGCCAAGCCGGTGACGGCCGCCGACGTGGCGAAGATCCCGCATCCGGATTTATCCGGCGGTCACTGACCGGGACGCGGGGCGCCGGACCGTGCTAAAGCGCGCCGATGACTGACGAGACCGACGCCCCGCCGCCGAACGAAACCCCGATGCAGCGCGCCCTGCGCCTGAAGAAGGCCGCCCAGGGTCGCCATGGCCATGGGCCCAAGGCTTCCAGCGGCAAGGTCGATCGGGCCGACGCCGTCGCCCCGACCGGCAAGTCCCGGCCCTGGATGACGCGCTAGGACCACAAAGGGAGATCAGGGCCCATGACCATCCGCCCCGAACGCCCGGAAGACATCGCCGCCATCCGCGCCGTGACCACGGCCGCCTTCGAGGGCCGGCCCTACAGCAGCCAGACCGAGGCCCTGATCGTCGACGCCCTGCGGGCGGCCGGCGCCCTTTCGCTGTCGCTGGTCGCGCAGGCCGACGACGGCCAGGTGGTCGGCCACATCGCCTTCTCGCCGGTCGACATCGAGGTCTCGGACGGCGCTTGGTACGGCCTGGGCCCCGTCTCGGTGGCGCCCGACCGCCAGAAGGAAGGCCACGGTCAGGCCCTGATCCGCGAAGGCCTGGAGCGCCTGAAGGCCATGGGCGCGACCGGCTGCGTGCTGCTGGGCTCGCCCCTCTACTACGCCCGCTTCGGCTTCGAGGCGGACGAGGCCCTGACCTATGGCGGCGAAGCTTCGCCCTATCTTCAGCGACTGGTGTTCAAGGGCCGGTCCCCGCGCGGGGCGGTGACCTATCACATGGCGTTCGGGGCTTAAGGAGCGCCGACAAGCGGGGCCAAGGCGGAGAAGAACTGATCGGGGTGTCGCGCCTTGCGCGACACCCCATCCAGATCAGCCTTGCCCACCTTTGCCCACAGACGATCAATCCAAGCTTTGGAGAGCGCTTCCGGCTCAATGCGACCTATGGCGAGAAGCTCTGCCAGGTAGACCCGCTCCAGCGTTTCCCGCGTGAGCACGTCCCCACGATCGGCAGCATCGAGGACAGCTTGTCGTAGAAGCTCGATATCGTTCATCCGGCCACAACAGCATGCCTCCGGAATGTCCGCTAGCGTGCGCCCTATCACTTGAACCACACCCTCAACCGCGCCACCTCGGCAGGCGTCACCGGGATCACCGCCCCGTGCTTGGGGCTCTGGAAGTTGGTCGCCTTCATCGGCGAGCCGGGGTCGTTGAAGCGGCCCAGGTTCCTGTAGTGGACGAAGTCGGTCGTCTCCGAGAAGCCCATGTTGTTCGGCTTGGCCCCGAACACGTCGTACATCAGCACGTAGGCGTCGGTTCCCGTCCGCCGCCACAGGGTCGGGGCCTCGGCGGCGACGGCTTCGGGATCGATCTTGCCGGGCTCGTAGACATAGCCGCCGGCCAGGCTCTTCGACGTCGCGTGGCGGATGCCCGCCGGCTTGTCGTAGCCCACCGCGAACAGGTGGTAGGTGTCGCCCACCTTGGTGATGTCGCCGTCGATCAGGCTCTGGCTCGGGTCCGGATGGGCCAGCAGCGGCCTGGGCTCGGTGGTCAGGGTGGTGAAGGCGTCGTCGGCGTAGGCGTAGACGAGGGAGTTACGGCCGGCGCCGACCCGGGTCGTGAAATAGACCATCATCGCCTTGCGGGCGGGGTCGTAGATCGTCTCCGGCGCCCAGGCGCAGCCGATGTCGCCCATCTGCGGGAACAGCTTGTCGATCCGCGCGATCGCATGAGTCCAATGGACCAGGTCGTACGACTTCATCAGTATCAGGCCGCGGTTGTTGCCCCAGCCATAGCCCTTCTCCGGCCGCTCCCATTTGTCTGAGCGAAGACCCTTCTCCTGGGCGAAGATGTGCAGGTCGGTCATCGCCAGATAGAAGGCCCCGTCGGGACCGCGAGCGATGTGCGGGTCGCGCAGGCCTTTCTGCTCGGCCACGTCCCGCCCCTCCAGCACCGGCGCGCCGTCGTTGACGTCGGTGAAGCTGTAGCCGTCGGGCGAGACTGCGAAGTGCAGGGAATGGGTCTCGTCCTTGAAATAGACGAGCAGATAGGCGGTCTGGTCCTTTACCGCCGGGGCCTTGCCGAGCTTCAGGCGCTTGACGATCTCGACCTGTTTGGCGGGAGCGGCCCAGGCGGGCGCGGCGCCCAGCAGGCCGAGCGCCAGAACCGATGCGCAGGCTCCAAGCGAGCGGCGGCGCCAGGCGTTGAAGCCCATCTGAAGTCCTCCCGTCACGCGTGGACGTTCCCACGGCGACAGGTATTTGTCTGACTTATTCCGGCAAGTGCAAGAGGGACCGCGACGCTCGCACGTTGTGGCCCGGCCCCGCGAGGACTAGCAAGGACGCAGCTTTTTCAGGAGTCGGCTTTGCGCCTCACCCTTTGTCTCGCCCTGCTGCTCGTCGCGACGGGCTGCACGACCATCACCTACAACTGCAACGTCCCGGGCGCCTGCCCGGGCGTCGAGAAGCCCGGCGTCTCGGTCTCAGTGATCAACAAACCGGCGCGGCCGTAAGGCCGGCCTAGACCATCCCCACCGTCTTCAGACGGGCGCGGGGGTGGATCTCGTTCTGGCTCATCACCACGGTCTGGCCGCGGAAGCGCTCGATGATCGAGCGCACATAGGGGCGGATGGCTGGGCTGGTCAGCAGCACCGGCGACTCGCCTTGCAGGGCGGCGCGCTCGAAGGTGTCGCGGACGCCGCGGATGAAGTCCTGCAGGCGCGACGGGGCCAGGGCCAGTTGCTTGTCGTCGCCGGGCCCGATCAGGGCGTCGGCGAAGGCCTGCTCCCAGTCGGCCGACAGGGTGATGATCGGCAGGGCGCCGTCGTCGCCGCGGTTGGCCCAGCACAGCTGGCGGGCCAGACGCGCGCGGACTTGCTCGACCAGTTGGGTGACCGAACTGGTGTGCGGGGCGGCCTCGCCGATGCCTTCCAGGATCTGCGGCAGGTCGCGGATCGAGACGCGCTCCTTGAGCAGGGCCTGCAGCACGCGCTGGATCGTGGCGGCGTTGACCACGCCGGGGATCAGGTCGTCGACGAGCTTTTTCTGGTTTTCGGGCAGTTCCTTCAGGAGCTTCTGCACCTCGGCGTAGGAGAGCAGGTCGGCCATGTTCTCCTTGAGGATCTCGGTCAGGTGCGTGGTCAGCACGGTGGCCGGATCGACGACGGTGTAGCCGCGGAACGTCGCCTCTTCGCGCAGGTCGTCGGCGACCCAGGTGGCCGGCAGGCCGAAGGCGGGTTCGCGCACGTGCTCGCCGGGCAGTTCCACCTGACCGCCGCGCGGGTCCATGGCCATCAGGTGGCCCAGACGCACTTCGCCGAGGCCTGCCTCCATCTCCTTGATGCGGATGGCGTAGCCCTGGTTGGCCAGGCGCATGTTGTCGAGGATCCGCACGGGCGGCATGACGAAGCCGAACTCGGTGGCCAGGGTCTTGCGCAGGGCGCGGATCTGGTCGGTCAGGCGGCGGCCTTCCAGGTCGTTGATCAGGGTCAGCAGGCCGTAGCCCAGCTCGATCTTGACGTCGTCGATGGCCAGAGCAGCGCTGATCGGCTCCTCTTCCGGCTCGGCCGGCGCGTCGGCTGCGGCCTTGGCCGCCGCGGCCGCGGCCTCCTTGGCGGGAGCCAGCTTGGCCTGCTGGGCGCGGCGATAGGCCAGGAAACCCGCGCCGACCGCCAGGCCGGCGAACGGCAGCAGCGGCATGCCCGGGATCAGGGCGATGACGCCCGACGAGGCCGAGACCATGCCCAGGGCGACCGGGTTCATGGCCAGCTGGGTGGTCAGGGCCTTGTCGGCGCTGCCCTCGACGCCAGCCTTCGACACCACCAGACCGGCGGCGATCGAGATGATCAGGGCCGGGATCTGGCTGACCAGGCCGTCGCCGATGGTCATCAGGGTGTAGGTCGAGGCGGCCTCGCCGATCGGCACCTTGTGCTGGACGACGCCGATCAGGATGCCGCCGACGATGTTGATGCCGGTGATGATCAGGCCGGCGACGGCGTCGCCCTTCACGAACTTGCTGGCGCCGTCCATGGCGCCGAAGAAGGTGCTTTCCTGCTCAAGTTCCTTACGGCGGATCTTGGCGGTGTCCTGGTCGATCAGGCCGGTCGACAGGTCGGCGTCGATGGCCATCTGCTTGCCAGGCATGGCGTCCAGGGTGAAGCGGGCCGCGACTTCCGCGATCCGGCCCGAACCCTTGGTGACGACCATGAAGTTCACCACCACCAGGATGATGAACACGATCACGCCGATGACGAAGTTGCCCTGCATCATCAGGTTGCCGAAGGCGGCGATGACCGCGCCGGCCCCGTGGCCGCCCTCGTGACCATTGCCCAGGATCAGGCGGGTCGAGGCGATGTTGAGGCCAAGGCGGTAAAGCGTCGCGACCAGCAGCACGGTCGGGAACGAGGTGAATTCCAGCGGCTTCTTGATCAGCACCGCGGTCATCAGGATCAGCACCGAGCCGGTCAGCGACACGGCCAGCAGCACGTCCAGCAGGAACGGCGGCACGGGCAGGATCAGCAGGACGATGATGCCCACGACGCCGACGGCCAGGCCCATCTCGCCGCGCAGGATCCCTTCCCACAGCGACTTGGCGCTGGGGATCGAGCTTGCGGCCTTGGGGGCGGCGGCGTCAGCCATGGAAAGCCTTGCTGCTGTCTACGGGAGTGGACCGTTCCGCTTGGAGCGATTTGGAGCGGCCCGCCATCTCCTTAATCGAAATTAGCCATGTTCGGCGCCGGACCGATCGTCGCGGGCGCCGAACGGCGTTACGTACTCAAGGTTTAGGCCGCCGCGCCCACGCCGCCCTGCGGGGGCGGAACGCTGACGCCGGCGTCGCCGTATTCCTTGAGCTTGTTGCGCAGGGTGCGGATCGAGATGCCCAGGATGTTGGCCGCGTGGGTGCGGTTGCCCAGGCAGTGCTCGAGCGTGTCGATGATCAGGGTCTGCTCCATCTCGGCGACCGTCTGGCCGACGAAATTGCGGGTCGCCGCCGAAGCCACGGCCTCGGCCGCCGCCATCGAGGCGCCGCGAGCCACGGCCGCGTCGGGCGCCGGGGCCAGGGGCTGGCCGTCCGGCAGGCGGATGGCGAACTCCTCGATCTCCGGACCGGTCGACAGCAGCACCGCGCGGTGCATGGCGTTTTCCAGCTCGCGCACGTTGCCCGGCCAGCGGTGGGCGATCAGGCGGCGCTTGGCCTCGGCCGAGATCGGCTTCAGGTCGATGCCGTTGGCGGCCGAGTACTTCTTCACGAAGTGCTCGCACAGATTGATGATGTCGCCCGGGCGTTCGCGGAGCGGCGGCAGGGCCAGGTTCACGACGTTCAGGCGGTAGAGCAGGTCTTCGCGGAACACGCCTTCCTTGACCGCCTCGGCCAGGTTGCGGTTGCTGGTCGCGAGAATGCGGATGTCGACCTTCACCGGCTTGGTGCCGCCAACGCGGTCGATCTCGCGCTCCTGGATGGCGCGCAGCAGCTTGGCCTGCAGGCGCACGTCCATTTCCGAGATTTCGTCCAGCAGCAGGGTGCCGCCGTTGGCTTCCTCGAACTTGCCGATGCGGCGGGCCAGGGCGCCGGTGAAGGCCCCCTTCTCGTGGCCGAACAGCTCGCTTTCCAGCAGGTTCTCGGGGATGGCCGCGCAGTTGACGCTGATGAACGGCGCCTTGGCCCGACGCGACTTGGCGTGGACGTGGCGGGCCATCACTTCCTTGCCCGAGCCGCTTTCGCCGGTGATCAGGATCGAGGCGTCCGACGGCGCGACCTGGTCGGCCAGCTTGATCACCTGCTCCATGTTGGGGTCGCGGGCGATCATCGGACGGTTGTCGTCGGTCACCGCGGCCAGGACGGCGGCGATCAGCTCGGCGTCCGGCGGCAGCGGGATGAATTCCTTGGCCCCGGCCTTGATGGCCCCGGCCGCGCGCATCGGGTCGGCGTCGACGCCGCAGGCCACCACCGGCACCCGGATCCGCTCGCTCTCGTTGGCGGCGATCAGGCCGGCGATGTCGAGGCCGTAGTCGACCATCATCAGGTCGGCGCCCTGCCCGGCCCGCAGCGCGTTGGTCGCCTGCTCCGTCGTCTCGACGTGCGAAACCTTGGCCCCGGCGTTCATCGCCATCTTCACGGCGACCGAGAGCTGACCGTTCAGTTTACCAACGACCAAGAGGCGCATCGTATTCTCTCCGGGCGGCCCTTCCGGACCGATCTTCTACTGCTTCGCCCCTTTTTCGAAGGGGCGCGGACTACTGGGGACTACGGAACCGAAGGCTCAGCCCGCGGCGTCGCCGTCCTTGATGATTTCCGTCATGGTCACGCCCAGGCGCTCGTCGACGACGACGACCTCGCCCCGGGCGACCAGGCGGTTGTTGACGTAGATGTCGATCGCCTCGCCGACCTTGCGGTCGAGCTCGAGGATCGAGCCGGCCTGCAGCTGCAGCAGCTGGGCGACCGACATGTTGGAGCGGCCGAGCACGGCGGAGATGTTGACGGGAACGTCGAACACCGGCGCCAGGTCGGAGGCGATCTTGTCGCTCAGCTCGACCGGGATCTCCGAGGCGAGCATGCCGCCATTGAAATCGTTGAGGGTCAGGTCGTCGGACATGGCGGTCAGCCTTCGCTAGGAAGCAGGGGTTCGGCGTGCAGCCCTTCGGCCGCGATGGCGGCGTCCAGGGCTTCGGCGACGCGCTGCGCCGCCTCGTCCGGATTGAATTCGGCCCGGCCGTCGCCCCAGTCGAGGACGAAGGCGGCGGGCGGCTGGTTGGGGTCGGCGCGGGCGACGATCATGCCCGGATAGCCGACGGCGTGGGCCGTCTGCTCCAGGGCCGCCTGGGTGCGCTCCACCAGGTGGGGGGCGACCCGGACGCTGAGCTTCGGCGAGGCCTCGACCTCGCGGGCCAGGGCGATCAGGGCCGCCGAGGCCGGGGCCTCGGGGAACTGGTCCAGGGCCGCGTCGGCGATCTTGTTGGCGCAGGCCAGGGCCAGGCGCGCCGAGCTTTCGCGATGCTCGTGAGCGACGGCGGCCAGGGTCGACATCGCACCGTGCACGGCGTGGGCGATGGCGTTCAGGGCCTGGGTCGCCTCCTGCTCGGCGCGGGCCACGGCCGAACGCTCCCCTTGCGCGAAGGCCTCGGCCTTGGCGGCCTCGACTTCCTCGGGGGTGAAGCTCTTCTTCACCTTGGGGGCCTCGTAAGCCACCCCGCCACGGTCGTCGAAGACCGTGTCGAAGGCGAAGCGCTGATAGGTTCCGTTGGTCATCCCGCGCGCCTCAGTAGATCAGCTCGTCGTCGCTGCCCGAACCGGCCAGCATGATCTCGCCCTTGGCGGCGAGATCCTTGGCGATCTGGACCATGGCGACCTGGGCCTGGTCGACGTCCTTCAGACGCACCGGACCCATGCTTTCCATGTCCTCGCGCATGATCTTCGAGGCGCGTTCGGACATGTTGGAGAAGAACATCTCGCGCAGCTTGTCCGAGGCGCCCTTCAGGGCCAGGGCCAGCTGTTCCTTGCCGGTGGCGCGCAGCAGGGTCTGCACGCCGCCCGGATCCAGCTTCGACAGGTCCTCGAACACGAACATCAGGGCCCGGATGCGCTCGGCCGCCTCGCGGTTGCGCTCTTCCAGGGCGGCGATGAAGCGCGCTTCGGTCTGGCGGTCGAAGTTGTTGAAGATCTCGGCCATCATCTCGTGGCTGTCGCGCTTGGAGGTGCGCGCCAGGTTCGACATGAACTCGATCCGCAGGGTCTGCTCGATCTTGTCGAGAATCTCGCGCTGCACCGGCTCCATGCGCAGCATGCGGGTGACGCATTCCAGCGCGAAGTCTTCCGGCAGGCAGGCCAGCACGCGGGCGGCGTGGTCGCTCTTCACCTTCGACAGCACGACGGCGACGGTCTGCGGGTATTCGTTCTTCAGGTAGTTGGCGAGCACGGCCTCGTTCACGTTGCCGAGCTTGTCCCACATGGTTCGACCCGCCGGACCGCGGATCTCTTCCATCAGGGCGTCGACCTTCTCGGGCGGCATGAACGACTGCAGCAGGCGCTGGGTCTGCTCGTACGAGCCCATGATCGCGCCGGTCGAGCTCATGCCCGAGACGAACTCGACCAGCAGCTCTTCCACGACGCTGGCCGAGACCGTGCCGAGGCTGGCCATGGCCTGCGAGACTTCTTTGATCTCCTCGTCGTCGAGAGCTTCCCAGATCTTGGTGTGCTCTTCGCCGAGGGCGAGCAGGACGATGGCGGCCTTTTCGGGCCCGGCCAGCTTGGAGATGTCGTTGACGGCGGCCTTCATTCCGTCACTCCGACTCGTGCAGCCAGTTGCGCAGGATCGCGACCGACTCTTCGGGGTGGCGCTCGACGAACTCCGATACGCGCTTGATCGACGAAGCCTTCACCTGGCCTTCGATCTTGGCGATGTCGATGCGCTGATCGATGTCGCTGGTCGGGCCGGCGATGGCGATCGGCTCGCCCGACTGGTCGACGACGACCTGCTGGGTGGTGCCGTCCGACAGGGTGACCAGGCGGGTCACGGCCGGCGAGCCGTCGTGGCCCAGGGCCATCTGGATCGGGTGACCGCCGGCCGGCTGGCTCAGGCTCTTCAGGAACGGACGCACCGCGAACAGCAGGATCAGCAGGGCGACGATGGCCAGGACACCGATCTCGGCGATGCGCATCAGGTCGTTCTTGTCGAAGCCCGACATCAGGCCGCCTTCGGTCAGGCCCTGGTCCTCGGCCGTGGGGAAGCGGATGTTGGTGACCTTGACCTGGTCGCCGCGGGCGGCATCGTAGCCGATGGCGGTCTTCACCAGCTCTTCGATCTGGGCGATCTCCTCGGCGGTGCGCGGGGTGTAGGCGCCCGGCTTGCCGTCCTTGCCCGGGGCGGCGGTGACGCCGTCCACGGCCACGGCGACGGCCAGCTTCTTCATGGCGCCCGGCTCGACCACCTCGGTGCGGACCGACTCGGAGATCTCGTAGTTGGTGGTGGTTTCGTTGCCGCCCGAGGTCGAGCCGATCGGCTGCGCGCCGCCGGGCTGGCCGCCGGGGATGTTCTGGGTGGCGGTGACGCCGCTGTTGTCTTCGTTCTTGGTCTCGGAGGCGTTGTTGGCGCTGGTGCTTTCCGAGCGCACGACCTGACCGTCCGGATCGTACTTCTTTTCCTGGGTGGTGACGCGGTTCAGGTCGATGTCGGCGGTGACCGTGACGCGGGCCTTGCCCGGGCCGAGGACGCCGTCGAGCATTTCCTTGACGCTCTTGCCGATGCGGGCTTCGGCTTCCGACTTGCGGTCCTGGGCCAGCTTGCCGGCCAGGCTCTCGTCGCCGCCGGCCGACAGGGTCTTGCCGCGTTCGTCGATGACGTTGACGCGCTCGCCCTTCATGCCCGGGACGGAGCCGGCGATCAGGTTCTGGATGGCCGAAACCATGTCGGACGAGGCTTCGCGGCCGGCGGTGCCGATGGTGACGGCGGCCGACGGTTGCTCGGCGTCTTCCTCGAACAGTTGGCGCTTGGGCAGCACCAGGTGGACGCGAACGTCGCGCACGCCCTGCCAGCCGCGGATGGTGCGTTCCAGCTCGCCCTGCAGGGCGCGCTGGCGGTTCAGCTGCTGGACGAAGTCGGTCTGGCCCAGCGCCGTGGAATTGTCGAAGATCTCGTAGCCGATCGAGCCCGAGGTCACGAGGCCCTTGCCCGAAACCAGCAGGCGGGCGGAATTGACCTTGTCGCGGGCGACCATGATGGTCGAGCCGTCGCCCTTGGTCTCGTACTTGATGCCGGCCTGGTCCAGCGCCTGGGTGACCGACGAAGCTTCCTTGAGGTCGAGATTCGAATACAGCAGCTCGCTCGGCTGCTTGCCCAGCATCATGACGACCGCGGCCAGCACGGCGATGGAGCCGACGGCGACGCCCGCCAGGGCGGCCAGTCGACCGACGCCGAACCTTTGAATCGCGCTCAGGAATTTATCCACTGGGCCTGTCCCTCAAACTGCGTCCGAACGGGGCGCATGCGAGACAGACCGGAGCCCGCCGTCGCTAGGCAGGATTTACCCAGTCGATGGTTAACGCCGACTTTAGATTTGAGGCGGGATGAAGATGACGAAGGCGCCAAATGGTCGCGGCCGCGTCCTGGGGGACGCGGCCGCTGAACAGACCGTTCGGGCGCTTTGCGGAGCATAACCCCTCGCGCCCTATCAGTTTTTCCGCCGTTTAGCGGTACTGCTGAAGCCGGGTGGTCCGAAGACCCGCCAGGCCATGCCGGTCGATAGACTGCTGCCAGGCGAGGAATTCCTCGTTGGTCAGCTTGTAACGATCGCACGCCTCGTCGAGCGAGAGGAGACCACCGCGAACGGCGGCCACCACCTCGGCCTTACGCCGGATCACCCAACGCTGGGTTTCCGGAGGCGGCAGATCCGACAGGGTAAGAGGCGCACCGGTCGGACCGATGACGTACTTTTCACCCCGGCTGTTCGTGCGCTGCTGCTGCAACATGGCTTTACGCCTTTCCCACAACCATCACTGTTGATGAGGAATATAGGCGCCGGGAAATAACAGCGGCTTAATTCCAGTAGTAAAGAAAGACCTAAACATCGGACTTCCTCCGGCTATCAAAGTGTATCGATGTGACACACTCTGATTAAAAGCGGTTAATACCTATGATCAGCGCTTAATGCTCAGAAGTTCTTCCAGCATCTGATCAGCGGTGGTGATGATTTTCGACGACGCCGAGTAGGCGCGTTGCGTAGTGATGAGGCCGGTGAACTCAGTCGACAGGTCGACAGTCGAAGCTTCCAGCGTCGAAGGAGCCAGAGAACCGGCGCCGCCCGAGCCCGGGGTCTTCAGGCTGTAGGTGCCGCTTTCATTGGTGACGCGATAAGCGTTGCCGTTGACGCCCTTCAGGCCGTTCGGATTCGAGAAGGTCGCGACCGCCACCTGGGCGATACGGCGGGTGACGCCGTTGTCGAAGATCGCCGAGACGTAGCCGTCTTCATCGACTTCGATGTTGGTCAGGTTGCCGAAGGCGGTGCCGTTGGTGTTCACCGACTGCACGACCGACTGGCTGTTGTACTGGGTCAGACCGCCGGCGGCGTTGGCCAGGTCGATCTGCACCGACTGGCTGTCGATGCCCAGGCTGTCGGCCCAGCGCGGACCCGTGCCGGTGGCGGTGGGGTCCGAGGCGTCGATGGTGATCGAGGTCGGATCGGTGCCGCCGAACAGGTTGCCGACCGAAGACAGCTTGCCGTCGGTGGTGAAGGTGATCTTGCCCGAGCTGATCAGGCCGTTGGCGTTGTTGTCCAGGTCGCCCGGCTTGGCGCGCAGTTCGGCGTACCACTCGTTCGGGCCGGGACCCTTGAGCAGCGACAGGGTGACGTTGCGCTGGCCGCCCTTGGAGTCCGAGATCGGAACCTGGATCTCGAAGTCCGGCTTCACGCCGGTGGTGCTGTCGAGCGCGTAGTCCGACATCGAGTTGGTGGCCGGGTCGTAGACGCCGCCGGCCGCCACTTCGGTCTTGGTGTTGACGCCCAGCGAGGCGAACGAAACCGTCGTGCCGCCGCCGATGTCGATGGCCGCCGACGGCGTGGTGGTGCCGGCCGGGGTGTAGGTGGTCAGGGCGCCGGTGGTCGGGTCGTAGGCGGCCGTGCCGCTGGAGACCAGGTTCGTGCCTTCGTACAGCTTGACGTCATAGGTGTTGCCCGTACCCGTCGGGGAATAGGCGACCGTGTAGTTGTGCGCGGCGCCGGCGCTGTCGGTCACGGTCTTGACGCCCGTGGTGAAGCTGGCCGAGGCCGAGACCGGCTGTTCCGAACGCAGGTTGGCGTTGACGCCGACGCGGGTGGTCTTCTCGGCGGTGCCGCCGACGCTGCCGACGTTGATCGACGACAGCTGGGTCAGGTCCGACGGGTCGGGCGTGATCGCGCCGGTGACCGGGTCGGCCAGCCAGCCCTGCAGGTAGAGACCGGCGTCGTTCTTCAGGTAGCCGAGGTTGTCCAGCTGGAACGAACCGGCGCGGGTGAACGAGCGGGTGTCGGTGGCGGTCAGGCCTTCCGGCTTCTCGGTGGTGACGAAGAAGCCCGAACCCGAGATCGACAGGTCGAGGTTCGAGGTCGTCGACTGGGTCAGGCCCTGCTGGCTGATGAACTGGTGCGTCAGCGCCTTCACGCCGCCGGCGCTGTAGGTGCTGTTCTTGCTCTGCGAGGTGACCAGGGTCGAGAAGTTGGCCGACGAACGCTTGTAGCCGACGGTGTTGACGTTGGCGATGTTGTCCGAGATGGCGGCCAGGGCCGAGGAGTTGGCGACCAGACCGGAGACGCCGGCGAGCATGGCGCTGTTGATGGACATGACTGAATTCCTGCTCGTGAAGTTTGTGTCGAGGGGTTCAGCGCTGTTTGCGTTTGGGTCCGGATCGGCCGTCTGGCTCGGGGGGACCGCGTCGGCGTCTTTCTGACGCCCGGTTCATTCGGTAGAGGCCGGCGGGGCCTTAGCTGGTGGTGGTCGCCGGCGGGTTGGTGACGCCGATCACCGAACTGATCGGGACCTTGACCCCGTCGATGGTGACCATGTTCTGGCCGCTCTCGTTGGTCACCGCGGTCACGATGCCTTCGATCCGGCCCTTGGAGCTGGTGGTGATGTTCGCGCCATCGGCGTTGATGGCGGTGATCTTCAGGGTGTACTCGCCGCCCTCGGCCTGGGCCGTGCCCTCGTCGGACTTGCCGTCCCAGGTGAAGGTGTGGTCGCCCTTGGACATGTCGTCCGGGTACTTGGTGGCGATCGTCGCGCCGTACTTGTCGAGGACCTCGATCTTCACCGAGGTGCCGGCCTGGGCCTGGGTGTAGCTCCAGTCGGCCTTGCCGTTCTTGATGGTGGCCTTGTCGGTCTCGGCCGTGGCCAGCTTGTCCATCATGCCCAGGGCGTTGGTCAGGCCGCCGTCGTTCATGCCGACCAGGGCCGCCAGCAGGTCGTTGGTGACCAGCTGCTGCTCGACGCCCGTCATCTGGACGATCTGGCCGGTGAAGGCGTTGGAATCCATCGGCGACAACGGATCCTGGTTCTTCATCTGGGTCGTCAGCAGCTTCAGGAAGGTCTCTTCGCTGCTGGCGAGCGAGTTCTTGGAGTTGTTGATCTTGTCGAGCACCGAGGTGCTGCTGGACGTCGCGGTCGTGGTGGCCATGACGCTTGCTCCTAGATTTTGACGTCGACGCCGCTGGTTTCCGCACCGCGGTAACCAGGGATCAGCGACGAAGCCGAAACGGTGGGGATGTCCTCAACGGCGGCGCCCGCGAAGGCGCGGCCGGCGAAGGCGCGGCGGCCGTGGTCGCCGCCTTGGAAGTCGAAGAAGGCGTTCTGCTGCTGGCCCTGGCCGCTGTTGCCGCCCTGGCTCGACACGTCGAACTTCAGGGCGTTGTCGGCGACGTCGAAGCCGGCCTGGCTCAAGGCCTGGCGCAGTTCGCCGGCGCGGTGGCGCAGGTCGGCGGCCGCTTGCGGATTGTCGAAGGCCAGGGTCGCGGTCAGCTTGCCCTCGGCGCCGATGCGCACCTGCACGTCGACCTTGCCCAGGCCTTCCGGCGTCAGGACGATGTCGAAGCGGGTCGATTTGGCGTCGAGCTTCTTGCTGATCTCGGCCGACAGGGCCGCGACCGTCTCGGGCGAGCCGCGGACGATGGTTTCGGCCGGAGCCTGGGCCGTTTGCGCGGCCTGGGTCTGGACGGTCGGGGTGAAGGTCGCGTCGATCTTGGCGGCCGGCGCGTCGGTCGGGGCGGTGTCGGTCGCCATCTTGGCGAAGGCGTCGGCGCCGCTCTTGTCGCCGTCGCTGTTGGTCGCGGCGTCTTGAGCGGCCTGGTCGGCGGCCACGGCCTGTGCGGTGACCACGGCCTCGCCCTTGGCGGCGACCTCGGTCTTGCCGGCCTGCGGCGCGACCGGAGCGGCCTCGGCCGGCTTGGCGGCCTGGGTCAGGGCGGCCGACGCGGCGACTTCGGTGGTTTCGACGGCCTGGGCGTCGGTCGCGGCAGGGGCCACGTCCTCGGCGGCCGTCTGAACGGCGGTCAGGCTGGCGATCTCGTCGCCCAGCGAGGCGGCGGCCGGCTTGGCGGCGTCGGTCGCGGACTTGGCGTCGGCGGCGACGGGCTTGTCGGTCGTCTTGGCGGTCTGGTTGGCCAGGGCGGCCTGCTCGGCCAGCTTGGTCAGGTCGGCGGAGGCCGGCCCCTGCTCGCTCGGCGACAGCGTCTGCAGCGCCGACAGGTCGACGGTCGCGGCCGGGGCGGCCTCGCCTTCGGTCGTCGGCGCGGCGGCGACAGCGTCGGAGGTCAGGTCGGCGGCGGCGGCGACGGCCGTGGCCGCGGCGGCGACCGGAGCCGCGCCGGCCAGCTTGGCGACGCCGGCGACGGTCTCGGCCACGTCGCCGATCAGGTCGGCGGCCTTGGCCAGCAGGCCTTCGCCCGCATCCGCGCCCTGAGCAGCCGATTGGGCGGCGGTCTCGGTGGAAGCGGCGGCTGCGGCCGTGGCGTCATCGCCCTGGGCCGGCTTGGCCGGTTGTTGTTGAACGGTCATGGCGGCGACCACGGCCGCGCCCACCTGGGCGGCGGCGGCGTCCTGGCCAGCGGAAGCATCGTCGCCGTCCTTGCGGTCGGCGGCGGCCTTGGTCGCCGGCTTGGCCTGCGACTTGCCCGTCGGACGGGCTTCGGCCTGGTCGGACCCGCCTTCGTCGCTCGACGCGGCCAGCAGCGCGCCGAACACGTCGCCGGCGCCAGAAGCGTCGGAAACGCCGGCGGCGCCCGGAGCGGGCGTCGGAAGCGGAAGAGAGGCGGCGATCGCGGTCATGCGGGTCGGTACGCTCGGGCTGGATGACGGCTCGGATGGAGCACGCCTTGATCCGCCGTTCCCTGAGCAATCACCGGGCCAACCCGGAAATTTCTTACAAGTCTTTGATTTTAAAGATTTTAACTCCTGATTTACCCTTTTATTTCGACAGGTTGCGGCGCTTTTTGCCGGGCGGAAACGGAAAGAATGACCCCTCGCTTGCCGCGTCGGCGCGCCGCAGCCGGGCCAGGACCGGGGTTGGCGCCATCCTTGCGCTCACCTTTTCATCGTCCGCACGGCGCATGGAACCCAACGCCTTGTATTTCAACGGTTTGCACATCTGTAACGAGACGCTCTCGACCCGGACCCGGCAAGTTTCGCCGGGCAAGGTCGCGTCGCGTGGTTCGTGCTTTGCCGGGCGGACAGGAGACCTCTGATGTCCCTCAACACCATCCTGAACACCGCGACTTCGGGGATGATGGCCGCCCAGACGGGCCTGCGCGTCGTCTCCGACAACATCGCCAACGTCAACACCGCCGGCTACGTCCGCAAGACCGTCAGCCAGTCGAACCTCGTGTCGAACGGCATGGGGGTGGGCGTCAATATCGACGCGATCAAGCGCGCGACCGACCGCTTCCTGCAGTCGGCCAGCCTGAACGCCGCGTCGGACTCGGGCCGGGCCTCGGCGCTGTCCAGCGCGCTCGACAACGCCCAGAAGCTGTTTGGCGACCCCAGCGCCAGCACCAACTTCTTCTCGATGCTCGACGAGGTCTATTCGTCGTTCTCGCAGGCCGCCGACGAGCCGTCCTCGTCGCTGCTGCGCACCCAGGCCCTGACCAAGGTCGAGGACTTCCTCGGCGAGTCCAGCCGCATCACCGCCGGCCTGTCGAACCTGGGCAAGGACGCCGACACCAAGATCTCGGCCGATGTCGACCGGGTGAACGTCCTGCTCAAGCAGATCGACGAACTGAACACCGACATCACCCGCGCCAAGACCACCGGCGTCGACTCGACCGGCTCGGAGAACATCCAGAGCGGCCTGATCGACGAACTGTCGGGCCTGATGAACGTGCAGGTCAGCCAGCGCGCCAACGGCGGCGTGCTGATCCGTTCGACCGAGGGCCTCAGCCTGGCCGGCGACGGCGCGGCCACCGTCAAGTACGAGCAGTCGCCCACCGCCAACGGCTATCTGACCGTCACCCTGCCCAACAGCGGCGGCCAGCCCAGCCCGCTCTACATCAGCAGCGGCGAGCTCAAGGGCCTGATGGAGCTGCGCAACACCGAGCTGCCGGCCCTGCAGGACCAGCTGGGCGAGTTCGTCAGCCGCGCCACCGAGGAGCTGAACCGCGCCTCCAACGCCAACTCGGCGGTCCCCGCCCCCACCAGCCTGACCGGCCGCAACACCGGCCTGGACGCCACCACCGCCTTCTCGGGCTTCACCGGCAAGACGACGATCGCCCTGACCGACTCCAGCGGCGTCATCCAGCGCCGCATCGACGTCGACTTCACCGCCGGCACCATGACCGTCGACGGCGCCGCCGGCCCGTCGTTCACGCCCGGCAACTTCCTGACCCAGCTGAACAGCGCCCTGGGCGCCGACGGCCAGGCCACCTTCTCGGACGGCGCGCTCAGCCTGTCGGCAAACGGCGGCCTGGGCGTGGCGGTCGCCGACGACGCGACCACCCCGTCGACCAAGGCCGGCAAGGGCTTCAGCCACTATTTCGGCCTCAACGACATCGTCCGCTCGACCGGCTACTCGCCGTACGAGACGGGCATGACCACGGCCTCGCAGCACGGCTTCACCGCCGGCGACACCATCACCCTGCGCCTGACCGACGTCGAAGGCGGCCGCATCCGCGACGTGAAGGTCACCGTCCCGCCGGGCGGCACCATGCAGGACCTGCTGACCGCCATGAATTCGCGCAGCGACGGCGCGGGCCAGTACGGGACCTTCTCGCTCGACTCCAAGGGCGCGCTGAACTTCAGTTCCAACAGCGCCTCGCCGGTCACCCTGTCGGTGGTCGAGGACAACACCGAGCGCGGCACCGGCGGTCCGACGCTGAGCCAGCTGTTCGGCCTGGGTCCGTCCGAGCGCAGCACCCGCGCCTCGAGCTACGCGGTCGATGCGACCCTGGATTCCAACCCCAGCCGCCTGGCCTTCGCCAAGCTGGACCTGACCGCCGCGGCGGGGACCTCGTCCCTGGCCGTCGGCGACGCCCGCGGCGCCCTGGCCCTGGCCAAGGCCGGCGACAGCACGGTCAACTTCTCGGCCGCCGGCGGCGTCGGCGCGGCGACCAGCAGCGTCCTGCGCTACGCCGCCGACTTCTCCGGCTCGATCGCCCGCAAGGCGGCCGCCGCCGAGTCCCGGAAGGACGCCACCGCTTCGGTCAAAACCGAGGTCGACACCCAGCGCCAGTCGCAAGAGGGCGTCAATCTCGACGAAGAGCTCATCAATCTGACGACGTACCAGCAGGCGTTCAACGCCTCCGCCCGCCTGATCCAGGCGAGCAAGGACATGTACGACGTTCTGACCAACCTCATCTGAGGCCGCCCATGACCCGTGTCTCCACTTCCAGCAACTTCGGCGTGATGACCTCCAATCTCATGCTGGCGCAGGTGCGCCAGAACGAGATCGGCGAACAGGTCTCCAGCCAGAAGATCGCCAGCGACCTGAAGGGCTACGCCAAGAACGCCGAGATGCTGACGGCGATGAAGAGCGCCCAGGCCAAGATCGACGGCTTCCTGGACCAGACCAAGCTGGTCTCCAACCGCCTCGACATGCAGGACACCGGCATCGGCCAGGTCGCCGACGCGGCCGGCGACGCCCGCGAGGCGATCGCCAACGCCCTGGCGGCCGGCAACGCCACCACCCTGATGGAGCAGCTGCAGAACGCCTTCGGCGACGCGGTGCGCGGCCTGAACACCAAGTCCAACGGCTACTACGTGTTCTCGGGCGCCAAGACCGACACGCCCACGACCACGGCCACCAGCATGGCCGACCTGACCGCCGCGCCCAGCACGGCCTCGCTGTTCCAGAACGACCAGTACGTCACCACCAACCGCATCGACGAGTCGACGACGGTGAAGACCGGCGTGCTGGGCGACGCTTTGGGCACGGACCTCTTCGACGCCTTCAAGCAGATCCAGGCCTATGTCGACGCCAACGGCGCCTTCAGCGGCAACCTGACCGAGGCCCAGACCACCTTCCTGAAGGGCACGCTGTCGTCGTTCGACACCGCCCAGAAGGGCCTGACCACGGCCCAGGGCAAGAACGGCCTGAACCAGAGCCGCTTCGAGGACGCCCAGACCGCGCTGCAGAACCAGTCCGACAGCCTGACGGTGATGATTGGCGGCGTCGTCGACGTCGACATGGCCGAGGCCGTCACCCGCCTCCAGGCCGCCCAGCTGGCGGTCCAGGCCTCGGCCCAGGTGTTCTCGACTCTGCAGAGCTCGTCGCTGCTGAACGTGCTGAAGTAGGCTCTGGTCTAGGCGTCTGGACCTGGGATGACCGCCGTGTGGAGGCGGCTCTCGAACCGCCAGCCGAGCACCTCATAGAGCGCCCGCCCCTCGACCGTGGCGGCCAGGACGCCCTCCTCCGCCCCGCGGGCGACAGCCTCGGCGCCGAGGCGCGTCATCACGGCCCGGCCGAGACCTCGTCTCTGGTGGGCCGGATCCGTGACGATCTTGTCGAACACCGCGAACGGTCCGGTGAGCGCCGCGCGCCCGGAGGCCGCCAGCGTCCCGTCCGGGGCCGTCGCGGCGATGACCAGCACCGCGCCTTCGAGGGTCGTCGACAGGCGATAGGCGGGATCGGGCTCGACCGCCGGGGCGCCGTTCAGGGCCGTCGCCATCAGGTAGGCGCAGCTTTCCAGTCGCCAGCGGTTGTCGAGGGCCGCGATCAGCGCCTCGGGCGGGCAGAACGCCTTCAGGAACACGCCCGGCTGATCGATCCCCCGCCCCAGGCGGCGAAGAGCAACCGCGTCGAGCGCGGGAAACACGTAGCGCGCCAGATGCCCCGGCTCGCCCACCGTCAGATGAAAGCCGCCCGCGATCCGCTCAGGCCTGGCCACGCCGCGCGACAGCGCCCAGCCGTCGACCCAGGCCTCGACCAGTCTCGGATCCGCCGCGTGATTGTCCGCCGTCATCGTCTCTCCCCTCGCCCGAACGCCCCGGATAACCCGCCCTGCCGCCGCCCTTTGTCAGCATGATTGCAAGCCGACGCGACCTGCGACGCTGCTCAGCCTCGCAAAACCGTCGCTCAGGGCCTAAATAGCCGCGATGGACGCCGACCTCGCCCGTTTCGACCCCGCCCACGCCCCCGTCGCCGAGGGCGACGCCCTGATCGCGCAGGCCGCGCTGGCGGTGAAGCAGGCCGTCGGTCTTCCCGAAGGAACCCGGATCGTCGCGGCCATGTCCGGCGGCGTGGATTCGACCGTCACCGCCGCCCTGCTGGCCCGCGCCGGCTACGACGTGGTCGGCGTGACGCTGCAGCTCTACGACCACGGCGCGGCGATCTCGAAGAAGGGCGCCTGCTGCGCCGGCCAGGACATCATGGACGCCCGCATGGCGGCCGAGCGGATCGGCATCCCGCACTACGTGCTGGACTACGAAAGCCGCTTCAAGGAACAGGTCATCGAGGAGTTCGCCGACGCCTATCTGCGCGGCGAGACGCCGATCCCCTGCGTGCGCTGCAATCAGACCGTCAAGTTCCGCGACCTGCTGGACGTGGCCCGCGACCTGGGCGCCGAGGCCATGGCGACCGGCCACTACGTGCAGCGCGGCTTTGTCGGCGGCGGCAACCGTCCGCAACTGCGCCGCGCGGCCGACCCGGGCAAGGACCAGTCTTACTTCCTGTTCGCCACCACGCGCGAGCAGCTCGACTTCCTGCGCTTCCCGCTGGGCGGCTTCGCCAAGCCGCAGGTGCGCGCCGTCGCGGCCGCCCTGGGCCTGTCGGTGGCCGACAAGCCCGACAGCCAGGACATCTGCTTCGTGCCCGAGGGCAAGTACACCACCGTGATCGACCGCATCCGTCCGCAAGGGGCCGAGGCGGGCGACATCGTGCACCTGGACGGCAAGGTGCTGGGCCGCCACGAGGGCGTCACCCGCTACACCATCGGCCAGCGACGCGGCCTCAATGTCGGCGGCGGCACGGGCGAGCCGCTGTTCGTCGTGCGCATCGACGCCGGAAAGCGCCACGTCGTGGTCGGCCCGCGCGAGGCGCTGCTGACCAAGTCGCTGACCCTGAAGGAAGACAACTGGCTGGGCGGCGAGGACGACCTGATCGAGGCCGCCAAGGCCCAGGCGCCGGTCCTGGCCCGCGTGCGCTCGACCCGCGAGCCGGTCGCCGGCCGCCTGTCGCTGGAAGACGGCGGCGTGCGGCTGGTGTTCGACGGCCTGGAAGAAGGCGTCGCCCCCGGCCAGGCCTGCGTGCTCTACGACCCCGCCGACCCGGAACGCGTGCTCGGCGGCGGATTCATCGCCACGACCGTCAGGGCGATGGACTGACCACAAGGAACCTCCCCCTCTGGGGGAGGCGGCCGAAGGCCGGTGGGGGGCCGTTTTCAGCTTCCGAGGCGTCGGCCGATCTTGCACCAACTCCCCCCTCCGATCGCTACGCGATCGCCTCCCCCACGGGGGGAGGTTCGCTGCAAACAGAAACGCCGCGAAAGCCGATCAGCTTTCGCGGCGTTTGACGTCTGAGAGACCCCTCATCCGTCGGCTTTCGCTGACACCCCGGATCAAGTCCGGGGCAGGCTCTTCTCCCGCAAGGGGAGAAGGAAAAGGGCCTTAGTCCAGGGCGCCGATGTAGGGCAGGCCGCGGCTCTTGCCCTCGTCGTCGAGGCCGTAGCCGACGAGATAGCGGGCCGGGGCTTCCCAGGCCACGAAGTCGGGCTCCATGCCGCGCGAGGTCGGCCAGGGCTTGCGGGCGAAGACGGCGGTCAGCACTTCGCTGGCGCCGGCGTCCTTCACCAGGCGGGCGGCTTCCGACAGCGACAGGCCGGTGTCGAACACGTCGTCGACCACCAGGGCGCGACGGCCGACCAGCGGGCGCTGCAGGTCGGCGCGCACTTCGCAGCGGCCGGTGCTCTTGCGCTCGTCATGATACGAGGCCAGCCACAGGGCGTCGAAGCGGACGTTGCGGCCGGCCTTCCACAGGGCGCGGGTCAGGTCGGCGGCGAACCACAGGCCGCCGGTCAGCAGGCAGACGGCGACAGTGTCGTCGTCGATGCGCGGCGCGATCTGACGGGCCAGGGCCTCGACCCGCTCGGCGATTTCTTGCTCTGAAATGAGCACTTCGGGGCGGGCGGGATCGGTCATGTCAGGGGATCTTGGTCAATGATGCTCGGCGGGAGCCGCTTCGGCCGCTCCGGTCTCATGACCAGGGGCGTCATGTCCAGCCCCTTCGGCCGCGGAATCCTCCGTATGCCCCTCGGCGGCGGCATGATCCTCGGTCGGCGTGTCCTGGGCGCCGCGCAGTTCCGGCTCGCCGTGGCCGCCTTCGGCCGCGTGCAGGCCGGTCTTCACCGCGTGGCCCGCGCCCTTCTCGACCGCGAAGGCGATCTCCAGCACCTGGGCGCTGGACGGCGGGTTCAGCAGGACGACCGAGAAGTGGCGGGTCTGGCCCGGCGGGATGGTCGGGTCGGCGGCGGCGGCCAGCTGGCCGGCCACGCGCTTCTGGGCCTTGTTGAGCAGGGCGATGCGCAGCGGCGGGGCCTGCACCGGCTTTTCGGTGATGTTGCGGATCACGCCGGTGATGGTCAGGGCGGCGCGGCCGTCCTGCATCGTCGGCTCGGCGCGGATGCTGTTTTCCTCGACGATCAGGCCGATGGTGTTGATCGGCGCGCCGACCATGGCGTAGGCGCCGGCCGTGCTCGGCCAGAGCTTGCCGATGTTGAGGCGGAACACCCCGGCCCCGACCAGCACCACCACCATCACCGCGACCATGCCGCCCCAGACGATGCCTGTGGTCTTGGCTTCCTTCAGGCGGCGCTCGGCGTCGGCGCGGGCGCGGAACACCTTGGGCAGTTCCTCGCCCGGCAGGGCGCTGACCGGCGGCTCGGGTTCGGGCGTGTCGTCGAGGGCGTGCAGGGGGTCCAGCGCCGCGGCCGCGGCGGCCCCGTCGTTGGCCGGCCCCGGGGGCGTCCCGGCGGCCGACGGCGCATCGAACAGCTCTTCGTCGGCGGCGTTTTCGTTACGCGCGGTCCAGCGCGCGCCGCACGAGGCGCAACGCACGACACGACCGGTCGCACCGACCTTGGCGTCGTCGACGAAATAGCGGCTGGCGCACTCCGGACAGGTCAGTATCATGGCCGCGAATCGGTCATCCCCGCTTTACAGCATTGGAGGTCGCCGATTTTAACCCTGATGTCCAGAAACCCCATCGACACACCCGTGCGGACCGGCGCAGATCAGGACCTCGACGCCGTTCCCGTGGTCCGTTTCGAAGGCGTGTCGATGCGCTACGGACGGGGTCCCGAAACCCTGCGCGACGTCGGCTTTTCCCTTGCCCCCGGGTCGTTTCACTTCCTCACCGGCGCCTCGGGCGCGGGCAAGAGCTCGCTGCTCAAGCTGATCTACCTGGCGCATCGTGCGTCACGGGGTCGCGTCGAGCTGTTCGGGCGCGACATCAGCCTGGTCCACGCCGGCGACCTGCCGTTCCTGCGCCGCCGCATCGGCGTGGTGTTCCAGGAATTCCGCCTGCTCGAGCACCTGTCGGTGTTCGACAACGCCGCCCTCCCCCTGCGCATCGCCGGCCGCAAGCCGGCTGCCTATCGCGACGACGTCGCCGAGCTGCTGCACTGGGTGGGCCTGGGCGAGCGCATGCACGCCCTGCCGGCCACCTTGTCGGGCGGCGAGAAGCAGCGCCTGGCCATCGCCCGCGCCGTGGTCGACCGGCCCGACGTTCTGCTGGCCGACGAACCCACCGGCAATGTCGATCCGGCCATGTCGCTGCGCCTGCTGCGGCTGTTCGTCGAGCTCAACCGCCTGGGCACCACGGTGCTGATCGCCACCCACGACGAGGAACTGGTCGCCCGCGCCGCCCGCCCCGTGCTGCACCTGGAGCACGGCCGCCTGATCGAGCCGGGCGAGGCGTGATGAGTGGTCCCTTCGACATCAACCGCTGGAAGCCCGGCCCGCTGCTGCCGCCGCGCGACGCCCGCGACGGAGCGCTGGTCTTCGTCGTCGCCGTGCTGTGCTTCCTGGCCTGCCTGACCGCCCTGGCCGCTTTGGCCGCCAACCGCGCCGCCGAGGGCTGGAGCGCCCAGCTGACAGGCTCGGCCACCGTCGTGGTGCGCGCCAAGGCCGGCGAGACGCCCGACAGCGCCGCCGCCCGCGCCGCCGAGACCCTGGCCGGGGTCAAGGGCGTCACCCAGGCCCAGGCCCTTACCAAGGACAAGGCCGAGGCCCTGCTCGAGCCGTGGATCGGCCGCGACGCCCTGGTCGCCGACCTGCCGACCCCGCGCCTGGTGACCCTCGACCTCGACCCCAAGGCCCCGGCCTCCGCCGAGACCCTGACCAAGGCCCTGAAGGAAGCCGCCGTCGACGCCATCGTCGACGACCACAGCCGCTGGATCGCCGACATCGAGCGCGGCGCGGGCCTGGCCCGCTGGGCGGCGCTGGGCGTCTTCGCCCTGATCGCCGCCGCCGCCGCCGCCGTCATCACCTTCGCCACCCGGGCGGGCCTGGCCGCGCGTCACGAAGTGATCGAGGTGCTGCACCTTTCCGGGGCCGAGGCCGGCTTCATCGCCAGGCTGTTCCAGAACCGTTTCGCGGCCATGGCCGCCAGCGCGGGCTTGCTCGGCGGCGCGGCCGCGGTCATCGTCGGGGTGACGGCGCGGCTGGCGGGGGGCGGCACGGGCCTCACGCCGGTGTTGCCGCTGGCGTGGATCGACCTTCTGGCGCCCCTGCCCTGCCCGCTGATCGCCGCCCTGGTCGCGGGGCTGGCCGCGCGCGCCGCGGCCCTCCGCCTGCTGAAGGACATGCCGTGAAGAGCATCGCCGCCTTTCTGATCGTGGTGATGATCTGGACCCTGGGCCTGCTGGCCTTCACCTCGCGGGTGGAGCGCTCGACCCCGGCGGCCGATCCCCCCGTCTCCGACGGCGTCGTGGTGCTGACCGGCGCCTCGAACCTGCGCCTGGAGGCGGCCACCAAGCTCTTGGAGGCCGGCAAGGGCAAGCGCCTGCTGATCTCGGGCGTCAACCGCGAGGCCACCCGCGCCGACGTCCAGGACGTCACCAAGGCCGTCAAGCCGATCTACGACTGCTGCGTGGACTTAGGGTTCGCCGCCGCCGACACCGTCGGCAACGCCCGCGAGACGGCCGAATGGGCCAAGGCCCGCGGCTACGAGAGCCTGATCGTCGTCACCGCCGACTATCACATGCCGCGCTCGATGCTGGAGCTGCACGCCACCATGCCGGACGTGGAGCTGCACGCCTATCCGGTGGCCACCGAAAGCCTCAACGCCCGCCGCTGGTGGAAGCGCAGCCACACCGCCCGGCGGATGATCGTGGAATACTGCAAGTACCTGGCGATCCTGGGACGCGAGGCGTTCCTGAACCTTGGTCCGAAAGACAAGCCCGCCGAGACGTCGGCGAAGGAAAAAGACACTTGATCTACCTGCGCTCGTTCCTGTTCCAGCTGTTCTTCTGGCTGTGGTCGGCCACCCTGGCCACGCTGATGCTGGTGACCCTGCTGATGCCGCGCGCGGCCAACCGCGCCGTGCTGCGCTTCTGGTCCCAGGGCGTGATCCTGGCCCTGCGCGTGCTGGCGGGGGTGAAGGTCGAGGTGCGCGGCAAGGAATACGTTCCCACCGGCCCGGCGCTGGTGGCCGCCAAGCACCAGTCGATGTTCGACGTCTTCAGCCAGTTCGCCATCCTGCCCGACGCCTGCTTCGTGATGAAGAAGGAACTGCTGATGGTGCCGCTGTTCGGGTGGCACGGCCTGAAGGCCAAGATGATCGTCGTCGATCGCAAGGGCCACTCGACGGCCCTGAAGAAGCTGGTCCGCGACTCCATCGACCGCATGAAGGAGACCCGCCAGGTCGTGATCTTCCCGGAAGGCACCCGCGGCAAGGTCGGCGAACCCGGCGACTACAAGCCCGGCATCGCCGCGCTCTATCGCGAGCTGGAGCTGCCGGTGACCCCGCTGGCCCTCAACTGCGGCCAGCACTGGAAGCACAAGAGCCTGCTGGTCGAGCCCGGCGTCATCGTCTTTGAATACCTGCCGCCCATCCCCGCCGGCCTCAAGCGCGGCGAGTTCATGCGCGAGCTGCAGACGCGGATCGACACGGCGACGAAGGCGCTGGAGGACGAACACATCTGATCCTTCTCCCCTTGCGGGAGAAGGTGGCGGCCGAAGGCCGACGGATGAGGGGTCTCTCAAAAATGAAACGCCGCGACAGCCGATCAGCCGTCGCGGCGTTTTCGTTCGTGCAACCCCTCACCCGACCTCGCTCCGCGAGGCCACCCTCTCCCGCCGGGGGGGGAGAGGGATCAGGTTTCGAGCGCCTCGACCATCTTCAGCAACTGCTCCATCGCGTGATCGCGCACCCCGTCCTCGCGCAGGTGCCCGACCAGATCCCGCAGATAGTCGATGTTCGGCCCCGACAGGCCCTTGGCGCCGGCGATCAGCTCGGCCTGCTGCTCCAGGGTCAGCGCCCCCGCCCACTGCCCGTGCTTGCGGTCGGACAGGAACACCAGGGCCGGAACCTCGCCGTTGCCGTCGATCTTCAGCTTCGACCAGGCCTCGAAATAGGTCTCGGTCGGCTGCTCGCGTTCGCGCAGATAGGCGTAGACCTCGGGCCAGGCGTTTTCCGCCACCCTATAGGCGACGCCGCGCACAGCCCCGCCCGGAGCCAGGCCCAGCACCAGCCCCGGCCGCTCGTAGGTCCCCCGGTGATGCACCGAATAGATGCAGAAGGCGCGCCTGCGCCCATGGAGGACCGCCGTTCTTCGGTCTATGAACGGGAACCCGGGCCGCCACATCAGCGATCCGTAACCGAACACCCAACGATCGCCGCCCCGCGGCTGCTCGCTCGACACGCCTGACACCCTCACCGACCGGAACAGCCCCTTCGCCCATGACCCATAGCGACCCGACGCCGTCCCGCAAGCCCCGCCGTCGCGGCCTGGTCCTGCCTTTCGTCCTCGCGGCCCTGGTCTGCATCGTCTGGAGCGTCGGCTGGTTCTGGCTGCGCAACGAGATGGTCACGCGGATGGACGCCACCGCCGCCCACCTGAAGGCCGAGGGCTACGACCTGTCCTGGACCCGTCGCGAGGTCACCGGCTTCCCCTTCCGTCTCGACGTGCGGCTGGAGAACGCCCGTGTCGCCGAACCCTCGGGCTGGGCCGTCCGCGCGCCGCAGCTGAAGGGCGAGGCCATGATCTACGGCGTCGGCCACTGGATGATCGTGGCCCCGGCCGGCGTGGTGCTGACCCGCCCGGAAAAGGGCGACGTCGTCGTCACCGGCGAGGCCCTGCGCGCCAGCCTGGCCGGCTTCGACCAGTATCCGCCGCGCATCTCGATCGAGGGCGCCAAGCTGGTGTTCACCACGGCCGCCGACGTCGAGCCCTTCCCGATCAGCTCGACCGACGCCCTGCAGCTGCACCTGCGCGCCGGACCTGACGATCAGGCCGCGATCCTGTTCAAGGCCGACGGCGCCAAGGTGGCCTTCACCGGCCTGCTGGGCCGCATCGCCCAGGACCGCACCGCGTCGCTCTATTGGGACTCGCGCCTGTCGAAGGCCTCGACCCTGCGCGGCGAAAACTGGACCGACGCGGTGCGCGACTGGACCGCCGCCGGCGGCGCCATCAGCGTCGAGAGCGGCAAGCTGACCGCCGGCGACGCCCTGATCGAGGCCAAGTCCGGCGCCCTTACCGTCGATCCGAACGGCCGCCTGCGCGGCGCCCTCGACGTCACCGTGCGCGAGAAGCCCTCTCCGGCCGAAGCGATCACCGACGCGCGTTCAACCGCAGCGGCCATCGCCGCGGCCGCCGGCCAGGACCCGACGCTGAGCGCCACCCTGGAGTTCCAGGACGGCCGCACGCGTCTGGGCCCGTTCGACACGGGTCCGTCGCCGCAGGTGTACGTGCCGCGCTGACCCAAGATTCCCTCTCTCTTTGAGAGAGGGAGGGGCCCGCCGCGAAGCGATGGGAGGGTGAGAGGTTTCACCGTCTGCCGGTAAATCCTAAAGCGTACAGCGGTGGGTCAATTGGCTCTAAGAGAGGCTATCCAGGTGGCGACGCCGCGCCTTGTTCGGACAGTTTGTAACCTCTCACCCTCCCACGCCTTCGGCGCGGGCCCCTCCCTCTCTCTATGAGAGAGGGAACATAGACCAACGCAATTTCCTTCCCCGGCGACGCGGCTATTGCGCCCTTCGCGGCAAAGTCTATGTTCCGGCCCTCATTTTCGGGGATAGACATGGGTCGCGACGCGGACGAGACGCCGCCCTCGCTGGACGAGGTCCGATGGCGCATCGACGCCATCGATAGCCAACTGCTCGCGCTGATCGACGAGCGGGCCGGCCTGTCGCGCGCCGTCGCCACGGCCAAGCGCGCCGCCGGCGACACCGGCTTTGGCCTGCGCCCCGGCCGCGAGGCCCTGATCGTCCGCAAACTGCTGGCCGCGCCGCGCAACGACGCCTCCGACGCCCTCCTGATCCGCATCTGGCGCGAGCTGATGGCCGACAGCCTGTCGCGCCAGGGCCCGTTCCACCTCACCGTCTGGGGCGACGGCCGCACGGTCGAGCTGGCCCGCTCGCGCTTCGGCGCCGCGCCGCCGATGGCCGTGGTCGCCGCCGAGAAAGACGCCCTGGCCGCCGCCAAGACGCCGTGGGGCGTCGCCGTGCTGGGCCTGCAACCGGGCAGCGCCTGGTGGGGCCGCCTGCTGGCCGAACCCACGCTGAACATCTTCGCCGCCCTGCCCTGCCTGACCCGCTGGGGTCCGCAGGCCGCCTTCGCGGTGGCCGAAGTCGAGGTCGAGCCCACCGGCGGCGACCAGACCTTCTGGGTCACCGACAGCGCCAAGAGCGCAGCCGCCATCGTCGAGGCCCTGGGCGCCGACGGCGTCGCCGCCGAGCCGGTGGCCGAGGCCGGCGGGCTGAAACTGTTCTCGCTGTCTGGCTTCTACCAGCGCGACGACGAGCGCTTGGCCCGCGCGCCGGGCCAGCTGTCGGGCGTGGTCGGGGCTGCCCCCGTTCCCTTCGACGTGTAAGTAGGGCCGCGCCTTCTCCAGGCGCCCGCCGAGACCCGTGATGACCGCTTCCGACCGCTCCGCCCCGCCCCGTCCGCTGCCCAAGCCGGGGATCCTCGACATCGCCGCCTATGTGGGCGGCAAGTCGAAGGTCGAGGGGATCGCCCATCCGGTGAAGCTGTCGAGCAACGAGAACGTCCTGGGCTGCAGCGAGCAGGCGAAAGCCGCCTATCGCGACGCCGCCGACCGCCTGCACGTCTATCCGGACGGCAAGGCCATGGCCTTGCGCGCCGCCGTCGCTGAACGTTACGGCCTGGAGCCCGAGCGCCTGACCTTCGGCGACGGCAGCGACGAGATCTTCGCCCTGCTGTGCCAAGCCTATCTCGAACCCGGCGACAACATCGTCCAGGGCGAGCACGGCTTCGCCGCCTATGCGATCGGGGCGCGCGCCTGCCAGGCGCAAGTCCGCTTCGCCGCCGAGCCCAACCGCCGCATCGACGTCGAGGAAGTCACCAAGCAGGTCGACGAGCGCACCCGCATCGTCTTCGTCGCCAACCCGGCCAACCCCACCGGCACGTGGCTGACCGGCGAGGAGATCCGCGACCTGCACGCGGCCCTGCCGCCGTCGGTGATCCTCGTTTTGGACGGCGCCTACGCCGAGTTCTGCACCGATCCGCGCTTCGAGGACGGCCTGGCTTTGGCGCGCGAGGCCCGGAACGTGGTCGTCACCCGCACCTTCTCGAAGATCCATGGCCTGGCCGCCCTGCGCGTCGGCTGGGGTTATGCCGACACCGACATCATCGATCCGATCGAGCGCATCCGCCCGCCGTTCAACACCTCGATCCCGGCCCAGGAAGCGGCGATCGCCGCCCTGGCCGACCGCGCCTTCGAGGCCGCTTCGGTGGCGCTGGTCGAGCAGTGGCGACCCTGGCTGGCCCAGCAGCTGGGCGGCCTTGGCCTGACCGTCACGCCGTCGGCCGCCAATTTCGTGCTGGTCGACTTTCCGACGACGCCAGGCCGCACCGCCCTCGACGCCGAGGCCTTCCTGGCGAGCAAGGGCTACCTAGTCCGCGCCGTCGCCAACTACGGCCTGCCCAATTCACTGCGCATCACCATCGGCCGCAAGGAACACAACCGCGCGGTCGTGGATCTTCTGGCGCAGTTCGTGGGGCGGTAGCTCCCTTCCCTTCACAATCCACCTCACCCTGAGCTTGTCGAAGGGCGAGGTGGACGCACAGCGGAGCCGCCCTCGTCCTTCGACACGCTCAGGATGAGGGCTATTGAGACGCCCGCGCTTTCGATACGAAGATCAGAACCATGTCACCCACCGGCCTGCTCTATCCCAAGATGACCGTCGTCGGCGCCGGCCTGATCGGCGGTTCGGTGATCCTGGCCGCGCGCGCCCACGGCGTGGTCGGCGAGGTCACCATCGTCGACGCCAGCGAGGCCCACCGCGCCCGCGCCATCGAGATCGGCCTGGCCGACCACGTCACCGGCGATCTGGCGGAAGCGGTGAAGGACGCCGACCTGGTGGTCATCGCCACCCCGGTGCTGTCGATCGGCGATGTGGCCGCCGCCGTCGCCCCGCACCTGAAGCCCGGCGCCACCCTGACCGACGTCGGCTCGACCAAGGCCACCATCGCCGAGGCCTTCCGCGCGCCGGAACTGGCCAAGGTGTTTCCGATCCCCGGCCACCCGATCGCCGGCACCGAGCAGTCGGGCCCCGACGCCGGCTTCGCCGAGCTGTTCGAAGGCCGTTGGACCATCCTGACCCCGCTGGCCGACCGCGACGACGAGGCCTACGCCGCCGCCGTGGCCAAGCTGTCGGCCTTCTGGCGCGCCTGCGGCGCCCAGGTCGAGTTGATGGAGGAGAAGCACCACGACCTGGTCCTGGCCGTCGTCTCCCACCTGCCCCACCTGATCGCCTACACCATCGTCGGCAGCGCCGCCGACCTCGAGAACGTCACCGAGAACGAGGTCATCAAGTACTCGGCCTCGGGCTTCCGCGACTTCACCCGCATCGCCGCAAGCGACCCGACCATGTGGCGTGACATCTTCGTGGCCAACAAGGACGCGGTGCTGGAGATGCTGGGCCGCTTCACCGAGGACCTGCAGGCCATGAGCCGCGCCATCCGCTGGGGCGACGCCGACACCCTGCACGCCCACTTCACCCGCACCCGCGCGATCCGCCGAGGCATCGTGGCGGCGGGGCAGGAAAGCGCCGAGCCGAACTTCGGGCGGGACCGAGGGAAGCACTAGTTCCTGATCCCTCTCTCTTTGAGAGAGGGAGGGGCCCACGCCGCAGGCGTGGGAGGGTGAGAGGTTTCACCGCTGGCAGGTGGAACCTCCAGACCCGCGCCTAAGCCCGACAGTTTGAAACCCCTCACCCTCCCACCGCTTCGCGGCGGGCCCCTCCCTCTCCCTATGGGAGAGGTTTTTCCGCACGTCGCTGGACTATTTTACACTCGTATAGCAACCTCTCTCCCAGACGCCTCCTGGGGAGAGAGACGATGACCGACACCCGCGACGCCGTGATCATCGGCGGAGGCCATAACGGCCTCGTCTGCGCCTTCTACCTGGCCAGGGCCGGGATGAAGGTCACCGTCTGCGAAGCCCGGAACGTGGTCGGCGGGGCGGCGGTGACCGAGGAGTTCCACCCGGGCTTCCGCAACTCCGTGGCCAGCTACACGGTCAGCCTGCTCAATCCGCGGGTCATCGCCGACATGGACCTGCACGGGTTCGGCCTGACCTTCCTGGAGCGGCCGATCTCCAACTTCCTGCCGATCTCCGACGACAAATACATCAAGCTCGGCGGCGGCCTGGAGCGCACCCAGGAACAGTTCCGCAAGTTCAGCCGCCGCGACGCCGAGATCCTGCCGGCCTACTACGCCATGCTCGACGAGATCGGCGACGTGCTGCGCGATCTCGCCCAGGAGACCCCGCCCAATCTCGGCGACGGTCTGCCGGGCGTCCTGCGGGCCCTGCGCCAGGGCGGGCGGCTGGCCATGCTGTCGCGCGAACGCAAGCGCGACCTGCTCGACCTGTTCACCAAGAGCGCGCGCGATTTCCTGAACGGCTGGTTCGAGAGTGAGCCGGTCAAGGCCGCCTTCGGCTTCGACGCCGTGGTCGGCAACTACGCCAGCCCCGACACGCCCGGCTCGGCCTATGTGCTGCTGCACCACACCTTCGGCGAGGTGAACGGCAAGAAGGGCGCCTGGGGCCACGCCGTCGGCGGCATGGGCGCGATCACCCAGGCCATGGCCAAGGCCTGCGAGAAGGCCGGGGTCGAGATCCTGCTCAACGCGCCGGTCGAGGGCGTGCACGTCGAAAACGCCCCTGGGGGCGGAAAGGCCGTGGGCGTCCAGCTGGTCGACGGCCGCCAGATCATGGCCCCGATCGTCAGCGCCAACGTCAATCCGGCCCTGCTCTACAAGAAGCTCGTCGCCCCCTCGGCCCTGCCGGCCGACTTCAGGAAGGCGATCGACGGCTACAAGAACGGCTCGGGCACCTTCCGGATGAACGTGGCGCTGTCGGAGCTGCCGGACTTCACGTCCCTGCCCGGCAAGGCGATGGCCGAGCATCACCAGAGCGGGATCGTCATCGCCCCCAGCCTAGACTACATGGACGCCGCCTATCGCGACGCCAAGGCCGGCGGCATGAGCAAGGCCCCGATCGTCGAGATCTTGATCCCCTCGACCATCGACCCCACCCTGGCCCCGCCCGGCCAGCACGTGGCCAGCCTGTTCTGCCAGCAGTTCGCCCCGACCCTGCCCGACGAACGGTCCTGGGACGCCGAGCGCGAGGCGGCCGCCGACCTGATCATCGACACGGTCGACCGCTGGGCCCCGAACTTCAAGGCCTCGGTGCTGGGCCGGATGATCCTGTCGCCGCTGGATCTGGAGCGGAAGTTCGGCCTGATCGGCGGCGACATCATGCACGGGAACATGTCGCTGGATCAGCTGTGGGCCGCCCGCCCGCTGCTGGGCCACGCCAGCCACCGCGCGCCGATCAAGGGCCTCTACATGTGCGGGGCGGGCACCCATCCCGGCGGCGGGGTGTCGGGCAATCCGGGCCGCAACGCCGCCCGCGAAATCCTGCGCGACAAGGATTTCACCACGGCGGTGAAGCTGGCCGTGGTGGGGCGGTGAGCGGCATGACCGCCCTCTCCAACCACGACCCCCTCTCCGACTGGGGCCTGCCCGGCTGGATCTACGGCTCGGAGCGGTTCTTCCGCGAGGAGCAGGACAAGGTCTTCCGGCCGTCGTGGCAGATCGTCTGCCACCTCAACGACATCCCGAAAGCCGGCGACTTCCACACCTTCGACTTCGTGGGCGAGAGCCTGGTCGTGGTGCGCGGCAAGGACGGCGGGGCCAAGGCCTTTGCGAACGTCTGCCGCCACCGGGGCGCGCGGCTGCTGGACGGCCCCACCGGCCGCTGCGGCCGTATCGTCTGCCCCTACCACGCCTGGACCTACGACCTGGACGGCCGGCTGATCGGCGTGCCGATGCGCGACGACTATCCGGCGCTGGAGATGGACAAGCAGGGCCTGGCCAGGCTGGACCTGGAGATCTGGCGCGGCTTCGTCTTCGTGCGGCTGGAGGGAGACGGCCCCAGCGTCGCCGACATGATGGCCCCCTACGAGGCCGAGGTCGCCCACTACCGGTTCGAGGAGCTGCAGCCGTTCGGCCGCGTCACCCTGCGGCCGCGCGACGTCAACTGGAAGAACATCAGCGACAACTACTCCGACGGCCTGCACATCCCGATCGCCCACCCCGGCCTGACCCGGCTGTTCGGCAAGGGCTATGGCGTCGAGGCCGAAACTTGGGTCGACAAGATGTGGGGCCAGCTGATCGACGAGCCGTCAGGCAATCCGTCCGAGCGCCTCTATCAGGCTGTCCTGCCCGACGTTCCGCACCTGCCGGCCGATCGCAAGCGCCTCTGGACCTATTTCAAGCTCTGGCCGAACTTCGCCTTCGACATCTATCCCGACCAGGTGGACTTCATGCAGTTCATCCCCGTCTCGGCCACGACCACCATGATCCGCGAGATCGCCTACGCCCTGCCCGACGAGCGGCGCGAGATGAAGGCGGCGCGCTATCTCAACTGGCGCATCAACCGCCAGGTCAACGCCGAGGACACCGAGCTGGTGGCGCGGGTGCAGCAGGGCATGGCCTCGCGCACCTTCACGGCGGGGCCGCTGGCGACCAGCGAGGTGTCGTTGCGCAGCTTCGGCCGCAAGCTGCGGGCGCTGATCCCGGAAAGCCGCCTGCCTCGGCCGCCGGAGGGATGGTGAAGACCCCCTCCGGCCCTCCGGGCCACCTCCCCCAGAGGGGGAGGATCTTTTGGCGCGTCCCCAAGATGCTCGCCCTCTGGGGGAGCTGTCGCGGAGCGACTGAGGGGGTCTTCTCATGACCCGCGCCCCCTTCACCCGCGAACCCCCCGACGTCCGCCGCCAGGCCCTGGTCGCGGCCGCCGAGGCCGTGCTGGCCCGCGAAGGCGTGGCCGGAACCTCGGTGCGGACGATCTGCGCCGAGGCCGGCGTGTCGCCCGGCCTGGTGCGGCACTATTTCGAGGGCGTGGACGAGCTGATCGCCGCCGCCTACGAGGCCGTGGACCAGCGGATCGACGCGGCGCTGGAGGCGGCCGTGGCGACGGCGGATCGCGATCCCCGCGCGCGGCTCTCCGCCTATCTGGCCGCCAGCTTCGCCCCGCCGGTGCTGGACGCCGACCTGCTGGCCGCCTGGATCGGCTTCTGGAGCCTGGTCAAGACCAAGCCCCGCATCGCCGCCATCCACGCGGCCTCCTACGCCGCCTATCGGGCGCGGCTGGAAACCCTGCTGTCCGACTGCGGCGCGCGCGAACGCAGGCTGGCGGCGATCGGCCTGACGGCGATGGTCGACGGGCTGTGGCTGGAGCTTTGCCTGGACCCCAGCACCTTCTCGCCGACCGAGGCGGTGCGGGCGCTGGAGGCGGCCGCCGGCGCCTGGGTGGCCTAAGAAAAAAGCCGCCCCGACGGCGTCGGAGCGGCTTGGAAGTCAGCCTAGATTGAAAAATTCGGGATCAGGCCGCGGCGGCGGCGGCGCCGGCCAGGCCCTTGCGGCCCCAGGTCGGACGGCGGGCTTCCGGCTCGGCGATGTGGACCTCGGCGTAGCGGCCCTGGCTGGTCATGTGGCGGGCCAGGAGCTGGGCCAGGGCCACGGCTTCGTGCTGGCTCGGGCAGGAGCTGATCAGCTCGGGCGAGTCGTTCCAGGTCACGTGCCAGACGCCGGCGACCGGACGGACGTAGTAGTGGTTCGAGTCGGCCATGGGGAGGCTCCTTGATCGAGGCTGACGCCAGCCTCCCCCCACGGGCGGCTTCGCGACAGCTGTATCAATGCTGCACAGCAACATCGAGTTGCAGCGCACAATGCACACGCCGCGCCAGGTCTCAAGCGGTTAATTTTTTGGCGCCAAGGGAACGTCTTTGTAGACCACCCCGCCCTTCATCACCTTGGCCACGTCCTGCAGCAGCCCGACGTCAGCCAGCGGATCGCCGGCCACCGCGATCAGGTCGGCGTAGCAGCCGGCCTGGTCGCAGCCGACATCCTTGTCCTTGCCCATCAGGGCCGCGGCGCTGGTCGTCGCCGACTGGATCGCCTGCAACGGCGTCATGCCATAGCGGACCATGTAGGGCAGCTGGCGGGCGTTCCAGCCATGGGGATAGACGCCGGCGTCGGTGCCGTAGGCGATCTTGACCCCGGCCTTGACCGCCTTGCGGAAGCCGTCCCGCTGGGCGTCGGTGGTCTCGCGGTTCTTGCGCAGGGTCTCGGCGGGCCAGCCGTTCTTCGTGCCGATCTCGTCGATGTAGTCGCCGTTGTAGATGTCGGCGACCAGCCAGGTTCCCCGGGCCTTCATCAGGGCGATGCCCTCGTCGTCGATCAGCGAGCCGTGCTCGATCGAGCGTACCCCGGCCCGCACGGCGACCTTGATCCCCTCGGCCCCGTGGGCGTGGGCTGTGGCGTAGGTCCCGCGCTTGGCGGCCTCTTCGACGGCGGCCTCGATCTCTTCCTTGGAGAGCTCCAGCTGGCCGGGCTCGGTGCCGACGGTCAGGACGGCGCCGGTGGCGATCAGCTTCAGGAAATCGGCGCCGTGCACGAGGATGTCGCGGGTCTTGCGATGGGTGTCGGCGACGTCTTCCACGACGCCGCGACGCATCTCGGCCGGGATGACCACATCGGCGGCGATGCCGGTCACCTCCCCGCCCCCGCCGGGCGTCGTCACATAGGCCCCGGCCACCGACATGCGCGGTCCCGGGACCAGGCCCTTGTCGATGGCGTCGCGCAGGGCGACGTCGCCGAAAGCGCGCCACGTGCCGACGTCGCGCACGCTGGTGAAGCCGGCCATCAGGGTCGTGCGGGCGTGGGCCGCGCCGATATAGGCCTGCTCGGCGGCCGTGGTCAGCAGCGGCTCGGCGATGTTCTCGGTCTGCTCCTGGTCGACGATGTGGGTGTGCATGTCGATCAGGCCGGGCAGCACGGTCAGGCCCGACCAGTCGAGCACCGGGCCGTCGGTCGGGGCGCCGGTCCAGGCGGTGACGGCGACGATGCGCTCGCCCTCGATGCGGATCAGCCGGTCGGTCAGCACCTTGCCGGCGACGGGATCGATCAGCCGTCCGGCGTGGACGTAGGACACCTTGGGCGCCTCGGCCGCCAGAGCCGGAACAGCCGCCAACGCCGCCAGGACGGCCAGGGTCGAACGCAGCATCATGCGATGAGCCTCACGCACGCGCCGCACGGCGCATCAGCAGATGGACGGGAACGCCGGCGGCCAGCAGCACCAGCCCCCACAGCACGGCTTCCTTGCCAGCGCCGAACAGGGTGAACACCGCATAGAGGCCGGCCAGCACGGCGACGACGGTCAGCAGCCGCGAACCCGGCACGCGGCCGACATGTTGCAGCTTCAGCGCCGCCAGGGCGCAGGCCAGATAGGTGAACAGCGAGGCCGTGGTCGCCAAGAGGGCGATGAAGGTGAAGAGGTCGGCCATCGACTTGGCGTAGTTGATGCCCACCAGCACGCTCAGGAACAGGCCCGAGACCAGGTGCGCCCGCACCGGCGTCCCGCGCTTGGACGACTGGCCCAGAAAGGCCGGGAACACCCCGCCCCGGGCCATGGCGTAGGGCATCTCGCCTTGCAGCAGCACCCAGCCGTTCAGAGCGCCGAAGGCGCTGATGGCGGCGAAGGCGGCCACGGCCATGGCCGCGCCGGAACCCCAGAACCGGCCGATGAACTCGGCCATTGGGGCGTTGGAGGCCTTCAGCGCGTCGGGTGGCGACAGCAGCACCACCGCCGAGCAGACCAGCAGGTAGACGCCCCCGGTGAAGGCAGCGCCGAACAGGGTGGCGCGCGGGATGGTGCGGGCGGGATCCTTGACCTTGTCGGCCGGCACCGTGGCTGACTCGAGGCCCAGCAAGGCCCACAGGGTCAGGGCCGAGGCGGCGACGAGGCCGGGGCCGCCCAGGTCGGAGACCCGCAATGGCGCCGAGACGGCGGTCGATCCGGCCTGGGTCAGCAGCCAGGCCGACAGGCCCAGCACGGCGGCCAGCGGCAGCAGCTTGAGGACGGTGGTCACCACCTGCACCTCGCCGGCCAGCTTTGCGCCGAAGCAGTTCACGCCGATCAGCCCCCAGATCAGGCTCAGGGTCACCAGGGCGTGCAGGCCGGGGACCTTGGCGATGGCCGGGACCAGCACCGACAGATAACTCACGGCTCCCGTGGCGATAGCGGCGTTGCCGACCCACAGCGAGATCCAGTAGGCCCAGGCGACGATGAAGCCCGCCGCCGGCCCGAAGGCTTCCTGGGTGTAGGCGTAGGGCCCGCCCTCGCGCGGCAGGGCCGCCGCCAGCCGGGCGAAGACGAAGGCCAGGCAAAGGCCGCCGGCGATGGTGACGATCCAGCCCAGCACCCCGTTCCAGCCGTACGGGGCCAGCGAGGCCGGCAGCATGAAGACGCCCGAGCCGATCATGTTGCCGACGACCAGGGCGCTGCACATCCAGAAGCCGAGGGCCTTGGGCGCGGGCGTACTCATAAGGTCATGCTTTCACCGGCGCGAGGAACGCGCAACCGCCCCCGTCCCGAAGGACGGAGGCGGCGCATGCGACAGCCGCGATCAGAACTTCTGGCCGAACTTCAGGCCCATCGTTCGTGGCTGGTTGGGGATCACATAGACGTTGTCGCCGCACACCGCTTCGGCGCACTGGACGAAGCGGTTGTTGCTGGCCCGCTTGTCGCCGACGTTGGTGATGTAGGCCGACAACGACCAGGTGTCGCGGCTGAGACCGGCCGAGAGGTCGAAGGTGACGAAGCCGCCGCCCGTCCCCAGGATGCCGGACTCCTCGGTCCGCAGGTCGGAGAAGACGTCGGACTGGCCGACCCCCGAGCCCTGGACGAAGGCCCTGAACGAACCGGCGTCGAACTCGTAGCGGGCCGTCACGTTGGCCTTGTACTTGGGCGTCACCGGCAGGCGCGTGCCCGACGGGGCCTGCGGCGAGGCGCAGGTGGTCACCGGATTGCCGGCGCTGTCGGTGAAGCCGCAGTAGTTCTCGGCCAGCCTGGCGTCGGTATAGGCGGCCGCGGCGTTGATCGTCAGGCCGTGGATCACGGCCCAGGTGATGTCGGACTCCAGGCCCTTGATCTCGGCCGCGCCGGCGTTGCGGATCTCGGTCAGGCCGTTGGGGCCAAGGATCGAGAACTGGAACTTGTCCCACTTCTCGAAATAGGCCGCGCCGTTCCAGCGGAAGCGGTTCTGGGCCCAGCTGGTCTTCCAGCCGAACTCATAGTTCTTCAGATAGTCCGACAGGTACGGCGCCAGCGTGCCGCGCCGGTTGATGCCGCCCGGCCGGAAGCCTTCCGAATAGGTGACGTAGACCAGCTTGTCGTCGTCGACCTTGTAGGTGAGGTTGAACTTGGGCGTGTTGCCCGTCTCCTTCACCCGCTTGTCGAGGTTGGTGCAGGGCGAGCCGGCGACGACCGGCCCCTTGAAGCACGCCGCCACGCCGGTGCCGCTGCTATAGCCCGATCCATAGCCGTAGAAGCCGACCAGCGAGTTGTCGGCCTTGAAGAAACGGATGCCCGCCGTCGCCGTCAGCTTGGGCAGGATGTCGAACGACACCTCGCCGAAGGCGGCGCTGTCGCGGTCGACGCGCTTCTGCTCGGTCAGCCAGATGGTGCCCGGATGGCCCTCCACCGACAGCGACTCGCCCAGGGCGTCGATCTTGTAGTCCTGGTGAATGCCGTGGGTCTGGCGCTGGTAGAACAGGCCGGCGACGAAGCGCAGGCGGTTCTCCTGCGGCGAGGACACGCGCAGCTCGTGGCTGACCTTGGAATAGCGGTCCTTGCCGTTGATGTACTGCGAGGGATCGACCGGATTGCCGGCGTCATCGGTCCAGTAGGCGCCGTAGCCGTACAGCGTGTCGTAGAAGTAGGAGTAGTCGGTGTAGTCCTGCTCGGTCAGCACCGTCCGCTCCAGGTACGAACCGGCATAGACGATGTCGAGGTTGCTGATCTTGCCCTCGACGGTCAGGGCCGCCTGCACCCAGCGATCGTCGGCGCTTTCCGGATAGTAGTGGCTGATCTCCAGGTCGCCGACCTCGGGATCGTAGCCGGCGAAGCCGTTCGACTTCTGCACCTGGCCCATGACCTGGGGCGTGATCGACCAGTTGTCGCCGATATCGACCTTCACCGCCGCCCGGGCGCCGTAGGTCTCGGTGTCGTTGTAGTCCTTCTTGGCCACGCCATCGTTGTCGATGGTGACGCCCGAGGTCGGATAGGTGCGGGTCGACGGCACGTTGTCGATGTAGCCGCCGGTGCGCTTGCTCCAGCCGACCAGGCGCACGGCGACCGTGTCCGACAGCGGCTGGTTGACGAAGCCCTCGGCGACGTAGCCCGCGTCGCCGCCGGCGATCGTGTTGACCTCCAGGTCGTAGCCGGCCTTGAAGCTGGCGGTGCTGGGCTTGTTGGTGATGATGCGGATGGTGCCGGCCTGCGAGCTGGCGCCGTACAGCGTGCCCTGCGGCCCGGCCAGGGCCTCGACCCGGGCGATGTCGTAGACGTGGATGTCGAGCGCGCCCTGGATCGTGGTGATCGGCTGCTCGTCGAGATAGATGCCGACGCTAGGCAGCGAGCCCGAGTGGTTGCCGTCGCCGCCGCTGGCCACACCGCGCATATAGACCTGGTTGAAGCCCGAGCCCGAGCCGGTGAACGACACGCTTGGCAGGAACTTCACATAGTCGGCGAAATTGGTGACCTGCAGCTGCTGCAGCTTGGTCTCGCCCAGCGCCTGAATGCTGACCGGAACGTCCTGCAGGTTTTCCGAACGCTTCTGGGCGGTGACCACCACCTCTTCCAGCGCCACCCCGCCGTCCTGCGCCAGAGCCGCTCCCCCGAGCGCGCTTGACGACATCAGGGCCGTGACCAGCAGGCCCGACCTCATTGTTTTTGAACGCATAATCGGCACGTGTTCACTCCTTGGCCCCAAGGAGAACAACGTTCTTTCAGTTAATCCAGGGTCGCAAGCAGCAAAGCTTCACCTCGGCGCAATTCATGAGACTGTTGCAAAAACGGCAGTCTCGGAGCCCGGTGGTCAAATAACGGGCGCGGCGGGATAGGCGGTCAAAACCGGCCCGAGGGCCGCCTTCAGCGGATCCAGCCACGGTTCATAGTTGCGCCACTGATCGACGCCGTCCTTGAAAATCGGCTGGCGCACCTGCTCGGAGCTGGCGGTGCGCACGGCGCGGTCATTCTGGTGGAAATTCAGGCATGCGTCCTCGAACGGCAGGCCGCAATGGTCGAGCAGCCGCCGGATCTCGGCCTCCGGCGACTCGACCATCTCCTCGTAGATCACCCGGTGCACGCGCCCCGGCAGCACGGCGTCGAAATGGGCCATCAGGTCCACATAGTCGGCGTAGTAGCGGCCGATGTCGGTCAGGCCGTAGCTGAAGGTCTGGCCCCGCGCGAAGTGCTGCTTGAACCCCGAGAAGCAGCAGCCCAGCGGATGGCGCCGGGCGTCGATGATCCTCGCGTTCGGCAGCATCAGGTGGATCAGCCCGGCGTGCGCGAAGTTGTTGGGCATCTTGTCGACGAAGAACGGCCGGTCGGTCTTTCGCTGCACCCGGGTGCGTTCGAGATACTCCTCGCCCAGCGCCCGCAGCGCCTCTGCGTCGAGACCGGCCAGGGCCTCGGGATAGAGGGAGGCCCCGCCCTTCCCCGGCTTGCCGCCCAACCGCTTGGCGATGGCGATCACGTCGGGCAGCTCCATCGTGCCCTCGACCTGGGAATGGCTGGCCAGGATCTGCTCGATCAGGGTCGAGCCCGAGCGCGGCAGGCCGACGACGAAGATCGGATCGGGCGCGGCGCACCCCTGCCCCGCTCGCTCGGCGAAGAAGGACGGCGTGAACAGCGCCTTGCTGCGCGCCGCATGGGCCGTGGTCTCGTCGGCGTCGTAGCGGATCTGCACGCGGCGCAGCTCCGCGCCCGTGGCGTAGTGGCGAAAGCTCTCCTCGTAGCGGCCGGTGTCCTCGAGCGCCTTGCCCAGGGCGTAGTGCAGGTGGAAGCGGTCCTCGTCGACCAGGTCGACGGCGGCCAGCTGGCCCTCCATCGTGGCCAGGTCGGCGTCGGAAAAGCGCAGGGTCTTGAGGTTGGCCAGGCTCCACCAGGCCTCGCCCAGCATCGGCGCCTGCTCGACAGCCTTGCGATAGGCGGCCTCGCACTCGGCGCGGCGACCCAGGGTCTTCAGCGCGTGGCCATAGCTCATCCAGCCTTTGGGTTGATGCGGATGCCGGGCCAGCACGTCGCGATAGATGCCGACAGCCGCCTCGTACTCGCCGATCCGCACCAGGGCCGCGGCGCGCAGGTTGGCGTAGGCCGGATGGCGCGGGTCGGCCGCCTGCAGCAGATCAAGCTCGGCCAGCGCTTCCAGGGTCTTGTTCTGGCGATAGAGCAAGGTCGCCAGGTTGTGGCGGGCGGCGGTGAAGCCGGGCGTGAAGGCCAGGGTCTGGGTCAGGATCCGCTCGGCGTCCTCGTAGCGGCCCAGGCGCGCGGCCACCTCGGCCAGCATGCGCAGGGCGGCCGGCTCGTCGGGCCTGGCCGCCAGATAGGCCCGCAAGCCATGCTCGGCCTCCGCCAATCGTCCCTCGACCAGGGCCGAGGCGGCGGCGATCAGAGCCGGATCGCGCACCGAAGCCTGGATCTGGCGGTCGCCGGCGTCCTGCGCGCCCGCCATGTCGCCCAACACTGTCAGCCCCACCGACAGCGCCCGCCAGGCCTCGCCGAGGCCGGGGTTCAGCATCGTCGCCCGCCGCAGCGCCGCCACCGCCTCCTGGGTGCGGCCAAGATCCAGCAGCACGAGGCCGTGCTCCAGCTGCACCTCGGGGGCTTGAGGCAGCGCGCGCGACAGCGGGTCGATCCCCGGCAGGGCCGCCGCCGCGTCGCCCGACAGCCGTAGGGCCGCGGCCAGGATCAGGGTCGCGCCGGGATGACGAGGGGCGGCCTCCAGGATCGCCTGGGCCTGTTCCCGCGCCAGTTCGGGATCATGCGACAGCAGTCGCGCCGCATGGGCGAGCGCCGTGGCCAGACTGCCCGTCGGCTCCGAAACCTGCCCCTGCATCTCACCCCGCCACGCTTCGTAACGGGGGTATCGGAGGGCGGTGTCGGGCGGGTGTCAATCGGTGAGCCGGCGTGACCGGCCGCCCCCGTGCCAACTGCCCGGTTTCGTACGATCGGCCTGGACCGCCAGTCAGGCCCCGGTCTCGTCCACGGCGATGATCACCGGCTTGCCGCGCGACCAGGGCTCCCAGCCCGCCGCCACGGCCGAGGCGATGGCCTTGCCCACCAGCTTCACGGGGATCTGCTCGGGCTTCAGCTGCGGCGCGCCGTAGCGGGGCTGCTCGCCCGGCGGAAACTCGATCACGACCTCGCGCTTGCCTTCCTTGTGGTGCACGCAGATCGCCATGCCGTGCCGCTCGACGGGATCCTTCGACCAGTGGGGCGTGCGCTGCAGCCGCCAGACATAGGTCTCGCCGTCGACGTCGATCTCGAATTCGGGGTTCAGCTTGGTTCGCGCCATGTGGGGGTTGTTAGCCCGACGGGCGCGTCCAGGCCAGCCCGTCCCGACCCGCGCTTGACTCATTTCGATGTTTAGCTAATTATCGCATCATGAGCCAGGTGTTCAGAGCCCTTTCCGATCCCACCCGCCGCAAGGTGCTGCTGCTCCTGCGCGAGGGCCCCCTGAGCGCCGGCGAACTGGCCGACCAGTTCGACGTCTCCAAGCCGACCATGTCGGCCCATTTCGCGGTGCTCAAGGAAGCCGACCTGGTGCACGCCGAGAAGGCCGGCAAGTCCGTCATCTACCACCTGAAGCTCTCGGTGCTCGAAGAGGCGCTGCTGGGCTTCGTCCAATCGTTCGGCCTCGGCGAAGACGCGCCGGCGCCCCCGTCGATCAAGCAGGAGATCGCACGATGAGCACGATGAAGAAGGACGTGATCGCCGACCTCGCCTGGGGAGTCGGCATCGTCGTGCTGGCCCTGGCCGCGAGCTTCGCGCGCAAGCTGGGCTATATCGACACCGACACGGTCAACAGGCTGGTCATGGGCGCCATCGGCCTGATGGTCGCCTGGTTCGGCAACCGCATGCCCAAGCGGTTCGTCCCCATCGCCTGGGCCCGCAAGGCGAACCGGGTCGGCGGATGGTCGATGGCGCTGAGCGGGCTGGTCTATGCCGGACTGTGGGCCTTCGCGCCGCCGCAGGTGGCCGTGCTGGGCGGTTGCGGCGCGATCCTGGCGGGGCTGGCGGTGACAATCGGCTACTGCCTGTCGCTGCGGGCCAAGGCGAAAGCCGCCTGATCCGGGCGCGTCCCTAGAGGCGGTCCCGCAGCGCGTACCAGGACAGGCCCGCCACCGTCAGCGGCCAGCGCAGCAGCCGCCCGCCCGGAAACGGCGGGGTCGGCAGGCGCGACAGCAGCTCCACCCCGCCCGTCTCGCCCAGGGCCGCGTCGGCCAGCAACTTGCCGAACCAAGGCGCCAGCATCACCCCCTGCCCCGAATAGCCGGCCGCGACCCGCACGCCCGGCGCCAGCTCGCGCACGAAGGGCGAACGGTGGACGGTGATCCCCAGCGTCCCGCCCCAGGCGTGGGTCACCTTCACGTCGGCCAGGTCGGGATAGATCTTCAGCATGTGGCGGCGCACGAAGCCCGGCAGGTCCGGCGGGAAGCCCGGCCGATAGTTCTCGCCGCCGCCGAACAGCAGCCGGCCGTCGGGGGTCTTGCGGAAATAGTTCACGACGAAGCGGCTGTCGGCCACGGCGGCGTTGGAGCGGATGATCGTCTCGGCCCGCTCTCCCAAGGGTTCGGTGGCCAGGACGAAGTTGTTGATCGGCATTACCCGCGCGCGAGCCTGCGGGCCCGCCAGTTCGTCCAGATAGCCGTCGCCGGTCAGGATCAGCTGATCGCACAGTACGCGGCCGGCGGCCGTCTCGACCATGATCTTGCCGCCCTCGCGGCGCCCCCCTTCCTTGCGCCAGGCCCGCGCGCGACTGCGCTCGTGGATCGTCGCGCCCCTGGCCAGCGCCGCCCGCGCCAGGCCCAGCGCCAGGTTCAGCGGATGCAGGTGGCCGCCGCCGTTGTCGCGGGTTCCGCCGTGATAGACGCCCGTGCCCAGCTCCTCGGCCAGGGCGTCTTCGTCGATCAACTCCAGCTCGTGATAGCCGTAACGGGCGGCCATGAACTCGATGTGGTCGAGGTCCTCGCCCTCCCCGCCGCTCTTGTGGCGGGCGTGGATCATGCCCGGCGTGAAGTCGCAGGCGATGGCGTGCTCGGCGATCAGGGCCGACAGGTGCGAGCGGGCGTCCAGCGACATCTTCCATAGCGCCAGGGCGTCGTCGCGGCCGATGGTCTTCTCCAGCCAGGCCTGGTCGTTGCGCTGCCCCGCATGCACCTGCCCGCCGTTGCGCCCCGAGGCGCCGGACCCGACCTGGGCGGCCTCCAGCACGACGACAGAGACCCCGCGCGACGCCAGTTCCAGCGCCGCGCCCAGGCCGGTGTAGCCCGCGCCGACCACGCAGACGTCGGCCGTGGTCTCGCCATCGAGGGCCGGGAGCGGCGGCAGGGCGTGCGCCGTGGCGGCGTACCAGGAAGCGCTCGGGTGGCCGGTGTTCAGCATGCTCGGACGCCACCTCTCCCTCTGGGAGAAGGTGAATAAAGGCGACCGCCCCTAAACATTCAGCAGCAGGAACTCCCGCTCCCACGGACTGATGGTGCGCATGAAGGTCTCGTACTCGGCCTGCTTCACCCGGACATAGGCGCTGCAGAAGGTGGTCCCGAGGATCTCGACGAGCGGCTTGGCGTCCTCGAACAAGGTCACCGACTCCAGCAGGCTGCGCGGCAGTTCGATCCCCCGGGCGCTGGCGTCGATCTCGACCGGCGCGGTGGGCGCCAGGTTCTGGGTCATGCCCAGATAACCGCAGGCCAGCACCGCGGCGATGGCCAGGTAGGGGTTGGCGTCCGACGAGGGGATGCGGTTTTCGACCCGGCGGTTGGCCGGATCCGACGGCGGCACCCGCAGGCCGCAGGTGCGGTTGTCGTAGCCCCACTGGGTGTTGACCGGCGCGCCGCTGTCGCGGGCGATGCGGCGGTAGCTGTTCACGTAAGGCGCCAGGATCGCCATGATCGCCGGCAGATAGCGCTGCTGCCCCGCGATGAAGGCGTAGAAGGCCGGCGTCGCCTCGCCCGTCTTGGGGTCGGAGAACAGGTTGTCGCCGTCCTCGGTCAGGATCGACTGGTGGATGTGCATGGCGCTGCCCGGCTCGCCGGCCATCGGCTTGGCCATGAAGGTGGCGTAGATGTCGTGCTCCAGCGCCGCCTCGCGGATGGTGCGCTTGAACATGAACACCTGGTCGGCCAGCTCCAGTGGCGTGCCGTGGCGCAGGTTGATCTCCATCTGGGCCACGCCGCTCTCGTGGATCAGAGTGTCGATCTCCAGACCCTGGCGCTCCGAGTACTCGTACATGTCCTCGAACAGGGCGTCGAACTCGTTGACCGCGCTGATCGAATAGCCCTGGCGACCGCTCTCGGGCCGGCCCGAGCGGCCGATGGGAGGCTTCAGCGGATAGTCCCAGTCGATGTTCTTCTCGACGAGATAGAACTCGATTTCCGGCGCCACGATCGGGCTCCAGCCCTTCTCGCGATAGAGCGACAGCACCCGGCGCAGCACCTGGCGCGGGCTTTCCTCGACGGGGCGGCCGTCGGGGTGGAAGGCGTCGTGGATCACCTGGGCGGTCGGATCCTGGGCCCAGGGCACGGTGGCCAGGGTCGCCAGGTCGGGCGTCAGGAAGATGTCGGTGTCCGACTGCACCGCGTTCACCGCCCCCTCGAACTCGGGGAAGTCGCCGGTGATGGTCTGGTAGAACACCGCCAGCGGCAGGTTCATCGACGGCGTGCCCAGGAACTTGCGCACCGGCATGATCTTGCCGCGCGCGACGCCGGCGAGATCCGGCACGACGCACTCGATCTCCTCGATGTTCTGGCTCCGGAACCAGGCCTGGGCCTCGTCCAGCGTCTTGACCCCCCGGGTGATCTTCGGACCGTCGTGGTTCTTCTTGTGCTTGGGCTTCATAGGGGCGCTCCTCGCGCTTGCTGAAGTTTGGGCTGTTGGGAATTGTAACGCTTGGCGGCGGCGTTCCGCTCAGGCGGTGTCCACGTTAGGCTTGAGCATGGTCGAACCCGATCTGTCTGGCTGCGCCGTCGCGAGACCTCGCCCAGCGCCCTGGACATCCCTTTTCTAGAAAAACTTGGCCGCTCCCAGCAGGGACGCGCCCAAGAGAGCGATCTTCAGAGCCGCGCGGCCGTACAGTCGCAGGTAATCGCGCGTATTCCCGCCGAGTTCGATGGTCGCCAAGTTCGGCATGGCGGGATCGTAGTAGATCTCCAACTCGCGACCGACTGGGTGAGCCTGGACGATGAGGTTTGCTTCGTCGCCCGCGCCATAGGAAGGGGTCAGCCGATAGTTGCGGCAACGCCGCATCTGACCGCCCGCTCGATAGCGGTACTCGATCAAAGGACTTCGCAGACGCCCGGTGGTCTGGACCTTCGACACCGTCACGGTCGCGACAGCGCGAGGCCATCTCGGCGCCTTGGCGATCTTCGCGCCCATGGCGAGCGCATAGAAAATCCCCAACGCCATGACGAGCCCGGCCGCTGCGAGAACGGCGACCCCCGCGATCAGCAACACATCCATCAGTCGACATTCCCCCCGGGCCCGACTGGCCCCCTAAACCCGACTGGGCGATACCTTGCCCGAACTCGCCCAATGCCCCGCTGACGCGTAACGCCCACACCAACCAACGCCCGCGAGGCGCTCCACGCTTTTGCCGCGAGGAGCGCAGAGCGGCGATCACCCCTCGCCCTCCTTCGGCTTCAGCGCCCGCAGAACCGGCTCGGCTTCGTCGAGCGACTTGCGGATGATGCCGACCAGTTCGTCGATCTGGGCCTTGGTGATGATCAGCGGCGGGCAGCAGACGATGCTGTCGCGAATGGCGCGGACCATCAGGCCGTTCTTGATGCAGAGGTCCCGCACGATCGGGCCGGCCTCGCCTTCCTTGTCGAGGAAGCGATGGTTGGTGCCCTTCTCGCGCACGATCTCGACCGCGCCGATCAGGCCCAACGACCGGGTCTCGCCCACCAGCGGATGGTCGTTCAGCGAGGCCAGGGCCTGCGCCAGATAGGGGCCGGTCTCGTCGCGGGTGCGCTCGACAAGGCCCTCGCGCTCCATGATCTCGATATTTTTCAGCGCTACGGCGGCGGCGGTCGGGTGGCCCGAATAGGTGAAGCCGTGGATGAAGTCGCCGCCCTTCTCGCGCAGTTCGGCGACGATATGGTCGGCCACGCCCACGGCGCTGATCGGCAGGTAGCCGGACGACAGGCCCTTGGCCATGGCGATCAGGTCGGGCTTGATGCCGTAGTGTTGGTGGCCGAACCATTGGCCCAGGCGCCCGAAGCCGCAGATCACCTCGTCGCAGACCAGCAGGATGCCGTACTTGCGGCACAGGGCCTCGACGGCGGGCCAGTAGCCGTCCGGCGGGATGATCACCCCGCCCGCGCCCTGCACTGGCTCGCCGATGAAGGCGGCGACATTCTCGGGGCCGACCTCGAGGATCTTGTCCTCGATCGCCTGCACCGCCCGGTCGCGGAAGGCCGCCGGGTCCTCGCCGAAGCCGTCGCCGAACGGATAAGGCTGCATCACGTGCTCGACGCCGGCGATCGGCAGGTCGCCCTGCTTGTGCATGTGCTTCATGCCGCCCAGCGAGACGCCGGCCACCGTCGAGCCGTGATAGGCGTTCCAGCGGCTGATGAAGACGGTGCGGCTAGGCTCGCCCTTGAGCTTCCAGTAATGGCGCACCAGGCGGAAGACCGTGTCGTTCGCCTCGGATCCCGACGAGTTGTAGAAGACGTGGGTCAGATGCCCGCCCATCTTCTCCGCGATCTTGGCCGCCAGCTCGATCGGCGGCGGCGTCGCCGTCTTGAAGAAGGTGTTGTAGTACGGCAGCTCCAGCATCTGGTCGTAGGCGGCCTTGGCCAGTTCCTCGCGACCGTAGCCGACGTTCACGCACCACAGCCCGGCCATGCCGTCGAGGATCTGGTGGCCCTCGCCGTCATGGATGTAGACGCCGTCGGCCCGGGTGATGATCCGGCTGCCGCCCTGCTCGGCGATGACCTTGTGATCGGCCTGGGCCGGCAGGTGGTGGGCCAGATCCAGGCGCTTGAGCTCGGCGATGTCGTGGTTGCGGAGGGGGGCGGTCATGGAACGAACTCCTGGACGATCTTTTGTTTTTCTCCCTTCCCCCTTTGATGGGGGAAGGGCCGGGGATGGGGGTCACAGCCTGTCAGGTCATGGCGCGGGCCGAACCGCCGCGGTCACCCCCACCCCTGCCCTTCCCCCATCGAGGGGGAGGGGAAATTCCTTGCGCAGCGCCTGGCCGAACAGCTGGAAGAACATCCGGCTCTGGGCGTTCTCCTCAGGCTTCCATTCCGGATGCCACTGCACGGCCAGCACCGGCGCGCCGTTGACGCTGGCCGACACCGCTTCGACGACGCCGTCCTGCGCCCGAGCCTCCACCGACAGGCCTTCGCCCAGCCGGTCGACGCCCTGATAGTGCACCGAATTGACTACCGCCCGCTCGACCCCGAAGGCCGTGGCCAGCACCCCGCCGGGGGTCAGGTCGACCGGGTGGCGATGGTCGAACATTCCGGCGAAATCGACCTCGTCGGGCGCATGGTGGGCGATCAGCTCGGCGCTGGTCGCCATGTCGCGCCGCAGGGATCCCCCGAAAGCGACGTTGATCTCCTGGAAGCCCCGGCACACCCCGAACACCGGCCGGCCGAGATCCAGCATCGCCTCGATCAGGTCGCGGGTCATGGCGTCGCGATCGCGGTCGAAAGGGCCCGGCGCGTCCTCCACCTTCTCGTCATAGAAGGCGGGATCGAGGTTCGACGGGCTGCCGGTCAGCATCAGGCCGTCCAGCCGCGCGGCGACCTCCGAGGCCTTCATCAGCCCCGGCATCGACGGCACCAGCAGGGCCGCCGCATCGGCGTACTTCATCGCGCCGGCGACATAGCGGTTCATCACCGCCTGGGCCGGCTCGATCCCGACGGTGCGGGTGCAGCAGATGACGCCGGCGACGGGTCTCATGGGGTCACGACAGCAGCACCGCCGGCGAGCAGGCGTGCCAGGCGATCCACACCGCCTCGCCCAGCCGGAAGTCCTCCTGGTCCCAGCGGGTCAGGTTGGGCCGCTGCACCTTCACGCGACGCCCTCCCGCGATTTCCACCTCGTAGGTCGAGATGCCGCCCAGATAGGCCTCGTGCTTGATGACCCCGGCCACGGCGTTGGCGCCCTTGGGGGCGTCGCCCATGTTCGGCGGCTCGCCGTCGTCGGGGCGCTTGTGCAGCTCGATCTTCTCGGGGCGGATCGCCGCCCACACCGTGCCGCCGCGCGGACCGGTGACGCCGTGGTCGAGGAAGATGTCGGTGGGCAGGCCTTCGGACTTGATCACCGCGTGGCTCGGCTCGTCCACCGCCAGCACGCCCTCGAACAGGTTCACGCTGCCGATGAAGTCGGCCACCAGCCGGCTGTTGGGAAACTCGTAGAGGTCGTTGGGCGTGGCCACCTGCTGCAGCAGGCCCTTGCTCATCACCGCGCAGCGGCTGGCGAGCGCGAGCGCCTCGTCCTGGTCGTGGGTGACCATGATGAAGGTGATGCCGACCTTCTCCTGCAGGGTGCACAGCTCGGTGCGCATCTGCTCGCGCAGCTTGGCGTCCAGGGCCGACAGCGGCTCGTCCAGCAGCAAGACGCGCGGCCGTTTCACCAGCGCCCGGGCCAGGGCCACGCGTTGCCGCTGCCCGCCCGACAGCTGGTCGGGCTTGCGATGGCCAAGGCCGCCCAGCTGCACCAGCTCCAGCGCCTCCTCGACCCGGCGGTCGCGCTCGGCCTTGCCGACGCGGTCGACCTTCAGGCCGTAGGCGACGTTGTCGGCCACGGTCATGTGCGGGAACACGGCGTAGGACTGGAACACCATGTTCACCGGCCGCTTGTTCGGCGGCACGTTGGAGATGTCCTGGCCGTCGATCAGGATCCGCCCCTCGGTGGGCGTCTCGAACCCGGCCAGCATGCGCAGCAGGGTGGTCTTGCCGCAGCCCGACGGCCCGAGCAGGGCGAAGAACTCACCCTCCCTGATGCTCAGCGAGACGTTGTCCACCGCCGCCAGCTTGCCGAAGCGCTTGGTGACGTTCTCGAAGGTGATGATGGGTTTGGGTTCGGTCACTTGCTCATTCCCCCCGAAAACTTCAGCGCCCAAGGCCCCTCAGCGCATGAGGAACCTCCCCCTCTGGGGGAGGCGATCGCGCAGCGATCGGTGGGGGGCGTGATTGCGAGCTGTCCAACACGGGGGCGGTTGAAAACGTCCCCCCACCGGCCTTCGGCCGCCTCCCCCACGGGGGGAGGTTCCAATACGGCGAACCTCATGCCTTTTCCCCCCCATGCGCCCCGGCCGTCGCGGCCGGATCGCCCTGCAGCTTCAGCGCCACGGCGGTCAGGATCACGGTCAGCACGATCAGGATGGTCGAGGCCGCGTTGACCTCGGGCGTCACCGAGAAGCGCACCATCGAATAGACCTTCACCGGGAAGGTCACGGTGTCGGGCCCCGCCGTGAAGAAGGTGATGACGAAGTCGTCCAGGCTCAGCGTGAAGGCCAGCAGCGCCCCCGCCACCAGCGACGGCGTCATGTGCGGCAGGATCACGTCCTTGATGGTGCGGAATTCGCCGGCCCCGAGATCCCGGGCGGCCTCTTCCAGTTCGCGGTTGAAGCTGGCCATGCGCGCGCGCACCACCACCGCCACGAACGGGAACGAGAAGGTCACGTGGGCGATGATGATCGCCCCCAGGTTCAGCGGCCAGATCATCCCCTGCGGCCAGGGCAGCACCTTGGCGAAGAACACCAGCATGCCCACGCCCATGCAGATCTCGGGCACCACGATCGGCAGGGCCAGACCCCCGTCCACCACCGTCTTGCCCGGGAAGCGGAACCGCCAAAGGGCCAGGGCGACCATGGCCCCGAGCACGACGCTGAGCACGGTCGAGACCGCCGCGATGGTCAGGCTGTTGGCGAAGGCCTCGATCAGGCCGTCGTTGTTGAAGGCCTTCTCGTAGTATTTGAGGGTGAAGCCCTTCCAGACGATGTTGCGCCGGCTGTCGTTGAAGCTGAAGGCCATCAGGGCCACCAGCGGCGCGTAGAGGAAGATCCCCACGCCCGCCAGCCACAGCCGGATCGGCCAGCGGCGCAGATATTCGAGCGGACCGGGCGGCGAACGCTTGGTCATCCCACGCCCTCCTTCTTCTTGCCGCGCGACAGCAGGGCCTGCACGGCGATGGCGATGAAGGTCAGGTACATCAGCAGGAACGACAGGGCCGCGCCGAACGGCCAATCGTTGGCGCGCTTGAACTGGCGCTCGATGACGTTGGCGATCATCTGGCTGTCGGGGCCGCCCAGCAGGTCGGGCGTGAGGTACGCGCCGAGCGCCGGAATGAAGGTGATCAGGATCCCCGAGGCGATGCCCGGCAGGGCCAGCGGCACGACGATGCGGAACAGGGTGCGCAGGTGCCCGGCGCCGAGGTCGAGGCTGGCCTCCAGCAGCGACTTGTCCAGCCGGTCCAGGGCCGAATAGAGCGGCAGCACCATGAACGGCAGGTGCACGTAGACGAGGCCCAGGATCACCGCGAAATTGTTGTGCAGCAGCTCCAGCGGCTGGAACGCCCCCAGCGGCGCGATCTTGGAGGCCAGGGTCCAGATCCACTCGTAGCCCTGGTTGATGTAGCCCTCGGTGCGCAGCACGGCGATCAGGGCGTAGGTGCGGATCAGCAGGTTCGTCCAGAACGGCAGCATGACCAGCAGCAGCAGCCAGGTCTTGGCCTTCTGCGAGGCGAAGGTGATGGCCAGGGCCACCGGGAAGCCGATCACCAGGCACAGGGCCGTCGTCAGCGCCGCCACCCAGGCCGACTTGACGAAGATCTTCAGATACAGCGGCTCCAGCGCCCGGGCGTAGTTGGCGATCGTGCCGGTGAACGAGATCTCGGTCAGCCCGACATTGTGGCCGAAGCTGTAGGCCCAGACGATCGCCATCGGCGCGACGAAGAACACCACCAGCCAGACCAGCGGCGGTCCCAGCGCGGCGGCGAACACCGCCTTGGCCTTCTTCCAGCTCTGTTCCATGCCTTCCCCGCTCAAAAGTCGTCATCCCGGAAGCGCCGCAGGCGCTATCCGGGACCCAGGGGCGGTGCGCACGGCCCCTGGGTCCCGGCTCTTCGCTTCGCTACGGCCGGGATGACGGCCGTAACGCATGAACGACGATCAAGCCGCCCGCACGCGGGTGATGATCTCCTCGTAGAGGCTGGCCTTTTCCGCCCCCTCGAAGGCCCCGTATTCGCACTTGGACATGATGTCGGCGGGCGGGAAGATCACCTTGTTGTTCTTGTAGTCCTCCGGCATCAGCGCCTTGGCCGCGGCGTTGGGCGTCGGATAGAGGATGGTCTTGCTGATCGCGGCGCCGGCCTGGGCGTCCAGCAGGTAGTTGATGAACTTGTGCGCGTTGTTCGGACGCGGCGCGCCCTTCGGAATGCACAGGGTGTCGGAGTTGATCAGCGAGCCTTCCTTGGGCACGACGAAGTCGATGTCGTCGTCGTCCTTCATCGCCTGGGCGATGTCGCCGTTGTACTCGAGCACCACGTCCACCTCGCCCGACAGCAGCAGGTCCTGACCGTTGTCGTCGTGGAAGGCCTTCACGAACGGCTTCTGCTTGATCAGCATCTGCTCGATCTTCGGCAGCAGGTCGGCCGGGATGGCGTTGACCGAGTGGCCCAGGTACTTGGCCGACAGGCGCACCAGGTCGGCGCTTTCCGACAGCAGGCCGATCTTGCCGGCGTACTGGTTGCTGTCGAACAGCCACTTCCAGCTGTCGGGGACGCCCTTCACCTTGCTCTTGCGATAGCCGATGCCCAGCACCAGCCAGGTGTAGGGCATCGAGAACTTGCGGCCCTTGTCGTAGTCCGGATCCATGAAGGCCGGGTCGATGTTCTTGATGTTCGGGATCTTGGCGTGGTCCAGCGGCTCCAGCATGCCGGCCTCGGCCATGCGGGTGACGAATTCGTTGGACGGCACGATCACGTCGAAGCCCGGATTGCCCGCCTTCAGCTTGGCGAACAGTTCGTCGTTGGTGGCGAACAGGCTCATGTTGACGTCGACGCCCGTGGCCTTCTTGAAGTCGCCCAGGGTCGTCTCGCCGATATAGGTGTCCCAGTTGTAGAAGTTCAGCTTGTTCTCTTCGCCGCCGGCCTCGCCGGGCTTTGGCTTCTCGCCGCAGGCGGTGAACGACAGGCCGATGGCCGCCGCCCCGAAGGCGGTCAGCAGAGAGCGGCGCGATGCGCCCAGAATACGATTGCTCATGGCCTCGAAACTCCCTCTTTCGTTCGCATGAAGCGGACGAGGCCCCTTCCCCGCCGCCGGTTCAACCCAAAGCCTTACTTCCAACGCCCACGGTCAGGCGTTGCGCAGATACCAGTCATAGTCGAGCTGCGTGATCACCTCGAAGAACCGCGCCTGTTCGGTGCGCTTGACCGAGACGAACATCTCCACGAACCGCGCGCCCAGATAGTCGGCCAGCACGTCGGACTTCTCGAAGAGGTCGACGGCGGCGAACCAATTGGACGGCAGGCGCACGTTCTCCTTGGCCGCGGCGGCGTAGCCGTCGCCGACCACCGCCGCTCCCGGATCGATCCTGTTGGTGATGCCGTGGTGAGCGGCCGCCAGCAGCGTGGCCATCACCAGGTACGGATTGCCGTCGGCGCCGGCCACGCGGTGCTCGACGTGGCGCGTCGGCGCAGGCCCGGCCGGCACGCGCAGTGAAACCGTGCGGTTGTTGACGCCCCAGGTCGGGGCGACCGGCGCGTAGCTGTTGGCCTTGAAGCGGCGATAGCTGTTGGCGTTGGGCGCCAGGATGGCCATGCCCTCGCCCAGCAGCTGCTTCATGCCGCCGATGGCGTGCTTGAGCAGGTCGGAGCCTTCAGGATCCTCGGCGGCGCACAGGTTGTTCCCGTCCGCGTCGTTGAAGCTGACATGCACGTGGAAGCCGTTGCCCGCCCGGTCGACCCAGGGCTTGGCCATGAAGGTCGCCTCGCAGCCGTGGCGCAGGGCCACGCCCTTGGCGGCGCGCTTGTAGAGCACCGCGTCGTCGGCGGCGCGCAGGGCGTCGGGCTTGTGCTTGAGGGTCAGCTCCACCTGCCCCGGGGCGAATTCCGAGATCGCGCCTTCCAGCGGCACCCCGATCGTGTCGGCCGTGTCCCACAGCTCGCGCAGGAACGGGGCGTTGGCCTCCAGTTCAGGCAGGCCGTAGACTTGGATGCCGGTCGGTCGCTGGCCGGTCAGCACCGACTTGGCGGGCAAGAGCTCGCCGTTCGGGCCGCGCTCGATGTCGACGAGGTAGTATTCCAGCTCGCAGGCCGCGACCGGCGTCAGGCCGTCGGCGGCGTAGCGGTCGAGCACCCGTTGCAGAACGTGGCGCGGGTCCAGATCGTTGGGCGTGCCGTCCAGCTCGTACAGCGACAGCATCACCTGGGCGACGTCGGGACCGAGCCACGGCGCCAGGGTCAGGGTTCCCGGCACGGGCCGCGCGCGGCGGTCGGCGTCGCCGTCCTCCCAGACCAGGCCCGTGTCCTCGCAATCGGCCCCGACGGTGTCGACCACCAGGATCGAGCCCGGCAGGAACCGGCCGTAGTCGTAGATCGCCTGCAGCTCGTGCACCCGCAGGCGCTTGCCGCGCGGCACCCCGGTCATCGAGGTGAAGAACACCTCGACATATTTCACCTGCGGATGGGCGGCGAGGAAGTCGCGGCATTCGTCTGGAGAGGCGACACTCATTCAACCTCTCCCATAGGGAGAGGGAGGGGCCCATGCGCAGCATGGGAGGGTGAGGGGTTTCGACGGCGAAGGTTTACCCCCTCACCCTCCCACCGCTTCGCGGCGGGCCCCTCCCTCTCCCCTTGGGAGAGGTGGTCCGTAAGCGACCTCACCATCAATTCACCTCCCCGACAGCTGCCGCGAATCCGTCGATCGCCGCGACCAGCCGGTCCACCGCCGCGTCTTCGGTGACGGGCGAGACCAGCATCATGTTGTGGAAGGGCGCGATCAGCGCCCCTCGGTTGATCAGCCACAGATGCAGCGCTTCCACCGCATCGTGGTCCAGAACTTTCCGCATGGCGGCGGCGTCGCGCGGCGGCGGGTCGGCGAAGACCAGCTCCACCCGCGCGCCCACATGCACCACCGACCACGGCAGGCCCCGCGCCGCGATGACGCCGCGCAGGCCGGCCACCAGCCGCTCCGCGCCGGCCAGCATCTTGGCATAGGCCGAGTCGGTCATCACTTCGGACAGCATGGCCCGCATGGCCGCCATGGCCAGGGCGTTGCCCGACAACGTCGTGCCGATCCCCGACTGACCCGGTCCGATACGCGCCTGGGCCTCGTCCATCCGCGCCGACAGCTCGGCCGTCACGCCCCAGACGGCGGCCGGCACGCCGCCGGCCACGGCCTTGCCCAGCACGAAGACGTCGGGCTCCAACCCATGCGCCTTGGTGTAGCCGCCGGGGCCGGTCGAGATGGTGTGGGTCTCGTCGATGACCAGCAGGGTCCCGGCCTCGCGGGTCAGCCGGCGCAGGGCGTCGTGGAAGTCCGCGTCCGGCAGGATCATCCCGCAGTTGGTCATCACCGGCTCGGCCAGCACGGCGGCGACGTCGCCGGGAGCCAGGGCCGCTTCCAGCGCCGCCAGATCGTTGAACGGCGCGACGCGGGTCGTGGCCGTCAGGTCCTGCACCTGACCCAGCAGGCCGGGCTTCATGACCGCCGCGCCGTCCTTCAGCACCACGAAGGCGTCTTCGACCATGCCGTGATAGCAGCCGTCGAACACCAGTACGACCGGCCGCCCCGTCACCGCCCGCGCCCAACGGATCGCCGCGCGGTTGGCGTCGCTGGCCGTTGTCGCCGCCTGCCACAGCGGCAGGCCGAAACGCTCGGCCAAGAGCTTGCCGACGATCACCGCCGAAGCGGTCGGCAGCATGAACCCGGCCCCACGTTTAGCTTGGTCGGCGACGGCGGCGGCCACCGAGGCGTCGCCATGGCCGAACATCGACGGCGTGTCGCCCAGGCAGAAGTCATCGTAGAGCTTGCCGTCGACATCGGTGACCTGCGCCCCCACGCCCTGGGCGGCGAAGATCGGCGACGGGCAGGCCCAGTCGCCCATCCAGTGCATCGGAACCCCGCCCCGCCAGACGGCCGAGGCCGCCTTGGCCATCGCCACGCTGCGCGGATGCTCGGCCAGGAACCGCGCGCGCTCGGCGGCGATCAGGCCTTCCATCGTCGAACGCGTGGCGACGGCTGCGCTCATGCCACCCCGCCGAAGCACAGGTACTTGGTCTCGAAATACTCATCGAGGCCCTCGGACGAACCCTCGCGGCCCAGGCCCGACTCCTTGACCCCGCCGAACGGCGCCACCTCGGTCGAGATCAGGCCTTCGTTGATGCCGACCATGCCCGCCTCGATGGCCTCGGCCACGCGCCAGCAGCGGCCGACGTCGCGGCTGTAGAAATAGGCCGCCAGGCCGAAGGGCGTGGCGTTGGCCAGGGCGATCGCCTCGTCCTCGGTGTGGAACTTCACGATCGGCGCGACGGGGCCGAAGATCTCCTCGTTGAACAGCCGCATGTCCGGCGTGACGTCGATCAGGACCGTCGGCGAGAAGAAGCGCTCGGGGTTATAGGGATCTTCGCCGCCGCCGATAGTGGCTTGCGCCCCGGCCAGAAGGGCCTCGTTAACGAGGCCGCCGATCTTGCGCATGGCCTTTGCATTGATGACCGGGCCGATCTGCACGCCTTCGGTCATGCCGTTACCGACCTTCAGGGCCGCCACCTTCTCGGTCAGCCGCGCCACGAAGGCGTCGTGGATGCCGGCCTGCACGATCAGGCGGTTGGCGCAGACGCAGGTCTGGCCGGTGTTGCGGTATTTGCTGGCGATCGCCCCATCGACGGCGGCCTCCAGGTCGGCGTCGTCGAAGACGATGAAGGGCGCGTTGCCGCCCAGTTCCAGCGACAGCTTCTTCATCGTGCCGGCGCACTGGCCGTAGAGCACCTTGCCCACCGGGGTCGAGCCGGTGAACGACAGCTTGCGCACCCGGCCGTCCTCGCACAGGGCCTTGCCGATGGCCGAGGCGTCGGTGCCGGTGACGACGTTGAGCACGCCGGCCGGCACGCCCGCCTCGACGGCCAGCCGGGCGATGGCCAGAGCGCACAGCGGCGTCTCGGCGGCCGGCTTGACCACCACCGTGCAGCCGGCCGCCAGGGCCGGGCCGACCTTGCGGGTGATCATGGCGATCGGGAAGTTCCACGGAGCGATCGCCGCGCACACCCCGATCGGCTGCTTGATCGAGGCCAGGCGCTTCTTGGGATCCGGCGTCGGGATGGTGTGGCCGTAGCCGCGCTTGGCCTCCTCGGCGAACCAGTCGATGAACGACGCGCCATAGGCTACCTCGCCCTTCGACTCCGCCAGCGGCTTGCCCTGCTCGGCCGTCATCAGCCGGGCCAAGTCGTCGGCGTGGGCGAGCATCAGGTCGCTCCACCGGCGCAGGATCGCCCCACGCTCCTTGGCCGTCCGCGCCGCCCAGCCCGGAAACGCCCGGTGCGCGGCTTCGATGGCGATCCGCGTCTCGGCCGCGCCCAGTTCGGCGACCTCGGCGATCGTCTCGCCGTCGGCCGGATTGGTGACGGCGAAGGTCGCGTCGCCCTCGATCCAGAGGCCGTCGATCAGGGCGGCGGTTTCGACAAGGTTCAGGGCGGTCATATGGGCTACCTCAGCGTCACGGACACCGACTTCAGGTCGGCGTACTTGTGCAACGCATGAAGGCTGCGGTCACGGCCGAAGCCCGACTGCTTGAAGCCCCCGAACGGCATGGTGATGTCGCAGGCGTCCCAACCGTTGACCCAGACGAGCCCCGCCTTCAGCTTCCGCGCGCCCTTGAGCCCGCGATTGATGTCGCTGGTCCACAGGCCGGCGGCGAGGCCGTAGACCGTGTCGTTGGCCAGGGCGAAGGCCTCTTCCTCGCCCGTGAAGCTCAGCACGCCCAGGACGGGTCCGAACACCTCTTCCTTGGCCAGGCGGTGCTCCGGCTGCACGCCGTCGAAGACGGTCGGCTCGACATAGAAGCCGCCGGTCTCCGTGCGCACTTGGTTCCCGCCGAGCACGGGATCGCCGCCCTCCTCGCGGGCCTTGTCGATATAGCCGAGCGCGGTCTTCATCTGCCGCTCGCTGACCATGGCCCCGAAGCCGGTCTCCGGATCCAGCGGATCGCCGACCTGGATGGTGCGCGCCACCGCGACCACCTTCTCGAGGAACTCGTCCTTGATCGAGGCCTCGACCAGCAGACGCGAGGCGGCGGTGCAGACCTCGCCCTGGTTATAGAACACGCCCCAGGCGGCGGCCTGGGCGGCCGCATCCAGGTCCGGGCAGTCGGCGAAGACGATCTGGGGCGACTTGCCGCCCAGCTCCAGCGACACGCGCTTGAGATTGCTCTGGGCCGCATATTCCATCAGCCGCCGGCCGGTCGGACCCGAGCCGGTGAAGGCGATCATGTCGACGTCCATCGACCGCGCCAGGGCCTGGCCGGCGATCGCCCCGAAGCCGGGGATCACGTTGAGCACCCCTGCCGGGAGCCCAGCTTCCAGGGCCAGTTCACCCAGCTTCAGCGCCGTCAGCGGCGACTGCTCGGCGGGCTTGAGGACCACCGAATTGCCCATCGCCAGGGCCGGAGCGACCTTCCACATCGCCATGTGCAGCGGGAAGTTCCACGGCACGATCGCCCCGATCACGCCCAGCGGCTCGTGGGTGGCGAAGCTCAGCCGATCGGCCGGCGAGGCGCCGACCTCGCCATAGACCTTGTCCAGCGCCTCGGCGTACCAGCGGGTAGTGTTGATCGCGAGCGGGATGTCGACACTGCGCGCGTCGCGGATCGGCTTGCCGACGTCCAGGCTCTCCAGCAGGGCCAGCTCCTCGGCGTCGCGCTCCATCAGCTCGGCCAGGCGGAACAGCACCTTCTTCTTCTGGCGCGGATGCAGGTCGCGCCAGCGGCCGTCCTCGAAGGCGGCGCGGGCGGCGGCCACGGCGCGCTCGACGTCGGCCATGTCGCAGGCGGCCACCCGGTTCAGCACCCTGCCGTCGCGCGGCCCGACATTGGGGAACGTCCCGCCCGAGGCCGCCTCGACCAAGGCGCCGTCGATCACCGCCCGCCCGGGAAGGGCCAGGCGACGCAGCTGTTCGGAGATGGACGCGGGAACGGTCACGCGAAGGGCCTCATCGAATTGTGATCACAGTTTGCGCCGCCATCGACCCTGTCAAGCCGGACTCGGCGCCAACCGCCGCCCGCATCTTGTCCATGCCTTCGGAGAGGTCAGCGGCGATGGCGCGGCGGGCGCCGTCGGCGTCGCGGGCCTTCAGGGCGTCCATGGCCTCGGCGTGACGGTCGGCGGGCAGGCTGCCGGTGCCGACCCGGCCGAACACCACCCGCATGAACGGCCCGATCTGCAGCCACAGCCCGCCGGCCATGGCCAGCAGCACCTCGGCCTCGGCCCGCTCGTAGATGGCGAAGTGAAAGGCGTGGTTGGCGACCATGTAGCCGTCGACGTCGCCGACGCGCAGGGCGTCTTCCAGGTCCTGGTCGATAAGCTTCAGCTTGCGCACCAAGGCTTCGTCGGCCCTGGGCGCGGCGCGGGCGGCCAGTTCCGGCTCGATCCACTGCCGCGCCAGCTCCAACTGCTCCAGCCGTTCGGCGCTCAGCGACGGGACGGACAGACGCTTGTTGGCCGGGTTGATGGCCAGGGCCCGCTCGGCGACGAGCCGGCGCACCGCGTCGCGCACCGGCATGGGGCTGACCCCCAGCTCGGCCGCCAGGCTGCGCAGGGAAACTCCGACGCCCGGAGCGATCTTGCCGGTGATCAGGGCCTGACGGATGGAGTCGTAGACCTGGTCATGCACCGCCGTGGAATCGGCCAGGGGACGGCGCGTTTTCGGCTCGGCCATGTCCCCTCCTCTCCGCGACGCATTCCAGGGCTTGCCAGCTAGCCGATAATTGCGATCACAATGCAAGGTCTCGCGAAGGACCTCGCTCATGCCCGACTTCGGCGCCAACGACCTCGACGCCTACTGGATGCCGTTCACGCCCAACCGGCGGTTCAAGGCCAATCCGCGCCTGCTCGCCAGCGCCAAGGGCATGCACTACGCCACGCCCGACGGCCGCCAGATCCTCGACGCCACCTCGGGCCTGTGGTGCGTCAACGCCGGCCATGGCCGCGAGCAGATCACCGAGGCCATCCGCAAGCAGGCCGGCGAGCTGGACTATGCGCCGAGCTTCAACCTCGGCCACCCGCTGGCCTTTTCCTTCGCCTCGCGCCTGGCCCAGGTGACGCCCAAGGGCCTGGACCGGATCTTCTTCACCAACAGCGGCTCGGAGTCGGTCGACACCGCCCTGAAGATAGCGCTGGCCTATCACCGCGCCCGCGGCAAGGGGACCAAGACCCGGCTGATCGGCCGCGAGCGCGGCTATCACGGCGTCGGCTTCGGTGGGATCTCGGTGGGCGGCATCCCCAAGAACCGGATGTATTTCGGCTCCCTGCTCACCGGCGTCGACCACCTGCCCCACACCCATGGCGTCCCCGAGAACCTGTTCAGCCAGGGCCTGCCCAAACACGGCGCACACCTGGCCGACGACCTGGAACGGATCGTCGCCCTGCACGACGCCTCCAACATCGCCGCCGTCATCGTCGAGCCGGTCGCGGGCTCGACCGGCGTGCTCGTGCCGCCCGAGGGCTACCTGCAGAAGCTGCGGGCGATCTGCGACAGGCACGACATCCTGCTGATCTTCGACGAGGTGATCACCGGCTTCGGCCGGGTCGGCGCGCCCTTCGCCGCCGACCGCTTCGGCGTGACGCCCGACCTGCTGTGCATGGCCAAGGGCCTGACCAACGCCGCCGTGCCGGCCGGCGCCGTGGCCGCCAGCACCGCCATCTACGAGGCCATGCTCGACGGCGCCGACAGCCCCATCGAGCTCTTCCACGGCTACACCTATTCGGGCCACCCGCTGGCCTGCGCGGCGGGCCTGGCGACGCTGGAGATCTACCAGAACGAGGGCCTGTTCGAGCGCGCCCTGGCCATCGAGCCCTACTGGCGCGCCGCCGTCCATTCGCTGGCCGACGCCCGCCACGTGATCGACATCCGCGACTTTGGCCTGATCGCCGGCATCGAGCTTTCGCCCCGCCCCGGCGCGCCGACGGCCCGGGCCATGGAGGCCTTCGAGGCCGCCTTCGACCAGGGCCTGCTGATCCGCGTAACCGGCGACATCATCGCCCTGTCGCCGCCGCTGATCATCGAGGAGGCCCAGATCGACCGCGTGGTGGAAACGATCCGAAAAGTGCTTGCCGCCGTCGACTGAACGGCGCGAGCATTCGGGCGACCTCGGAGTCCCCGCACATGCTGCCCGCCCTCGTCGCCGCCTGGCTTCTCGCCGGCGGCTCGCCCTCGGAGATGGCCGTCCCGCCGCCGCCGACCTACGTCTCGGCGGAGCATGGCCTGACGTTCCGAACGCCTCCGGGCGTCTTCAACTGCCGTCTCCCGGCCGATTGGACCGGGGCCGATCACGGCGTGACGCTGTTCCTGAAGCCGGTTTCCTGCGCCGTCGCCGTCGGCGACGCCGAGCCGCCCAAGGACCTGGCGTTCATCGCGGTCTATTACGGCTACGCCGTGGGCGAGGACGCGCCGCCCGAGCCGCCCTGCGACAAGGTCGCCGTGATGCGCCTGTTCGACGCCGACCAGCCGGTGTGCCGCCGGACCGACGCGACCGGCGTGACCTCATATGCCATCGAAACCACCTATCGCGGCGAAGACGGCGCCCGCGACCTCGTTCTCTCCCTGACCACCCCCCCCCGGGCGCCTGCAAGGCGACCTCGGGACGCTCCGGGTTCTGGCCGCCTCGTTGCGGACCTGCACCATGAGCTGGCGCAACGGCCGCAAGACCTTCACCACCGGCGCCGGCCCCGCCTGCCCCAAGACCGGGCGGTACTGAGGGACCACTCCTCCCGTAAAATCCCCGCGAAAGCGGGGACCCAGGTGTTTTATCGTCGAGCGCCTTGGGTTTCAGAAAAAGCCTGGGTCCCCGCTTTCGCGGGGATTTTACGGAGTGGCGGAGAACACCCGCGCCAGCGGATCCTTACGCCTTCAGCCGCAGCACGTTGTCCACCGACCGCTCGGCCACCGGCAGCGGCGTGTCCACGGCCTGGCGCTGCACCAGGCAGCCGTACCAGCCCAGGCCCTTGTAGGTCTCGTACCCCGGGGTCAGGGCGTAGCCGATCGTGCGATCGCCCTCGGCGTAGCTGCCCATCGAGCCGTGCGAGGTGTCGAGCTTGAAGGTCTCCACCAGCACGCCCTGCCCGTCCGAGGCGGCCAGCACCCGGTGGTTCTGGTCGAGCAGCAGCACGCGCGAGCGGCTCTTTTCCTCGTCGGTCATGCGCACGCCATCGACGATGGCCTGGGCCTGCGGGCGCCAGTCGAAGTGAACGCCCAGCACGCCGATCACCTTGCCCTTGGCCTCGCCGCCCTCGCGGATGGCGGTGGCGTAGGTGGCGACCGGGGCGTCGTCGAGCAGGCGCTGGCGGGCGATGTCGGCCACGGCGAAGTCATCGCCGCTCTTGGTGCGCATGGCTTCCTGGAACCACGAGTCGTTGGCGACCGACGCGCCCTGCACGCCGCGGTACTTGTCGGGCCGGCCGCTGGCGATCACCCGCCCGGCCGCGTCGCAGATCCACAGGTCCAGATAGACGGTGTAGGCGTCGAGAATGACGCGCAGGCGCTGGCTGGCGTAGTCGGCGGCCTCGCGCGACGGAGCCACGGCGCAGTCGACAACAGCGCTGTCGGTGGCCCACCAGCGCACGTCGCAGGTGCGCTCATAGAGGTTGCGGTCGATGATCTCGATGGCGTTCAGAGCGAGATCCGCCAGGCGCTGGCCGCGCAGGTGCGACAGGATCGCCCCGCCGATGGCGGTCAGTTCGTCGAGGTCGGCGCGCACCTGACTTTCCAGGGCCCCGGCCACCTCGTCGATCTGGGTGGAGATCTTCTTGAACTCCTCGGCGACGATGGCGAAGCCCTTGCCGGCCTCGCCCGCGCGGGCGGCGACGATCAGGGCGTTGATGGCCAGCATCTTGGCCGCGCGGTTGACGGTCGAGATCTCGCCGATCTTCTGGCCGGCGACGATGCTCAGCCGCTCGGACAGGTCGAGGATGCGCTCCGGGCGGAGGGTGGATTCTTCGACGGACATGGATGCTCCCCCCCGGGAACGCGAATCGAAAGCTCCGGTAAGGTTGACACCAGCGTCAGGTTTCCACCGCCCATTTCAGAAGGAAACTTCGCGTGGCGAGGGAACGGGCGAATAGCAGCCCCTGAATCGCACAGCTTTCGAGCAGAGATTGCCCAAACAATCCGCATAACAGCGTTATCCATCAACCAAGCGTCACAAGGGGCTTGGCGGCAACACCTTATGACACCGGTGGACATTTCTCGGAGAGGCGGGCAGGGTCGCCTCGCCAGGACGAGACGCGATCGACGCTCGCCGGCCTTCGGGGAGAGATACGCCGCCATGACCATCCGCCCTATCCTCCCGCGCCTGCTCGCCGGCGCCGCGGCGCTGACCCTGCTCGGCGGCGCAGCCCAGGCCATGAGCCAGACCCTGGCCTTCCCCGGCGCCGAGGGCGCGGGCCGGCTGTCGCAGGGCGGCCGCGGCGGGGCGGTGATCAAGGTCACCAACCTGGAGGATTCCGGCCCCGGCTCGCTGCGCGCCGCCGTCGAGGCCAAGGGGCCGCGCACCGTGGTGTTCGACGTGGCCGGCACGATCCAGCTGAAATCGGACCTGAAGATCAGCGAGCCGCGCATCACCATCGCCGGCCAGACCGCGCCGGGCGGCGGGATCACCGTGCGCGACCACACCCTGGTCGTCGCCGCCGACGACGTGGTCATCCGCTTCGTCCGCTCGCGCCTGGGCGACGAGAGCAAGACCGAGAGCGACGCCATCTGGATCAACAAGGGCCGGCGGATCATCCTCGACCACGTCTCGGCCAGCTGGTCGGTGGACGAGACCCTGTCGGCCTCGGCCCGCTACGGCGAGGAGGGCCAGGGCTTCTTCGACCTGACCGTCCAGTGGTCGATCATCGCCGAGTCCATGGCCCACTCGCTGCACGCCAAGGGCGACCACGGCTATGGCAGCCTGATCCGCGGCGGCATGGGCTCGAAGATCAGCTTCCACCACAATCTGTGGGCCAGCCACATGGCCCGCATGCCTCGGCCCGGCAACTACGACGGCCCCGACAAGGATACGGTCGGCGCCCTCTTCGATTTCCGGTCGAACGTCTTCTACAACTGGGGCAAGGGCTATGCCGGCTACGACGCCGACAAGGCGGCGCTGGCGGCCTACAACTTCGTCGACAACGCCTATGCGCCCGGTCCCAGCAGCGGCAAGCCCGTGGCCTTCCAGGAAAGCAACACGCTGGCCCGCGCCTATTTCGCCGGCAACAGCATGGCCGGGGCGGTTCCGGCCGACCCCTGGAGTCTGGTGACCTTCACCATCCCCGAGCCCGCCGGCTATCGTCAGGCCGCGCCGATCGAGGTCGCGCCGGTGACGCCCGAGCCGGCCGACAAGGCCTATGACCGTGTGCTGGCCGACGCCGGCGCCTCGGTGTTCCGCGACAGCGTCGACGCCCGGATCGTGGCGGGAGTGCGCGACCGCACCGGGACGGTGATCAACAGCCAGAAGGACGTCGGCGGCTGGCCCGCCCTGCCCGCCGGCAAGCCAGCGCCTGACAGCGACGGCGACGGCATGCCCGACGCCTGGGAAAAGGCCCACGGCCTAAACCCGAAAAGCGCCGCCGACGGCCCGGCCCTGGCCAAGGACGGCTCGGGCTACACCAACCTGGAGCTCTATCTGGCCGACGCCGCGCGCCGGCGCGGTTGACGCACGGATCGCGCCCAGGCGAGCTAGCGGCTCAACGCGAGGGCGAACCATGCTCAAGTACCTGGATACCGTTCGAGAACTGCTGATCGTCTATGTGGTCATGCTGCTGGCGGCCGCGGGGTCCTACGCCTTCTTCGAGGGCAAGACCTATCTCGACGGGATCTGGTGGGCCTGCGTCACGGCCACGACGGTCGGCTATGGCGACATGTACCCGGCCACGCTGGGCGGGCGCATCACGGCCGTGGCGCTGATGCACGTGACCCTGCTGCTGATCCTGCCCCTGCTGATCGGCAACATCTGCTCGCGCTGCATCAAGGACGCCAACGAGTTCAGCCACGCCGAGCAGGAGGAGCTGAAGGCGACCCTGGCGCGGCTGGAGGCCAAGCTCGACGGGAAGACCTAGCCGGCCTCCAGGCACGCCTCGCGCAGCCGGGCCAGGGCCTTGGGCGTGTCCTTGCGCAGGCCCGCGCGCAGCAAGGCCTTGGGGATCACCCAGTCCACGGCCAGGCGGTTTTCGTAGAACACCCGCGTGCCCGCGCCGCCGGCCAGGGGCTGCAGCCGCCATTCGCCCTCCTCGGCCTTCAAGTCGCCCTCGACCAGCCGGAAACGGATGCGACGCCGCCCCTCGTAGTCCGAGCGGAAGACGATGCGCATGCGGGGGAAGAACAGGCTCTTGCGGGTGACGTGCTCGCGGACGTCCCAGCCCCGCTTCTGGTCGCCGGACAGCACGGCGCAGCGTTCGAGATTGGTGATCATCCGCGCCGCGCTGGCGCAGTCGGTCAGCACGGCCCAGACGTGGTCGGGCGGAGCGGCGATGTCGATCACCCCGCGCACCTGGCCGCCGGTCGCCCCGGCCGGATCGGGCGAGACCTCGGCATGGGCCTCGCCGCGCGCCAGGCTGGCCCGCGCTTCCGGCGACAGCTCGAAGGCGCTCGCCGGGCCGGCGACGACAAAGGCCAGAACCAGGATCGATATCGTCCGCAACGGCGTCTCCAGGCTCGTCCCCGAAGACAGTTACGTATCCGCCAGGCGATCAGATGCGGGTCAGCCGACCCGCTTCATGCCGAGGATCTGGACCGGCGCCTTGAGCATCTCGTCCTTCATCGCCTCGGTGTAGGCCGGACCGCCCGTGGGCATGGCCAGGATCTTCTTCACGATCGGCAGGCCCTCGACCACGGTTCCGAAGGCCGCGAAGCCGAGGTTGTCGCCTTTGGCGCCCGGATGGGCGTCGAGATAGGGCATGGCGCTGGCGCAGATGAAGAAGTCGCAGGTGGCCGTGCCCGGCGCGTTGCGGGCCAGCGAGATCGTGCCCGGCTTGTGGCGCAGGCCGGTCTGGGCGGTGCTCTCGTGGGCGATGGGGGCGAAGCGCCGCGCGCGCTGCGGCGGCGCGCCCTGGATCGAGCCCGCGCCCTTGACGCCCTTGGTCCGCGAAGCGCGATAGAAGGTCCCGCCGTCGTACTTGTTGGCGTCGACATAGCGCAGGAAATTGGCCGCGGTGATCGGGGCCTTCTTGTCCTCCAGCTCGACGACGATCAGGCCGGCGCTGGTCTGGATGGCCACCTTCGGCTTGCCAGCCGCCAGAGCCAGGCCCGGCGTGGCGACCACCAGGCCGGCGGCGCCGATCAGGGTGCGGCGGGCGATGTCGGTCATGGTCGGGGCCTCTCCTACGCTGAACCGCTGGCTTAGCCGCCCGCCAGCCGGCCGTCGACCATTCAGAACGGCCGGTCGATCAGACGGTCATAGGCCCGCTTCAGCAACAGGCTCCGCACGGCCCAGACAAGTCCGGCCACAAGCGCAATGATCAGGAGGAACAGGATCACGAAGACCCATCCCCTGGCGTCGCTTTCGGCGAAGAAGAAAACACGCGCCAGCACCGGGACGCCGACCGTCCCCAGCGTCGCCCCGAAGGCCTTGAGGAACGCGGTCACCGGCCCGTCGGGCTCCTTCAGAAGCTGCGCCATGCCACGATCTCAATCCTTCCCCCAGCCCCCGCCGCCGGGCGTCTCGATGACCACGCGGTCGCCGGCCGCGACCTGCGCCTCGTCGGTCGCCGCCAGAGCCTGGACCGTCCCGTCCGCCCGCTCGATCCGCGCCAGGCCCAGCGCCCCGCTCGCCCCGCCGTGCAGGCCGAACGGCGGCACGCGGCGGCGGTTGGACAGCAGGGTCACCGTCATCGGCTCGCGGAAGCCGATGGTGCGCACCACCCCGTCGCCGCCCCGATGCTCGCCGGCCCCGCCCGAGCCCCGGCGGATCGAGAAGGCCTCGACCCGCACCGGATAGCGGGTCTCCAGCACTTCCGGATCGGTCAGGCGGCTGTTGGTCATGTGGGTCTGCACCGCGTCGGCGCCGTCGAAATCCGGCCCCGCCCCGGCCCCGCCGCAGATGGTCTCGTAATACTGCCGCCGCTCGTCGCCGAAGGTGAAGTTGTTCATCGTGCCCTGGGCGGCCGCCATGACGCCCAGCGCGCCATAGAGGGCGTCGACCACCACCTGGCTGGTCTCGACGTTTCCGGCCACCACCGCCGCCGGATAGCGGGGTTTGAGCATCGAGCCCTCGGGAATGACCAGCTCGACCGGCCGCAGGCAGCCGTCGTTCATCGGGATCTCGTCGTCCACCAGGGTGCGGAAGACGTAAAGCGCCGCCGCCCGGCAGATCGAGGCCGGAGCATTGAAGTTGGTCGGGACCTGGTCGCTGGTGCCAGTGAAGTCGACGCGGGCGGTCCGCGCGGCCTGGTCCACCGTGATCGCCACCTTCACCACGCTGCCGTCGTCGAGTTCGTAGGCGAAGGCGCCGTCCTCGAGCTTCGCCAGCACCCGGCGCACGGCCTCCTCGGCGTTGTCCTGCACGTGGGCCATGTAGGCTTCGACGACCTCCTGGCCGAACTCGGCGACGAGGCCCGTCAGGCTCTCTGCCCCGCGCGCGCAGGCGGCGACCTGGGCCTTGAGGTCGCCGATGTTCTGGTCGGGATTGCGGGCCGGCCACTTGCCCGAGGCGAGCAGGGCGCGGGTCTCGGCCTCCAGGAACCGTCCGCCCTCGACCAGCAGGAAGTTCTCGATCAGCACCCCCTCCTCCTCGACCGTCCGGCTGCCCGGCGGCATCGAGCCCGGCGTGATGCCGCCGATGTCGCCCTGGTGACCGCGCGCGGCGACGTAGAACAGCAAGGCCCCCGCCGTATCGAACACCGGCATGACCACCGTCACGTCCGGCAGGTGGGTGCCGCCGGCGTAAGGCGCGTTCAGCATGTAGACGTCGCCGGGCTTCATGCCCCGGCCGTCATGGCTGCGGCCGTCGCGGATCGCCCGCACGCTGTCGCCCATCGAGCCCAGGTGCACCGGCATGTGCGGGGCGTTGGCGATCAGGTTGCCGTCGCGGTCGAACAGAGCGCAGGAGAAGTCCAGCCGCTCCTTGATGTTCACCGAATAGGCGGTGTTCTGCAGGGCGAACCCCATCTCCTCGGCCACGGCCATGAAGAGGTTGTTGAACACCTCCAGCATCACCGGATCGGCTTCCGTGCCGGCGGCGCGGCGCGGGGCCAGGGCCTCGACGCGGTCGAGGATCAGGTTCAGGTGCGCATCGACCTTGGCCCGCCAGCCGGGCTCGACGACGGTGGTCCCGGTAGCCTCGCGGATGATGGCGGGACCCGACACCTCGGAGCCCTCGGCCAGCCGCTCGCGATCGAAGACGGGCGTCGCGTGGACCTCGCCGACCATGCGGATATCGGCCGTGGTCAGGGCGACCGGATCGCCCTTGGAAGCGCCGGACTCAAAATCCGGTTCCGAACCGGCGTCGGCATGGCCGATCGCCTCGACGCTCAGGGTTTCGACCACCAGCGGCGTCGCCGGCGAGACGAAGCCGAAGCGGCGCTGGTGCAGGGTCTCGAAGGCGGTTTTCACGCCTTCCGCGTCAGTCAGCGGCACGCGCAGCGGCGTATCCGTGCCGGCGTACTTCACCAGCAGAGCCGCCTCGGTTTCGACCGTCACCAGCGGCGCGTCCTGGGCGCGCAGGGCGGCCTCGGCCTCGGCGGCGAGGACGGCGGCGCGGGCCGGCAGGGTGCCGGCGGCCTCGTCGAGGCGCTGCTCGACCGTGGTCTCGCGCAGCAGACGCAGGTCGGCCAGACCCATGCCATAGGCGCTGAGCACCCCTGCGAATGGGTGGATCATCACCGTCTTCATGCCCAAGGCGTCGGCCACCAGGCAGGCGTGCTGGCCGCCCGCCCCGCCAAAGCAGGCCAGGACGTAGCGGGTGACGTCGTAGCCGCGCTGGATCGAGATCTGCCGCACGGCTTTCGCCATGTTCTCGACGGCGATCGTCAGGAAGCCCTCGGCGATCTCGGCGGGGGTCATGGCGCGGCCGGTGGCCGCCGCGATCTCGCCGGCCAGGACTTCGAAGCGCTCGACGACGACGTCGCGGTCCAGCGGCTGGTCGGCGTTGGGACCGAAGACGTGGGGGAAGAATTCGGGCTGCAGCTTGCCCAGCATGACGTTGCAGTCGGTCACCGTCAGCGGCCCGCCGCGCCGATAGCAGGCCGGCCCAGGATTGGCCCCGGCGGAGGCCGGTCCCACCCGCAGCCGCGCGCCGTCGAACGAGCAGATCGAGCCGCCGCCGGCCGCCACGGTGTGGATGTTCATCATCGGGGCGCGCATCCGCACACCGGCCACCACCGTCTCGTAGGCCCGCTCGTACTCGCCGGCGTAGTGACAGACGTCGGTCGAGGTGCCGCCCATGTCGAAGCCGATAACGCGGGTGAAGCCCGCCTCGGCCGCCGTCTTGGCCATGCCCACCACGCCGCCAGCCGGGCCGGACAGGATGGCGTCCTTGCCCCGGAAGGCGCGGGCGTCGGTCAGGCCGCCGTTCGACTGCATGAAGAAGAGGCGCGTCTCCTCGCCCAGCCGCGAGGCCACCTGGTCGACATAGCGGCGCAGGATCGGCGACAGATAGGCGTCGACCACCGCCGTGTCGCCCCGCCCGACCAGCTTCATCAACGGGCTGACCTCGTGGCTGGCCGAGACCTGGGTGAAGCCGATCTCGCGGGCGATGGCCGCGACGCGGGCCTCGTGGTCGGTGAATCGGAAGCCGTGCAGCAGCACGATGGCCACGGCCCGGAAACCGGCGTCATAGGCGGCCTGCAAGCCTTCGCGGGCGGCGGCTTCGTCCAGCGGACGCACCACCTCGCCATCCACGCCGATGCGCTCGTCGATCTCGACGACGCGGGTGTAGAGGGCCTCAGGCTTGACGATGTTGCGGTCGAACAGCTTGGGCCGGGCCTGCTGGCCGATGCGCAGGGCGTCGGCGTGGCCCTTGCTGATCGCCAGCAGCGTCGGCTCGCCCTTGCGTTCGAGCAGGGCGTTGGTGGCCACCGTGGTGCCCATCTTCACCGCCTCGACGCTCCCGCCGCCGCCCTGCTCCAGCAGGGCGCGAACGCCAGCGACAGCGGCGTCCTCATACTGCTCGGGATTTTCCGACAGCAGCTTGTGGGTGACCAGCCGCCCGTCCGGCCGGCGGGCGACGATGTCGGTGAAGGTGCCGCCGCGATCGATCCAGAATTCCCAACCGGTCGCGCGCGGGTCTTCGAGGGTCATGGGGCGGGAGACTCCGGAACGTTCGTCCCGTGAATAGCTCCCGCCCCCGCCTACGTCATTACTTGAAGAGCCCCAGCAGCGTCGCGACGCCCCAGAGGCCCAGGCCGAGGAAGATCAGCGCCGCGCCGATGCGCACATACTTCAGCGGCACGATCTTGGTCGCCGCCTCGCCCAGATAGACGGCCGGCACGTTGGCCAGCATCATGCCCAGGGTGGTGCCGGCGGCCACCAGCGGCACGTTGTGGAACTGCGCGCCCAGGGCCACCGTGGCGATCTGGGTCTTGTCGCCCATCTCGACCAGGAAGAAGGCCACGGCCGTGGTCAGGAACACGCCATAGCGGCCCACCGCCCCGCCGTCCTCGTCGTCGGCCTTGTCGGGGATCAGCGCCCAGGCGGCCATGGCGATGAACGACAGGGCGATCACCCACTGGAACCAGGCGCCTTGCAGATATTGCGCGACCAGCGAACCGGCGAGCGCCGCCAGGGCGTGGTTCAGCAGGGTGGCGACCAGAATGCCGAGGATGATCGGGATCGGCTTCTTGAAGCGCGTGGCCAGGATGATGGCCAGAAGCTGGGTCTTGTCGCCGATTTCGGCCACGGCCACGACCAGGGTCGAGACGAGCAGGGATTCCATGAAACACCGTTGCGGGGCCGAGCGCAGACAAGACGACAGCGACCGTTTCCCCGCCCAGCCCGGACGGGAAACGACGCCGTTGGTCTCGCCAAGAAAGCTGTCGGTGCTTCCTTCACCCGCGCCATGGTCCCGAAAGACCAAGTATGTTGACGACGGGCCCCGCTGATAGGCGCGGGCGGCTACTCCCCAAAGGGTGAGGGGCGTTTAGCCGGAGCCGCCCGCCGGATCAAGCAGAGAGCCATTCGCAAGTGTCGCAGTGGTCGGCTGGCGGGGAAGATGAGCGGCTCCGCCCTGCCCCCACTCCCGTCATTCCCGCCCTTGTGGCGGGAAGCCCTGGTTCCGCTCGCACGTGGGGCGCCAGCGGCGTGCTGAGCACGCCGCCCCATCCGCCCTTGCGGCTGACAGAGGGGTTCCCGCCACAAGGGCGGGAATGACGGGAAGTAAGGGGAGCGCGCCCCTACACCGCCCCCGGCGCCTCGAACCGCAGGAGCTGGATCGACACCCGCACCTTGCCGCCGACGAAGCTGCCGCCGGCCGCGGTGATCACCACCGGCGTGTCGGCGTAGAAGGCGCTCGGCCCCACGACGCCGATGTTGCTGGCGTTCAGGGCCACGCCCAGCGAACTGCCGAACTTGCCCGTCTCGCCGGCGATCCCGCAGCTGTAGGAGACCGCGCCCGTGATGGCGGCGCTGGTGCGGGTGGCGACGCCGAGCACGATGGAACGAGCCGGGATCACGGCGGCCGTGGTCACCGAGGCGCCGCTGAGAGTCGCCTCGACCTCGCGGATCTCGACGCGGACGTCGGCGCCGAACGGCGAGCGGGCGGCGGTCAGGCTGGAGAAGGTGGACGACAGCGCGACCCAGGCCGAGCCGGTGAACACGACCGCATGGCCCTCGTCGGCGATCCAGGCGGTGAAGCCGGCGGAAGGGGCGATCGCCTCCCAGGCCCCGGCCTCGAAGCGCATCAGGCTGTGGGCGGGGGCGGCCGCCCAGTCGACGCCGGTCGCGGCGGCGGGGCGGATCCACAGGGCGCCGTCGGCGGGCGCGGACGGCTGGGCCGCGACCGTGCGGCTGACCACGCAGGGCTGGACGAGGCCGTCGAGGCGCGCGAGGCCTTCGTTGACGGTGACGTGCTTCTGGGCTTGCCCCGCGGCCACGTAGGGCAGCGAAAGACGGGGCGTGGCGGCGTCGGACATGAGGCGCTCCTGGCGGGTTTCGAACCCGCCTAGGATCACCCGGCCGGAGTCGCCGGGGACAAAGTCGCCTTCGTCCCCGGCTGGATCCCCGTCCTACTCGGCGGCGAAAGCCAGGCGATTGCCGGCCGTGAGCGCGGTCTTGGCCGCCAGTTCGGCCTTCGCGTCCTCATATTCCTCCGCCAGCTTGGCGATGCGTTCGGCGACCGGGAGCACTTCCTTGATGGCGCCGATGCCCTGGCCCGAGCCCCAGATATCGCGCCAGGCCTTGGCGTCCTGGTTGCCGCCCGAGCCGAAGCTCATCTTCGACGGATCGCTTTCCGGCAGGTTGTCCGGATCCAGGCCCGCGGCGACGATCGACTGGCGCAGATAGTTGCCGTGCACGCCGGTGAAGAGGTTCGAATAGACGATGTCGCTGGCGTTGGCCTCGGTGATCGTCCGCTTGTAGGCCTCGGGCGCGTTGGCCTCTTCGGTCGCGATGAAGGCCGAGCCGATATAGGCCAGGTCCGCGCCCATGGCCTGGGCCGACAGGATCGAGCGGCCGCTGGCGATGGCGCCCGACAGGGCCACCGGGCCGTCGAACCAGGTGCGGATTTCCTGCACCAGGGCGAAGGGCGAGATCGCGCCCGCGTGGCCGCCGGCCCCGGCCGCCACCGGGATCAGGCCGTCGGCCCCCTTCTCGATGGCCTTGCGGGCGAAGCGGTCGTTGATGACGTCGTGCAGGGTGATGCCGCCGTACGAGTGGATCGCCTGGTTCAGGTCCTCGCGCGCGCCCAGCGAGGTGATCACCACCGGCACCTTGTATTTCACGCACAGCTCGATGTCCTGCTCGAGCCGGTTGTTGGTCTTGTGGACGATCTGGTTCACGGCGAACGGGGCCGAGGGCATGTCCGGATGGGCCTTGTCCCAGGCGGCCAGCTCCTCGGTGATACGGGCCAGCCATTCGTCCAGCTGCGACAGCGGGCGGGCGTTCAGCGACGGGAACGAACCGACGATGCCGGCCTTGCACTCGGCGATCACGAGATCCGGATTGCTGATGATGAACAGCGGCGAGGCGATCACCGGCAGGCGCAGACGGTCACGCAGAATGGGCGGCAGAGCCATGGGACGGGGGTCTCCTCGTTCCGCGACGTCACGCGCCGCGCATGTTAACAGCGTTAGCTTAAACGCTCGTTCATGGGACTTGCAAGCGCTTGACCTCCGTGACGGCAGGCGCGCAACTGGGCGTCAAAACCAGAAATTGCCGCACCGCAGGAGAAACCCGTCGTGAGCGAGGCCCCCGCTCTTTTGGCCGCCGACTTCGGTCCGCCCGACGAGAATCTGGCGCAAGCCAGGTGGCTGAAACTGGTCGAGAAGACCCTGAAGGGGGCCGATTTCGACGAGACCCTGACGCGCGCCACGCCGGACGGGATCGCCATCCGCCCGCTCTATACCGCCGAGGACGCCGTCACCGTGGCCCGCGACCTGCGCCCGCGCGACGTCGATCGCCCCTGGGACCTGCGCACCCGCGTCGCCCACCCCGATCCCCGGCATGCGGCCGGCGAGATCCTGAAGGACCTTGAGAACGGCGCGGCCTCGGTGCTGTTGGCGCTGGATCCGGCGGGCGTGAACGGCGTCGCCGTCGGCTCGCGTGACGACCTGGCCCGCGTGCTGGACGGCGTGCTGCTGGATCTCGCCCCCGTGGCGCTGGACGCCGGCTTCCTGGGTCCCAAGGCCGCCGACTGGCTGGGCGCCCTGGCCAAGGCCGCGCCCAATGCGCCGCTGGCCTTCCACATGGATCCGCTGACCGCCTGGATGCAGGCTGGCGTCTGCCCCGGCCCGATCGAGAGCCACGTCTTCAGCGCCGCCACGGTCGGCGCGCGCCTGGCGCAAACCTACGCCACGGCGAGCCTGTTCCTGGCCACCGGCCGCGCCGTGCACGAGGCCGGCGGCTCCAACGCCGAGGAGCTGGCGGTGATGGCCGCCAGCGCCGTCGCCTACGCCAAGGCCCTGGTCCGCTCGGGCCTGTCGATGGACGAGGCCTGGTCGCGCATCGTGCTGGGCGTCAGCCTGGACGGCGAATACTTCACGGGCGTCGCCAAGGTGCGCGCCGTCCGCGCCCTGTGGGGTCAACTGACCAAGGCCTGCGGCGTCGAGGCGCCGGCCCGGATCGAGGCCCGCTCCTCGGGGCGGATGCTGGCCAAGGCCGACGCCTGGACCAACCTGCTGCGCCTGACCGCCGCCGGCTTCGCGGGCGCGGTGGGCGGGGCCGACACGGTGGTGCTGGGCAATTTCACCGACGCCGTCGGCCTGCCGACCGCCTTCGCCCGCCGCCAGGCCCGCAACACCCAGCTCGTGCTGATGGAAGAAAGCCACCTGGGCCGCGTCGCCGACCCGGCCGGCGGCGCCTGGTACCTCGACACCCTGACCGACCAGCTGGCCCGCGCCGCCTGGGGCGGCTTCCAGGCCATCGAGGCCGACGGCGGGATCGTCAAGGCGCTGGAAAGCGGCCTGATCGCCGATATCGTCGCCGAGACGCGCGAAGGCCAGGAGGCGTCCTTCGCCGACAAGAGCCGCAAGATCCTGGGCGTCACCGTCTTCCCCAACGCCGACGACAAGACGCCCGAGGTCGAGACGCCCGATCCGGCCGCCTTCGCCGTCGCCGGCCCCGATCCGCGCCTGCCCGGCCCCGACAGCCGCTGCCCGGCCCTGGTCCCCATCCGCTTCGCCGCCGCCTTCGAGGGAGCCTGAGCCATGAGCAAGTTCCCCAACTTCGCCGACGTCGCCTTCGAGGCGCCCGAACCCGCCGCCGCGCCCGAGACCGGCAAGGCCTGGAGCACGCCCGAGGGCGTCGACGTCGCCGCCGCATTCACCGCCGAGGACGCGGCGGGCCTGGACTTCACCGACGGCCGCCCCGGCGTCGCGCCCTTCGTGCGCGGCCCCTACCCGACCATGTACGTCACCAACCCGTGGACGATCCGCCAGTACGCCGGCTTCTCCACGGCCGAGGATTCGAACGCCTTCTATCGCCGCAACCTGGCGGCCGGTCAGATGGGCCTGTCGGTGGCCTTCGATCTGGCCACCCACCGCGGCTATGACAGCGACCACGAGCGGGTGAAGGGCGACGTCGGCATGGCGGGCGTGGCTATCGACTCGATCCTCGACATGCGCACCCTCTTTTCCGGCATCCCGCTCGACAAGATGAGCGTGTCGATGACCATGAACGGCGCGGTGCTGCCGATCCTGGCGCTCTACATCGTCGCCGCCGAGGAGCAGGGCGTTTCGCCCGACAAGCTCTCGGGCACGATCCAGAACGACATCCTCAAAGAGTTCATGGTGCGGAACACCTACATCTATCCGCCCGCGCCCTCGATGCGGATCATCTCGGACATCTTCGCCTTCACCTCGGCGAACATGCCCAAGTTCAACTCGATCTCGATCAGCGGCTATCACATGCAGGAGGCCGGGGCCTCGGCCGACCTGGAGCTGGCCTACACCCTGGCCGACGGCATCGAATACGCCCGGGCCGGCGTAGCGGCCGGCATGAGCATCGACGCCTTCGCGCCGCGCCTGAGCTTCTTCTGGGCCATCGGCATGAACTACTTCATGGAGGTCGCCAAGATGCGCGCGGCCCGCCTGCTGTGGGCCCGGCTGATGAAGCGCGAGTTCGAGCCCAAGGACGACCGCTCCCTCTCCCTGCGCACCCACAGCCAGACCTCGGGCTGGTCGCTGGCCGCGCAGGACGTGTTCAACAACGTCTCGCGCACCTGCGTGGAGGCCATGGCCGCCGTCAACGGCCAGACCCAGAGCCTGCACACCAACGCCCTGGACGAGGCCCTGGCCCTGCCGACCGATTTTTCGGCCCGCATCGCGCGCAACACCCAGCTGTTCCTGCAGATGGAAAGCGGCACGACCCGCGTCGCCGACCCGTGGGGCGGCTCGTACTACGTCGAGCGCCTGACCCACGACCTGGCGGTCAAGGCCCTGGCCCATATCGAGGAGGTCGAGGCCGCCGGCGGCATGGCCAAGGCCATCGAGCAGGGCATCCCCAAGCTGCGCATCGAGGAAGCCGCCGCCAAGACCCAGGCCCGCATCGACTCCAATCGCCAGAGCGTGGTGGGCGTCAATCGCTACAAGCCCGAGGTGGCCGACGTCATCCCGATGCTGAAGGTCGACAACAGCTCGGTGCGCAACCAGCAGCTCGAAAAGCTGGCCCGGCTGAAGGCCGAGCGCGATCCGGCGGCGACGGAGGCTGCGCTGAAGGCGCTGGAGGACGGCGCGCGGGGAAGCGGCAACCTGCTGGCCCTGGCCGTCGACGCGGCTCGCGCCAAGGCCACCGTGGGCGAGATCAGCGACGCCCTGGAGCGGGTGTTCGGCCGCCACCGGGCCGAGATCAAGTCGATCCAGGGGGTCTACATGAAGGAAGCCGGCTCCGACCCCACCACCGCCCGCGCCAAGGCCATGGTCGAGGCCTTCGCCCAGGCCGACGGCCGCCGCCCGCGCATCCTGGTCGCCAAGATGGGCCAGGACGGCCACGACCGCGGCCAGAAGGTGATCGCCACCGCCTTCGCCGACCTCGGCTTCGACGTCGACATCGGCCCCCTGTTCCAGACCCCGGCCGAGGCCGCGCGCCAGGCCGTGGAGAACGACGTCCACATCGTCGGGGCCAGTTCGCTGGCGGCGGGCCACCTGACCCTGGCGCCGGAACTGAAGGCCGAACTGGGCAAGCAAGGCCGCGCCGACATCATGATGGTGGTCGGCGGCGTGATCCCGCCGCAGGACTTCCAGGCCCTGCGCGACGCCGGCGCCGCGGCGATCTTCCCGCCCGGCACCGTAATCGCCGAGGCGGTGATCGAGCTGCTCGACAAGCTGAACAAGCAGCTGGGCTACACCCAGGGCGAGGCGGCGTGAGGCTTGGTCTGCCGCGCTGCGAGCGCACGACGACGCCCAGTCGCGTCGCGGCCGTCATCGCGGCGGGCCTGTTCGCGGCGTGCTTCGTCTGCTTGTTGGTGCTGACGATTCTGGTCGGAACGCCGCCTATCCCGCGACATCCCGGCGAGATCGCGGGCATGGCTGCAGGCGCGCTCATCGGCTTCCCTCTTCTTGCGAGCGTGGCGGGGTGTCCGGCGCTTGCGGCCTGGGTCGTGCTGCACGTCTGCCGCCTGCATTTCGCGGGCGCCGCGCTGGCCGTTGGCGCGCTAGTGGGCGGAGGATGGGGCCTGTTGCTTCTGACGCTGCACACTCCCACCGCCATCGCCCTGGTCGTGGCCGGCTCGGTCAGCGGCCTTGTGACCTGGCGCGTCGCCTACGGGCCGTTTTTCGCCGCCCCGCGCCGCCTCGGATCCCCCAGCGAAGTCCAGACCGGCTAGCCGCCTGCACCATTTCTCCATCGCAGGCGCAGCGTCGCTTGCACGCCCGCCCCGTCCCATGGCTCGACCGAGAAGCCAGGAGGGCAAAATGCGACGGGCAAAAGCGCGGACGACCATGCCGCGGGTGATCGCGGGGGTCCTGTTCAGCCACCTCGCGCCATCGCTGACCTTGGGCACCGTATATTGCCTGTTCGTTCCCGGCGGCGACCAGATCGACGGGGAGCCCTTCAACGCCATGCTGGCCGCGCCGATGTTCGGCCTGCTGCTCGGCTGGCCCTATCTGGTCGCCGGACTGGCCGCCTGGGCCATGCTCGACCAGATCGAGCACCATCATCCGTGGGCGGCTGCGCTGGTCGGCCTCGCCGTCGGGGCGGGCGTGGCGTGGTTCTCGTTCCGCGACGGCTGCTTCTTCGGGATCCAGGGCGCCTGGCCGCTCTGCATCGGCGTTGGCCTGCTGACCAGCCTCGGCGTCTGGTGGATCGCCTATGGCCGGCAATGGCTGCTGAAGCCCGTGACCCCGCCGCCGCGCAGCCGGCTCGTGCTCTGAGCGCACGCCGTTACGCCTCGCCCGCGCCGTGCTATCGTCCAGCCCATGAACGCCCTGGCCCGCGCGCTCGAAACCTCCGAACCGCACCGGTTCACGCTGGAAGACGTCCTGCGCATGCAGGACGCCGGCATCCTCGACGCCGACGCCAGGGTGGAGCTGATCGACGGGGGGCTGGTCGAGATGGCGTCGGAAGGCGCGGAGCACACCCGCGCGAAAATGCAGATCGCCAAGGCGCTCCTAGCCCAGGCCGGACAGGCGATCCAGGTCATCGTCGACTCGACGCTTCGGCTGTCGCCAACCTACGCGCCCGACCCCGACCTCTACGCCTATGACGCCCAGCTGCCGCTGAACACCGTGGATGGGCGCAACGTCGGCCTCGTCGTCGAGGTCGCCCAGAGCACGGTGGCCAAGGACCTTTCGGTGAAGGCCGAGGTCTACGCCGAGCATGGCGTGCGCGACTATTGGGTGGTGGACGTCAACAGCGCCGAGATCGTCGTGCACCGCACCCTCAGCGGCGGCGTCTATCGCGACGTCGTCCGCTACTCGGCGCGCGATACGGTGACTTCACTGGTGCTGCCGCAGCTCAGCCTGTGCCTCGCCGACCTGCCGCCGATCCGCTGAGCGCTCAGCGCTTCCCGGCCTTGGCCTTCACCTTCTTGCGCCGCTTGACCTCTACGTCGTCGGGCAGGCCGTGGCGGGACTCGATGTCCTTCTGCAGGGCCTTGGCGGCCATCAGGTGGCCGGGGAACAGGGTGTCGACCGCCCAGCCCAGCACCGGCACGGTGTCGGACAGGTTGTCGGCGGCCAGATAGGCCAGCATGCGCGCCATGGTCGCCGCGCCCGCCTTGGCCTGCACGGCGTGGAACATCAGCAGCGCCCCCGCCCCCAGGCCATAGGCCAGGCCCGCGCCCGGCACCCAGGCCAGCACGCCGTCGAGGCCGATGCCGACGGGACCCAGGCCAATCAGCCGGTCGGACAGCCGCTTGATGGTCTCGGCGTTGCGCCAGGCCTTGTGCGCCCGGCGCCGATGGCCGGCCGGGCCCTCATCGATCACTTCGCCATGCAGGGCGGCTTCGTCGGTCATGTCGTCTCAACGCCTCGACGCAAGCTTGGTTGTCAGCCCAGGAACACCACCCGGCGCTTTTCCTTGCCCGAGCGAATGCGCTCCAGCAGGTCGCGATATTCGGCCGTGCCCTGCGCGTCCTTGCGCGAGCCTTCGAAATAGATGGTGTCGTCCATGTGCTTGATCAGCATGCCGCCGGCCCACTTCTGGCCGGTGAACAGGGTGTCGGCCACCGCGCCCAGGCCCGGCGGGCCCAGCGGCAGCAGGGCGTCGATCAGCAGCACGGCGGTCATCTGGATCAGCACCATGGGCGCGGCCCGGGCCCGCACGCCGTCGAACAGCAGCACCCCGCCCGCGCCCAGCGAGTAGAGCGAACCCGCCCCGCCGAACCAGGCGAGAATGCCGTCCAGGCCGATGCCGACCGGCCCGACGCCGACGATATTGTCGGACAGCTTGACCGTGCGTTCGACGCTGCCCCGGATGTTGTGCAGGTCGAGATGCGATTTGGCGAAGAACAACGGCCAGCCCCCCAGCGTAAGCGGGGGGCAATCTGCCTCAAGGCCAGGCTTCCCGGAAGCCGGTTTCCCGCCAGAGGCGAAACTTCGCTCCACGAGCTGCACGCGATCGGGGAGCCCCTCGCGGCGCTCGCCATTTATGCTTAACTATGCGCCATCGACCGAAGGACCGCCGCAGATGCTGATCTCGACCACCCCGTTCATCGAGGGCCGTCCGGTCCAGGAGTACAAGGGCGCGGTCTATTCCCAGGCGATCCTGGGGGCCAACGTGGTGCTCGACCTGCTGGCCTCGATCCGCGACTTCATCGGCGGCCGCTCCAGTTCCTACGAACGGGTGCTGGAACGGGCCCGCGAGGACGCCCTCAAGGGCCTGGTCAAGGAAGCCCAGAAGGTCGGCGCCAACGCCATCCTGGCGGTCGACCTCGACTACAACACCGTCGGCCCCAACGGGCAGATGATGATGGTTTCGGTTTCCGGCACCGCCGTCGTCCTCTAAATCCGGCAGGGTGAGCCCGCCCGTTCTCGACATCGCCGATCTGGCCGCCCGCCTCGTCGCCGGCGAGCGCGCGGCCCTGGCCCGCGCCATCACCCTGGTCGAGAGCCGCCGGGCCGACCATCAGGCCGCCGCTCGCGATCTGCTGCAACGCCTGATGCCGCGCACCGGCAAGGCTCAGCGGGTCGGGATCACCGGCGTGCCCGGCGCGGGCAAGTCGACCACCATCGAGAGCCTGGGCTGCGCCCTGACCGCCGCCGGCCATCGCGTGGCGGTGCTGGCGGTCGATCCGTCGTCCGGCCGCCACGGCGGCTCGATCCTGGGCGACAAGACACGGATGGAGCGGCTGAGCGTCGATCCGCACGCCTTCATCCGCCCCTCCCCGTCCGGCGGCGCGCTCGGGGGCGTCGCCCGCAAGACCCGCGAGGCCATGCTGCTGTGCGAGGCGGCCGGCTTCGACGTGGTGATCGTCGAGACCGTGGGCGTCGGCCAATCCGAGACCGTCGTCGCCGACATGGTCGACATCTTCGTCGCCCTGCTGATCCCCGGCGGCGGCGACGAGCTGCAGGGCATCAAGAAGGGCCTGATCGAGCTGGCCGACCTCTTGGTCATCAACAAGGCCGACGCCGATCCGGCCAGGGCCGAGCGCTCGGCCCGCGACTATCGCAACGCCCTGCACATCCTGACCCCCGCCCATCGCGACTGGACGCCGCCGGTGCTGACCGTCTCGGGCCTGACCGGCGCCGGCCTCGACCTGCTGTGGGGCCAGGTCGAGCGCCATCGCGAGGTGATGAGCGCCAACGGCGCCCGGGCCGCCCGCCGCGCCGACCAGGACGGCCGCTGGATGTGGGCCATGGTCAACGACCGCCTGGCCGAAGCCTTCCGCGCCGCCCCGGCCGTGGCGGCCCTGGTCGGCGAGACCGAAGCCGCCGTCCGCGCAGGCGACCTGCCAGCCTCGGCGGCGGCGGATCGGCTGCTGAAGGCGTTCGGGCTGTAGACGCCGCTCTTGGTTTCGGCGCCAATGCCGGCAACGGAGGAAACCACCGCATGGCGCTGATCCTGCACGCCCACCCGCTCTCGTCGTTCTGCCACAAGGCGCTGATCGCCCTGTACGAGTTCGGCCTGCCCTTCGAGCAGCGGATGGTCGATTTCGGCGACCCGACCTCGGCGGCGGCGTTCCGGGCGCTGTGGCCGATGGCGCGGATGCCGGTGCTGGAGGACGCCGGGCGCGGCCAGGTCGTGCCGGAAAGCTCGATCCTGATCGAGTATCTGCAGATCCATCATCCAGTCGCCGTGCGCCTGATCCCCGAGGCTCCGGACGCCGCCCTGGAGGTCCGGGCCAAGGACCGGTTCTTCGACCTGTCGGTGCACGTGCCGATGCAGAAGGTGGTGGCCGACCGCATCCGGCCGGCCGACGCCAAGGACCCGCACGGCCTGGCCGCGGCCCACGCCGACCTGGCCCGCGGCCTCGACATCGTCGAGCGCGAGATGGCCGACCGCGCATGGGCGGCCGGCGAGGCCTTCAGCCTGGCCGACTGCGCCGCCGCCCCGGCCCTGTTCTATGCCGACAAGATCATGCCGCTGGCGGCCGACCGGCCCAACGCGGCCGCCTATCTGCAACGGCTGAAGGCCCGTCCCTCCTACGCGCGGACGCTGGAGGAAGCCGGGCCCTACCTGCACATGTTCCCGGAAGCCTAGGCCTCGGCTTCCCAGGCCAGGAATTCCGGCGTCTCCAGCAGGCGCTCGCAATAGGCCCCCGCCGTGCCGACGTCGCCGTAGTCGGACAGGTGGACGCCATAGGTGCGGAAGCGGGTGGCGACCGGGGTGTAGAAGGCGTCGGCGATCGACCATTCGCCCAGCAGGAACGGCCCGCCCGAGCGCTTCAGGAGCTGGTTCCAGCGCTCGACGATCTTGCGGATGTCCTTCTGGGTGGCCTCGGAGAGGTCGGCGTGCTTGATGACGCCCAGGTCCATCGGGCATTCGCCGCGCAGCGAGGTGAAGCCCGAATGCATCTCGGCCGCCGCCGCGCGGGCCAGGGCCCGCTGTTCCGGATCGGCCGGCCACAGCTTCGCCTCGGGATACTTCTCGGCCAGGTATTCGCAGATCGCCAGCGAGTCCCAGACCGTCAGGTCGCCGTCCTTGAGCACCGGGATCAGCTTGCTGGGCGAGTGCTTGGCGATCTCGGCGTCGGTGACCTCGGCCTGGCGCAGCGGGATCACCGTCTCCTTGAACGAGACGCCGGCGCGCTTGAGCACCAGCCACGGGCGCAGCGACCAGGTCGACCACTTCTTGGTGCCGATGACGAGTTCCATGAGGGTCTCCTGTGCGATGCCGTCTGGCCTTCTCGCTTACCCCGCGTCTACAGTCGCAACAACGATTAGAACAACTGTTCGAGGAGGAACGCCCATGGCGGAGACGGCGACCCCGTCACCGGTGATCGCGCCCGTGTCGAGCGGCTATCGCCGCTACGCCCTCTGGGTGCTGCTGATCATCTACACGCTGAACTTCCTCGACCGGCAGGTGGTCAACATCCTGGCCGAGCCGATCAAGCGCGACCTGGGCCTGGCCGACTGGCAGCTGGGCATGATGACGGGCCTGGCCTTCGCGATCTTCTACACCGTGCTGGGCATACCGATCGCGCGGCTGGCCGAGCGCAAGAACCGGCCGCGGATCATCGCCGTCTCGATCCTGGCGTGGAGCGCCTTCACCCTGCTGTGCGGCCTGGCCCAGAACGTCTGGCAGCTGATCGCGGCCCGCATCGGGGTGGGCGTCGGCGAGGCCGGCTGCACCCCGCCGGCCCACTCGCTGATCACCGACTACGTGCCCAAGGAAAAGCGGGCCAGCGCCATCGCCTTCTATTCGATCGGCACGCCGCTGGGCACCCTGGCCGGCATGGCCATGGGCGGACTGGTCGCCGACGCCTACGGCTGGCGCGTGGCCTTCATGATCGCCGGCGCGCCGGGCGTGGTCTTCGCCCTGATCGCGGCCTTCACCCTGGTCGAGCCCCGCAAGCGCCTGGCCCAGGACCTGGCCGCCCGCGCCGCCCAGCCGATCGGCTTCGGCGCGGCCCTGGCGGTGCTGATGGCCAAGAAGACCTTCTGGCTGGTGGCCTTCGCCGCCTCGGTGAAGGCCTTCGTCGGCTACGGCCAGGCGCCGTTCATCGCCTCGTACTTCTTTCGCGTCCACGGCGCCGACATCGCCGCCCTGGCCGCCCAGTTCGGCCTGAAGTCGGCGGGCTTCCTGGGGCTCTCGCTCGGCCTGATCGGCGGCACGGCCGGCGTCATCGGCGCCTGGCTGGGCGGACAGCTGGCCGACCGCCTTGGGGCCAAGGACGTGCGGGCCTACGTCACCGTGCCGGCCATCGCCTCGCTCGCCACCCTGCCCTTCTACATCGCCGTGGTCAGCCTCGACGCCGTCGGCGCGGCGATCCTGATCCTGGCCGTGCCGATGCTGCTGGGCACGCTGTGGTACGGCCCGGTCTATGCGACCACCCAGAGCATCGTGCCGCCGGCCATGCGGGCCACGGCTTCGGCCGTGCTGCTGTTCGTGATCAACCTGATCGGGCTGGGCCTCGGCCCCGTCGCCGTCGGCGCGCTCAGCGACGTCCTGGCCGGCCCGGTCGGCCTGGGCGAGGCCCAGGGCGTGCGCTGGGCGCTGATCGTCTCGACGATGTTCGGCCTCGTCGCCTTCGCCCTGTTCTGGGCCGCGCGAAAGACGATCCGCGAGGACATGGTGGGGTAGATCCCCAGATCCTCCCCCTCCGGGGGAGGTGGCCCGAAGGGCCGGAGGGGGGCCGTTTTCAGCTTCCGCAGGTCTGGCCTTCCTCCCCCCGTAAAATCCCCGCGAAAGCGGGGACCCAGGTGTTTTATCGTCGAGCGCCGGGGGCTTCAGAAAAAGCCTGGGTCCCCGCTTTCGCGGGGATTTTACGGAGTTGGGGCGGCCTTACGCACACCACTCGCACGGCGTAATCGGAAAAGAGTTGAACAAACTCAACGCCATAAAACTTTATAACCCCAACTTATCCCCCGAGACTCGAGCCGCCCCATAATCATCCCCATCCCAGCCATGGGGAGGGCTCTTGGTACCGGCCCGAGTTAGCGGCTGTGGATCGCATCGAGCGGGGCCGCTTGGGGCGTCATGGGAAGGGCGGGTTTGCAG